>Ga0068859_100001913_pt1 | contig 21244 bp, 13 predicted proteins | sample KBSSwiS22_FD_66585 | JGI IMG/M metagenome (GOLD analysis project Ga0068859, IMG submission 66585) | Switchgrass rhizosphere microbial communities from Kellogg Biological Station, Michigan, USA - KBS Switchgrass S2-2 | ecosystem: Host-associated > Plants > Roots > Rhizosphere > Soil ...
CTGCGGCAGGCCACGCAACGGTTGTGGTCGTGGCGGTCGGAATATGGAAATGATCGCTATTGGAGCGACGTGCTCGGGCGAACCGTTGTGGAACGCGAGGCGGACAGGTTCTGGGTGGATCTGGCGGCGCGCTGAAGAGATCTCTCGCCAAGGCGCCAAGACGCCAAGCCAGATAAGAAGAATTCTTAGAATTTTCAGATTCCGAACTTGGCGTTCCTTCGCGTCTTCGCGTCTTGGCGAGAGTCTCTTCTGTCACCCCTTTGTTCATCCATCGCGTTTTCGTGTTGATTCGTCGCCAGCGCAGCGCGCATTCCCAGCGCCCGGCGCGCGCTCAGCGCATAATCCGGCGATTCAACTTTCCTGGCAGCACCTCATGGCAGCACATCAGTCGGCGATCGGTGCAACGGTTTCTGCGCCCGACGCATCGAATCTGACAGCGTCGCCGGCCATCGACTCGGCGGCGCGCCGCACGATGACGCAGATCCACGTGTTCAGCGCGCTCTTCTGGGCCGCAATGTTCACGATGCACACGACACAAATGCTCCTGGCCAACGATCATGAGGGCTGGCCTTCGATCCGCTGGCGCGCCGCCATGAACGTGCTCGCATTCGCGCTGTGCATCCCGATCGGCAGAGTGATTGCCGCGACGCTGGAGCGCCCCATGAAGCGGCGCGTGCTTGCAATCGGCTGCGTGTGTCTGCCGATCGCCTTTGGCTACGCATTGGTCGGTCACTACGTCTGGACGTACGTGCTCAAGAATCCGCCGATGCCCTACTCCACGCTGGCGAGCCTCATCATCCAGTCGCAGTACAACTTCATCCTGTTCCTGCTCTGGTCGGCGTTCTGCTCGGCGATTCTCTACGCCGCGCAATTGCAGGAACGCGAGCGCAGCCTGCTGCAGGCGCAAGTCCTGGCGCGCGAGGCAGAGCTGAAGATGCTGCGCTATCAGATCAATCCGCATTTTCTGTTCAACACGCTCAATGCAGTCTCGGCGCTGATCGTTACTGGTCAGTCGCAAGCGGCCGACGCGATGGTGAACAAGCTGGCGCGCTTCTTCCGTAACGCACTGAGTCGCGAGTCGACGGCGAAGGTGACGCTGACCGAAGAGCTGCGGGTGCAGCTGGAGTATCTGAACATCGAGCTGACGCGGTTTCCCGATCGCTTGAGCTGGTCGACGCAGATCGAGCCTGGATTGGACAAGGCGCTGGTGCCGCATTTGATCCTGCAGCCGCTGTTCGAGAATGCGATCAAGCATGGCGTGGCGCGCAGTGCGTCGCCGGTAGAGTTGCAGTTGAGCGCAGCAAGAAAGGACGGGCAGTTGATTTTGCGATTGAGGAATGAGACGAAGAGAGTTGTGTTGACGCCCGACCAGGGTGAGGGAGTGGGACTGGCCAATGTCGCGAGGCGGCTCGTGAACTTCTATGGGACGGCGGCCGACCTGTCGGTCGTGCAACGGGAGGGACTTTTCACCGTCGAGCTGCGCATGCCGATCGAACTGACGCTATGACAGCACTGCGAGTGATCGCAATCGACGACGAGCCTTTAGCCTTGCGCCGCCTGCAATGGTGTCTGGAGGAGATGCCCGGCATCGCGCTGGTCGGCCAGACCGGCGATCCGCAGCACGGCCTGGAGATGATCCGCACGCTCAGTCCGGACGTCGTGCTGCTCGACGTGGAGATGCCCGAGCTCACCGGCTTCGAGCTGATCGAGTCGCTCGGCTCCCTCAGCGACGTCGCGCTGCCGGAAATCGTCTTCGTGACCGCGTTCGATCACTTCGCGGTCAAAGCCTTCGGGATCAGCGCGGTCGATTATCTGCTCAAGCCTGTCGAGCGCGGCCGTCTGCACGAAGCGCTGGAGCGCGCCCGCGTCCGTCGCGAGCTGCGCGACGCGCAGGCACGCGTGCAGGAGCTGCGCGAGATCATCGAATCCTTGCGCGCCGACCGCCGTGGCAACGGCACTCAGAAGAAGTATGAGAACGAGCTGTGGATCCGCGAAGGCGACGCACGCGTGCGCGTTCCCGTGCAGATGATCGAGCGCTTCGAAGCCGACGGCGACTATGTACGACTCCACGTCGGCCAGCGCGTGCGGCTGCTACGCGCGCGTCTCGGCGATCTCGCAGACCGCCTCGATCCGGCGCAGTTCGTGCGCATCCACCGCTCCGAGATCGTGCGCCACGATTTGATCGCTGCGATTCGCCGCCACGATTCCGGCCGCACGTTCGCGGTGCTCGCCGGTGGCCGCGAAGTTCCCGTCAGTCGTCGCTACGTTTCACGTATCGCAGAAACATTACGATTCCGTAAGCAAGGCGCGTGAGCGCTGCGTAACAGATGCATGCGTTGCTCGCCTGTACCGTTCATCGCCGCGTTTCGACAATTCGCCGCAAATAGGTGCGGAACAAACCGCTGCCGCATTAGCGTATTCCCCGTGTGGCTTTAGCAACGCGCAACTCGCGCGCTGCCGACCGGGGGCTCGATGACATCCATCATCCGCAGGTTCGCTTCGCCGACCAACGGCAGTGCGACCGCGCACACAGCACAAGGCACCGAGATTCACTGGATGCCGACGGGACGCGCAGCACCCGAGATCATCGCGGGCGTGCCGTCGGTCCACGCAGCATGGAACGGCAGTTATCCGCTGTGTGTCGACGGTCACTCCCTCAAGCTGGAAGAAGAAGTGTTCCTCGCACTCAATGCCGGTCACGTGCTCACGACGCGCGGCCGTCGCGATCCGGGCAGCTGCATGCTCAGCATCTACTTCACGCCGCAGCTGCTGGCGCAGGCTTTCGACGCGCTCGCTCCCGCTGACCGCGAATTGCTGATAGCCGGCACGCAAAGCCGGACGCTGCGCTTGTTCGAGCATTTGCGCGATTGCGATCGCTCGCTGATTTCGGTGATGCATTACGTCGCGCATCACATCTGCGCGGGCGTCGAAGATCCGCAGTGGTACGAGGAGCAGGTGAGCTTTCTCCTACGCCGCTTGTTGACGCACGAAGTCTCGCTGGCGCGCAGTGTTGCGAGCATGACGCACATGAAGTCATGGAAGCGACGCGAAACGTTTGCTCGCCTGGCACGCGTCACCGACCTGATCCATTCGTGCTACGACAGCGCGCTCACCATCGACGAGCTGGCCGAAGCTGCTCACTGGTCGCGCTTTCACATGATGCGCGAATTCAAGGCCGTGCACGCCATCAGCCCGTACGAATACCTGCAATGCCGACGCACACAAACGGCTGCTCGCCTGTTGTGCTCGACGGAATTGTCTGTCGCGGAAATCGCAGAGCGCACCGGTTTCCACGAACGCAGCACGCTCGTGCGTCGCCTGCGTCGCAGCCGCGGACATGGTGCGCGGGCACTACGCATGCTCGCGCACGACGGACAATCGCAATCATCACCGCAAACGGTGCCACACAGAATGCCAACCTCCGCCGCATCCGGTGTGAATCCCGCAACTAGCATCTCCTCAGCGCGATAGCGCATGCGAATGGGGACATTCTTCGCTCGGAGGTGACTGCACCTCCGAGCGAGGACTGTCCCCTTTTCTGTTTACGCAGGAGGGGATCTCAATGACCACGAATCTTTTCGTTCGGCGTGCAGTCCGCTGCACGCTGTTTACCAGCGCGGCCGCTGCGCTCGTCGGCGCACTGCCGGCCCAGGCTCAACAAGCTCAACCTCAGGAGACGCAGAACATCCAGGAAGTGGTGGTGACGGGCTCGCGCATCGCGCAGCCTGGTTTGACCAGCGTCAGCCCGGTGACGGCCGTGAGTGCCGACACCGTGAAGATCGAAGGCGTAACTCGCGTCGAAGATCTGCTCAACAACATGCCGCAGGCATTCGCCGATTTCGGCGGCAATCTCTCCAACGGCGCGACCGGCACGGCATCCGTCAATCTGCGCAATCTCGGTTCGCAACGCACTCTGGTGCTCGTCAACAGCCGCCGTTTGATGCCCGGCGATCCGACGCAGAACGCTGCGGCCTCGCCTGACTTGAACCAGATTCCCGCGGCATTGATCGAGCGCGTCGAAGTGCTGACCGGCGGCGCATCCGCCGTGTACGGCGCCGACGCCGTCGCGGGCGTCGTCAACTTCATCATGAACGACAAGTTCGAAGGCGTGCGCGTCGATGCGCAATACAGCATGTATCAGCACAACAACAGCGACGACACGGTAGCCAACCTGGTGCGCGATGCCGGCTTCGGGCTGCCGGACAGCAACGTTACCGACGGCTACACCAAGGACATGACGTTCATCGCCGGCATCAACACGCCAGACGGCCGCGGCAACGCGACCGTGTATCTCGGCTATCGCACGATGGACGCAGTCACGCAGAACAAGCGCGACTTCAGCGCGTGCGCACTCGCCTCCTCCGAGCAGGGCAATCCGGCATCCAAGGCATTCAGCTGCGGCGGCTCCGGCACGACGTCGCCCGCGCTGTTCCAGACCTACAACCAGGCAGACCCGTTCGACTTCGCGCCGACCGGCGCATTCACGGTGGGGTCCAACGGCGAGATCCGCGACTTCGATGCGTCGACGGACCTGTTCAACTTCGCGCCGTCGAACTACTACCAGCGTCCGGACGAGCGCAAGACCGGCGGTCTGTTCGCGCATTACGACATGAGCGACAAGGCGACCGTCTACACCGAGTTCATGTTCATGGACGATCGCACCACCGCTCAGATCGCGCCCAGCGGCGCGTTCCTCGGCAGCGGTCCGGGACAACCGCCGTTCTTCGGTCGCTACGCCGTGAATTGCGACAACCCGCTGCTCACACCGTCAGCAGTGAGTGCATTCTGCGGCGGCAACACCGGCGCAGGCGACGTGCTGCTCGACATCGGTCGCCGCAACACGGAAGGTGGCGGCCGCATCGACGACCTGCGGCACACCTCGTTCCGCGGCGTCCTCGGTTTGCGCGGCGACTTCGCACCTGGCTGGAACTACGACGTCTACGGCCTGTACGGCACGTCGGTGCTGTCCGAGAATTTCCAGAACGACTTCTCGCGCACGCGCCTGCGCAATGCTCTGCAAGCAGTACCCGGCCCGAACGGGACACCGGTCTGCCGCATCAACGCCGATACAGACCTGACGAACGACGATCCGAACTGCGTGCCGTATTCGATCTTCGGCGCCGGTCCGGTGACTGCCGATCAGCTCGCGTATCTGCAAGTGCCCGGTCTGTCCGAAGGCGAGACGGTGGAGCAGATCCTCAGTGGCTCGGTCTCCGGCGACCTCGGGCAATACGGCATCAAGCTGCCCACGGCCAACGATGGCCTCGGTGTCGCGTTCGGCGCCGAGTACCGCTCGGAGCGTTCGGAGCTGCGCACCGACCTGGCTTTCCAGACGAACGATCTCGCCGGTCAGGGCGCGCCGACCCTCGACACGTTCGGCTCGTTCGACGTCAAGGAAGTGTTCGCGGAAGCGCGCCTGCCGATCCTGCAGGACAAGCCGTTCGCCGATACGTTGTCGCTCGAAGCGGGCTATCGCTACTCGGACTACAACCTCGGCTTCAACACGGACAGCTACAAGGCGGGTCTGCAATGGGCGCCGATCCAGGACGTGATGCTACGAGGCAGCTATCAGCGTGCCGTGCGCTCGCCCAACATCCAGGAATTGTTCCTGCAACCGCGCGTACAGCTCGACGGCAACACGGATCCGTGCGCCAACGATCTCGGGGCCACGCCGACCGCCACCTTCGACGAATGCGCACGCACCGGAGTCACGGCCGCGCAATACGGCAACATCCTCGCGAACCCGGCTGCGCAGTACAACGGCAACGTCGGCGGTAATCGCAACATCCAGCCCGAGGAGTCGGACACCTACTCGTTCGGCTTCGTGATCACGCCGAGCTTCGCGCCTGGCCTGAGCTTCACGGTCGACTACTACGACATCAAGGTCGACAAGCTGATCAACTCGCTGGGCGCCGACTTCATCCTCGGCCAGTGTCTCGATAACGGCGATCCGACGTTCTGCAACCGCGTGCATCGCGCCGGCAACGGCTCGCTGTGGCTCGGCGATCAGGGCTTCGTCGACGACCCGATCCTCAACACCGGCTCGCTGCAATCCACCGGCATCGACACCGAGGTGAACTATCGCTTCGACGTCGGCAACCTCGGCAGCCTCGGGTTGCAGCTGGTCGGCACGTACGTCGACAAGTTCCTCACCGAACCGCTGCCGGGCGCGCACAAGTACGACTGCACCGGACTGTACGGCACGGTGTGCGGCACGCCGATCCCGGATTGGCGGCACAAGCTGCGCGCCACCTGGACGACGCCGATCAACGTCGACCTGTCGCTGACGTGGCGCTACATCGCCGCAGTCGACGACGACCGCAGCAGCACGGATCCGAGCCTGACGGCCGACATCATCGAGACCGACAAGCACCTCGGCTCGCGCAGCTACTTCGACATCACCGGCGCGTACAACGCCGGCGCGTTCGGACCGTTCGCGAGCGTGAATGCGCGGCTCGGCATCAACAACGTGCTCGACAAGGATCCGCCGCTCGTCGGTCAGGACACCTGCCCGGCCGTGTTCTGCAACGGCAACACGTTCCCGCAGGTGTACGACACACTCGGCCGTTATGTCTTTTTGGGCTTAACCGCCGACTTCTAGGCTGTGGGTCAGGATTCAGCCTGACATCTTCAGCAACGGCGGGCTGCGGCCCGCCGTCTTTTTGCGCACACGCGACGCATGCATTGCTCGCCGATGTCATTCATCGTCGGCCAATGACTATTCAACGCAAAAAGCTGCGAGCGATTTCTTATCCGTTTAGCGTCATGGCGTGTTTCCGCAGCAACGCGTCGTTCAAGGCACGCAGATACGCTGGCTGCCCGCAGGGCGAGCCGCGCCAGAGACGATCGGCAGCGTTCAGTCCGTTCATGCTGCGTGGAATGGCAGCTACTCGCTGAGCCTGGACGGCCACACGACGCTCAAGCTCGAAGACGAAGTCTTCGTCGCACTCAACCCAGGACACATCCTGACTGCGCGCGGCCGTCGCGATGCGAGCGCGTGCCTGCTGAGCATCTACTTCGCGCCCGAACTGCTGCAGAAGGCGCTCGAGGCGTTGCCGGTAGCCGACCGCGAGCTGCTGACCGATTACTCGCAGACTCCTTTCAGGCTCTTCGAACACGTGCGCGACAGCGATCGCTCGCTCGCCTCGGTGCTGCGTTACATCGCGCATCACATGAGCACCGGCATCGACGATCCGCAGTGGTACGAAGAGCAGGTGAGCTTCCTGCTGCGCCGTCTGCTGGGCCACGAAGCTTCGCTGATGCGCACTGTCGACGCGCTGACGCACATGAAGTCATGGAAGCGTCGCGAAACCTTCGTGCGCATCGCACGCGTCACCGATCTGATCCATTCGTGCTACGAGCGCGCGCTGACTATCGACGAGCTGGCCGAAGCTGCTCACTGGTCGCGCTTTCACATGATGCGCGAGTTCAAAGCGGTGCACGGCATCAGCCCGTACGAATATCTGCAGCGCCGACGAACACAAACAGCCAGCCGCCTGTTGTGCGCGACCGATCTCTCGGTTGCGGAGATCGCCGAGCGTACCGGCTTTCACGTGCGCACGCTGATGCGTCGTCTGCATCGCAGCCGCGGACTCGGCGCGCGCGCACTGCGCACGCAATACTTCTCGTCGAAAGCGGCCGAGGCCCTTGCGACAACGCCGGCAAAAGGCGTGACTTTTCCCGGCTTCGCACGAAGAGACTCAATCACAGCACTCGACGTCCTCCAGAATGACAACGAGTGTCGTATCCCACGTCGAGACCGCCACTAGCATCTCCTGCGTTCGATAAAACCTTCGAGGAGGGAGATCGATGTCAACGAACAATTCGCTTCGGCGCGCAGTCCGCTGCGTGCTGCTCACGAGTGCGGCCGCTGCGCTCGCTGGCGCGCTGCCAGCGCAGGCACAGGAAGGCTCGACCATCCAGGAAGTGGTCGTGACCGGCTCGCGCATTCCGCAACCCAATCTCACGAGCGTCAGCCCGGTGACGGCCGTGGGCGCCGAACAGGTCAAGATCGAAGGCGTGACGCGCGTCGAGGACCTGATCAACAACCTGCCGCAAGCCTTCGCCGACTTCGGCGGCAATCTCTCGAACGGCTCGACCGGCACGGCGAGCGTCAACCTGCGCAACCTCGGTTCGCAGCGCACGCTGGTGCTGGTGAACAGCCGTCGCCTGATGCCGGGCGATCCGACGCAGAACGCGGCAGCGTCGCCGGACTTGAACCAGATTCCGGCGGCGTTGATCGAACGCGTCGAAGTACTGACCGGCGGCGCGTCCGCCGTGTACGGCGCCGATGCCGTCGCCGGCGTCGTCAACTTCATCATGAACGACAAGTTCGAGGGCGTGCGGCTGGATGCTCAGTACAGCATGTACCAGCACAACAACGACGACGCTCACATCACGAGCATCGTGCGGGACAGCGGCTTCAATACGCCCGAGAGCAACGTTACCGACGGCTACACCAAGGACCTCACGTTCATCGCGGGTATCAACACGCCGGACGGCCGCGGCAATGCCACCGTCTACATCGGCTATCGCACCTTGGATCCGGTAACGCAGGACCGGCGTGACTTCAGCGCCTGTGCGCTCGGCTCATCCGACCAGGGCGATCCGACGTCCACCGAGTTCACTTGCGGTGGCTCGAGCAATACCGCGCACGGCCGCTTCCTGACCTACAATCAGACCGACCTCAACGACACCAACGCCATCGGCGACTTCACCGTGGGCGACAACGGCGTGATGCGCGACTTCGCCGCCTCCGATCTGTACAACTTTGCGCCGTCGAACTTCTATCAGCGCACGGACGAACGGAAGACCGCCGGTCTGTTCGCTCACTATGACTTGAGCGACAAGGCCACCGTCTACACCGAGTTCATGTTCATGGACGATCGCACGCAGGCGCAGATCGCGCCGAGCGGCGCGTTCCTCGGCGCGGGCCCGGGTGCACCGCCGTTCTTCGGACGCTATACGGTGAACTGCGATAACCCGCTGCTCACGGCCTCCGCGCTCGACGCATTCTGCGGCGGCAACACTGCCGCGGGCGATGTGTTGATGGACATCGGCCGACGCAACGTCGAAGGCGGCGGACGCAACGACGATCTGCGGCACACTTCGTTCCGCGGCGTGCTCGGGCTGCGCGGCAACATCTCCGATGGCTGGAACTACGACGTGTATGGCCTGTACGGCACGTCGGTCCTGTCCGAGAACTTCCAGAACGACTTCTCGCGCTCGCGCATCCGCAAGTCGCTGACCGCTGTTGCCGGCCCGAACGGCAACCCGGTCTGCCGCGTCAACGCGGATGCGGACCTGACGAACGACGATCCGGCTTGCGTGCCGTATCAGATCTTCGGCGTCGGCAGCGTTACTCCGGATCAGCTGGCGTACCTGCAGATCCCGGCGCTGTCCGAAGGCTCGACCGTCGAACAGGTGTTGAGCGGCTCGATCTCGGGTGACCTCGGCCAGTACGGCATCAAGCTGCCGACTGCGAACGACGGCCTCGGTGTCGCGTTCGGCGCGGAGTATCGTTCCGAAAGCTCGGAGCTGCGCACCGATGCGAACTACCAGAGCAACGACCTCGCCGGCCAGGGAGCCCCGACGCTCGACACGTTCGGCTCGTTCGACGTGAAAGAAGTGTTCGCCGAAGCGCGCCTGCCGATCGCGCAGGGCAAGGCGTTCGCGGACACGTTGTCGTTCGAAGCGGGCTATCGCTACTCCGACTACAACCTCGGCTTCAGCACGGACAGCTACAAGCTCGGTCTGCAGTGGGCGCCGATCCAGGACGTGATGCTGCGCGGGAGCTATCAACGCGCAGTGCGCTCGCCGAACATCCAGGAGTTGTTCCTGCAACCGCGCGTGCAGCTCGACGGCGTGACCGATCCGTGCTCGAACGAGCCGGGCAAAGCACCCGCTGCAAGCTTCGAGGAATGCGCACGCACCGGCGTCACCGCCGCGCAGTACGGCAACATCCTGCAGAACCCGGCCTCGCAGTACAACGGACTGGTCGGCGGCAACACCGACATCCAGCCGGAAGAGTCGGACACGTACTCGTACGGCTTCGTGATCACGCCGTCGTTCCTGCCGGGCTTCAGTGTCACGGTCGACTACTACGACATCAAGGTCGAGAAGCTGATCAACAATCTCGGCGCGGACTTCGTGCTCAACCAGTGCTTGACGACGGGCGATGCCAACTACTGCGACCGCGTGAATCGCGCCGGCAACGGCTCGATCTGGCTCGGTGACAGCGGCTACGTCGAAGATCCGATCCTCAACACCGGCTCGCTGCAGATCAAGGGCCTCGATGCGGAAGCGAACTATCGCTTCGATATCGGCAGAGCAGGCAGCCTGGGACTGCAGTTCATCGGCACGTACGTCGACCAGTTCATGACCGAGCCGCTGCCGGGCGCGAGCAAGTACGACTGCGCCGGACTGTACGGCTCGGTGTGCGGCACGCCGGTGCCGGACTGGCGGCACAAGCTGCGTGCGAACTGGACGACGCCGTGGAACCTGGACGTGGCGCTGACCTGGCGCTACATCGCCGCCGTCGACGATGACCGCACGAGCTCCGATCCGAACCTGTCCGCCGCGATCATCGAGACGGACAAGCACCTCGGCTCGCGCAGCTACTTCGACCTGACGGGCTCGTACACCGTCAGCGACGTCGGCATGTTCAGCAACATCACCGGGCGGCTCGGCATCAACAACATCCTGGACAAGGACCCGCCGCTGGTCGGTCAGGACACCTGCCCCGCCGTGTTCTGCAACGGCAACACGTTCCCGCAGGTGTACGACACGATGGGACGGTATGTCTTCCTGGGACTCACAGCCGACTTTTAGTAGCACGCTGTAGGTCGGGCTTCAGCCCGACAACAGTTCGTTACAAGGATGACTTTTGGTTACAACGGCGGGCTTCGGCCCGCCGTTTTTTCGCGCATACTCGCCGCATGAAAACCACTCTCCTGTTCGTTGCAGCTCTGCTCGTCACGACTGGCTGCGCACAGCAACCGAAGCATGAGCCCGAGCCGACCACCGTCGAGTTCCGGGATGACGCCAGCGATTGGAAACGATCGCCCCACATGCACGCTTACTACGACGAGACCGTGAAGACATTCGCGAACGGTACCGACATCGATGTCGACGCCTACGAAGCACGCTCATTCGCGATCTTCCGCGAGTTCGCGCGTGCCAACGGCGCCAGCGAAGCAGCGATGGTCGATCACCTGAAGCTGATCCCGCGTCAGGTGGTCGGCATCGTCAAGGAGAATCCGGCGGTGCTGCAGAGCTACGACGCGTTCTGGGCCGCGCTGGTCGGACCGGATTGACATCTATGACAGCCTGAAGGATTTCGCCTCGAGACGGATCCATCGTGCGTCACGCGGGTTGAGTTCTGGCACCCGATGAAAAGGAGTAGAGCCATGCTCAGCAAATACGACGCCATCCCCACCGTTGCGGTCAAGAACCTGGCTGCGGCGAAGAAATTCTACGAGGGCACGCTCGGTCTCAAGCAGATCGACGCGGAGGGCGACGAGGTCGCCGTCTACCAGAATGGCGATACGCGGCTCAACGTCTACCGTTCGCAATTCGCCGGCACCAACAAGGCGACGGCAGTGACCTGGGCGGTCGACGACGTCGAGCGGGAAGTGAGTGAGTTGAAGTCCAAGGGCGTCGCGTTCGAGCACTACAACATGCCCGAGCTGAAGCTCCAGGGCGATGTGCACGTCGCGAAGGACGCGGACATGAAGGTTGCCTGGTTCAAAGATCCGGACGGCAACATCTTCAGCATCGTGAATCGCTAGCGCATCACTCCCGAGCTTCCTGCGCGCGCGCACCACCGAGCATCAGTTCGATTGCGTGATTGCCCTCGTGGCACGCGTACTCGAACACCTGATAGTGGTCGTCGCGCGCGAGCGGATACGCGACTTTCCACGGCGCGGTGTAGTTCACGGGATCGTCGATAGTGATCTCGTACTGCATCGTGTCGCCGGAGCGCGTGTAGCGCTCGACTGTGCGCAGCTGATCGCTGAACGGCATGCCGCGCACGGCCGCCGTGTTCTGCGCCGTCGCAATCCAGCCCCCGCCATTGAAGTTCGTCGTCTCGATCACCAGCGTCGAGCCTTCCCAGTGACCGCGTGAATCGCCGCCCCACGAACGCACGCGCGAATCGGCGTGCGCGGCGTGACCGTCGCGACTGATCGGAACGATGCGCGTGTCGTGGATCATCTCGGCGTTGATCAGCACGTAGCCCGGCGTCTGCACGATCTGGAACGAGTTGTTGTAGGCGCCCGGAAACGTGGCCGTAGGCTGGCGGGTGATGCAGCGATCCCACTGGCTCATCGTCTCGTACGAATCGAAACTGGTCAGGTTGAAATCGCGCCGGCGCAAGGCCTCGGGCCGCGCCGGCACCTTGCCGTCGGCGGGCTCGACGACCAGCGAGGTCTGGCCGTTCGGCAGGATCTTCAGCTCCTGATCCATGAACGCGTCATTGTCGCGGCCAACGTCGCCGGCTTTGTGACCGGCGGCCCAGAACTTCTCGGTGGCCTGGCGCTGCGCCTCGGCGCGCTCGCCTTCCGGCAAATGTGTACCGACCTGCGGTGGCCGTTCGAAGGGCGTCAGCGTGCCGGCGGTCCAGATGCCTTCGAGGTCGGGCGGCGCGTCAGCTGCACATGTAGTGTTGGCGACGCTGGCGGCCAGAACTCCCGAGGCGATCCACAGCGAGACTTTTGCTTTTGAGCGTGGCATGCACGGCACCGTTTCGCGACGAGGCACGATACGGCGCCGAGCATACTCGCGTCGATAGTCCTATTGGGAGCCCTTGTCCATGGGATCCGGCTGCAGGATCGCCGTGCCGAACTTGCCCGTCAGGTTCCGCGTGCGAATCCAGTGCGCCAGCAGGTCGAAATAGCCGGCCGCATTCCGGGCGTAGGGCTGGCCGTTCTGCTCGCCCTCTTCGAGGATGCCGTGATCGGCATTGGGGAAGACGGCGATGTCGAGCTGCGGGGGCGCAGGCTGCAGAGCTCGCAGGAATTCCAGCGTCGGCCGACTTGGCGCTTCGGTGTCCTTGCCGGCGACAACCCAGAGCATCGGCACGCACACCCGGCGCAGCGCTGCCTGCGCGTCGTAGTCGAGGATCGCATCGAAGCCGAGCGCGGCGCGCAGCTCGGTGAACTTGTCGTCGGGTGAGCGCAGCAGCGGGCCGGTGAAGTCGCCTTCAGCGTCGTTGAGCCACTTCTCGCCGGCGTGCGCAGCTTTGAACTTGCGCAGATCGTCGAGGCCATCGGTGAAGCGCGACAGCATGATGCGGCCGGTGATCGAGGTCAGCTCGCGGGCCTTCGCCATCACGCTGTCGTCGTAGCCTTTCGCCGTCATCTCGTCGAACACTTCGTTGCGATCTTCGTCGAGCGGGCTGATCGCGAGGCCGTACGAGACGACGACGAAGTCGGCGGGCGCGCGAACCGCCGCCAGCGGTGCGATCCAGCCGCCCTGGCTTTCGCCCATCAGCCCGACGGGCACGCCCGGCATGTTGAGCAGCTTGCGTGAGTAGTCGACGGCGGCGAGCGCATCGTCGGCGAGTTCACTGAAGTCGACGGTGAAGCGGCCGGTTGACTTGCCCGTGCCGCGCTTGTCGTAGACGAACACGGCGATGTCGTACAACGGCAGCAGGTGCTGCACGTAGTTGAAAGTGACTGCGCTGTCCTGACCCGAGCCGAACACGAGTACGACGAGTGCCTGCGGTTTGGCAGGCGCGAACAGCTCGCCGTAGAGCGTGTTGCCGATGCTGGAGAAGGTGCCGGTCTTCCTGGTGACCTGCACACGTGTCGCGACGCCGGACGGGCCGTCCTGCAGCTTGAACTGCAGACGATCGCTCGAGCATCCGTCGAATGCAGCGTCGGCGATGCGCGGCTCGCGCGAGGCCCAGCCAGGTCCGCCGTGAAAATGTTTGTCGTCGTCCGGATAGACGCGACCGATGCGGCCGTCGCTCATGCGATAACGCAGGGCACCTTCGTCACTCGGCGAAATGACGACGAATCCGCCATCGGCGAATCGATACGCGCCCGAATAGCATGCTTGCGGCGGCGTCTCCGCCTCCGCACGCGCCACGACCGGCACAGCTGCAGCGAGAACTAGCGCTACAGTGCACAGTAAACCGGAGAAAAATCGCATGGCCGCCACCTCCCGAACAATTGATCTCGTTCGGACGCAGCTGCACTCGCCAGGGTTTCACTTGGTGCCGGGGGAAAAAAACGATCCATAACTCAGCAGCGCAACATCTTGCTGCGGTGCTGAGTTGTGCACCCTATTTTTCCCCCGGCACCATCTGGAAGCGGATGGCTTGCCCGCCGCCGGGAGCGAGCTTGAGTTGTAGCGTGTCGCCGCGGCGGACTTCGCGGCGCTCGATGGCGATCGCGAACGGATGCGCGCGCCAATCGGCGTTGGAGCCATCGCGGTAAATCTGTGCGCGATACTTGCGGTCGGAATCGAGGAAGTCGAGCTTCAATTCCAGCGTGCGCGCGTTTTCATCCGTGACGCTGCCGAGGTACCAGTCGTCGCTATTGCGATCCTTGCGCACGATGGTCACGTAGTCGCCGACTTCGCCGTTTGGCACCAGCGTCTGCGACCAGTCGGTCGGCACATCCTTGATGAACTGGAACGGCGCCGGGTAGCGGCGATAGTTCTCGGGCAGATCCGCCGCCATCTGCAGCGGCGCGTACAAGATGACGTAGTTCGCGAGCTGCTTGGCGAGCGTCGATTGAATCGGCCGCCCGCCCTTCCCTTTCAGGCTCAGCACGCCGGGCGTGAAGTCAAACGGCCCGGCAAGCATGCGCGTGAACACCAGGTTCGCTTCGTGCTCGGGCGGATTCGGCGGATCGCCCCAGGCGTTGTACTCCATGCCGCGCGCGCCTTCGCGCGATACCCAATTGGGATACGTGCGCCGCAGCCCGGTGTCCTTGATCGGCTCGTGTGCGACGACAGCGATGTGACGCTTCGCTGCTTCCATCACGACCTTCAGGTGATGACGCGACATCACCTGACCGTCGTGCCACTCGAAACGAATCTGGCCATCGTCACCGAGCGCTTTGACCCCGCCCGCATCGGCGACGTAACCCGTCTTCACGCTGTCGATGCCGAGCCGCTGGTACAGATCGAGCCCCGCCTCGAGCTGACGCTCGTAGTTCGCGATGTTGGCGGACGTCTCGTGATGACCGATCAGATGCACGCCCTTGCTCTTCGCATACGCCGCGAGCCCTTCCAGATCGAAATCCGGATAAGGCTGCGTGAAGCTGAAGGTCTCACCGTTCGCGAACCAGTCGCCGTCCCAGCCGACGTTCCAGCCTTCCACGAGCACGCCGCGGAAGCCGTTCTTGGCAGCGAAGTCGATGTAGCGGCGCGTGTTCGCGGTGGTAGCGCCGTGCTGCGGACCCGACGCCCACGTCCACGTGCCGAGATGCATCCCCCACCAGATGCCGATGTACTTCGACGGCTTGAACCACGACACATCGCCGAGCTGGTTCGGCTCGTTGAGATTGAGAATGTTGTCCGACGCCATGTAGAGCGCACCGGCGCTGTCGGCGATCAGCAGCGTGCGCCAAGGCGTGCTGAACGGCGCGACACGCTTGACCTTCGCACCCTGCGACGCAGGCGACAGCACCGCCTTCAGCCGCGTGCCTTCGACGCGACGCAACCACATCGACGAGTAATCGACCAGCGCTGCCTCGTGAATCGCGATATGCAGTCCTGCGTCGGTGCGGATCGTGAGCGGCGTGTGCGCCTGCGCGACTTCGCTCAACGCTGTCCGACGATAGAGATATTCGTAGCGATTCCACTCCCCGCCGGGAATCCACCACGCCGTGCCCGGATCGGCGATCGCGAACTCCGTCAGCTCCTCGCCGATGTTCACGTCGTGCAGCTGCGGCTGATCGGGAAACTCATAACGGAAACCGACGCCATCGTCGAACGCGCGGAACACTACGAAGAGCGTGCGCTTGGGCGGATTCTTCTCGACGAGCTGGACGCGCAGCTCGTTGTAGTGATTGCGGACGTAGCGTCGCTCGCCCCATGGCTGCTCCCACGTCTCATCGAAGCTGCGCGACTGGACATCACCGCCGCGGAAGTTGCGCTCCAGCTTCGGCGCGTCGGTGAGCCAGAAGCCGAGGCGCGACTCGGTGACGATCGGGCGACCGCCGCGAGTGATCGAATAGCCGGGTCGGCCTTCGTCGTTGACCGTGACGTTGACAGAGAGAACGTTGCCAGGCGAGCTGACGGTGCCGATGGTTTCGGCACCGGCAACGCCCAACCACAACGTGAGAAGAAGGGCTGTAGGTCGGGCTTTAGCCCGACATCCCCTCAGGTCCATTCCGCGACCCAACCGCTGAGTCTTGGCAACGCCCACCCGCTGCTCCCATCCGACCGCTCGATCACGCGCCAGCGCTCGGCCTCGGCCGGGCGCCATGAGCGCGCATCGTGCCCGAGATTGAAGACGCACAGCAACCGCTGCGTCGGCGTCGTGCGCTCGAATGCGAGGATCGCGTCGGAGGCTTCGAGGATCTTCATCGTACCTGTCAGCAGCGCGCTGCCGCTCGTGCGCAAGGCGAGCACCCGTCGCGTGAAAGCAAGTTGCGAATGCGGATCGTGCTCCTGTCGATCGACCGCGAGCGCGAGATGCTCGGCAGCGATCGGCAACCATGCGTGCGAGCTCGACACCATGTTCGAGCGCCACGGGATCGGCGTACGCGCACCGTCGCGACCGAGCGTGAGCGGCCAGTTCGCGATCGCTTCGGGATCCTTCAGCTGCTCGAAAGGCACGTGCGCCTGCGGCAATCCGAGTTCCTCGCCCTGGTAGATGAAGATGTTGCCGCGCAGGCACGCGAGCAGCAGCATCGTGACGCGGGCCATCGCGGCGCGATCCGGCGTGCTCGCCCAACGCGACGGCGCCCGCGGCGCATCGTGATTGGAGAACGCCCAGCTCGGCCACCCCGTCCCTTCGCTGTCGGGCCAGGCATCGACGGCGTGCTGCACCAGCCGCGGCGTCAGCCGATCGGCCAGCAGGAAATTGAATCCGTAGGCGCTGTGAAACCGGTTCGCACCGGCCGTAAAGTTCTTCAGGTCATCGGCGGCATCCGCACCGCCGATCTCGGCGACGGTGAAGCGATCGCGATACGTGTCGACCAGCGCGCGAAATCGTTCGATGAACAGCAGGATGTCGGGATGCGACTTGTTGTACAGCGCCAGCTGGAAATCGCACGGCCGCGTGCGCACTCTGCCATCCGCGGGCGCCGGCGGATTGTCGCGCAGCTGCGGATCGTGCATCGCGTAGTTCACTGCATCGAGACGGAAGCCGTCGACGCCGCGTTCCAGCCAGAACCGCGCGCACTCCAGCAGTTCGTCCTGCACGCGCGGGTTGTGCACGTTGAGATCCGGCTGCGCGGCCAGGAAATTGTGCAGATAGTATTGACCGCGACGCGCATCCCACGTCCACGCCGGGCCGCCGAAAACGGATTGCCAGTTGTTCGGCGGCGAGCCGTCGTCACGCGCATCGGCCCACACATACCAATCGGCGTGCGGGTTGTCGCGACTCGCGCGGCTCTCGCGGAACCATGCGTGCTGATCGGAGGTGTGCGAGTACACCTGGTCGATGATCACCTTGAGCCCAAGCGCGTGCGCCCGCTCGATCAGCTGATCGAAATCGGCGAGCGAGCCGAAACGCGGATCGACGTCGCGGTAGTCGGCGATGTCGTAGCCGAAATCCTTCATCGGCGAAGTGAAGAACGGCGACAGCCAGATCGCCGCCACGCCGAGCGAGGCGACGTGCTCGAGCCGCGCCGTGATGCCGGGCAGATCGCCGACGCCGTCATCGTTGGAATCCGCGAAGCTGTACGGATAGATCTGGTAGATCGGCGCGCCGAGCCACCACGCGCGGCCGGGGGTTGGCGCGACGCGTGGGGTCGGCTGAGGCGACGCGCTCATGTGCCGTCTCCGGCGGCGCACACGACGAAGTCGAGCGGCGCCAGCACGACGCGATAGGATCCCGGGGCGCTCACTTCGCTCTCGCAGTGACCGTACAGCGCGGAGAAACGGCGCGAGCCCGCATCGACCTCGATCACGGTCGACAGTGGCTGCAGCGAAGTGTTGAACGCGATCGCGATCTCCCGACCGGTAGTCGGATCGATGCGCGAAACCGCGAACAGCCCCGGGGACTCGGCATAGTTGCGAACCACCTGCCGCCCACTGCGCAACGCCGCCTGCGCCCGCCGCACCGCCGACAACTTCGCAATCTGCTGCGCGATCGGATGCTCAAGATTGAAGTTATTCGTGGGCTGTAGGTCGGGCTTCAGCCCGACTCCTATTCTGCGATCGGCCATATACGACGGCGTCCGACTCTTCATCATGTCCTGCCGCGCATCCTGATCCCCACCCACTCCCGTAAATCCCTGCTCATCCCCGTAATAAACGACCGGCACTCCTCGCAGGGTCAACAACATCGCATGCGCCAGCAGCACGCGCTTCAACACTTCCTCATCGCTCGCCTGCGGCCGCGCCGCTCGCACGTGAAATCCGAATCTCCCGCTGTCGTGATTGCTCACATAGGTCGGCAACTGCAACGCCGTCTGCTCGCCGCCTTCATACAGCGCGTCATCCGCGAACAATCGCGCCAGCTTGTCCGTGCCGGCGTTGCCGGCCACCGTCGCGCGCACTGCATTCGCGAACGCGAAGTCGAGAACCGCCGGCAACTTCGCGACGCGCGTGTATCGCGCCAGGAGCGCGACATCGATATCCGACGTCGACACCTCGCCGAAGATATGGAAGTGCGGAATGCCGCGCGCCGCCGCTCGCTGCAACATCGCAGGCACGAACGCCTGCCAGAACTCGGGATTCACGTGCCGCGCAGTATCGATGCGGAAGCCGTCGATAGCATAACGATCGATCCAGCCGCCATAGATCTCGATCATTCCCTGCACGACGCGCGGGTTCTCGGTCATGAGATCATCGAGCCCGACGAAGTCACCGAACTGCGAGCTCTCGCCTTCGAAGGTCGTGTTGCCGCGGTTGTGATACAGCAGCGGATCGTTCAACCACGCCGGCACCTTGCTGTGCTCTTCGCCCGCAGGCAGGTACGGCGTGTATGCGAAATCCGGACGCGTCAGCTTCTCGAAATTGTTGCCGGTGAAGCCGTCGTTGATCGGCTCACCCTGCAACCCGCCATGGCGCGAATACGGATATTCGGCCCGCGAGCGATAGGGACACTTGTCCGTCGGGCACTCGCGATACGCGATCACGTCCGCCGTGTGATTGGCGATGATGTCGAGGTACACCTTCATGCCGCGCGCGTGCGCCGCTCGCACGAAAGCCTGCATCTGCGCTTCGTCGCCGAGATGCGGATCGATGCTGGTGAAGTCAGTGATCCAGTAGCCGTGATAGCCCGCCGACTCCTGCCCCGGCCCGCCCTGCACCGGCTTGTTCTTGAACACCGGCGTGAGCCACACCGCCGTCGCGCCCAGCGCCTGGATGTAATCGAGCCGCGCTGTGAGTCCCTGCAGATCACCGCCATGAAAGAACGCCTTCGAGGTCGGATCGAAACCGTTCTGCAAGCGGTCACCGCTCACGCCGCCGCGATCGTTCGCCGGATTGCCGTTCTCGAACCGATCCGGCAACACGAAGTAGATGATCTCGTCCGTGGGCGCACGGTCGCGCACAGCATCCGCCGCGTTCGCCACACCAGCGAACGCCATTAACACCAGCGAGTAGTGAAGAGCACGAATCATTCTTGTCGCGCAGCGGCCGGCGGTGGCGGCATTTCTATCCGCCATCCGCTATCCGCCATCCGCTTCTTTCTTTACAGCTTGTAGTTCACGCCCAGCAGGATCTGTCTTCCATACTCCTGGAAGTCCTGCTGACGCGTTTCGGTCACAGCGTACGCGATGTATGGCTCGTCGGTCAGGTTGTTCACCTGAAGCAGCAGCGACAGGCCCTGCAGGCGTCCCGGGCCGAACTCGTAGCCGATCTGCGCGTCGGTGATCTGGTCGCCCTTCACGTACTTGAGCGCGCGGTCGTTGGCGAAGTTCGTCACCTCACCGATGTACTTCGACCGCGCCCGTGTGCCGACGCGCGCCGAGAAGCCCGAGTGCTCGTAGTACAGCGTCGCGCTCCACACGTCTTCGGACAGACCCGGCAGCGGGATCGTGCCGAGGCCATTGCCCGTGACGAAGTTGTTGCCCGGCGGATCCTGGATCGTGATGCTGCTCTCGGTGTGCGCGTAGCTGAGAATCAAGCCGAAGCCGCTCAGCGCATCGCCGATCAGATCGCCCGTCAGCGACGTTGCCAGCTCGATGCCCTTGAGGTTGCCGCCCTTACCGTTGAGCGGATGCGTGAACTTGCCGGTCGGTTGCGGCGTCACTCCAGGCTGGAAGTAGTTCGGCGGCAAGTCCGCCAGCAGACCGGAGAAGTCGTAATCCTGTTGCGTCTGGTTATAGATGTACGTCTTCAGATCCTTGTAGAACGCGGCTGCCGACAGATATGCGCCGCTGCCGAGGTACTTCTCGTACGAAAGATCGAACGCGTTGGCGCGCCACGGATCCAGCAGCGGCGTGCCGCCGGAGCCACCCGGCAAACCCGTTGCCGAGTCGTAACCGATTTCGCTCGACGCCTTCAGCTGATCCATGCGGGCACGTGCCAGCTCGCGCGCGAGGCCGACGCGCACGGCCTGGTCGGACGGCAGCATGAACGCAAGATTGATCGCCGGCAGCACATCGGTGTATTCCTTGCCGTCCTTGAACGGTTCGACGACACCGTTGACCTTCTGCGTCGCGTTCGACTCCTGATCGGTGTTCACGAGCTGCACGCCGAGGTTGCCGCGCAACGTGACAGTCGAGCTCAATTCGTGATCGAGGCTGCCGCGCAGATATCCGGTCGTGACTTTCTCGGTGACGTTCCAGTTCTTGCCGATCAGATAATCGAAGCCCGGCGTCGTGGGCGTGCCGTAGACGATCGGATCGTAATAGGCTCCGAGCACCTCCTGCACGTTCCACGCGAGGGCATTGCCCGCGCCGGCATACGACAGATTGGTCGGCGACTCCAGGTGCTCGGGAGCAATCTGGAAGTAGGCGCCGCCGTGCGTGTTCAGATTGCCCTCGGGCTGGTTCTTGTCCTTCTCGCGATCCGCGTAGTTCACGCCGAACAGCACGTCCGACATCCACCAGCGATTGAACTGATAACCGACGTCGAAGCGGCCCGAGGTCAGCTCGTCGGTCACGCGCGG
>Ga0068859_100001915_pt1 | contig 21222 bp, 15 predicted proteins | sample KBSSwiS22_FD_66585 | JGI IMG/M metagenome (GOLD analysis project Ga0068859, IMG submission 66585) | Switchgrass rhizosphere microbial communities from Kellogg Biological Station, Michigan, USA - KBS Switchgrass S2-2 | ecosystem: Host-associated > Plants > Roots > Rhizosphere > Soil ...
GCCGGTGGCAGGGCCGGCGACGGAGCCGGCGAAGCCGCCGCCGCCGCCGAGACCACCGAACTGCGTGTCCGCATCGCCGCCACCTTGGCCGCCCGCACCGCCGGTGGATGTAGCCAAGCTAAGGGCCCAGCCGCCCCAGCCGCCCACACCGCCTACGACGCCGGGGGCGCCTTTGCCGCCTGCGCCGCCGGTCGCCGATATGAGGCCGAGCGCACCGCCGCCCCATCCGCCTGAGCCGCCGAACAGATCACTCGCGCCGCCATCGCCGCCGACGCCGCCTTCGGGGATACCGAGGGCTAGCGCGCGGGCGCCGCGGCCGCCGGCGCCGCCGAACAGACCACCGAAACCACCGTCGCCGCCATCACCGGCGATGGCCAGTGCAGAAGTAGGCACGATGGGCAATCCGACACCCAACAAGTCGCCCAGGCTTCCCGCCTTGTGGCCGTTGCCACCGCGGCCCCCGATAAGACCGCCGTCGCCGCCGTCGCCGCCTGGGCCGCCGGTCGAGATATCGAGAATGCCGAGATCAATGTCGATTGGAAGGTCCGGCAGGAGGTCAGGAGGAAGCAGGTCACCGAGCGCCGAAAGGCTGAACGACCCCTTGCCTCCGGTGCCACCCGCGCCGCCGAACAAGCCGCCATTTCCGCCATTTCCACCTTTGGCGTCATTGGCGGCAACCAGGTTGGCAATATCTCCGATGTCTTCGATATTCCCGATGATGTCAATGAGGGCAATGACGTCGTCGAGATCCTCGACCCCGAACAGATCCAGCACATCTGTGTAGGTCCTCGCGCCGCCGTTTCCGCCGCCGCCACCGGACACACTGCCGTCACCGCCGTTGCCGCCGTCGCCGGCTCTCGCGGTCCCGCCGACCGGCACTGTGACGTCCAAGCCGAGGAGGGAGACGGAGATATCGAGTTCTCCTGCACCGGTGCCATTCGCATCCCCGCCGTTGCCACCGCGCCCACCGAACAGGGCGCCGGTGGTGCCGCCGTTGCCTCCGGTTCCGCCGACGCCGGCACGGTCGCCGTTTCCAACGCCACCGTCACCACCCCGGCCGCCGAACAGACCGCCTCCGCCGGATCCACCCAGTCCGCCTTTACCCGTGCCACCCGGCACTGTGCCCTTGGCCGTGCCCACAGGGATAGGGATACCCGGAATGAGAACAGGGGAGTTAACCTCGACGTCCCCGCTGCCGGTTCCGGTCCCGCCCGCACCGCCTGCACCGCCGAACAGCGCACCGAAGCCACCGGCAGCACCGTTGCCGCCGGTCCCGATGCGGCTACCGGTCCCTGCCCCGCCGGCGCCGCCCTTGCCACCGAACAGCTCACCAGCGCCGCCGGCGCCGCCCGCTCCGCCGGTTCCTTCTCCTATGCCGCCCGTACCGGTGAGCGATAGTCCGAGAAACGAAAAGGTGGTGGACCCGGTGCCATCGGCGGTGCCGGTGCCGCCGGTGCCGCCATTTCCGCCGAACCCGACGAGCCCCGTGGCGCCGCCGGCACCGCCAGCACCGCCGACGCCCTTGATGAAGCCAGAACCGTCGCCGCCGCCGCCACCGGCGCCGCCGAACCCGGCGAGGGGTCCGCCTGTGCCGCCCGCGCCGCCGCCGCCGCCAGTCGCTGCCGCAGTGGTGGACTTGGTGGTCGCATCGCCGCCGAAGCCACCGTCGCCGCCGCCGCCGACCAGGCCACTCTGACCTCCGGCACCGCCCTGACCGCCCGTAGCTGGTCCAGCAGCGAAGCCATCAACCGTCGTGATGCTAGGCTCGCCGATTTGCTTACCCTTGGCACCCGTAATGAGGTTTCGAGCGTAGGTCGTAACCGTGGTTTTGACCGACGTGGCGCCTCCGACGTTTTCCGCGGTGCCGCCGGCGCCGCCTTCGCCGCCGCCACCGAACAAGCTGCCTGCGGCGCCCCCCGCACCGCCGGCGCCGCCGACAGCGGCATTTACCCCGGACACCGTGGTTCCGGTGCCGCCCGCGCCGCCGGCGCCTCCGCCGCCGAACACTCCGCCGCTGCCGCCAACGCCCCCTGCACCGCCGGTGGCGCTGCCCGCAGGGGTGGCGGTGGTTTCAGTCTCGGTGATCGTGCCTTCCGTTCCAAGCGGGTTGCTCTTGGTAAATGCGCCTGTCACCTTGGTCGTGACGGGTGTGGTACCACCGGTTGAACTCGCGTTTCCGCCCGCCCCGGCGGCACCGCCACCGCCGAAGATGCCGCCCGTACCGCCTGCGCCACCCTTGCCGCCCGTCGCGTTGCCCTGCTCACTCGTCGCGTCGGCGCCTTTACCGCCTGCACCGCCCCACCCGATGAGAGTTCCGCCCTTGCCGCCGGCTCCGCCGGCCGTACCGACCGCGTTAGCCGTACCCATCGCAGTGACGGCGACGGCGTCGCCGCCCGCGCCACCGTTGCCGATCAGTCCGGCGTTACCGCCGGTACCGCCGTTCTTGCCGGCGCCGCCGTTGCCGAACAAGAGGCCAGCGTTGCCGCCGTTGCATGCCGCGCCGGCGCAGTCATCCGCGGCGTCGACGCCATTGCCGATAAGTACGCCACCTGGGCCGACCAGATTGAGTGGGCCGAGGGCGTCGAACACTCCGAAGGCGTTGGCCGTAGCGCCGACACCGGCGCCGAACAGCGACCCATCACCGCCGCCCACCAGCTCGGAAGCCTCGGCGACCTGGCATAAGATATCCGACACCGTGCACGGCGCGGCCTGCGCGGTTCCGGTGCTCCCTGTACCGGTGCCCACGCTGAAGGCGAATGCTCCGGCGGCGATGGCCGCACTGAACATGGCGCCGCCAGCCAGGCGCGTGGCGCCGATGCCAGTTTGCGCTGCGCGCTTCTGTTGCCTGGCACGGAGCGCCGGCGGTGCTGTGGTGTTTGAAGAATCGATCGTCACTGGATCTCCCCCTCAGAAGATGCGTAATAGTGCGATTTAGTGCTGACCCCAATCAGCTTGTCGAGGAAAGGCAGCAAATAACTTACGCCCAATTTATATCCGTGTCAGGAAATGCTAAGGTTTTTCTCAGGTGCCTTTCTCAGCCCGAGACGTCCACTGGCGCCGTGAGGACCTTGTTGCGCCTCCGATACGCCGCCGCATCAACCCACCGGCCAAGCAGTACGTTGCTGAGATAGAGGGTGCTGCGGCCTCGCCATCGCGGTGGTCGCGCTGGGGGGCGAGTACTTCGGCGGCCGACCGGGGTCTGTTCGGGCCCCGTACACCGACCCGTAGCATCCGAACGCGAAAACCCAGCTCTGTCCGGCGTCGAACTCGGTGCGCCGCGTAGTCCCCGTAGCACCAGTCTGCAGATTCTCGCCGCGGATGTCGCGGAAATCTGCATGGACCCGGCTGATGTCCGCACCGCGCAATACGATGGTGGAGAATGTGTGCTGAACCAGCTTGGCGCCGGGGACCGCCGGAGCGTACGGACGCGGTGTATGTGGGTTTCGCCAACCTTCTGATGGCCACCCTGGATACCGAGCCCGACCAGGTGACGCGGCCGGGCACCGTGGATGAGGCAAACTTCAAGATTGGTTGACTCTGCGGATAGCAGCAACAGCTGCACAAGGCGGCCCTAATCTCCGCAACGTGAGGCGGATGAGCCGCCAGAGGGAGCGCGATGAGCTAACTCCAGAAAGATTGCTGCGCATATGGCGATCGTCCTGAGCTCGCTGCCGCAGTTCGGTCTGCCTTCGATTTGAAATTCTTTAGTTAGCGACTGCAAATACTTACGCCTATCCCACTGCCGAATCACGCGTTTTCTCCCCCGCGGCGGCGGATGGATGCCGTCATATTGCGCTGAATGGGTGCGAGAGGCCACGCACGCCATCAGCCAAGCCCCAACCTCTGTCGCGAGGTACGGTCCGTACTGCGCGTCGTGCACCGTCCACATTCGCCCCGCGGTACGGGATCGGTACGGGACCGAACGGCGTATCGAACGGGTCTGCTACGAGGTCTGTGGTGGTCCGTTGGAGCGGGCGACGGGAATCGAACCCGCGTAGCTAGTTTGGAAGACTAGGGCTCTACCATTGAGCTACGCCCGCATGTGCAGCACAGCAGACTGTACCGGCGTCGCCCGAATCAAATCCAATTGAAGGCATTGCGTGTTGAGCCCGTAATATCTCGCGTGGTCAGGTCTGCGTTTCAGGCCGACCGCAAAGGGCGCGGGGTGTAGCGCAGCTTGGTAGCGCATCCGCTTTGGGAGCGGAAGGCCGCAGGTTCAAATCCTGTCACCCCGACTCCAGACGCATATCACTACAGACACAAGGAGCACGAGCGTGAAGAGCACCGTCGAGAAGTTGAGCCCGACACGGGTTCGCATCAACGTGGAGGTGCCCTTCACCGAGCTGCAACCCGACTTCGACCGCGCCTACAAGGAACTCGCAAAGCAGGTGCGTCTGCCCGGCTTCCGGCCCGGCAAGGCGCCGGCGAAGCTGCTCGAGGCCCGCATCGGCAAGGAAGCGATGCTCGACCAGGTGGTCGGCGAAGCGGTGCCCGGCCGCTACACCGAGGCGGTGACGAGCTCCGACGTGCAGCCGCTGGGTCAGCCCGAGATCGAGATCACCAACAAGGAGTACGGCCAGGACCTGACCTTCACCGCGGAGGTCGATGTGCGGCCCGAGATCGAGTTCCCGGATCTGGAGGGGCTGAAGATCACCGTCGACCCCATCGAGGTGACCGACGAGGAGGTTGACGCCGAGCTGCAGAATCTGCGCGCCCGCTTCGGCACGCTCAAGGGCGTCGAGCGCGCGGCTGAGACCGGCGACTTCGTTTCGATCGACCTGTCGGCCACCGTCGACGGCGAGGACGTACCCGATGCGACGACCGAGGGGCTGTCGCACGAGATCGGCTCCGGTCAGCTGATCGAGGGTCTCGACGAGGCCGTCGTCGGCCTCAAGGAGGAGGAGAGTCGCGTCTTCACCACCACCCTGGCCGCTGGTGAGCACGTAGGTAAAGAGGCGCAGGTGACCGTCACCGTCAAGTCGGTGAAGGAACGCGAGCTGCCCGAGCCCGACGACGAATTCGCCCAACTGGCAAGCGAATTCGACACGATCGACGAGCTCAAGAACAGCCTCACCGAGCAGGTGCAGCGGGTGAAGCGCATCCAACAGGCCGAACAGATCCGCGACAAGGCGCTGGAGGTGCTGCTCGAGCAGACCGAGGTGCCGCTGCCGGAGAAGATCGTGCAGGCTCAGGTCGACGACACTCTGCACAACGCCATCCACGGGCTCGACCACGACGAGAAGCGGTTCGAGGAGACGCTCGAGGCGCAGGGCAGCAACCGCGAGGAGTTCGACAAGGACAACCGCACCAACGCGGAGAAGGCTGTCAAGACCCAGCTCCTGATGGACGCGGTCGCCGACAAGCTCGGCATCCAGGTCGGGCAGAACGACCTGACCGAGCGGCTCGTCCTGATGTCGCGGCAGTACGGAATGGAACCGCAGCAGCTGCTGCAGTTCCTGCAGCAGAACAACCAGCTGCCCGCGATGTTCGCCGACGTGCGTCGCGGCCTGACCGTCGCGGCGGTGGTGCACGGCGGCACCGTCACCGACACCGACGGCAACGTGATCGACACCACGGAGTTCTTCGGCCCGTCGGGTGCGCAGGCCGAGGAGGCTGCTACAGCGGAAGCAGCTGATGACGCCAGCGCAGTGGAAGAGGCTTCCGATGAGGTGTCTGCCGACGCCAAGTGACGCTGTGAGCGAACGGGCGCCGTCTGGGGAGTGCGTGACGGCGCAGGTTGGTTAGTGTCATTTGAAGACGGACACCGCGTCCCAAGACTTAAGAGAAAGCAGGTATCCAGTCGTGACTGACATGCGTGGCGCCGCGCAGGGCCTCAACCTTGTCGACTCGGTGTATGAGCGGTTGCTGTCCGAGCGGATCATCTTCCTGGGCTCCCAGGTCGACGACGACATCGCCAATAGGCTGTGCGCGCAGATTCTGCTGCTGGCAGCCGAGGATCCCATCAAGGACATCAACCTCTACATCAACTCGCCCGGCGGCTCGATCAGCGCGGGCATGGCCATCTACGACACGATGGTGCTCGCGCCGTGCGACATCGCCACCTACGCGATGGGCATGGCGGCGTCGATGGGCCAGTTCCTGCTCGCCGCCGGCACCAAGGGCAAGCGCTATGCCCTGCCGCACGCCCGGATCCTGATGCATCAGCCACTGGGTGGGGTCACCGGCAGCGCCGCGGACATCGCGATCCAGGCCGAGCAGTTCACGGTCATCAAGGCGGAGATGTTCCGCCTCAACGCCGAATTCACCGGGCAGACCCTGGAACGCATCGAGACGGATTCCGACCGCGACCGCTGGTTCACCGCGCCGGAAGCCCTTGAATACGGCTTCGTCGACCACATCATCACCAGCGCCCACATCAACGGAGTGTCGCCATCATGACCGATTACACCGATCCACGGATGCAGCCGGCGCACGGCGGGGCCGTGCATCAGCCCTCAGCCCGCTACATCCTGCCGTCGTTCATCGAGCACTCGAGCTTCGGCGTCAAGGAGTCCAACCCGTACAACAAGCTGTTCGAGGAACGCATCATCTTCCTCGGCGTGCAGGTCGACGACGCGTCGGCCAACGACATCATGGCGCAGCTGTTGGTGCTGGAGTCGCTGGATCCCGACCGCGACATCACCATGTACATCAACTCACCCGGCGGGTCGTTCACCTCGCTGATGGCGATCTACGACACCATGCAGTACGTCCGCGCCGACATCCAGACCGTGTGCCTCGGCCAGGCTGCGTCTGCCGCCGCGGTGCTGCTGGCGGCGGGCAGCCCTGGCAAGCGATTGGCGCTGCCCAACGCACGGGTGCTGATCCACCAGCCCGCGTTGGCCGGCGTGATTCAGGGCCAGTTCTCCGACCTGGAGATCCAGGCCAAGGAGGTCGAGCGCATGCGGACCCTGATGGAGTCGACACTGGCCCACCACACCGGCAAGGACGCCGCGGTGATCCGTAAGGACACCGATCGCGACAAGATCCTGACGGCCGAGGAGGCCAAGGACTACGGGATCATCGACACGGTCCTGGAGTACCGCAAGCTTTCTGCACAGACGGCCTAGCTTCATTCGCTGACTCTGCGTCTACGGCGCTACGCCCTCAGCGCAGAGTCGACGCCAGCGCTGCGATGTCGTCGGGGTGTACCCGACAGCACCCGCCGATGATGCGTGCGCCTGCGGCCGCCCACCGCGGCACCAGGTCCGCCGACCACTGGCCGTTGCCGATCCACGTTCGGCGCTCGCCGTCCCACTCCTCGCCGCTGTTGGGGTAGACGATGACGGGCTTGCCCGTCACCTCCCTGGCCACCCGCACCGCGTTCTCGACGTCGGCGGGTGCACAGCAATTCACACCCACCGCAACGATTTCCGGCACACCGGCGGCCACGGCGAACGCGTCGGCGAGCGGCTGCCCGGCCCGCGTCGTCGCACCGGCGATCGTGTAGGACAGCCACGACGGGACACCGAGCTCATGAACCAGACCGACGAGCGCCTCGGCCTCGTCTATGTCGGGCACCGTCTCCAGCGCCAGCACGTCGGCTCTTGCGTCGGCAAGGATCTCCAGCCGAGGCCGGTGCCAGTCCGCCAACTGCGCGACCGACAGGCCGTAGCGACCGACGTATTCCTCGCCGTTGGCCAGTGCCGCGCCATACGGCCCGACGGACGCGGCCACCCATCTTTGACCGCCCACCTGGTCGCGTGCGTCCATCGCAAGTTCGACGCTGCGCCGCAACAGCCGGACTGCATCGTTCCGCGAAATTCCGCGTTCAGCGAACCCGTCGAACGACGCCTGATAGCTCGCGGTCGTGGCGATCGAGGCGCCCGCGCGGAAGAACGCGCAGTGCACGGCCACAATCTCCTCGGGTGCGTCGACCAGCAGTCGGGCCGACCAGAGGTCGTCGGACAGGTCGTGGCCGCGGGCCTCTAATTCCGTCGCAAGGCCACCGTCTGTTATCAAGACGGTATCGTGGGGCGCAGCGAACACCACGTCGCAAACTCTACGGCCACGTACGGGGGCGGCCTCTCGGTCTCATAACGGCGGCGACACGCCAGGGACACAGTGGCGGGTTCCGGGGGGCGGCAGGGTGTGTCAGGGGATATGTTCTGCGAACACATATAAATACCACCGACGCGATTCGGCTTTATCGGTCGCACCGCGCCGGAACATACGGGTAGCGTCGGGACCAACACCCGAGGTGACTCGTAACCAAAGATTCATTACCGACTGCGAGGAAAGTAGGACCCCACCACCATGGCGCGCATTGGAGACGGCGGTGACCTGCTGAAGTGCTCGTTCTGCGGCAAGAGTCAAAAGCAGGTTAAAAAGCTCATTGCGGGCCCCGGCGTCTATATCTGCGATGAATGCATAGACCTTTGCAACGAGATCATCGAAGAGGAACTTGCCGACGCTGACGACGTCAAGCTTGATGAGCTCCCCAAGCCCGTCGAAATCCGCGAATTCCTCGAGGGCTATGTCATCGGTCAGGACACCGCCAAGCGCACGCTGGCGGTCGCGGTGTACAACCATTACAAGCGCATCCAGGCGCAGGAGAAGACCCGCGATTCGCGTGTCGAGCCTGTCGAGCTATCCAAATCCAACATCTTGATGCTCGGTCCCACCGGCTGTGGGAAGACCTACCTCGCGCAGACGCTGGCCAAGATGCTCAACGTGCCATTCGCGATCGCCGATGCCACGGCGCTGACCGAGGCCGGCTACGTCGGTGAGGACGTCGAGAACATTCTGCTCAAGCTGATCCAGGCCGCCGACTATGACGTGAAGCGCGCTGAGACCGGCATCATCTACATCGACGAGGTCGACAAGATCGCCCGCAAGAGCGAGAACCCGTCGATCACGCGCGACGTGTCCGGCGAGGGTGTCCAGCAGGCGCTGCTGAAGATCCTCGAGGGGACGCAGGCCTCTGTGCCTCCGCAGGGTGGCCGCAAGCACCCGCATCAGGAGTTCATCCAGATCGACACCACCAACGTGTTGTTCATCGTCGCGGGTGCGTTCGCCGGGCTGGAGAAGATCGTCTCCGACCGCGTCGGCAAGCGCGGCCTGGGCTTCGGCGCCGAGGTGCATTCCAAGGCCGAGATCGATACGCAGGACCATTTCTCAGAAGTGATGCCCGAGGATCTGATCAAGTTCGGGCTCATTCCGGAGTTCATCGGCCGGCTGCCCGTCGTGGCGTCGGTGACGAACCTGGACAAGGAATCGCTGGTGCAGATCCTGTCCAAGCCCAAGAACGCGTTGGTCAAGCAGTACACCCGGCTGTTCGAGATGGATGGCGTCGAGTTGGAGTTCACCGACGATGCGCTCGAGGCCATCGCCGATCAGGCCATCCACCGTGGCACCGGTGCCCGCGGCCTACGCGCCATCATGGAGGAAGTCCTGCTGCCGGTGATGTACGACATCCCCAGCCGCGACGACGTCGCCAAGGTGGTCGTCACCAAGGAGACCGTGCAGGACAACGTGCTGCCGACGATCGTGCCCCGCAAGCCGTCTCGCACGGAGCGGCGCGACAAGAGCGCCTAGGTTCTACGCGGACCGGCTCTGCCGATTCGTACGTGACACGCCGTCGCGGCCGTACAGGTCCGCAGACTCATCGTCGGCGTCCGGCTTGAGCAGCCCGCACAGTGAGGCGGCCAGGCCCCACATCAAGAAGACCGCTACCGCGATGAACTGCAGTTCGGTAACCATGACTCGAGACTTCTCCGAATAGTGGTGGTACACACGAGTAGCCGACTACGCGACTTTGGCGGCGGCTTACTCAACTGTTCGACGGGTGGGCGGCTGAACGGATCGCCGCACGACCTCGCGCACATCAGCTGGCCACCAGCATGTCGTCGACGGACAGCCAGCCCGCCGACCTGATGACTGTGCCCTCGGCACGGCTGCGGGCCACAGCGGCCTCCATTTCATCCGATGTCAGGTAGTACGCCCAGTGGCGTGCCACTTGTGGTTCGGTGGCAAATCGCCACGACAGTGCATAGACGCCGCTCTTCCGGCTGTTCTCGGCCACGTTCTTCACCTCCTGCTGCTTATTACGAAGAAGTGGCGTGTTTGGGTTCATTGCTTCACAGTCGCGCTCCGTTCGGCGATCACCTCGTCGACGAGCGCCGCGATCTCGGCGACACCGTCGCGCCGCGCGAACGCGGCCTCGAGCTTGCGGGCCGCGCCCAAATAGCGGCCGTCGTTGAGCACATTGCGGACCGCGACGCGCACCGCACTCGGTGTCGGCGTGCCGGTGCGTAGGTTGACGCCTGCGCCGGCCCACGCGACTCGCGCCGCGACCTCGGGCTTGTCCTCGGTGTTGCCGGCGACGACGAGCGGTACGCCCGTCGACAGCGCACGCTGCACCGCGCCGTAGCCCCCGTTGGTCACCATCACGTCGACCTTCGGTAGTAGCAGATCGTGCGGAATGTGTTCGGTGACAAACGTATTCATCGGCAGCGTGACCTTCAGCCGGGACGCGTCGCGACCGCCGGTGGTGACCACCACGATGACGTCCTCGCCGCCGAGCGCCTCGATCGTGGGCTCAACCAACCTGCCGAGATCGGCGTTGTCGATGGTGCCCTGGGTGACGTGCACGACCGGTCGGTCGCCGTCGAGTTCGGCCCACCACGGCGGCAGCCGGAAGCCGGACGTCGACGTGGGATGGACCGCGCCGACGTAGCGCACATGGGCGGGCAGATCGCTGCGCGGGTAGTCGAACTCCGGCACCGTCGGCGAGATGTAGCGATCCGCGAGCAGGCCGGTATCCAAAATGAATGTCGGCAGCGGGCGGCTGTTCATCTGATCCAGCAGGTAGTTGGCGGCGTTCTGCGATTGACGCAGCAAGACCTTCTGGGACAACAGGTTCAGCGCGTGGTTGCGCACCCGCCCCAGCACGCTGGCCGACGGCGGCAGGCCCATGCCGCTCGGGGCCGTGTCGCGGCTGGTGATCATCAACGGGGTCGTGGCGTAGGCCAGCACCGGCGGCCGGGCGGCACGATCACCGAGCAGGAACGGCAGGATCCCGAAGAAGCCTGCGTCGACGATGATCGCGTCGAACTGCGTCTGGGCCATCAAGCGAGCCAGCACGCTCGTCTGGAGCGGCATCGGCTGCACGAACAGCCGGACGATGTCGAAGTTGACCCGCTTTATGCCAGAGGTCTCGGTGCGGCCGGGCAGGTCGATATCGAGGCGGGTCACGTCGAAGTCGGCCTCGGTCGGTATTGCCTGAGGCGTGGCGCCGACGGCGCGGACCTTGGCGGCGTGAGCGGCGGAGCTGAGGACCGTGACACGGTCGCCGCGGTCGACCAGACCCTGAGCCACGTTCAACAACGGTGCGATGTGACCGGCAGGCGACAGCGAGGCGATGAGGATTTCTGGCATGCGCTTGATGCTCGGCAATCGCCGGCGCCGAAGCTTGGAGGTTTCGTGGAGATCTGGTGGAGATCGCAGGCAGCGGCTAGCGGTGGATGCGGTCGGGCCGCGTGTAGACGTTCATCGAGTCGCCCCGCAAGAAAGCGACCAGGGTGAGCCCGGATTGGCTGGCGAGGTCGACCGCGAGCGAAGACGGCGCCGACACCGCGGCCAGCACCGGGATCCCCGCCATCACAGCTTTCTGGGTGAGTTCGAAAGACGCACGCCCGCTGACGAGCAGCACGGTTCCGGTCAGGGGGATGCGGTCGGCTTCCAGCGCCCAGCCGATCACCTTGTCGACGGCGTTGTGGCGGCCGATGTCTTCGCGTACGACCAGCACGGTGCCGTCAGCACCGAACAGTGCCGCACCGTGCAGCCCGCCTGTGCTCGCGAACACCTTCTGCGCCGCGCGCAGCTTGCTCGGCATGGCCGACAACGTCTCAGCGGCCACCGTCGAGGGGTCGTCGCCGGGGCAGTGGCGGCTGATCAGGCGCACGGCGTCCAGCGACGCCTTGCCGCATATCCCGCACGACGAGGTGGTGTAGAAGTTGCGGGTGACATCGACATCCGGCGCCGGGACGTCGGGCGCCAGTGTCACGTCCAGCACGTTGTAGGTGTTGACACCGTCTTCGGAGGCGCCCTTGCAGTACCGCACGGTGAGGACGTCGTCGCGGCATGTGACGACGCCTTCGGTCAGCAGAAACCCGTGAGCCAGTTCGATATCCGACCCGGGCGTGCGCATGGTGACGGTGATCGGGGTGCCGTTGACGCGGATCTCCAAGGGCTCCTCGACGGCGAGCGTCTCCGGCCGCGCGACGGCGTCGTCAGCGGTCACGTGCTGCACGCGGCGCCTGGCCGTCACCCTGCCCATGCGTCCAGCCTAGGACGAGTCCTGCCTCAGCAGCCCACCAGCGCGTTCGTCGTGAAGCGGCGCAGCTTGCCCGACGGGGTCTTGGGGATGGTTCCCGGCTCCAGCACCACCACTCTGCGCGGCCGGACACTCACTTCGGAGACCACTGCGCGCGCGACTTCGTGCTTGATGCGACGGACCTTCACCGGGTCCTGCCAGGCGTTGGATTCGACGGCGACGGCGAACGTCTCACGCGACTGTCCGGCGTCCAGGCGCACCGCGACGGCGCCCCCGGGGCGCACACCGTCGACACGGCCTGCGGCCCGTTCGATGTCGGTCGGATAGATGCTTCTGCCGCCCATGATGATGACGTCTTTGACCCGCCCACATACCACGACGTGGCCGTTTTCCAGTAGGTAGCCCAAGTCGCCGGTGTCGTACCAGCCGTGTTCGTCCTGGGCGGCGACGAAACCACCCAACGTCATGTATCCCGGTGTCAGCGGTTCGCCGCGCAGTTCGAGGACTCCCACCGCCCGACTTGGCAACAGGTTGCCGAGTTCGTCGACCACCCGGGCTTCGAGCCCATGCAGGAGCGGGCCCAACGTCGCCAGCCGCGTGGTGTGGCCATTGCATGACGGGACGGCGCGGCGGAAGACCGCCAGCAGGTCGCTGTCCACCTCGTCGACCACCAGGCCCGCGCCGCAGTCGGAGAACGACACGGCGACGGTCGTTTCGGCCATACCGTAGGCCGGCAGAATCGCCTCGGGCCTCAGCCCGAATGGCTGCCCGGCGTCGATCAGGTCTTCGACATCCGCGGGGTCGACCTGCTCGGCGCCCGACAGCGCCCAGCGCAGGCTGGACAGATCGAACTCTCCGGGCTGGGCCTGCTTGCGCAGCCGCTTGGCCAACAGCGCGTAGGCGAAGTTCGGGGCCGCGGTCATGGTGCCCTTGTACTTGTCGATGAGTCTCGCCCACAGCAGGGTGTCGCGCAGGAAGTCCATCGGCGTGAACTTGACCAGTTCTGCGCCGAAATACATTGGCACGGTTAGGAAACCAGTCATGCCCATGTCGTGGAAGAGCGGCAGCCAACTCACGATGACGTCATTGTCGAGGTTGTACTCGGCGCCGATGAACATCGCTTCGGCATTGGAGTAGATGTTGCGGTGCGTGATCTGGACGGCCTTCGGCGAGCCGGTCGAGCCGGACGTCAGCTGCATCAACGCCAGATCGTCCTCGCCGACGTCGACCGGATCGATCGGGTCGGCCGCGAGCAGTTGTTCGACGGTGACGACCGCGGTCCCGCGCTCTCTCAAGATCGGCGCCGCCGCCATGAACGGGTCCGAGACGATCACGGCCTTGGCTCGGATCATGTCGATGACCGTCACGGTGTCCTCGGCCCACAGCGCAAAGTCGGTGCGCGGCGTGGGCTGGTGCAGCATCGTCAGGCTGGCTCCGCGCATCCACAGGCCCTGCCCGGTCGGGGCGATCTCGACCGGCGCACCGGCGAGTACGCCGACCGCGTCGCCGTGTCCGATGCCTTCAGCGGCCAGTCCGCCCGCGATACGACGCGCCCGCTCGTGGACCTCACGCCAGGTGTGCCTGACCGGGGAGTACGGCTCGCCGGTCACCATCCCGTGCGGACTCGACCGAGCGTTGCGGTACATGCCCTCGGTGAATCGGCTCATCGGAGCACCCTTCCGGGCGCCCCCTCGGCCCCCAACGATTAGGGTGCGCCTTCGGACCCTATCTGTTGTGGAATTGGCGTGAGTGTCTAAGGACTTTCCCGAAAACCGACCCAGGCCGCGTCGTTTTCGTGCGAGGTGACCGTGGCCTCGACGAATCGGACGCCGATGAGGCCGTCGACGCCGGTAGGGATGGACAATTCGCGGGCCGCCTGCCCGCGCAGCATCTCAGCGAGGTCGAGATAGAAGTTGGCGAACGCCTCCAGGAAGCCTTCGGGATGGCCGAGCCCGACTCGGGTGAGTCGGGCGGCATCGTCGGACAACCCACTCATACCCTGCGCGAGAATCGTTGTGCCGCCGTCCGGATCGCGCACGATCAGGTGCTGTGGATCCTCGTGCCGCCACTCCAGGCTCGCGTCGTCGCCGAAAACCCTGATCCGTAGACCGTGTTCGTGACCAGTGGCCGCCATCGTTGCCCACACGGTTGCCGGGGCACCGTTGGACAATGTCAGCCGCACGGTCGCGTTGTCGAACACTGGTCGTCCCGCAACGAGCGTGCTGAGTTCGGCTGAGACACGGGTGGCTTCGAGCCCGGTGATGTAGCGCAGCAGGTGAAACGCGTGGGTGCCGACATCGGCGACCGCGGTCGCGACTCCGCCTTTTGCGGGATCCATCCGCCACTGCTCGACTTCTGCCGACGCCCAGCCCGATGCGTGTTCTGCGGCGACGAACCGGATCCTGCCGAGCTTGCCGTTGCGCACCATACGGGCGGCGTGCCGGACCATCGGGTAGGCCGAATAGATATGGGGCACAGCGAGAATCGCATCATTCTCGGCGGCGACGGCGACGAGCTCGGCCGCTGTGGCGGAGTCGTTGGTCAGCGGCTTCTCGCACACCACCGCGATACCCTTTGCGAGGAAGGCCTTCGCTATCTCGAAATGGGTGTCATTCGGCGTGACGACCGCGACGACGTCCACGCCGTCATCGCGATCGGCTTCCCGCTCGGCCATCTCGCGGTAGTCGACGTAGACGCGCTCGACCCCAAGGTTTTTGGCAAACTCTGCCGACTCCGCCGGGTCCCTGCCGAAAATGCCTGAAGCAAGCACGTATTGGTTGTCCAGCCACATGGCGTGGCGGTGGGCCCCGCCGATCATCGCGCCAGCCCCGCCACCAACCATGCCCGCAACCAGCCGCTGACCAGTCATACCCCCATCTTCCGCGAGCGTGCGTGTCTGCACGGCGACACGCCGCGATTTGCGTGCACTCCACGCACGCTCGCGAGGGCCGCGCCGCATTGTGGTGTTGACGCCGGCGTAACAAATTTGCCATCGAAGGTTCCTAGTGTGGGCCGGTCAACGTCGAGCAAATCAGATGCAACGCATCTGGGGTGATAGGAAGTCAATTGAGCGGAAATGCGGTACGCCTTCAGGCGATCAACAACGTCGAGGCGTACGTGCCTCCCGCCATCAGCTTTGATCCCGGCGAGGCGCCGGGCGCGATCTTCGGATCGAACGTCTTCACCAAGGCTGAGATGCAGGTGCGGTTGCCCAAGTCGGTCTACAAATCCGTGGTGGCGACGCTCGAGAAGGGGGCGAAACTCGACCCGGCAGTTGCCGACGCGGTAGCGGCCGCGATGAAGGATTGGGCGTTGGAGAGAGGTGCCACCCACTACGCCCACGTGTTCTACCCGATGACGGGGCTGACCGCCGAGAAGCACGACAGCTTCCTGGAGCCGGTGTCCGACGGCCAGACCCTGGCCGAGTTCGCCGGCAAAACCCTGATCCAGGGTGAGCCGGACGCGTCGAGTTTCCCGTCGGGCGGCCTGCGCAGCACGTTCGAGGCCCGCGGTTACACCGGCTGGGACGTCACCAGCCCGGCCTACATCTTGGAGAACCCGAACGGCAACACGCTGTGCATCCCAACGGTGTTCGTATCGATGACAGGTGAGGCTCTCGATTACAAGACACCGCTGTTACGCAGCCAACAGGCGATGGGCATGCACGCCGAACGCATTCTCAAGCTGTTCGGCCATGAGCAGCTAGAGAAGGTGGTGTCGTTCTGCGGACCGGAACAGGAGTACTTCCTGGTCGACCGCCACTTCTTCCTCGCCCGGCCCGATCTGGTCAACGCCGGCCGCACCTTGTTCGGCGCCAAGCCTCCCAAGGGTCAGGAGTTCGACGATCACTACTTCGGCGCGGTGCCCGAGCGGGTGCTGGGTTTCATGATGGACACTGAGCGTGAGCTGTTCAAGCTGGGCATCCCGGCCAAGACTCGGCACAACGAGGTGGCTCCGGGACAGTTCGAGGTCGCGCCGATGTTCGAGCGCGCCAACCTCGCATCCGATCATCAGCAGCTGTTGATGACCACGTTCAAGACCATCGCCAAGAAGCACGGCATGGAATGCCTGTTCCACGAGAAGCCGTTCGCCGGTGTCAACGGTTCGGGTAAGCACGTCAACTTCTCCGTGGGCAACGCCGAGCTGGGCAGCCTGCTGGTGCCCGGCGACACACCGCATGAGAACGCCCAGTTCCTGGTGTTCTGCGCGGCCGTCATCCGCGCGGTGCACAAATACGCACCTTTACTGCGTATCTCGGTGGCATCGGCCACCAACGACCACAGACTCGGCGCCAACGAAGCGCCGCCCGCGATCATCTCGATCTTCCTTGGCGACCAGCTGGCCGACGTATTCGAGCAGATCGCGAAGGGTGCGGCGACGTCGTCGAAGGGCAAGGGCACGATGATCATCGGCGTCGACACCTTGCCGCCTCTGCCGACAGATCCCGGTGACCGCAACCGTACAAGCCCATTTGCGTTCACGGGCAACAGGTTTGAGTTCCGCGCCCCCGGCTCAGGTCAGACGGTTGCGGTGCCGATGACCATCCTCAACACGATCATGGCCGACTCGTTCGACTACATCGCCACCATCCTGGAGAAGGCGGTCGAGGACGGCGAGAACTTCGACCAGACCGTGCAGAAGCTGCTCACCGACATCATCACGGAGCACGGTGCGGTGGTCTTCAACGGCGACGGCTACTCGGAGAACTGGCAGGTCGAGGCCGCCGAGCGGGGCTTGCCGAACTTCAAGACCACGCTGGATGCGCTGCCGTCGCTGATCTCGCCCGAGTCAGTCGAACTGTTCGACAAGTACAACGTCTTCAACGAGCGCGAACTGCACAGTCGCTACGAGGTCCGGTTGGAGCAGTACGCGCTCACGATCGGCGTGGAAGCCAAGCTGATGCTGGAGATAGGGACGACGATCGTACTTCCCGCTGCGGTGCGGTATCAGACGGAACTGGCCCAGAACGTCTCTGCATTGAAGAAGGCTGGTGTCACGCCCAGTACCGCTCTGCTGCAGGCGGTGTCCGAGCCGATCGTTGAATTGACAAGTGCACTCACGGACCTGAAGAAGGTGCTCAGCGACCACACCGCCGAGGGCGCCTACGACGAGGCATCACATGCCCGTGACGCACTGCTGCCGGCAATGGAAGCGGTGCGTGCCGCAGCCGACTCACTGGAAGGTGTTGTGGCAGACGATCTGTGGCCGCTGCCTACGTATCAGGAGATGCTCTACATCCTCTGAACAGACGTCGCCGAGTGTGGGGCCTGCCCGTCCGTACGGGTACTGGTAACCCGCAACCCCCACACTCGGCGATCCTCAGAACTCCTCCTCCGGTCGCCGATGCGCCCATCCTCGGCGAGCGAGCGTGTCTGCCCACCGACACGCCGACATTCGTGTGCATTACCCGCACGCTCGGCGCCGACGAAGGGGACATTTACGCTGTTCAAATGATTTGTCCTAACGTCTGGACATGGTGGAGTGCGGGCCGATACACCCACCTCTTCACTCGACTTCGAGGGCAAGGAGGCTGGGCGCTGTGACCACCGGAACCGACCAGCAGACCATGCCTGTCGGCATCATCGGATTCGGCTGGATGGGCCGCGTGCACGCGCAGGCGTATGCGCGGGTGCGCCATCACTATCCGCAGTCCGCCCAATTCCCTGACCTTGTTGCGATCGCCGACGACGTTGCGGGGCGGGCCGCCGAGGCGGCCAGGCAATTCGGTGCACGATCCGCGGTCACTGAGTGGCGTGCTGTCGTCGACGATCCGGACATCCGGGCGGTCAGCGTGACCGCGCCCAACTTCCTGCACCGCGAGATCGGCACCGCCGTCGTCAATGCGGGCAAGCACCTGTGGATCGAGAAGCCGGTGGGCCTCAGCGTTTCCGACGCCCTCGCGGTCGCCCGCGCCACCGAGGCGCGGGGTGTGGCGACGGCTGTCGGCTTCAACTACCGCAATGCACCGGCCGTCGCCGCCGCCAGAGAGCTGATCGCCGCCGGAGAGTTGGGCGAGATCACCCATGCGCGGTTCTATTTCCTCAGTGGCTATGCCGCTCAGGTGCTTGGCGATCTGGCGTCACATGGCGTAGATCTGGTCCGGTACCTGTTGGGCGAAGTCGAGTCGGTGTTCGCGGACACCGCAATCTTCATCGCGCAGCGGCCCGTTCCGACGGGAGCCACCAGTGGGCATCAGCTGGCCAGCGGCGGCCACCGCGACGAGGTGGAGAACGAGGATTACGTCGTCGCGCAGATGCGGCTCGCGTCGGGCGCACGATGCGCGTTGGAAGCAAGCCGCGTTTCGGTGGGTGAGCAGAACGCCTACGGTTTCGAGATCCACGGCACATCGGGCGTCGTCGCTTGGGATTTCCGCCGGATCGGCGAGTTGCGCGTCGGGACAGCGCGGCGTTCCAAGACCAGGCGGTCACGACCCGGTACGTCGGTCCCGGTGATGGCGAGTACGCGGCCTTTCAGCCTGTCTGCGATGGCGATGGGATACGACGAACTAAAGGTCATCGAGGCGCGGCGGTTCCTGCAATCCATCGAGTCGGGTTCGCCTGTGGGCGCGACGATTTGGGATGCGGTGGCGACGGCACAGGTGATCGAGGCGATCGCTGAGTCTGTCCGCAGCGGCTGGTGGCAACGCCCTCACGCCGCCGACTGACACCTCACCTGAGCTGCCTGCGGATCTCGTCGGCGACTTCCAGCGTCGAAATCGCATACCGCAGCGGGTGTATCTCCGACTCGACACGGCCGTCGGCGATCAGCCGTGCGGCTTCGACCGCCGCGTAGTGCAAGCCGTCGGCCTGCACGCCGGGTCTCTCGTCGTACCGCAGCACCCGCCCCGGATCGTCGGGGTGGCCCCGGTGCCGGCTCAGCGTGAAAGGGCCCGGCATGAAGAACGGCCCGTCGATGTGCAAAGTCGCGTCCCGCCCGCTGATCACTGCCGCCGTTGGGGTGTCGGAGAGGATCGTCGTGTGCAATAGCGCCTGGTTGCCCGCCGCGTCGGACAACATCGCCGAGATCTGTCCGTTGACGCCGGGGACAGCGGGCTGCCCCCGGGCCACGACCGACGCGAACGAACCGAACACCATGTGTGCCAACGCGATCGGGTACGTGCCGAGATCCAGCAGTGGGCCGCCTGCGAGCTCGGGATCGTAGATGCGGTGATCGGGGGTGAAGAATTCCCCATGGTCGGCGATGACGGTACGCACCTCACCCAGCGCGCCGTCGTCGAGTAGTTGGCGGATGACATCGAACTTCGGCAGGAACTTCGTCCACATCGCCTCGCCCGCGAACCGATTGGCGCTGGCGGCCGCAGCGGCGACCTCCCGCGCGGCCGCGGCGTCCACTGCGAGTGGCTTCTCCACCAGCACGTGCTTGCCCGCATTCAGTGCGGCGACCGCGTTGTCGCGGTGGCTCGGGTGCGTCGTCGCGATATAGACGATGTCGATGTCCGGATCGTCGAAGAGCGCTTCATAGTTGCTGTACGCCTTGGGCAGGGACCATTGCGCGGCGAACGCCGATGCCCGGCTCTCGTCGCGTGACCCGACCGCCACCACCTGCTGACTCGTCTTGGCTTGCAGGGCTTCGACGAAGCGCTGCGCGATCCAGCCGGGGCCCAGCACGCCCCAGCGCAGAGCGGGCCCGTCGTGCGGATCAGGTGTCCTGGGCGGCGGAAGTGCGCTCAGCGTGGTGGTCGCCATGCGCATCAGCCTAATTGGATGAAGCGTATTTGTTAAGACATTAATATGTAATACTCAGACCGTGGCCGTGCGTGTTGGAGTCGTCGGAGTCGGGGTGATGGGCGCCGATCACGCCCGCAAGCTCGCTCGCGTGGTGTCCGGTGCCGAATTGGCCGCAGTGACCGATTTCGACGCGCGCGTTGCGGGTGCGGTCGCGGGGGAATTCGGCGCCCGTGTTCACGCCGACGGCGTCGAGCTGATCGACGACCCGGCGGTGGACGCCGTTGTCATCGCTACTCGCGACGACACGCATGCCGATCTGGTGCTGGCGGCCCTGCGCGCTGGTAAGCCGGTGATGTGTGAAAAGCCTTTGGCCCCAACGGCAGATCGGTGCCGCGAGGTGGTGGCCGCGCAAGCGGCTTTGAAGATTCCGGTCGACCTAGTGACGGTGGGCTTCATGCGGCGGTTCGACCCGCCGTACATCGCGCTGCGCGAGCAGGTGCGCAGCGGCGAGCTCGGTGCGCCGTTGATCGCGCACTGTGTGAGTCGCACCGTGCACACCTACCCCGGTGGCGACTCGGCGTCGTCGATCACCCAGTCGGCGATTCACGAGCTCGACATCGTGCCATGGCTGCTGGACTCGCCGATCGTCGAGGTCAGCTGGCAGCACGGCCGGTCGTCGGTGAATTCTGCCGGCCGGCAAGATCCGCAGTTTTACCTGATGCGCACGGCCTCCGACGTGTTGGTCACGGTCGAGCTCTTCCTCAACGCGCGCTACGGCTATGACACTCGCTGCGAAGTGGTCATGGAAGCCGGAACCTCCGCGCTGACCTTGCCGACTCACATCGTCACCGACGTCGAACGCAGAAGGGCCGTCGCGTATCCCGAAGATTGGATCCCGCGCTACAGCGACGCCTATCGCATCGAGCTCCAGGAATGGATCGACTCGATCGCCAAGGGCAGGCCGTCGACGTTGGCCACCGCACACGATGGCCTGCGCGCTTCTCTGGTTGCCGATGCGCTTGTCGAGTCGATGCGTACCAACGGCTCCTGGGTCAAGGTGCCCGACTGATCAGAGCACCGTCAGCGCCGACTGAGCGGCCAGCTTGACGGCCTGCGCTACCGGAAGCCGTCGGAACGCGGACGACAGGATCTCCACCCCCCACGGCCCGTCGAAGCCCTTGTCGCGCAAGAGTGCCACCAAGCCACGAAGGTCGAAAGAGCCTTCACCACACAGCAATCGATGATTCACGGTGTCTT
>Ga0068859_100001916_pt1 | contig 21221 bp, 5 predicted proteins | sample KBSSwiS22_FD_66585 | JGI IMG/M metagenome (GOLD analysis project Ga0068859, IMG submission 66585) | Switchgrass rhizosphere microbial communities from Kellogg Biological Station, Michigan, USA - KBS Switchgrass S2-2 | ecosystem: Host-associated > Plants > Roots > Rhizosphere > Soil ...
GTGGGCGTAGGTGTCGGCGTGCCGCCCGTTCCCATGTCATGCACGATTAAATTATCCAGGTACCAACCAGAGTCGGCGCCGCTCGTGGTGCCTACATCAGAAGACATTCGGAAACGCAGGAAGATAGACAGTCCTTCCTGATTGTTATCGCCGCCGGGCGCGAATTCGCCCAGCGCCACCCGCACGTGGTGGAAACCTTTGATTCCGGAATACGCGCGCCGTCCGAGCAAAGCGGTGCCGGGCGCCCCCAGTAAATCACCGTCCAATTTTGAGTTGTAGCCGCCTTCGACAATGAAATTACCAAGGTCGAAGGTCGTCGAGTTGTCCGGGAACGGCGTCGAATTGAAATTCGGACCGCCCTTTGCCACTTCCAGGACGCCGCCGTCAAAGCGGGCTTCGGTCGAAAAGAAATGATCAAAATCCAGGACCGAAGTTGACGATAGAGTCAGTGGTCCAATCACCGCGCTGATATCGCTGCTGGCGCCGTCGGATCCTGGATCGAAATCGGGCGCGTACATCATTGAGCTGTTTGAGCCGCCCGGCTGGTTTATCCCGGTTACGCGTTGCCAGGTCGGCTGGTCCTCGCGAGGATTGTTGCCTGACTCCTGCAAAGGCGGTTGAAACCGTGAGTCGGCTGAAGAAGATTCAAAGTTCTCAGTTGAGAAAGGGGCGACCGGCTTGAACGAGTTGATCGACGGCATGTTGTAGCGCGCCTCGGTGTTGCCGGCATCGTTGGTGTCCTTCTTGCCCGCCGCATTGCGTGCCTGGACAATGTAGTAATAGACCTGTCCGAGTTGCAGATTCGTATCGGTGAATTGGAGCGCAGCAACTCCCTGGGCGATTTGATTTGCCGCGGTCGGCGTGAAGGTTGGGTCCGTGGTTCCATTGCCGGCGTTCGCGCGTTCCGAACGGTAGATATCGAAAACACAATCTGAGCAAACCGTAAAAGTATCGCCGGCGGGATTTGGAGTGATCGCCGCATTCCACTTGAGCATCAGACTGGTCCCGGTTTGGGGATCGAGCACCTGATTAACGCCGAAGAAAGTCGGCGGTGGCGTGATCGCTACTCCGTTCGAAACCAGGATGCTTTGTTGATTCGATGGCGAGACGCAATCCGCCGAGCTATCGCGGCTGGCTCGCACCTGATAGAAGTAAGTCTGGCCTCCCGACAGGCCGGTGTCATCGAAAGTAGTTTGGGTTGCCGGGATTTCGCCAACCTTGGTAAAGGGTCCGGTCGAGTTCAGCGAGCGGGTAATCATGTACAACGCCGCGCCCACGACCGGCACGCCGGCGTTGATGGTCACCGTAACTTTGTTTGCGGCCGAATTGGACAAAGTAAAAGCGGGAGCCGCCAGAGGCCCCAGCGTTTCGCAGGTCGTCACGGTGGCCGGGACGGTGAAGTCTTCGACCACGGGATTAGAGCTGCCGGCACTGTTTGCCGATTGGGCATTGACGCCGATTCCATGACTGGCGAATGCGCGCCAGATTAGCCCACGATTTTCGCCGCCGTTCATCTCTTTATCAGCCAGCAGAATTGAGTTTCGGGTATCGATCATCGACGGATTACAGGGCGACAGTTGAAGTCCCCTTAGCACCAGCGTGTCGGCCAAAAGCGCGCCTTTGCTTACCGCCGAGGCGAGCGGCCCGACGCGATCGCCGCGGCTTTGAATCTCGGCAGCCAATAGACCCGGTCGCACGATGTGCTCAGCCGGATTGATCGTGGGTATTTGGGTCGTGACCTGCTCAATCGGAGCAATTCCCGGAAAAGGGTTGGGAATCCCGGAGACAGTGGTTCCGGCTGTCGTGGTGTTGAAGGATGCGCGGTAATCGATCGGATGCTTCAGGTCAATCGATCGAACCTGGCGCGAGCCGATAAAGAATTGAGCGCTGGTGGCGATGTTTCCGTTCAGACGACGAGTGCCGTCAAAAAATACGCCGCTGGGATCTTTCATGATCATCAGTTCGCGCATGTCCCAGAGCACGGCCGTGAAAACTTCGCCGACGTTGTGGACTTCGAAAGGAATTGCCGGCACCGGACCGGGATCGGGTGCACCCTGGTCCCTGCGATTCAACGTCCCACCGTTAATTGAAGCGTATGACCAGCGATAGTTCGTGTAGGGCAGACGACGAATGCCGATATCGAACTCGCCCGTGACGTACTCACCTTCGGAATCGTCATCGGTCATCGAGGTCGCGATGTAATCTGACCAGCCTTCTCCCTGGCCCCCGGATTCGCCTACGAGCGGCGTGCCCAAACAGTCGGTCGGGCCCTTGCCTGCCGATCGGTTTGAGACACCGTGAAAGAACTCGTGGCTCACCACATCAAAATCAAAATCGCCGTCAGCGCGCCGGAAAGAGCCTTCAGTGAAAAGGTACATCTGCATGCGTGGCGCCGAGCCGTCACTCGGCGTTCCCATGTTCGCATTGTCAGTTCCTGAGCCGTCCTGAACATTCGCGCTCAGGGCATCCTGTCCGGCGCCTCCCAAACCAAAGTTGTCCTGCTGAAAGTTCCAGGTCGCTTCGGTGAAACCAATGCTGTACAAGTAGTCGTGCAACAGGTTGGTGTAGAAAAACAGCGAGACAGTACCCGGGTACACATCGCCGTTTGAGCTGGCCGGATACGCCACGTTGCATGGCCCGGTTATCTGGCAGGCCACACCGGTGTCTGTTCCCAGGACCGGATCAGGAATAAAGTCGCGAGCGTCGATCCCGCCGTATTCATATCCATTCATAAAATCGTAATAGCTGGCGGTGAATTGCCGGTTAGCGCTGTAGCCCTTGATGCCGCTGGTGGTTTCATTATCATCCGCCCGGTCATCGGCCACCAGGACGTTGTTGCCTTCCGTGTATCGAGATTGAAAAACCGAAGATAAAACGCGGCCATCTCGCAGCGTAAGACTTGCTGCCAGCGGCGTCAGATCTGCCGAAAAAGGTTGACTCTTGTCCGCTACCGGCGAGTTCGCGGCCAGATTGCGGGTGACAGCTTCGGCGGGCATTTCGTATTTGTAAGCTCGAGTCGCGGCCCGATTGTTGTCGCCTTCCGCGATCTCTGTGCCGCCGGTTCCGGTCGGCAGGTAGAACCATCCCAACCGCGAATAGGGCGAAGGGTTTGACGCATCTGGAAATCCGCGAATGATTTGTCCGAATGGCGAGTTGAAGAGAGATGGAAACAGAGCGCCACCGGTGTCGGCGAAAGGATTTTCAACCCGAGCGCTGACCAGGCCTTTCTTAAACCCGCGCCCGTTGTTGCGATTGGTCTCGTTGGCGTCGGCCTGATAGGTTGGCGGCGTTCCCGGCGCCGGAGATCGTCCAAATCCGGGCCCGAGGGTTCCACCGACGCCCGGGTTTCCATTGCACGCAGACGGCGGCACGTTGCCCGAACAAATGCGCCGGCCTGAGAGTGCTACCGGCAGCCCATCAAAGACTTTGCCCTGCGCCGTGCCGGCGTTGTTTTGCGATTCGATCAAATTCTGAATGTCCGGGCGGAAGGTCGCGCGCCGGCTGTTAATTGGTCCGCCACCCGGACCGCCGAGGAACGACGTCAGGCTGGTGCGTCTCAGCACCTCTCCGGTTTGCGCGTCCACGATGTTGTTCCACATGATGCCGCGATACTGGGGCGTGGTGAGCACAAAGTTGTAGGCATGTCGCGCCTCACTGCCCATCGGAAAGAGGACGTGAGTAACCACGATGTCATCGCTGAATACGCCTTTATCAAAGCGTGGAGCGTCGGTGTATTCGGGATCCAAATTGCCAAAACTGCGCGGAACTCTCCGGGTGCCTTTCTGGCTGGGGACGAAACCATCGATCCCCAGCGATGCGGCCGCCGCGGTGATGGCTTCCGCGGGTGTCAGCCCTACCGAGTTGGTTATGGTTAGTTGCGGATAACTGTCACCGCCGACATTGATGACGTTGCCGTCGCGATTCACGTTTACCAGCACCTCGCCCTTGTACACGGGTACGTCAGCGACAGTTTGCTCGAACAAAAGGATGGTTGAACCCAAATCGGGGAGAGTCGTGCGGCTCTTCAATCTCAAACTCTGCATGTCCGCGTCGCTGAAACGAAAAATTCCCTGCCAGCGTTGAATGAAATCAATCGCGATTTTTTCCGGATTGTCCTGGCTGGGCGTGCTCAAGTAGCCATTCGTGGCGAACATATGGCGCGGCGTTCCGGTCAGCCGGTTATGTTCAACGCTTATCGAAGAGTTCGCGGCCCGCTCCAGCGAATGAATCGATTTCGATTGCGCTTCATTCGGGCGAAGGAAAAGGCCGGCAGCCGCGCTTTCACTTCGGATCGAGGCAGTGTCGGTTAGCTTTCCGCTCAGGACCCCGCCGCGAGCGCGCACATCAATCTCGGCGGGCAGATTTTCCAGCGCTTTTCTGCTTTGTTGCGCGGTTGAAGTAAGAAGCGCAGACGCGAGAATGGCGGCCACCACTGCCCCGATAATGATTGCCAGGATTGTTCTGTGTCGGTTCATAGTTACTCCCAGATAGACAGGCCTTAGCCCGAAAATGATCTGTTTGATCGTGGGCCTATGATCAAGCCGAGGGGTTGAGAAAAACTTGAGACTGCGCGGGGAAAATCAGCGTGGGGGATTTGTCATGCGATGAAAAGCAAATCGCAATGATGCCTTGGGGAAGAAACTCCGCATTCGGGAGAACGCGGTCGCAAAGTTGAAGCGTGTGATCGAAACTAGAGATGCCTGGAATGGGGGATGCGAACAGGTGGAATTTATCACCGCTTAAACTACTGTGTCAAAACGATCGAAGGCCTCATTGACTTCGAAATTAGTGCCGCCCTTGTGGCGCGCTTAAGTTGTGACGCCTGGTTCCCGATGGCTCGGCCACTCCGATGCGCAGCAAGTCTCCGACTTGCCGACAAGGTCCTTCTCAAGTAGTCAAAGGTCTATGACCGCCGGTCGAAGACCCTTACGAATTATGTAAGAGACTCGCCGGCAAGTCGTAGACGTTGCCGCGCATCAGAGTGGCCGAGCCATCTGATGGAGTAGCCCCTGGGTTCTGAAAGCGACTGCACGCAGTTATCAGATTACGAAGCGCGGCAACGCTGAGCTTTGTTGCGCAACCACTTCACACTTGTTCCGTTCTCAGCAAAAAAATGGCCTCCCCGAGGACTGAATCTCGGAGAGGCACCTCAAGCGGGGCGAGAGAAGTCGCACCGGAAAACCTCTGTTCACCACTAGCCGCAGTTTGAATGTGGCACGGCGCATCTTGCGCGGGTCACGGGCGAGACGACCGTGCCACTCATCGAACTGCGCTTTTGCTCACGGCTTAATCAGTTTCGAAGTGACGGTGTTCAGCAGCGGATTGTAAGTCAGACTGTAAAGCGCACTCGTGATCGTGCTCGTCGGACTTGTGCCGCTTGAAGCCGCGCCACCGCTGCTGCCACCGCCGCTTGAACTGCTACCGGAAGATCCACCAGCCGCACTTCGATCCACATTCCCAATCACATTGAAGGTGACGGTGAACGCTTCGTTGTTTGGGTTGTTGAATCTCAGGTTGCGAGCCGCGGAAAATTCATTCGACGTCAGCGCGTTGTCTATGCCGAGCCTGGTGCTGTAATCCCAGGCGGCGCCCGCAGCCGTCCTTCCATTGTCGGCATTGGCGACTGTGACCCGGCCACTGGCTGAAGTGATGCTCGCGACTTCAATCCGCATTGGCGCAAAGATGGTCGTGCCCGACGTGTTCCAGATCGTCATATCGTACGAGCTGACCCCCGAAGAAGTGCGCGCGTTCGACGTGGCTAGACTCACCAACGAAGTCACCGACTGCTCGATTGTTGACGAGACAGTGAAGGCCACTGACATTACCGGCGAAGACGCGCGGCCGTTGATGCGCTGCCGCACGTAGGCGGTATGCGCACCAACGACAAGATCAGCGCCACTCAATTGCAGCGACCAACTGTTGGTGCTGATCGCGTCCCCGAGCGAGGCCGCGCGCGGCGACGTGAAGTTGGGATCATCGATCGAAACTTCAACTACTCCGTCGAGTCTGGCTGCGCCGTCTCCGATCGTGTACGTCAACGCACCGGCCGTATCGACTTGAATCGGCAAGCTGGTGACATTCGGAGTACCGCCGACAGCCGGAGCCAACGGTCCGCGCTCACTGAACGCATAGCCGGTCACGGTCGTGAAGATCGTGCCGTTCGTCGCATTCCCCAGCAGCGTCCGGGGAATCTTCATCGTGATAGTTCCGGGCACAGTGTTCGTTACCGAACCCTGAACCGACAACGAATTAACTGCGTCCGGATTGTAGGTAATGTATTTTTTGGCCGTGGGGGTGTTGATTGAACCCAGGTCGCCCGTCAGGAAGCGTGCCTGGCCGGCGCGGAATTCTGCGCCCACCCAGAACACGCGGTTGCCAGAGTGCATCTGCGTCAAATACAGCACGCCGTCACCTCCTGATTGCGCCGGCGCGGTTGCCAAAGACGTCGTGGCTAAATCGGCAACCTGCATGGTTACCGTTACTGAGTTGGCGTCATCGCTAAGCGACACTGACGTCAGATCCAGCGCCGGGATGTTGCTCCCGATCACGGCTCCATGATCCGGGAATGTTGCATCAGCATTCTCATCGCGATCGAAGTTCTTCGGCGTGAGCGTTTGTGTCCCGCTTAACGTCATCGCGGCGGTTCTGATGGTATCGCCTGCTGCCGGTTGCGAAACGGTTACCGTCCCGCTTCCTTCAGTGATCGATCCGACAGATGCGAACAAGCTCGCACCTCCGGTCTGGCGCGCCACCATCACGTACGGCGCCGGCAGCTGGTTATTGCTGTCGTTGTAGGTAATGTAGGCCGCGCCGCGCGAATCGATGTCGATCGACGGGAACTCAGCAAAGCTGCGATCCCGCGGTGAGCCCGCCAGCGTATCGATGTCGCAGCCGAGGCCTTCCAGGCAAATTTCACCCGTGTGCAGCGTGTTCTCGTTGACCTTGTTGGTGGTGAATGCGGGATTGCCGCTCAAAGCGTCGAGCGTCTGGGCCATTTGAATGTCCCACCGCGCGCTTTCGTTGTTGCCGCCGTCGGTGTGATACCAGATGACATCCACACGCCCGGGATCACCCGCAACGATCCACGGCATGATATTCATACCAGTCATCGCAGTGGGATTGACCTGGGCCGGGGCGGTCCAGTGCTCGCCGCGATCGGTCGACGCCGCAATTTTGATCTTCGCACCGTCCGACCAAACCACGTAGAGATTGCCCGCTTTGTCGATTGAGAGGACCGGGAAGACTGTGGAAACGCTGCCGCTGCCCGGAGTCGGGATCGTCAAATCGCTAATAGTGTAAGGCGAGCCGTCGTTCAGGTCGGCGATGCGAATCAGTTTCAGTGTGCTGCCCGTGAAGTAAATCTGATAAAGCAGGATCGCGTCTTTCGGGGCGCCGTTGACGCTGACGCTGCGTTTCGTCTTGTCCACCTCAAGCGGTCCGGACTGGCCCACGTTGCCGATGATCTGAGCAGTCCAGGTCTTACCGGCGTCGGTAGTTTTGGACATATGGAAGTTGCCGCTGCCAGCGGCGACGGCTAGATTGCGGACGGTCGAATACGCAATGCCGTCGCCGAAGGCCGCGACCCATTGACGGTCGTCAGTCGCGCCTTCCGGATCGTCGCCTCCGCCGATGCAGGTCAGCGGATTGTTTCGATCGAGTGGGAAGGTGTTGCCTCCGTCTTCTGAAACAGCGGCAGTAGTGCACGCCGCCGAGAGATCGACATAGTACAACCGATTGCGATCGTCAAAATCCATATGGGTATCACCGCCGCCGGGGCCGGTGACCGCGTCACGCACGATCGGCGTGCCGAGCGGAATGAACGTGCGTCCATGATCGGTTGATTTCCACAGCAGACTCACCGTGGTGCTGAAGCCAAACGGCGACGACACAAAAACGTTGTCCTGTTTGTCGATGCGGATGAATGGCTCACCACCAACCGCTGAAAAGTCTGCCAAAGTGTTATGACCAAAGGTCGCTGCCGGCGGCGCCTGTCCTGGCGTTGGCGTCGGTGTTGCTGTCGGCGTAGGTGTTGGCGTTGGCGTTGGCGTTGGTGTGACCGTCGGAGTTGGAGTTGGTGACGGATTGCCGCAGTTGTCCTTCGCCGCAAACATTCGCTTGCCGCTTAACTGACGGACAATTGCCGCCTTTGAGGCGAAGTCATTGCCACCGGTTCCATTAATACACCCGGCCGAGATACAACCATCGTCGTAGCCGACAAGTACCCGGCCTTGCTTATCAATAACCGCGTCAAAGAAGTCGAGCAGATTGCGGCATTGCGGATTATCGCTCCCGCAAATGCCCCCGCGCTGAATCGGATCCCCCGGCGTCGCATTCACAGTGGCCCAGGTTTGGCCGCCGTCGTAGGTCGTGGCGATAAACAGGTACCAGACTCCCGTGAACGTGGGCAGGTCAGCATCAGTCCCGCCCGTGGTTGTGCCAAAGAAGGCGTAAGCCGCACGATTACCATCACCGGCAACCACAGCCGGGAACACGCTGTTCTGAATTCCCAGCTGGGCGCCGACGTCGGTATCGCTAATCCAGGTCTGGCCTTTGTCTTTCGATACCGCGATGTGCGCGTGACCATCGTTGGCCTGATAACCGAAATAGACTGTGCCGTCGGCGCCGATGCCTACGGACGGATCGCTCTTGGTGCCATTGCCGTTGCCGGTTGAAGTTGTTACCGGCCGGACAGCCCAGGTCAGACCGTTGTTCTCGGAAACGATCACCGCCTGCTTGCTGCCTTCATGATAAGGCAGACTGCCGCCGCATCCCTTGTTGGGAATATAAGCTGTACCGTCGGGCGCCACCTTGATGTGTCCGTGCAAACCGGTGCAGTCGTTAACGCCGTAGATTGGAACTCCGGGGCCGAACGTCAATCCACCATCAAGACTGATCGAGCATGTCGCATCGGCGACTGACTGCGAACAGTAGTAGACAGCGTTTTTGTAAACCGGAGTGCCGCCGGCCAGTGGCGCCGCAAACGGTCCGCCGCCAAACGTTTCGTGATCGATGCCGGAAGGCAGACCCGAACCTTCACTCGGAGAGAACGTGCGGCCATCATCGTCAGTGAATTGAGTGGTTGAGCCCAGCGGAGTCAACCCCAATAGCTGAGTAAAGAACGTGCGCCCAGTTTCGCGATCGGTGTAGAGGATCGGATCGCCCGCCGCTCTGGGTGCGCCGGTGATCGCCATACTGGCGGTGCGTTCCCAGGTCGCCGTGGGAGCGGCTGGATTCGTGTCATTGAAAATGATCCGTAGACCGGTGATATCCGGAAAATCTCCATCGCCAAATCCGCCAAATGACAAAACAGTTCCGCCATTCGGAGTGCCGTTGAATACTTGTTCAGTCTTCCAATTCACACCGATCGACGGTTCTCCCCAGCTGTCGCCGTATCCCGGAGGCGACATGTGAATCGAGAACGAAGTCGGATCGTTTACGGGACATCCTGAGGGCGTTGGCGTTGGCGTCGCGATCGGACTTGGCGTCGGAGTCGGCGAGCCACTGGGCGTCGGCGTTGGATTGGCGCCAACGATTGGCATCGTCACCGTCGAATCACAGGGCTGACTGCCTGTGGCTCCCGGACAAGCGGCCTGTGAATCGTAGTAAATGTGCGTGTTGAACTGACCATCGACAAACACCGGATCGATGTGCAGGACGAACTTGTTACTGGCGGTAATTGCCGGAACTGTTACCGTTGCCTGAAGCAGTTGCGGCACGTTCGGCAAGTCAGGCGTGAGTCCGGTGACGCGCTGTTCAAGAACCTTCACGCCGTCAGCCCAGAGCCGGATGTCCCAATCTGTATTCAGTCCTGCGGTCGCGCTACAGCCGCTGCACGAAGCCCAGAACTTCACCGTCATGGGACCGTTCAAAGTAGTTGGTGAACTGAGATTCCAGATCCAACTCGGATCGTAAATATTCTGATCGGCAGTGCCGCTCGCTACCGGATCGGGCACGTCCCAATGTGCGGGCAGAGTGTTGCCCAGAGCCTCTCGCGCATCCAGGAAAGGACCGCCGGCAGTGACGACATCAACCATGCCGAAACCAGTAAAGCCGGTGTCGTCCGTGGCGTTACCGTGAAAGTGCAGAACGTTTGATCCTGTTTGCGGTGTTGGAGTCGGAGTGGGACTGCCGGCCGGCGTTGGCGTGGGCGAAGGCTCACCAGATGGGTCGTACGCTGCGAACAAACGTCGGCCGTTTACTTGCCGGGCGATCGTCGCTTTCTTCGAATGCGACGTGGCCGGACCGGAACAGTTGAGACAGCCATCAGCGTAACCAACGAGCACGCGGCCTTCCTTGTCCACGGCTTCGCCCATGAAATCAAGCAGGTTACGGCACGGATTGCTCCCGCCCTGCATCCAGATGCAACCACGCTGAACCGGATCAGCCGGTGTCGCATCAATTGTGGTCCAGGTCTGGCCTGAATCGAATGTGTGCGCAATGTAGAGATGCCATTCGCCCTGGAAGTTTGCATCCTGAAAAGGTCCGGCGGTTGGTGTTCCGAGAAAAGCGAACGCGGCCCGATCGTCATCGCCCGCGACGACGCGGGGAAAAGATGAGTTCTTAATTCCGAAAGCCGCGCCGACGTTCTTGCCTGGCGACCAGGTCAAACCTCTGTCATGAGATACGGCTGCCTTGGCGACGCCGTCTCCGTTTTGATAGCCGAAATAGACTGTTCCCTGCGCGCCAATGGCGACTGCGGGATCGCCCGCCCCCTGAAGACTGTCCGGCACCGGCCGGACGCTCCAGGTGATGCCGTTATTCTCAGACACGACCACGCCCTGATTGCCGCCGCAACTCTTGTTTGGGACATACACGGTGCCGTCAGGGCCAACCATTGGATGGCCGTGCAGCCCGCTGCATTCACTCGTGTAGATGGGAACGCCGGGACCGTAGGTCAAACCGCCATCGTCGCTGCGCGAGCAATACGCCGTCACGCCTGACTGGGCGCAGTAGTACACCGCATGCGCGTAAGCCGGCGCGGGCAATTCGCGCGGGAGCGGATCGGCGAAAGGTCCGCCGCCGATTGATTGGTGATCGGCCCCGCTCGGTGGCCCACAACCTTCGTCGGGAATCCATGTGTCGCCATCGTCGTCCGTGACGGCGGACAGACTGCATCCGTCGGTTAGCACTGCGAGTGAGTTCGCCGCCGCGGGCGTGATCAACTGCGAGACGATCGTGCGGCCGGTCGATCGATCGGTGAACAGAATCGGGTCCATCGTGATCAGACCCGTCCAGAGGAAACTTTTGTCTTCCCAGGTCGCGCGGGCCGGGACCGTCGCGTCATCAAACGTGACGCGCAAAGTTTCCGTTCCGGCAATCATCATGGCGCGGCCGGTCTTCCAGTTGACGCCGATTGTCGGCTCACCAGAGCTGTTACCCAGGCTGCCGGGCGCCGCAAAATTGTGATAGCTGATGTTGGTGTCGTTTCCCTGGACGGCCGGGTTGGCGAAATAATGTTTGAGCTCGGCGCTGGCGGCATAGCTGTTCGTGTCAGTTCCCACCAGGGGCGCGAAAGGAGCGGCCGCCACGACATAATTTCCCGAAGGCGGATTGATCAGCGTCACGAGTTCGACGACGCCGGGGCTGTTTCCCGATCCGTCGACGAGGTTCCCGTTTGGGCCATACACCTGCATGTCCCAATCGCCCTGCGGCTGCAATTTGATCTCGAGCAGGTAGGGACCGTAACTCGACGCCGGAGCCTGAAAGTTAACGCCGAAGTTATCGCAGCCGGAATTGTTGGCCGAGCCGCAGTCCGAAGATCCGGAAGCAGGCTTGATTTGGCCAGTCCAGGTAACTTTGGCATTCGATTCGGAGACTGAACCGGATGCCGGCGTGGCGCCTCGCGAGCCTGGGATCTTCACGATGACGATTGCCACCGCCGCGAGAAAGAAGAGTGTAGCGAGAACGAATCTCAGTTTCTCGATCGTCGAAATCGCTCTTGAATCAGCCAGCTTCGTAAACATTTCCGAGTCTCCTTCTTCCCAATCCGAACCTGCGTTACTACCAAAAGCCGTAATTCAACACACCGATAAGGCCAGACAGCACGAGCTGCCTGGCCTTCGGAATCTTGCGGTTACTGCAACTTGATAAGTTGCTTTGTAACTGTTTTGGTCAGTGGATTGGCGGTGAAACGCATCACGGCGGTGAGTTTGGTCAGCGGCAGAAGCCCGCCCGCACCACCGCTTGCCGGCGGAGGTGCACTGCCCGCGGATGACGACGATGAACTCGAGCTGGATGACGTGCCGGTGCCGACGTAAGCGGTCACTTGCACATCCCAGGTGAACATCTCAGACGCGCTGTCCTGGAACCGCAACGTGCGCGTCGCGGTCGTTTCGGCCGGACTGAACAATTGATCATCCCCGAGCCTCTGCGAGAAGCTGAACAAGGCTGCGTTCGCCGCGCCTTTGCCAGAGCCACCATTGTCCGAGTTGATGACGCGTACGTTTCCGGAAGCCGAACTCACCCCGATGACGTTGAACTCAACGAACGGAACATAAGTCTGTGACGAGTTGTTGACCAGACTCACATCCTGTTGCCAGACACCGCCGACCAGCGAGATGTTAGAGATGGGATAACTGACCAGGCTCGTGATGTCGATCTTCGATCGTTGTTCGACGACGACACTGACGACGTTTCCCGCATTCGTGACGAATTTCCCGATCTGTCCGGCATGGACACCATGTATGCGGAACGAGTAAGTGTCATTCGCCAGACTCGTAAGATTGAAGCTGGTGGTGTTCGCCGCGACGCTGGCAATGACTTGCCATTCGGGATTCGCTGAACTGGATCGTTCGATCTCGAATCCCTGCTCGCCACCCGACGGGGTCCAGCTAAGCGTGACGTTACCGTCGAAATCAACCTGACGATTCTGTTGATCCGTAAAGTCAGCGGGAATCGTCTGGGCCGCCGGCGCCTCCGGACCCTTCGAAAGGTTGGTGGTAATGGTGACGTCGGTCGCAACATTCAGGAAACCGTGCAAGCGATGCGTGTAGGTTCCGCCTCGCGTAACGCGCACGCTGACTGACTCAGTCGCACCGGCCGGACCGCCAGAGCTGGCGATCACGTGGCCATCCGGATCGAGCAGTTCATAGTCAATATCTTCCTGGCTGCCGGTCGGCCGTTGGAACCATTCAGCCGAGGCGTTGATTTGAAAAGTCGAAGCACTCACCTCAAAGGGCACGTCAACCGAGGTGCCTGGCGCCAACCCCAGGCCGTAATCACCGGCCGGTACCTGGGCTGTGTGCGTTAACGTCTGGACTGTTGGTTGGGCCGGAAGACTCGGTCCCGGTCTGAAAAAGAACGGCATGCGCAGAGATTCTTTGTTGTCACTGCGCACGGCGGTAACGAACCACTGCATCTGGATCTTTTCAAAGATCACCGAAGTGCCGGCGGTCTTTGCCGCCATCACGTCACGAATCTGATCGCCATTGAACGTGGCGTTGACGGTGAAGCTGGCTGAACCGTTGGCGGGCACGTTGACGCTCGACTGTGAAGTCGAGACGTTGATCCCGGTCAGCTGCAAATCGCGATTGTTGGCAACGTTCAGGTTGTAGGTGCCGCCCGCGCCCGACAGATCGCGAATCGTTACGTTGATTGGCGCCGTGTAGCTAATGCGATTGTTGGCCACCGGCACTTCGCCGTACGAGTGGCTGCCGAGAATGCCCGGCTTGTCGATGCCGTCGCCTGCAACTCCCATCAAAGCTTTGGCATTGACGGCGTGGAACACATCAATCAATCCGCCGCCTTGCGCGATGATTGAATCGGCATCAGGTCCATCAGTTTTGGGTGCGCCTGTCTGGCTGCGCATGTTTGTCGCGGTATTGATGAGGACGGTGCGCAGCACATCAGGCGACCAATCCAAATGCGCTTGCTTGATCAATGTGACTGCGCCCGCGGTGTGCGGCGACGCCATCGAAGTGCCATCCAGCGCATAGTAGTTAGGCTCACCAGCGGTGGCGGCCAATGCGCCCAGTAATGATGCAGGCGGAACAGCTGCCAGCACTGCCACGCCGGGAGCGGAGACGTCAGGCTTTACCTGGCCTAACCCGCGAACCGGGCCGCGCGAGCTGAAACTTGCCATATCACCCATGAACACATCGCTGAAAATCGGGTTCATGCGAACCGGCAATTCGGAAATCGCGCCGTTCGGTGGATCGACGTTGTTGTCGTCACTCGAGGAGAGTGCGTCGATCAAAACCTCACCATCGGCGGGAGAAATCGTGGCGGCCGGAATTGTGGTCGCGACGCCATTCACCGCGCCTCGGTCGTCGGGAATGATGATGCCCACTGCGCCGGCGTTCGCGGCCTGGGCCACAATGTCAAAGTTTGTTGCGGCGACATCCACGGCTTTCACCAGGGCAATGCGGCCGGACACGCTCGCGGGCCAGGTCGGCAAAGTCGCATTCACGAAAACATATCGTTGGGCCAAAGCGCCGGCGGGCAGGCCGGCGCTGCCGGACATGGCGAAAAGTTTCAGACGGCTGGAGCCGGGCGCTACCGGAAGATTGTTGGCCGGCGACACCGCTCCCAGGGTGCTTTGCGAAACCGCGCTGGCTTGCAGCAATTCAGTTGACCAGACGGAACCTGCACTTCCGGGATGGGTGGTCGCGCCGACTGAAATGACATGGATACCAGCGGCGGGTGATCCGGTGGTGCCTTCACCCGGCCCCGAGTTCCCAGAGGCGGCGACTACGATCGCGCCCGCTAACGCGGCATTGCTGGCGGCAATCGCGGTCGGATTATCCGGCCCACCGCCGCCTCCGAGACTCATGTTGATGACGTGCGCGACCGGCTTTGGCAGGAGCGCGTTGTTCAGAGTGAACGGCGAAACCGAATCCTCAAGAGCCATGATGATGTTTGAAGAATCACAACCGCCGATCGGCTGGACCTGGCTGACGGTTGACTGGATGTCGCTGCAAACTTTGTAAGACATGAGCTTCGCTTGCGGCGCGACGCCATGAATTCGCGTCCCGTTCATGGTCTGGGAGAGAAAGCCGGCGACCGTCGCTGCGACGTGCGTGCCGTGACCGAATCCATCTTCGACCGCGAGGTCAGTCAACGGCAGGTAGTACACAACTTTCTTATTGGTGTTGCTTTGGGTTGGACCAGCCGGCAGCACTGCAAGTCTCGGCGGAGTTGGATCGCCGCCGAACATCGGATGCGTCCAATCAATGCCCGTGTCGATGACGGACACGTACATGCCCTGGCCTTCATAGCCTTCGTTCAAAGTGTCGAACTGCGACAGCTCCGCAGACTTTCCGTAAACTTGTGGCGCGCGAATGTACGGCACGCTGTTATTGAGATTCGTCGTCAGTCTTTCATCGGCGTGCACACTCTTCACTTGCGGCATGCTGCGAATGGCGCCAATCGAAGATTCGGGAACCTTCAGAGCCAGGCCGTCAAAAACCAGCGTGTAGCGAAGGGGCACCGTGGCCGCGACGTTGCCGTCAAAGTTCTTGACGTTCCGCGTCACGACCGCGGCGGGCACCCCGTTGGCGGCAAGCGCTCGTAGAAAGTCGTCTTGTTTCGCGCTCAACTGGTTGCGATAAGCCATCAGTTGATCCTGTGAAACCGCGCCGCCGGACTTTTCCGTGCGGGCTTTGTAGACAGCGCCCGGCTCGTCGCGCAATTCGACGATCACCGAAACCAGGCTGCTGCTACTCGTCGCTGTCGAGACGTAAAAAGGCAGGGCAAGCAAAGTAGAAATGACCGCTGCAGCGGCGAAATACTTAAGAAAACAAAACATGTCGGACCTCCTCGGGCGTTTCAAACTGAAGTTGAATTTCAATGGTCCGAGGTTAAAAGAGGAGGGTTGAGTCAGACTTGAGCGATCCTTGAGAAGGTGGTTGAGGTTGAGTTTGTGGGGAAGAGGCAAGAAAAATGCAAGAAATGGTGCGGAGGTGGAAAGAGCGAGACGCTTTGTTTTTGGTTGACTCCGGAGCCTTCGGCTACCAGCTCTGGTTCCGAAGGCTCTGCCACGCCGATGCGCGGCAAGTCTCGGACTTGCCGAGACTGGGTCTAATTCTCATTGGGTCTCTGACCCAAATTAATGGTGGTAGACCGATACAAAATCAAATGAATGCATCGGCAAGTCATCGACTTGCCGCGCATCGGCGTGGCAGAGCCAGAAGAAGCTCGGGCGCCTGCCGCGACTTTTTTCTGCACCGCTTAGGCCCGCGCCGGTTAAACGGTTCTCCGTCCAGTGATCAGGTTAATTACCAGAACTACCAGTGCGAGTACCAAAAGCAAGTGAATGAATCCACCCATCGTGTAACTGGATACCAGGCCCACCAGCCAAAGAATCAAAAGAACTACGAAGATTGTCCACAACATGGTTGCTTCCTCCCTTATCAGTGTTGAACCAGTTTGCCTTGCTGTTGAAGGTCATTGGCAACGGCTATGCCTCGCGAGGCGCAGCTCAGAACAGTTGATTGTTTCAGAGATTTTCGTTGAATGCCGCTCATCATGTCTGGCCGAAGAGCGCTGCGTGTACGGAAGCGAGGCACACTTCTAATTCTGCAGAGCGTTTGGAGTTCCGCCTTTAGGCGGCCGCGTAAACGCGGAACTCCGAACTATCCTGCTGCCCCTCAAGAAGAGGTTGGCGATTTAAGCGGCACTGACTCTGACTCTACGGGCTCAGCCTTCTCGATCGCGAGATACATCGGCCCGGCGCCCAGGAGTTCGACCAGCCAGGAGCCGAAGCCGCGTTTATTCCAAATCCGGTAATGAGCCTGTTCGCCGGCGCGGACGTCGAACTCAACTGTCTTCGCGTGAAAAGTATTGTCTATTCGCAGACGGTGAAAGCCTGGCTCAACTTCAACAAGCGTTGACGTGCCGCTTTTTAGGAGGTTTAAGTCGGCGTCATCCAGGGCCAGTTTTATGCCCCGGGCCATGTAATCACCTTCGTCCTTGTGCGTCACGCGCAGTTGGGCTGAGGGGGCATTATCGGTGTTGGCTTTTTCCGTCATGATTTTTCGGAGACAGTATGAGCCTGGATACCGCGGAACAAAAACTAAAGGTGGGGAGGAGAGAAGGGCGCGGTCGCTATGCTTTGCACCCTCACCCAGCGGTAAGTTTCGAGTTTCGGGTTTCGAGTTTCGAGTTGTTAGTTGACTCCGATTGCGCACGAACTCGAAACTCGAAACCAGAAACTCGAAACTTACCTCGGATTTCGCTGGACTTTTCTCAAACAGGATTGCTAAATTGGCGTTGCTTGTCCCACGGCAGGCTCGTTATTTGGATAGCTCACGGGTTTTTGCGTCGTATCGTTCCCCCGACACGCCTTCGCTTTCAATCCTTAGCTGCTTTGAATAGTTGACTTTACGCTGCAAGGGTCGCAGCTTGCCGCGCTTATTCTCTGGAAAATTTTATGGCTTTTCGTATTAAGAAATTCTCCGGTCGTTCACAACGAATGACCCTGATTCTCATCACCTTAATCGCCACTTTACTCGTCGCCGGTTCGATCGCAGTCGTGCATTATCGTCACAAAGCGTCCCCGGTTCAGACGATTAATTACTCGGCACTCTATGCGATCGCCGAGAGTGGTTCAGCTGCTTCGGTCCTGATTGATAATGACAATCTGGTCGTCAAGCGGAGCGACGGCACGCTGCTGCAGAGTACGGTAGCCGGCGAATCATTTCGCCAGACGGTCGTTGAGCTGTTTCGAAAGAACCACGTACCCGTTGAGTTCGCTTCGACGCAACCGACGCTGGCCACCACTGTCCTCATATATTCATCACCGGTTCTGATCGTTCTCCTGCTCGCGCTTGCCGGTTGGCGAGTGCACGCGACGGTCAATGGTCGTGGCGGGAATTTCAATCTGGCCGATCACAGTGGCAAGCAGAAGAGTACTTTTAACGATGTCGCCGGTATTGACGAAGCCAAAGCTGAGTTGTCTGAGACGATCGAATTTCTGCGCGACCCAAATCATTTTGGGCGTCTTGGTGGGAGAGCGCCGCGCGGGATTTTGCTTTATGGACCACCGGGCACCGGCAAGACCCTGCTGGCGCGCGCAGCGGCCGGTGAAGCAGGCGTCCCGTTTCTGTCAGTCTCAGGATCGAGTTTCCAGGAGAAGTTTGCCGGTGTCGGTGCGGCCCGCGTGCGGAGACTGTTCGCGCGGGCCCGCAAGCTTTCCCCTTGTATCATCTTTATTGACGAGATCGATGCCCTGGGTCGCCAGCGCGGCCGCGGCAGCGACTCAGGCTCGGCCGATCAGGATCAGACACTCAATCAGTTGTTGATTGAGATGGATGGTTTTGATCAGTCCTCCAGCATCGTGGTCATCGGATCGACCAACCGGCCGGACGTGCTCGATCAGGCTCTGACCCGACCGGGCAGGTTTGATCGCGAGATCATGGTCAACCTGGCCGATTTGCGCGGCCGTGAAGCCATTCTGAAAGTGCATGCCCGGAATATTCCGCTCGACGATGAACTCGATCTGAATTGGATCGCGCGCGGCACGCCCGGATTTTCCGGAGCCGACCTGGCTAATCTTTTGAACGAAGCAGCCATTGCGGCCACCCGCGAAAGCGCGGATTCCGTCGGCCGGAAACATATTGAAATCGCGCGCGATCGCATCCTGATGGGCGCCGAGCGCAAGGGCTTCATGATGGACGAAGACGAGCGCTATGCGACTGCGGTGCACGAAGCGGGACACGTCGCAGTCGGTCTGGCTGTTAAGAATGGCGACCCGATTCACAAAGTTTCGATCCTGCCACGCGGACGCGCTCTGGGGGTCACGCAGTCTTTGCCTGAACGCGATCGTCTGATGAAAAAGCGGGAGTATCTGGAAGATCAGATTGCGGTACTTTTGGGTGGGCGCGCGGCCGAACAGGTGGTGCTCGACACGATGACCGCCGGCGCTTCGAACGACATCGAGCGCGCAGTCGAAATCGCGCGCAAGATGGTTGGCGAATTCGGCATGAGCCCGCTGGGTCCGATCTATCTCGGCGAATCTCAGAGCGAATACCAGAGTCAGGGTCTCTTGGATCGCGTGGACGAGGCGACCAATCAAATCATCAATGCGCAACTGGTGAGAGCTTCGGAGGTGGTAACTTCTCAGCAGGATTCAATCGCGCGTTTGGTTGAACTGCTGCTCGAACGTGATACGGTCGAAGCCGAAGATATTCGTAGTTGCTTTAACTGGGTTGATGGTAAAGCTCAGTCTGTGACGCGCGTGTCAGCATAAAGCCGGGGCCGGCAAGATGAACCAAGCCGGGTTAGTGGGTACCAGTTTGGCTCCCGCCAGGGTCTTCATCTGATTACGCAGATGGAAGCAGTAGTCAGAAGCCCGTGGGGGGATTTACGTGGCGGGGTGGCCTTTTATGGCACCTCCATGCCAGGTGCCGCGCCTACCGCGCCCTGGACACGGGCTTCTGAGACGATTCATGCGGCCAAAATGCGTGGTCCCGTGCGGAGACCATCCAAAAAAGTAAGGGCTATAGCCCTTACCCAACCCTTTCCGACGGGGGCGGGCGAATGAATCAACCGCCCATCCAGCTACGAACCAAAACCGGAAGCGAAATCCAGAGCGATCGGGCAATCGACTCTCGCGAGAGCACTGCATCCCGCGAAAGACTCGTACTCGCCGGATTGCCGCGACTCGCGCCGCCCTGGAAGCGCTCGCGGTACTCAATCGACGAAAGAAACGCCTTCACCATCTCGGCATCGATGTAGTTGCCGTTGAAGTTATTCAGCTTCGTCAACCAGAAGTCGTAGCCCGTGTAATCAATGTCAGGAGTGCTGTTGGGATTACGGCGCAGATATCCGAAGTACTGCATCAGCACAAACGCGCGGTTGAATTCGGCTCTGCTCAGATCAGAATCTTCCGCGACGGCCCGCAGAACTTCACCCCGAGTCTTACTGCCGTTCGACAACTCGCTTACCAATTGATCTCGTTCTGATTTAGACAGCGGATTGCCGGCGTTCGAATTCAATTTGTCGACAAACGCAGCCGCAGTCATTGACGACGGGAAGGCTGCCTTGAACCGGTCGCGACCGACAAACTCAGCCATGAAGACCTGCTTGTTCTGTTCAAGCTTCTGTTCCCAACCGGCCTGCAGAACGATGAAACCTTGCCCGATTTCCTGTGTATCCGCCATGAATTCATCGAGGCGAACAATCGGCACCGACAACTGGTGCGAGCCGTTCAGCGTTGACGTGCCGGCCGCGTCGCCGTAAGCCGACTTGTAAATACGCTCGACGAGATAACCTGTCTCCTTAAACTCGATCGAGAGGAAGAATGACGCTGAGACATCGATGCGCTTGACCTCGATGCATCGCGCATCGTTTCCACAGGAAGAGATTTGATTCGTCCAGAAAGTCTGACCACCGGAATCGCTCTGGCGATTCAGGAAGTCGTGATAATGCTCTCCTACTAGAATAGACGGGTCATCAATCGGATTATTTGAGCCGTCAGACGAATCGTTATCCATAATTGCCAGCGTGGCCGTTGCCGGAGATCCCAGAGATCCTCCGCGCACGTTCGAGAGTGCCAGCGAAGCGGTCTCCATTCCTTCGGAATAAGAATCCTCGCTGAGCAGTAACTGAAGGTCTTTCTGAGTTTCACCAGGCTCGAACTTAACTGTGCCGGCCGCGTAGGTGTAGTCGCCGCGTTGAGTCGCGGAACCATCGCTGACCACATAACGCGCGACGGTGGTGCCATCGATTGGCCCGGAACGCGTGATGATAATCGTCGTCTGCACACAACCCTCGTTGGCCTGGTAAGTATTGGCGCTGAACTGCACCGTCGTCTGAGCGCCCGGAGTTGGCGTTGGCGTTGGTGTTCCAGTTGGCGTTGGAGTCGGTGTTCCAGTTGGTGTGGGCGTCGGTGTTCCAGTTGGCGTGGGCGTCGGTGTTCCAGTTGGTGTGGGCGTCGGTGTTCCAGTCGGCGTGGGCGTTGGCGTCGCAGTTGGCGTGGGTGTCGGCGTTGGACTCGGATTCGGCGTAGGCGTCGGTGTCGGCGAAGCGGCCGGAGACTGGACCGTAATCAGGCGTTGATCAGTATTCAGACTGGTCTTGCCGCGCGAGTCGGTAACTACCAGCTTCACCGGATAGAGTCCGGGACTGGTAAAAGTGTGATTGATCGCCGGCGAACTTTGCGTGACGTCATCACTTCCATCTCCGAAGTTAAAAGTGTAAGAGGCGACGGTGTCGATCGCGTCGGGATCGACGGAAGTACTGCCGTCGAAAGAAACGGTCAAAGGCACAGTTCCGCTTTCGCT
>Ga0068859_100001917_pt1 | contig 21221 bp, 15 predicted proteins | sample KBSSwiS22_FD_66585 | JGI IMG/M metagenome (GOLD analysis project Ga0068859, IMG submission 66585) | Switchgrass rhizosphere microbial communities from Kellogg Biological Station, Michigan, USA - KBS Switchgrass S2-2 | ecosystem: Host-associated > Plants > Roots > Rhizosphere > Soil ...
CAAATTGGCATAGTTCATCTGCCCGAGGCCGAGCTTTCCGTGATCGAGCGTCGTGACCACCGCCAGCACGCCCGGTGCGGCCTTCGCCGCGCGCGTGTCGACTCGCAACACGCGTCCCTTGGCGATCGCGCTGCCGACGACGAAGCCATAGGCCTGGTTGGGGACGACATCGTGCCGCTCATAGGCATAGGGTGCCGAGCCGGTGGTCTTCAGTCCGCCGTCGATGCGCGGAGTGGATTTGCCGATCAGCTTGCCCTGGTCGATCGGATTGGCGCCCGCGGGGGTGTCGAATTTCATCGCTCATGCCCTCGCTTCATGCAGCACGGCAGCCAGGGTGCGTTCGACCAGCGGCACCTTGAAGCCGTTGTCGCGTGTCGGCCTGGCGCCGGCCATCAGCTGCTCCGTTACCGGCGCGGGACCGCGTGGCAGCGCGGTTTCGGCCGCCTCGACGCGCCACGGCTTGTGCGCGACGCCCCCGATCGCGATCCGACCATTTCCGTCGCGCTGGATCACCGCGGCGACCGACACCAACGCAAAGGCAAAGGACGCGCGGTCGCGGACCTTGCGGTAGAAATGCTTGCCCCCGAGCGGACGCGGCAGCGTGACCGAAGTGATCAGCTCGCCGGGCGGCAAGGCGGTCTCGATATGCGGCGTCGACCCTGGCAGGCGATGGAAGTCGGCGATCGCAATCGCGCGTACTTGTCCTGCCGGATCGACCGTTTCGACCCTTGCGTCGAGCAGCCGCATCGCCACGGCCATGTCGCTGGGATGCGTCGCGATGCAGCTATCGCTACCGCCGATCACCGCGAGCTGCCGGCTGTAGCCGCCGATCGCCGCGCAGCCCGATCCGGGCTGGCGTTTGTTGCACGGTTGATTGGTGTCGTAGAAATAGGGGCAGCGCGTGCGCTGGAGCAGATTGCCGGCGGTGGTCGCCTTGTTGCGCAACTGCCCCGAGGCGCCGGCGAGCAGCGCGCGCGCCAGCACTGCATAATCGCGGCGCACCCGCCTGTTCGCGGCAAGATCGGTGTTGGTGACGAGCGCGCCGATGCGCAACCCGCCGTCCTGCATGTCCTCGATGCGATCGAGCTTGAGCGGTCCGACATCGACCAGATGCCGCGGCGTCTCGATCTCCAGCTTCATCAGGTCGAGCAGGTTGGTTCCGCCGGCGATGAACTTCGCGCCGGATACTCGCGCCACTGCCGCGGCGGCGCTCGCCGGATCGGTCGCGCGCTCATAGGTGAACGGCTTCATGCCTGGCCTCGCGCGACGTCGGCGATCGCTTCGGCGATGTTCGAATAGGCGCCGCAGCGGCAGATGTTGCCGCTCATCCGCTCGCGCAACTCGAGGTTGGTGACTTCCGGACCCGCGCCGAGATCGGCCGTGACATGGCTCGGTATGCCGGCTTCGATTTCCTGGAGCACGGCCACCGCCGAGCAGATCTGCCCTGGGGTGCAATAGCCACACTGATAGCCGTCATGCTTGATGAAGGCGGCCTGCATCGGATGCAGCTTGTCCGGCGTACCGAGCCCCTCGATCGTGGTGACCTTGTCGCCTTGGTGCATCACCGCGAGCGTCAGGCACGAATTGATCCGGCGTCCGTCGATCAGCACGGTGCACGCGCCGCACTGGCCATGGTCACAGCCCTTCTTGCTGCCGGTGAGCTTGAGGTGCTCGCGCAGCGCATCGAGCAGCGTCGTCCGAGTGTCGAGCATGAGCGTATGGCGATGCCCGTTCACGTCGAGCGTGACGGGCGTCATCGCGGGAGCCAGGTCGACGGGAGCGACTGGCGCGGCGGCGGGGGCTGGCATGGTCGTCAAAGTGGCGACCGCAGCGCCGCCTGCCAAGATGCTGCGGCGCGACATTTCCATATCGCAAGAGATGCTGGACACATTCCGGTCCTTCCGGTCCCGGCGTCACGGCGGCCGAGGCCGACCATCTGAACGCAGTTACATTCGCCGCCCAACGCGCGAGCCGGGATTTGGCTTCGTCGCGTCAGGCTTGCGGCAGAGCGGCTGGAGTGCTGAGGAGCGCCATGCGCACGACGGCCTTTCCCGATGGCACCCAGGTTCCTGCGCTCGGCCAAGGCACCTGGATGATGGCCGAGCGTCCCGAACGGCGCGCCGAGGAGATCGCGGCGCTGCGCCAGGGCGTGGCGCTGGGCATGACGCTGATCGACACGGCCGAAATGTACGGCGAAGGCGCCGCCGAAAGCCTGGTCGGCGAAGCGATTGCTGGACTGCGCGACCGCGTGTTCCTGGTCAGCAAGGCCTATCCGTACAACGCCTCGCGCACGCGGCTGCCACAATCGTGCGAGGCGAGCCTGAAGCGGCTCGGGACCGACCGGATCGACCTCTATCTGCTGCACTGGCGTGGCAGCGTCGCGTTGGCCGAAACGGTCGAGGCGATGGAGCGGCTGATCGACGCGGGCAAGATCCTGCGCTGGGGCGTGAGCAATCTCGATAACGACGACATGGAAGAACTGATCGCCGCCGGCGGCAGGCGCTGCGCGACGGACCAGATTCTGTATAATTTGACCCGGCGCGGGCCGGAATTCGACCTGATCCCGTGGCTCGGGCAACGGTCGATGCCGGTGATGGCGTACAGCCCAGTCGAGCAAGGACGGTTGCTTCGGCACGCTGCGCTTCGAGCGATGGCCGAACGGCTAGGGGCGACGCCCGCGCAGGTGGCGCTTGCGTGGCTGTTGCAGCAGGACGGTTTGATCGCGATCCCTAAGGCGGGTTCGGTTGCGCATGTGCGGGAGAATCGCGCGGCTGCGGATCTTGCGCTTGGGACAGCCGAACTTGTCGAACTGGACAAAGCGTTCCCGCGGCCCAGCCGGCGAGTCGCGCTGGAAATGATTTAGGACCGCTCGGGGCACGATCGCCCAGTTGTCGCACAAAATCACACCCACACAAGAAAACAGAGCCGTTCCCCGGAGAAGGCCGGGGTCCAGCATCGAGCCGGCGGCGACTGGGCCCCGGCCTTCGCCGGGGAACGGATTGATCTCAGCATTAGCAGTTCAGATTTCGAGGCTATGAACGCGTCGAGACCTGCAAACAGGGCCGACAAATCATAAGCGCAAAGGTCGAGATCCGCGAAAAACGGATAGAAGTTTCACACCTTCTGCAAAAGCACCTGCTATTCCGCTCGGCGCGGGAGATGGGTCGGTGAGAAAATTCAAAGGATGTGTCGCGTGGCCAGCACTCGTGGTCAGCGGCTGCCTTTATAATCCGATCATCGACGAAGAGATCGCCGAGCAATGTGGCATTCTCGCAAGCGACTTTCAGAAAATCGAGGCCAAGCTGAAAGGCGCCGACAACGGCCAGCCAATCCTTGCAGGCCACTGTCGATTCGCTCGGACCAAGGGCGTCACCGAGATAAGTGTGTTCGCCGGCTCCCGGTAGCGAAATAGTGGCCAAGGGATGGGCGCCGGCGGATTGAGGGAGCGGCTTATAAAGGTGCCACCTACCCCGCCCGCCGCGCGGCTTTCTGCAGAAACTGGTGCACGAAGGCGATCGCCATGCTGCCCTCCCCGACCGCGGCGGCAACGCGTTTGACCGGACCCAGCCGGACATCGCCACAGGCGAAGATGCCGGGAAAGCTGGTCTCGAGCAGGAACGGATCACGCTCCTCCGACCATTGCCCTCCCTTCACCACATCGTCCCCGGTCAGCACATAGCCGCGTGCGTCGCGCGCGATCTCGGGCGGCAGCCAATCGGTCTCGGCATCGGCGCCGATGAACACGAACAGACCACCGGACTCCAGGCGTTCGGTTTCGGCGTTGGCGCTGTTGTGGACATCGATCGCCGAGAGCGTGGCATCGCCGTGCGCGGCGGTGACTTCCGAGTGGAAGCGAACGGCGATGTTCGGCTTCCGGCGCAGCTGGTCGATCAGATATTGCGACATGCTCTCTTCGAGCGATCCACGCCGCACGATCAGCGTCACGGAACGCGCATGATTGGCGAAATAGAGCGCGGCCTGCCCGGCTGAATTGCCTGCGCCGATCAGATGCAAGTCGAGGCCATTGGTCGCACCGGCTTCGCTGCGCGCGGCGCCATAGAAGATGCCTTTGCCGATCAACCGCTCCTCGCCGGCGATCGCAAGCCGCCGCCACGCGACGCCGGTGGCGAGGATCACCGTCCGCGTCCGGACCCGCTCATCGCCGTCGAGGACGACCGTCATCGTCTCCGCCTCGATGCGCTGGACCGATCGCGTGACCACGATCTCGGCGCCGAGCCGGCGAGCCTGGCGTAGCGCACGGCTGGCGAGTTCGTCGCCGGAAACGCCGTTGGGAAAACCGAGGTAATTCTCGATCCGCGACGAGGTGCCAGCCTGGCCTCCCGGCGCTTCGCACTCGACGACGAGCGTGCGCAGCCCTTCGGACGCGCCGTACACTGCGGCGGCAAGGCCGGCGGGGCCGCCGCCGATGATCACCGTGTCATAGTCGGCGGCGTTCGGGCTGGTCTGCAAGTCGACGCGCCTGGCGACTTCGCGCGGATCCGGGCGCAACAGGATGCGGCCGTCGGCGAATCTCACCGCCGGATAGTCGGCCTCCTGCGGGCGCGGCCCCTGCCAATGGGCGGAGGCTTCGGGCGAGTCAGACGACAGCCACTCGAAATGGACCTGGTTGCGATCGAGAAATCGGCGCAGCGCAATGCACGCCGAATCCCAGCGCGGGCCGATCATCGTCAGGCGGGGCTTGGGTGGCTCGGCAGAGACGGCCTGCAATCCCCCCAGCCGCTCGCGTGCGAGTGCACCCATCTTCGCGGCAAATTCCGGCGAAGCGGCAGCCAGCGAATAATAATGCGACGCATCGACTCGCATGACCCGCGAAGGCTCGGATGCGCGATAGCCACCGGGAAATGGCGCTGCGAGCGCGAGCGGAACTTCGCCGAATATCGTGCCCGGGGGCCGCCAGCCCAGCGTCCGTTCGACGCCGTCGAACAGCTTCACGACTTCGAACTTGCCCGCCAGAACAGCATAGAGCGCACGCTCGCCGCCTTCCGGTACTGCGAATTCGCCGGGCGCAAGGTAGATATCGGCCGAGCTTTGCGCGAGGCGTTCGACTTCCTGATCGGCGAGCGACGAGAACAATGGTACGGAACGAATGTCCTCGGCCGTCAACATATTTGCAAAGCCCCCCGATGTGCCGGACGTTTGCCGGGTTTCCGACGGAGGCGCAACAACCACCAAGGCCGCGAGCGAGCACGTGTTCCTATTTTGTTCGTGCGGGCTTATAGTGACCGCGTGATGGAGTCGCGATTCATCATTGTTGGGGCAAACTGATGGGACGGCGCGCGGGAAGCGCCGACCTGCCGCTGCACGGCGGCCGCGTGCCTGCGTGGCTCGGCGAGCGGATGACGCGGCTCGGCACGGTCATCACCGAAGCGATCCTGCTCGAATATGGTCGGGACGAGTTCCTGCGCCGCCTCGCCCACCCCTTCTGGTTCCAGTCGTTCGGCGCCGTGATGGGGATGGACTGGCATTCGTCCGGCATCACCACCAGCGTGATCGGCGCGCTCAAGCGCGGGCTCGCGCCGCGCGCCGGCGAACTGGGGCTGCACGTCTGCGGCGGCCGCGGCAAGCACAGCCGCAAGACCCCGGACGAACTGGTGGCGGTGGGAAACCGCGTCGGCCTCGATGGCGCCGCGCTCGCACGCACCAGCCGGCTCGTCGCCAAGGTCGACAATGCCGCGATGCAGGACGGGTTCGATCTCTATCTGCACGGTTTCGTCGTCGCCGATGACGGGCGCTGGGTGGTGGTGCAGCAGGGCATGAATGGCGATCGGCGCCAGGCGCGGCGCTACCACTGGCTGAGCGAAGGGCTCGAAAGCTTCGTCGATGCGCCGCACGCGGCGATCGACGGGCGCCATCAAGGCGAGATCGTCAATCTGGCCGACCGGCGCGCGGCGGCTTCGCGGAGCGGCCAGCTCGATCTGCTCGCACGGCAGGGACCGGGCGGCATCGTCCGCGAGCTTGCCCGGCTCGAACCCGCCACCGCACCCGATCAGGGGGTGCTCCCCCACCTGATATTGCCCGACCACCATGAGGTTCGCGCCGAGAACATCGTCGAGCGGCGCCTGCACGGCGCGCTGGCCGCGGCGGCCGAGCGCGGGCCGGCGGATTTCGCCGATCTGCTGCTCGTGCCCGGCGTCGGCGCGCGTACCATTCGCGCGCTGGCGATGGTGGCCGAAGTCGTGCACGGCGCGCCGTGCCGATTCAGCGATCCGGCGCGCTTCTCGCTCGCGCATGGCGGCAAGGATCGGCACCCCTATCCGGTCCCGACGCGCGTCTATGATCGCACCATCGCCGTGATGAAATCGGCGGTGCGCAAGGCGAATCTCGGCGCGACCGAGGAACTCGCGGCGATCCGAAGGCTCGACGAACAGGCGCGCCGCCTGGAGCGGACGGCATCGGGTCCGGCGGTATCGCTGCTGATCGCGGAGGAACTGGCGCAGTCGGCGGAATTCGGAGGGCGCAGCGTGTTCGGCTGGGAGCCATCGGCGAAGGACGTTCGTCAAACCGGCCGGAGCGCTCTCCGATCCGATTGAATCGGCGAGCGCTCCTTCCTCCCTTTTCCGCAGTTTCCGAGCATCCAATGCCTCACGCCGCCTGGGGAGCCTCGATCCGCTGTTCGGCCGCACGGGAGTTTTCACGTGCGTCCTGCTTAGCCCGCATCCGGAAACAATGGAGCAGCGGCTCGGTATAGCCGTTCGGTTGCGCCGCGCCCTGGAACACCAATGCGCGCGCCGCCTCGAAGGCGAGATTGTCGTCGGCGTCGGCCAGCAACGGCCGATAGTGCGGATCGCCAGCATTCTGCGCATCGACCTTTGCCGCCATGCGCCGGAACGCGGCTTCGACGTCATCGCGTGTGCACACGCCGTGCATCAGCCAATTGGCGATATGCTGGGACGAGATGCGCAGCGTCGCCCGGTCCTCCATCAGGCCGACATCATAGATGTCGGGGACCTTCGAGCAACCGATCCCCTGGTCGACCCAGCGTACCACATAGCCCAATATGCCCTGCGCATTATTGTCGAGCTCGGCACGAATCGCCTGCGGCGACCAGTCGCGCGCCTGCGCCACCGGTGCGGTGAGCAGCCGTTCGAGCGACGCGACCGGCTCACGCGCGCGCACTGCCTGGCGGGCGAACGCATCGACCAGATGGTAATGGATCGTGTGCAGCGTCGCCGCGGTCGGCGACGGCACCCAGGCCGTCGTGGCGCCGCTCAGCGGGTGCGCGATCTTTTGCTCGAGCATGTCGGCCATGCGATCGGGCGCTGCCCACATGCCCTTGCCGATCTGCGCCCTGCCCGCGAACCCGCAGGCGAGACCGATCTGGACGTTGCGATCCTCATAGGCCTTGATCCAGTCCGACCCCTTGATCTCCCCTTTGCGCATCATCGGCCCTGCGCGCATTGCGGTGTGGATCTCGTCGCCGGTGCGATCGAGGAAACCGGTGTTGATGAAGAAGATCCGGTCCTTCACGGCATGGATGCACGCGGCGAGATTGGCCGAGGTGCGGCGCTCCTCGTCCATCACGCCGATCTTGAGCGTGTGACGCGCCAGCGCGAGCAGATCCTCGACCGCGTCGAACAGATCGTTGGCGAACGCGGCTTCGGCCGGCCCGTGCAGCTTGGGCTTGACGATATAGACCGAGCCGGTCCGGCTGTTGCGCGCCGTGCCCAGCGACTTCAAATCGTGCAGCGCGATCAGGCTGGTCATGATCGCATCGAGTATGCCCTCGGGCGCATCGCCGCCGTCGGGCAAGCGGATCGCCGGCGTGGTCATCAGATGGCCGACGTTGCGCACGAGCAGCAGGCTGCGACCCGGAAGTTCGCGTTCGGTGCCGTCTCGACCGACATAGCGGCGGTCCTCCGCCAGGCTGCGCGCAACCGTCCTGCCGCCCTTGTCGAAGCTGGCGGTCAACTCGCCCCGCATCAGCCCGAGCCAATTGGCATAGGCGGCGACCTTGTCCTCGGCATCGACTGCCGCGACCGAGTCCTCGAGGTCGACGATCGTCGACAGCGCGGCTTCGAGCCGTATGTCTGCGATGCCCGCGCGATCGTCGCGCCCGATCGGGTGCGCAGGGTCGATCACGACTTCGATGTGCAGGCCGTGATGGACGAGCAGCAGATTGGCGCCCGCGCGCCCGACGAACTGGCGCGGATCGGCGAGCGGCGGATCGCCCGCCCCCTGCCATTCGAGCCAGGTGCCCGTGGCGAGCGGCGCGGCGCGATCGAGGAACGCCTTGGCCCAGCCTATCACCTGCGCGCCCCTGGCACGGTCATAGCCGCCGGGTTTCGGCGCGCCCGGTAGCGCGTCGGTGCCGTAGAGCGCGTCATAGAGGCTGCCCCAGCGCGCGTTCGCGGCGTTGAGCAGGAAGCGCGCGTTGAGCACCGGCACGACGAGCTGCGGACCGGCCATGGTGGCGAGCTCGGGATCGACGCTCTGCGTGCCGATCGTGAAGGGTGCCGGTTCGGGCACGAGATAGCCGATCGCACTCAGGAATTCCTGCTGCGTCCGCGCGGCGACCAACGCCGACGGACACGTCGCGTGCCAGCGGTCGATCCGCGCCTGCAACCGATCACGCTCGGCGAGCAGCGCGGCATTCTCCGGCGCGAGCCGGCCGAAGATTGCAGCGGCGCCGGCCCAGAAATGTTCGGCGGAGATGCCGGTGCCGGGAAGCGCCCGCTCCTCGACGAAGCGGGCGAGGACCGGCGCGACGCGCAGCCCGGCGCGTTCGACCATGTCGTGCATCTGCGCGCCCCTCAGCCGAGCCGGCCGAGCCGGTGATACAGATGGCCCAGCTTGACGCGCTCGGGTCCCGCCGGCCCCTGCTCGAGATAGTAGAGGATGGCGGTGCGCAGCAGCGCGAAGTCCTGCGTCGAGAAGACCGCGCGCGCCCGCGGCGGCTCGCTCGTGGATTGGGTGGTGTCGGCAATCATGGTCGTCTCTCCTTCTTCTTCTTTGGCGACGCCGGTCAGGCGAACTGGTTCATGGTGTTGTGGATTCCGCCCGCCTTGAGCGCGGCCTCGCCGGCGAAATATTCCTTATGGTCGTCGCCGAGGTCCGAACCGGACATGTTCTGGTGGCGCACACAGGCGATGCCGTCGCGGATCTCGCGGCGCTGCACGCCGGCGACGTAGCCGAGCATGCCGGCCTCGCCGAAGTAATCGCGTGCGAGCTGGTCGGTCGACAGCGCGGCAGTATGATAGGTCGGCAGCGTGATCAGATGGTGGAAGATCCCCGCGCGCTTCGACGCGTCGCGCTGGAAGGTGCGGATCTTCTCATCGGCTTCGGCCGCGAGCGGGGTGTTGTCGTAGATCACGCTCATCAGCGTGCCGCGCTCATATTCGGAGACGTCCGCGCCCGCCTCGACCCAGCGGTCATAGACCTGCTGGCGGAAGTTGAGCGTCCAGTTGAACGACGGCGAGTTGTTGTAGACGAGCTTGGCGTCCGGAACCACTTCGCGGATGCGGTCGACCATCGACGCGATCTGCTCGATGTGCGGCTTCTCGGTCTCGATCCACAGCAGATCGGCGCCGTTCTGCAGCGACGTGATGCAATCGAGCACGCAGCGATCGGCGCCGGTGCCGGGACGGAACTCGAACAGATTCGAGGCCGTGCGCTTCGGGCGGACCAGCCTGCCCTCACGCGCCATCAGCACATCGCCGTGCAGGGCAGCGATATCCGTGACTTCCTCGCAATCGAGGAAGCTATTGTATTGGTCGCCGAGATCGCCCGCCTCGCGGCTATAGGCGATCTGCTTGGTGAGCCCCGCGCCCAGCGAATCGGTACGCGCGACAATGATCCCGTCCTCGACGCCGAGTTCGAGGAACGCGTAGCGGCAGGCGCGGATCTTCGCGAGGAAGTCCTCGTGCGGCACGGTGACCTTGCCGTCCTGGTGGCCGCACTGCTTCTCGTCCGAAACCTGGTTCTCGATCTGGAGCGCGCAGGCGCCGGCCTCGATCATCTTCTTCGCGAGCAGATAGGTCGCCTCGGCGTTGCCGAAACCCGCATCGATATCGGCGATGATGGGGACGACATGCGTCTCGTGATGGTCGATCGCGTTGAGCAGATAGCGCTCGCGTGCGGTGTCACCCGCGGCACGCGCCCTTTCAAGATCGCGGAACAGCAGCCCCAGTTCGCGCGCGTCGGCCTGCTTGAGGAAGGTGTAAAGTTCCTCGACCAGTGCCGGGACGCTTGTCTTCTCATGCATCGACTGATCGGGCAGCGGTCCGAACTCGGAGCGCAGCGCCGCGACCATCCAGCCCGAGAGATAGAGATAGCGGCCGCGCGTCGAGCCGAAATGCTTCTTGATCGCGATCAGCTTCTGCTGGCCAATGAACCCGTGCCAGCAGCCGAGCGACTGCGTATAGTTGGCGGGATCGACGTCATAGGCCGCCATGTCCTGCCGCATGATCCGCGCCGTGTATCGGGCGATGTCGAGCCCGGTGCGGAAACGGTTTTGCGTCGTCATCCGCGCGACCGCTTCGGCGTCGATCCCGTTCCACGTCGCGCCCTGCTGCCGCAGCAGCGTCGCCGTCGTGTCGATGTCCTTCAAATACCCCATCATGCGAATCCTGATTTCCTCGTAACCGGCCATGGTCATGCGCGACCGGAGCGCGGCGAAAAAGGACGAGGAGCGACATCAAGTCACAAAAGGTGTTGTTCATTCTGTCATACTGTGACACTCCTACAGCATGTCGACGCCCGCCGATCGCAAACTCTATCTCGGCCCCCGCCTGCGCGTGCTGCGGCGGGAGCTGGGCCTGAATCAGACGCAGATGGCCGAGGAACTCGGCGTGTCGCCATCCTATCTCAATCACTTGGAGCGCAATCAGCGTCCGCTCACGGCGCAGATGCTGCTGCGGCTGGCGAGCACTTACGACATCGACATGCGCGACTTCGTCGCGGGTGCGAACCAGGCCGCGGCCAGCGATCTGCACGAGGTGCTTGCCGACGGCCTGCTGCGCGACATCGGCATTCCGCGCCACGAAGTGCTCGAGATCGCCGAGAATTATCCGAGCGTGACCGAAGCGATGGTGCGGCTGTACCGCGCGCTCTCGGACCTGCGGCACGTGCCCGACCGCGTCGAGCGCCTGGGCAGTTCGAAACTCGCCACGCCGCTCGACTGGCTCAACGACCTGCTCGAGCAGCGCCGCAACCATTTCCCCGAGATCGACACGGCTGCGGAGCGCCTGTCAGCCGAGCTGGCGCCCTCGCCCGCGGCGCTCGAACGCGCGCTCCCCGACCAACTGCACCAGCGTTATGGGATCAGCATCGACGTGGTGCCGCAGCGCACGCTGGCCGGGAGCCTGCGCTTCTTCGACTATCATCGCCGCCGGCTGATGCTGTCGGAGCTGCTGCCGCCGGCCAGCCGGTTGTTCGGCATGGCCTATCAATTTGCGATCCAGGCGCTCGCCGACGAGATCGAAGCCGTCGCGGCACGCGCCGCGCCGCCCGACCAGGAGACCGCGCGGCTGACGAAACTGGCATTGGTCAATTATGCCGCCGCCGCGATCCTGATGCCCTATACCGTGTTCGCGCAGGCGGCCGAGGACAGCCGGCACGACCTCGACCTGCTGACCGGCCGCTTCAACGCCTCGCTCGAGCAAGTCGCGCATCGACTAACCACGCTCGGCCGGCAAGGGGCACGCGGCGTGCCGTTCTTCCTGCTCAGGATCGACGCTGTCGGCAATGTCTCGAAGCGTGTTTTCTCGGAAGCGCATCCGCTCGCGCGTGCCGGCGGAAGCTGCGCCCGCTGGGGACACCACCGCGCGCTACGGCTGCCCGGCGAGACCGTCGCGCAAACGGTCGAGATGCCTGACGAGACGCGGTTCCTGACCGTCGCGCGTGCGATCCCGCGCACTGCGGGTCCCGGCGCGACCATGATCGTGCTGGGATGCGAAGCCAAATATGCCCGCCGCGTGGTGTACGGCGACGGGCTCGATCTCGACCGGGCGGTGCCGATCGGATCGGCGTGCCATGTCTGCGAGCGTCCCGACTGCCCGGTCCGCGCGCTGCCCCCGATCACCCGCGCGCTGGACGTCCACCAATATCAGCGGCCGACCAGCCCCTTCCCGTTCCGTCCGATCTGACCCCCCGGCTGTCCGTCAGCTTGTGGCAAACCGCAGGGCGTGCTCGCGGACCACGGCCTGGATCGCGGTGTCGGTGTCGAAATTGCCGTACCAGCCCTGCGGTTCGTGCGGCGGATCGCCCATAAACTGGGTGTCGCCGTCCTTGAACCGCGAATCCGGGTGCGCGGCGCGCGCCTCGCCGTTCCATGCCCAGAAATTGGTGCCGACGACCGGCCCACCTTCCATCAGGCTCGCTTCGGCCGCGCTGTAGATCAGTCGGTAATAGCGCTCGCGGAACGTCGTCGGTGCGGCGGGATCGTAGAGCTCACCATCGCGCGGGAAGCCGAATTCCTCGATCACCAACGGCTTGCCGGCCTCGGTGGCGAGGCGGACCTGCGTGCCGACATAATCGAGCACGCGCGCGCGGCCGCCTTCCCAGGTGCCGGCGAGGTCCTTGCCGTTCACCCAGCCCCAGTTGAGCGGCCAGACGTGCGCAGTGAGATAATCAATGTTCTGATGCGCACGCGCGACGATGTCGGCGCGGCCAGCGCAGGCAATCGTGCCTTCCATGCCGAGCGAGACGAGATGATGGCGATCGAGGCTGCGGATGAGCGCGGCGGTATCGTCGATCCAACGGTAATAGGCCGGCAAGTTTTTCTCGATCGCAGCGGGCGAGCCGCCGGGGCGCGGCTCGTTGCACAGCTGCCAGGCCATCAGCGCGCGATCATCCGAATATTTCTGTCCGGTCACGGTGTTACGCCGCGTCACCAGCGCGCGGACATAGGCGAAATAGCGCGCGACGGCGGCCTGGCGGGCGTAGAATTCGCTCGAGGCGTCGCCGAACGCCGGCCAAGGATGCGCCGGGTCGTTCGCGTCGATATACTGCCCCGTTTCGTACCAGCTCAGCGTGGTCATGCCGCCCGACCATTCCCAGAAATTGGTCAGGTACAGCACCGCGGTCATGCCGCGTGCCGCGATCTCGGCCATGGCGTGGTCGAGCCCGACCAGCAGCTGCTCGTTGAACTTGCCGTCGCGATTGACGAACCCGGGTCGCACGGCGTTGTGCAGCGGCCCTTCCTCGGCGCTGGCGAGCACACGGACGTTGGTGACGCCGAACGCCTTGAGTCGGTCGAGCTCGCGTGTCAGCCGCGCGCGGTCGCCGAACGCAGCATCGCTGCCGAGCCAGGCGAGGTACCAGGCATTGGCGCCGGCATAGCGATACGGCTTGCCGTCGCGCGTGAGTCGATTGCCCTTGCGGCGGACGAAGCCCGGACGCCGCGCCGCTACGGCATCGCCGATTCCGATTGGGGCGGCCGACGCCCCGAGCCCGAGCAGCACCGTGCGCCGATCGAAGTCGAACCCTTGCGTCATGTCTCATCCTCCCTGGGGCGCCCCATGGCGCTCTTGCCAACCGGCTCGTGATCCGGTCTATGATAGCGCTATCCTAACGGCCCACGCACAGCGCCGGCAATCGGGAATCACGGAGAGGAAGTCATGCCTGGAGTGAAGACGCGTCCCGCGGTGGCCGGCGCTCTGCTACTGGCCACCGGTGCGTTCGCCGCCGTGTCGGTGCAATCTGCTCCACAGCACGCCAAGCCGACCAGAGCAGCGGCCCGCGCCGACGCGCCGGGCACCGCGCATCCGGCGATCTGGCCCGCCTATCACTATCCGGTAGCGAAGACTGCGGCCGGCGAGGCGAAGATCGCCGCGCTGCTGAAGCGCATGACGCTCGAGGAAAAGATCGGCCAGCTCGTCCAGGGCGACATCTGCTGCACCACGCCCGAAGACGCGAAGAAATACCATCTCGGCTCGGTACTCAACGGCGGCAACAGCGGTCCTTATGGCAACGATCTGGCTCCGGCGGCGGACTGGCTCAAGCTAGCCGACGCGTTCTGGACCGCGTCGACGGACCGATCGGGCGGCGGAGTCGGCATCCCGCTGATCTGGGGCACCGACGCGGTGCACGGCCATTCGAACATCATCGGCGCGACCTTGTTCCCGCATAATGTCGGGCTCGGCGCGACGCGCGATCCCGCGCTGATCGAACGCATCGGCGCCGCAACCGCGCAGGAGATTCGCGTCACCGGCCAGGAATGGACCTTCGCCCCCACCGTCACCGTGCCGCAGGATTATCGCTGGGGCCGCGCCTACGAAGGTTATTCCTCAAATCCCAAGCTGGTCGCGTCCTATGCCGGAGCGATGGTGCGCGGACTCCAGGGTCCTCCGCAGCAGACCGACCTGCTCGCGCACGGGAAAGTGATCGCGTCGACCAAACATTATCTCGCCGACGGCGGGACCGACGGCGGCGTCGACCAGGGCGACGCCAAGATCAGCGAAACTGCGCTCCGCGACATCCATGGCGCGCCCTATGGCCCGGCGATCGAGAATGGCGTTGCGACAGTGATGGCGAGCTTCTCGAGCTGGCAAGGCAGGAAGCTGACCGGCAACCGCAGCCTGCTCACCGGCGTGCTCAAGCAGCGCATGGGCTTCGGCGGGTTCGTCGTGTCCGACTGGAACGCGCATGGCCAGGTCGAAGGCTGCACGAACGCCGCCTGCCCGCAGGCGCTGCTCGCGGGCATCGACATGTACATGGCGCCCGACAGCTGGAAGCAGATCTGGCAGAATCTGCTCGCCGAGGCGCAGGCCGGGCGCATCCCGATGGCGCGAATCGACGATGCGGTGGCGCGGATCCTGCGCGTCAAGGCACGGCTCGGGCTGTTCGAGTCCGGCAAGCCGTCGAGCCGGATGTACGCCGGCCAGTGGCAATTGCTGGGTTCCCCGGACCATCGCGCCGTTGCCCGCGAAGCCGTGCGCAAGTCGCTCGTTCTGCTCAAGAACTCGGGCGTGCTGCCGCTCAAGGCGAACGCGCGGCTGCTGGTCGCCGGCGACGGTACCGACGATATCGCGCGCCAGTCGGGCGGCTGGACGATCACCTGGCAGGGCACCGGGCTCAACAATGCACAGTTCCCCGGCGCCACTTCGCTGTGGAAGGGTATCCACCAGGCAGTCACGCAGGACGGCGGTACCGCCGAGCTGTCTCCCGACGGCAAGTTCACCACCAGGCCCGATGCCGCGATCGTGGTGTTCGGCGAGAAACCCTATGCCGAGTTCCAAGGCGACCGGAAGACGCTCGCCCCCGACCCCGACCTCACGCGGCCCTATGAGACGATGCGCAAGCTCAAGGCGCAGGGCATTCCGGTGGTCGCCGTGATGATCACCGGCCGCCCGCTGTTCGTGAACCCGGCGCTCAACCTGGCGGACGCTTTCGTCGTCGCCTGGCTGCCCGGGACCGAAGGCGGCGGGCTCGCCGACGTGATCGTCGGCACGGCCGGCGGCGCGCCGCGCTTCGACTTCACCGGCAAGCTGCCTACCGCCTGGCCGCGCACCGCGCGCATGGCCGACGGCGCGCTCTATCCGTTCGGCTATGGTCTCAGCTATCGCAGCGCCAAGGCCGCGTGGAAGCTGCTCGGTGAAGATTCGGGAGTCGCCAACGCCGGGGACAGCCGCAGCTGGTTCTCGGCCGGCAACCCCGCACCGTCCTGGTCGCTCAGCGTCGGCAGCGCCGACCAGCGCGAGGAGCTGCGCGTCACGGCGGTGCCGGCGCAAGCGCTGGGCGGAAAGGTCAGCATCAGCGCGGTCGACGGACTGGTGCAGGAAGGCGCGCGGCGCTTCCAGATCGCCGAGGGCGACGCCGCCATCGCCGTTTCGACGCAGGGCACGGTCGACCTCTCGCGCGAGACCAACGGCGAAGTGCTGCTGCTGGTCACGCTCGCCGTGAACAAGGCGCCGGCATCGGCGACGATCGGCATGCGTTGCGAAGGCGCCGGCGAATGCGGCGGGCGCACGACGGTCGCGTTGCCAGTGCAGCCGAAGTTCGTGCGCTACGGCGTGCCGCTCAAATGCCTGGCCGCCAAGGGCGTCGACATGGCCAAGGTCTCGCGGCCGTTCGTGCTGACGACCCAGGGCGCGGCGGACCTGGCGCTGGCCGAAGTGCGCCTCGGCACCGACGCCGAAGTCGTGTTGCCGTGTAACTGAGGCAGCTGCTGCGATCGGAGCCTCACGCTCTCTTGCAGAAATGATAGCGCTATCTATACTCGCTCCAAAATGGAGCCGGTACAGCCGGCCCAGAGAACAGGGGAGAGCCATGAAAGCGATGCGTCTCGCGCAGCTGTTGACCGTCGGATTGTGCCTGGCGTGCGCAATACCGGCGGGGGCGCGGGAGCTCCCCATTGGCAAATGCGTCAACGCCGGCAATCACCTCGAGGGTAAGGTCGAAAGCAGGTTCGGCGGCAAAAGGATCGAGCCCGAAGATTTCCGCGCCATGCGCGCCGCGGGCTTCGAGACGGTTCGCATTCCGGTCAACTGGTACACGCACAGCGACCCGGCAGCACCGCACGAAGTCGATCCCCAATGGATGACGCGTGTCACCGAAGTGGTCGATTCCGCGCTCGCGAGCGGGCTCAATGTCATCCTCAACAGTCACAATTTCGCGCCGGTGCACGACGATCCGGCGGTGGGCGGTCCCTGGCTCGCCGATGTTTGGCGCCAGGTCGCGCGCAATTTCGCCGACCGGCCGCAAGACAGATTGTGGTTCGAAATCGAGAATGAGCCCCACGACAAGCTCGACAATGCCAATCTGCTCGCGACGCTCACCCCGGCGCTTGCAGCGATCCGGGAGAGCAATCCCACACGCGCCGTCGTGATCGGCGGCGAGCGCTGGAGCGGCATCGACTCGCTCGCGACGCTCCGCCTGCCCGACGATCCCAACGTCTATCCGACCTTCCACTATTACGAGCCGTTCGACTTCACCCATCAGGGCGCGACCTGGGTGAGCCCCAGTCCGCCGCTCGGCCGCAAATACGGCACCGAGGCGGACGCCGCGCGGCTGACCACCGACATCGCCAAGCTGCGGGCCTATGTCGCGCGCACCGGCGTCACGCCGTTCATGGGCGAGAGCGGTGCGTTTGAATCGATCCCGCTCGCCGGCCGCCTCGCCTATTACCGCGCGATCACTCAGGCCTTCACCGCCGAGAATGTGCCGATCTGCTATTGGGCTTATACCAACACCTTTCCACTGAGAGACAAGCAGACCGGAAAATGGCTCGACGGCATGCTCGACGCCGTTGGTATTTCGAAGAAATGATTCATTCGCCCATTGGGGATGCGACCATGATGACCCGCACTCTGCTTCTGCCGATCGCAGCGTTACTGCTGGCGGCCGCGCCCGCCGGCGCGCAGGACTCGCTGCAAGGCAAGATTCCAGGAAAGCTGATCAACAACCCTGCGTCACTCGACTGGTCCGGTAACGGCAAGGACTATCAGAAGCGCGGCATCACCGGCGCCGATATACCCGGCGGCGGCGCAGCGGCGCATTATGTGATCACGCGTCGCGGCACGCACCCGTACGACGTCACCGCGGACATCCCGGTGATCGACGACATCGCCAAGGGCGACGATGTGACGATCGGTTTCTGGGCGCGAACGGTTTCGGCAGAGACGCCCGACCATCAAGGCACGATCGGCGTGCGCGTGCAGCAGAACAGCGCGCCCTGGCAGGGCTTCGCCGACACGACCGTGGCGATCGGTCCCGCCTGGAAATGGCATGAAGTGACCGGCGCGTCGACGCTCGCTTTGCCCAAAGGCACGGCGATCGTCTCGCTCCAGCTCGCCGGTGCCCGCCAGACGATCGACATCGGCCAGATGATCGTGGTCAAAGGCGCCAAGGCCATCACGCCAGCTACTCCGAGCGCAGCGCCGGCGGCGGCCGATCTGCCCCCGCAACTCGTCGGCAAGGGACGGCTGCTCAACCGCCCCGACAACCGCGCCTGGGGATTCACGGGTCCGGATGCCAGCCACCTCGAGCAAGCGGACAAGACCATCTATCTCGGCAAGTCGACGCGCTTCACTTCGCCCGGCGTCGGCGCGCATCCCTGGGACATCAGCGCCCAGGTTCCGATCGACGAAGCCATTGCCGAAACCGACCAGTTGCTGATCGCCGTTGCCGCTCGCACCATTTCCGCTGCCACCGACGATGGTAAGGCGACGATCGGGCTGCGCATCCAGAACAACACCCCGCCCGACTATCCGGGCTTTGCCGAGACGACGATCAAACCCGGTACCAATTGGCAGCTGATCCAGATGCGCGTCTCGGGACCGGACGCCGTGCCCGCGGGAAAGGCCGTGCTCGCGCTGCATTTCGCCGGTGCGCAGCAAGTGGTCGATATCGGCCCGGTCTATATCCTCAAGACGAACTGAGCAGGTCGCGCCGCACGGCGGCACGCTTGCTGGACTTAGCAAATTGTTAGCGCTATCAGGATTAGGCCAGAATCGACCGGGGGACGGGCGGCACGCTGGCCGGTGCGCTACCATCGAAGCGGGGCCGATTGTCTGGATGAATGGGGAGGGGAAGTTTGGCCGACGGGGTATCCAAGCCCGAAACGAAGCGCGCGATCTATCCGAGTCTCGCCGGAAAGCGCGTCATCATCAGCGGCGGCGGATCCGGAATTGGCGCCGGACTGGTGGATAGCTTTGCGCGCCAGGGCGCGCGGGTCGGTTTCATCGACATCCAGGACGAGCTGTCGCTCGGCATCGTCGCCGGGCTCGACGCCGTCGAGCATGCGCCGCTGTATCGAAATTGCGATGTTCGCGACTGCGACGCACTGATCGCGACGATCGAGGCACTCGCCGCCGAGCTTGGCGGCTGCAACGTCCTGGTCAACAACGCCGCGAACGACGATCGGCACAGCATCGAGCAGGTAACGCCGGCCTATTGGGACGAACGGATGGCCGTCAATCTGCGCCACCAATTCTTTGCGACCAGGGCCGTGATCCCCGCGATGCGGGAAGCCGGCGGCGGCAGTGTCATCAACCTCGGCTCGGTGAGCTGGCACCTCGGCCTCGCCGGCCTTACCGTCTACCAGACGGCCAAGGCGGCGATCGAGGGCCTCACGCGCAGTCTCGCGCGCGATCTTGGCCGCCAGGGGATCCGCGTAAACGCGATCATCCCGGGCAACGTGCAGACGCCGCGCCAGATGCAATGGTACACGCCCGAAGGCGAAGCCGAAATCGTCGCCGCGCAATGCCTCGAGGGCCGCATCCAGCCCGTCGACATCGCCGCGATGGCACTGTTCCTCGCCTCCGACGACGCGCGCTTTTGCACGGCGCACAATTATTGGGTGGATGCGGGCTGGCGATAGGCTGGCTTCTGCGCAATCAAGGCCGGGGAGCGAGGATGACCGCGCATAAGCCCGGCGTCGGCAAAGGGAGAGAATGAATGCGTCGCCTGCTGTTGCTTGCCGCTCTTGGCCCCGCCGCCCCTGCCCTTGCCGCGCCCACGCTGTCCCCCGCCTGGTCCGATCATGCCATGATCCAGCGCGACCACCCCATTCTGATCGAAGGCAGTGCCCGCGCCGGCGAGACCGTCACCGGCACGCTCGCCAACGAACGCCAGAGCGCCACCGCCGATAGTGCGGGCCGTTTCACGCTGCGCTTCGCCCCGCGCCCGGCTACGCACGACCCGCTGACATTGCGCGTACGCGGGGCCGACGGCAGCGAAGCCGTTGTCAGCGACATGCTGGTCGGCGACGTCTGGCTGTGCTCGGGCCAATCGAACATGGAATTGTCGGTCGATCGCGCGCTCAACAGCTGGGGCAATATCCAGGCCTCTGCCGATCCCGAACTCCGGATGCTGACGGTGCCCAAGAGCACTGCGCCCACGCCACGGCCGGATCTGTCGCAGCCGGCTGCCTGGCTCGCCGCATCGCCCAAGACGACGGGCGGCTTCTCCGCCGCCTGCTATTATATGGCGAAGGCGTTGCGCGACCGGCTCGGGATCCCGGTCGGCGCGATCCATTCGAGCTGGGGCGGCTCGCAGATCCGCGCCTGGCTGCCACCCGAAAGCGGACACATGCTGTACGGCGACGCCGAAATGGCATTGCTCGACCGGTTCGCCACGGATCCGCTCGGCGCGGTCGCGGCATTCGCGCCGCGTTGGGAGGCCTGGTACCTCCAGCAGGGCGGCGGCAAGCGCCCCTGGCTCGAACCCGACGCCATCGCCTGGCAACCCGTTCCCGGCATCAGCCCCTGGAACGAATGGACCGCGACCCCGCTCGCCAAGCAGCCGGCCGGAACCGTGTGGCTACGTCGCAGCGTGACGCTTACGCCGGCGCAGGCGGCAGCGGGCGGCACGCTTTCGCTCGGCGTGCTCGACGAACTCGACGCCACCTGGGTCAACGGCCATCCGGTCGGCGTCAGCTTCGGCTGGGACTATCCGCGCGACTACAAAGTCCCTGCCGGCTTTCTAAAGCCGGGAGTCAATGAAATCCTGGTCGCAGTGAGCAACAGCTGGGGCAGTGGCGGCTTTTCGAGCGGTGCCGATCCACTCGCACTCGCATTCACCAACGGCGAGCGGATCGCGTTGCGCGACGGCTGGCGCTTCGGCATCGCGCCGGTTGCGAGCTTTCCGCCCCGTGCCCCCTGGGACTCGAATGCCGGCATCGGTGTGATGCACAACCGCATGATCGCGCCGCTTGGCCATTTCGCGGTGAAGGGGGCGGCCTGGTACCAGGGTGAGGCCGACGTCGGCATTCCCGGCTATCGCGATCGCATGCGCGCGCTGTTCGCCGGCTGGCGCACGCAGTTCGGGCCGCAGATGCGCATGCTGGTGGTCCAGCTCGCCAATTTCGGCGCGGCACAGACCGCGCCGGCGGCATCGGGCTGGGCGGAGATGCGCGAGGAACAACGCCAATCGGTGCTCGCCGATTCCAATGCCGCGCTGGTCACGGCGATCGACCTGGGCGAGCGCACCGACATCCATCCGGCGAACAAGGTCGAGCTCGGCAACCGGCTCGCGCTCGCCGCCGAGGGCACGCCCTTGCCGCAACCGCTGCGTGCCATCCGCGAGGGCGGGAGCGTGCGGGTGACGTTCTCGGGCGTGACCGGCGGACTCGCAGCATGGAGCGGCCCGGCGCCGCTGGGGTTCGAGCTATGCGGCGTCGACCAGGCGAGCTGCCGCTATGCGAGCGCGCGGATCGATCGCGACAATGTCGTGCTGGCGCCCGACGGCAAACCGGCGACCCGCGTGCGCTATGCCTGGGCCGACAGCCCGGTCGTCAATCTGTTCGACGCCAAGCAGCTGCC
>Ga0068859_100001919_pt1 | contig 21199 bp, 11 predicted proteins | sample KBSSwiS22_FD_66585 | JGI IMG/M metagenome (GOLD analysis project Ga0068859, IMG submission 66585) | Switchgrass rhizosphere microbial communities from Kellogg Biological Station, Michigan, USA - KBS Switchgrass S2-2 | ecosystem: Host-associated > Plants > Roots > Rhizosphere > Soil ...
CTCGATGTCTTTGTGATCGCCCCTGCCGACCAACGCCTGGGTGATCATCTGATGCGCATTGGCGACGTCAGCGGCGTCCGGAAGTTCCTCCTGATTCAGTAGCGTGAGCGCTTGCCGCGCATGGTCGAGCGCGGCGTCGTAGTTGCCGGTCTCGACTTCGATCCAGGCCATGCCGGTCAGTGCGCGCACGCGCACGTCGGTCGGCACGCCGCTGCGGGTGCTCGCATCGAGCGCGCGCGCGAGCAGGGCGTGCGCCTTGTCGAAATCGCTGATCTCGATGTTGAGCTGGCCGAGCAGGGTCAGCACGTCGACTTCGAGCGCCGGTTCTCCGCGCAGGCCCGCATCGACCTGCTGGCCACCCTTGGCGAGCAGTTCCTGCGCCGTGATCGGCTTGCCGCCGGATACGTCTGGGCTCGCGTTTTCGAACACACCGACCATGAACTGCCGCACCGCCTCGGCGCGGCTCGCGTGAGCCCGCGCGGCGCGCGCGTTCGCTTGCGCGATGCGCGCCTGCCAGACGGCGATGCCGAGCGCAGCGAAGATCGCAAGAAGAAATGCGACCGTCGTCGCGACGCCGCCTTTGTGTCGCGCGACGAACTTGCGCATGCGGTACCAGCGAGTCTGTGGCTGCGCATGCACGGGGCGGTCCCCAAGCAGGCGCTCGATGTCTTCGGTGAGCGCCCCCGCCGATGCGTAGCGACGATCGGGATCGGGGTCGGTCGCCTTCGCCACGACGGCTTCGAGGTCGCCGCGCATTCGGCGGCGCGTGATCGGCCCGCGCACGGCGTTGGGCTCCGCATCACTGCCGCCGGATGGCGTGCGGCTGGCGTGGTCGCCGTCGCGTGTGCCTGTGAGCACTTCATTGAGCACGACGCCGAGCGCGTATACGTCGGTCGCTGTCGTGATGGCACCGCCGTCGACCTGCTCGGGCGCCGCATACGCGGGCGTGAACGCCGGCAGCACCGTGGCCTCCGGCCCGGTTTCGTCGGCGAGCAGCTTGGCGATGCCGAAATCGAGCAGCTTGACCTCGCCGTCCGTCGTCACCAGCACGTTGGACGGCTTGATATCGCGATGCACGATCAGCGCGCGGTGCGCGGCGTCGACCGCGCGACACACGGTCGCGAACATCTGCAGGCGCTCGCGCGCGCCAAGCGCATGGATGCGCGCGAAATCGGTAATCGGCACGCCGTCGACGAGTTCGAGTGCGATATAGGCAAGGCCTTCCGGTGTGAGTCCGGCCTCGATCATCCGCGCGATGTTCGGGTGCTGCAGACGGATAAGCGCCCGCTGCTCGCGCCCGAAGCGGCGCCGGGCTTCCGGGCTCAGAAGATTTTGACGCAACAGCTTCAATGCGACGCGCTGCCTCGCGCCTTCGAGCTCGCGGTGCGCCTCGAACACCGTCGAGGAACCTCCTTCGCCGATCACGCGCACGATCTCGAACGGACCGATGCGGCTGCCCGGCGGCGGCGCCGAGGCCGAAGCATCACCGATCGCATGCGCGAGATTATCGACGCGCGCGCTCGAGACGGGCTCGTCCTCAGCGGCGTCTGCGCGCAGCAGCGACTCGACGCAGGCTCGAAGGTCAGCGTCCGTGCACTGGGCTTCGAGGAAACCCGCCCGCGCAGACGGCTCCAGAGCAAGCGCCGCCTCGAACAGTTCGCGCAAGTTCATCGACGGCGTATTCATACGTCCGTGCAACGCCGGATGGCGCTCTGAACTGCCATCCTCAGGCTTTGTCACCCAGTTGGATTTTGAGAAACGCCCGCGCGAAGCGCCAGTCGCGCGCGATCGTGCGCGGTGCAATATCGAGCGTCTGCGCTGCCTGCTCGTGTTCGAGACCCGCGAAGCAGAGGAGCTCGACGACCTGTGCAGCGCGCGCGTCGACTCCCTCAAGCTTTTGCATTGCGTCGTCGAGGTCGAGCGCCTGTTCCGCGCTGTCGAGCGCAAGGCGCCAATCGCTACCGGTCAGCGTCGTCCGTACCCAATCACCGCCGGCACGCTGACGCAGTCGGTCGCGCGCGCGGTCTGCGAGCAAGTGCCGCATCGCACGCGCCGCGTAGGTGAAGAACTGGTTCGGGTGCGCGAACACGAGATCATGATCCTCGCCGATGCGAAGATACAGTTCGTGCACGAGTGCGGTGGCATCGAGTGTATGTCGTCCCGCGCTGAGCTGGCGCCCAGCCATCGTCTTCAGACGATCATAGACCTGCGCGAACATGGCGTCGGTCTGCGGTGCCATCCGTATCCTCCGAAGGCGGACATGGGCGACCGCATAGGCCACCTGCAAAAGCGCGTGGCGATGGCCCGGTCGATGAGCGCATGGAACCTCATCTGCGGCTGCCGCTTTTACTATACACCGCGCATGAGAAACGCTCACGGAGTCGGCGCCGACGACGACTGAGCTCTCCGAATATCCACGGCATACAGGACGTCGGTGCACTCGAGACGCAGCTCAGTTGCAGCGTCGGCGACACCCCTCTTCCGTGGCTTCGAGGGGGATTGAGCGTCGCTTCCCGGCGTTGCCTGTAACACGAACCGCTTGCCTCTCGGCGTTTGCACAGGAGTTCCGCCATGAAGCGCTCGCGTTCGCGACGTTCTGGCGTGCTTCGTCCGCTGGCGCGGGTTCGCTCGTAGCGGATTTATGGCAGTCGGGCGGAGCGAACGGCGTTACCCGAAGCGTCGCCACTCTCGGGAGTCTTCCTTGGCCCAGTTGCCTGAGCGTTCACCCCAACGACCGGAGTCGCTGCGCCCGCGGACCTTCCCGAGCATCCGGTGGACATGGTCGCCGTGGAGAACCGCAACGACGGCGAAGGCGACACCGTCAGCATCTTCATTCGGAGATCGATCATGAAAGGCAGCCTATGCGTTTTTGCGGTGATTATTGGCGCTTCCGGGGCCTCGATCGGCCATGCGACCCACATCTTCAAGGTCGGCGCGGACGCCGCGTGCACGCATACGACGATTCAGGCCGCGGTCGATGCGGCAGCGGCGAGCGGCGGCGAAGACTATGTCTGGATCGCCGCAAATCAGGACTACAGCGGGCAGCACATCGTGGTCGACGGGCAAGTCGTCGATATCGTCGGCGGGTTCAGCGACTGCAGCGCGTCCGAAGCCGGCACCGCCATCACTACGCTGAGCGGTTCCGGCAACGGGGGCGGCGCCGTCGTCGAGATCCGCGGCACGAGCAGCGTGTTCATGTCAAATCTATGGATTCGCGATTCAGACCGCACCGGCGACGGTGGCGGCATCGACTTCTCGGGCGCGGGCGGGCTGACGCTCGAGCGAACGACCGTGTCGCTCAACACGGCCGAGCACGGCGGCGGCATCAACTTTCACGGCACCGGGAACGGGGCCGAGCTGCGCATCGGCCACGACACGCTGATCCTGAGCAACACCGCCAATGTCTCCGGCGGCGGCATCCGCGTCGAGGGCAGCGCGCGCCTGTTCGTGCTGGAGCCGCAAACTCTAATCGCCTTCAACTCGGCGGACGGAACGGACGGAAAAGGAGGCGGCATCGAGCAGCTCGCCCCCGCGCGCATCGACATCGGATCTCCCGGTTACAACGGCGGCGCGGTGGTGCAATTCAATGACGCGGACTACGGCGGCGGGATCGCAGTAAATACCAACAACGACAGCGACGTGTACGCCAGGCTGTTTTCGACCGACCCGCAGAACCCCGTGCAGATCGCCAACAACACGGCCCGCAAGACGGGCGGCGGCATCTGGGTGAGCCCTTGTTCGTCGGTAACAAGCTGCTATAGCTGGTCTTACCTGTGCGCGCAGGATTTCCGCATCGACAACAACATCGCGCAGGAGGGGGCCGCGATCTACGCCGACGTCGACACGGACGCAAGCGGGTTTTCGGCTCGGTCCTACGTGTTGCTGAATCGGAATTCCGAGTTCAATTTGCGGTGTCGGGACCCCGAACCTGTGGAAAATCTTGGCGCGGTTCCGTGCGCCGCCGGTGTTCCGTGCAACGAACTCGCCTACAACGTGACCGAAAATGCGGCCGGCGAACCGACGAACGGCGCGGTCATTCTGATGCAGACGGACGGGCACTTGAACGCCATTCGTTTCCGCATGCATCACAACGTCGCGGCCCACCTGATTCGATCGGTGGATGATGATGAAGGCAACACGACGGACTTGTCGCGATGCCTGTTCACCGACAACCAGCTCACGGCGAGCGCGATCTTGCACACTCCCGACGGTGGAGGCGTCGTCGGCGTCGACGAATGCACATTTGCGCGCAATTCGATCGCGAGCGGCGCCACGGTGGAAGTCAATCACGTCGAAACAACGATCACACGCTCGATTTTCGATCAGCCCGGTGTGCCGGTCTTGTCCAGCCCGAACTGGGATCACGTCACGGCGGTGGAGGTCATGTCCCAGGATCTGTCGACGTTGCCGCCGTCGGCGCGGGACCTCCAGGCCACGCCGTCCTTCATGGACCCGGACCAGGGCGACTATCACTTGCGCCCCGACTCGCCCGGTGTCGACTACGCGGACAGCGATCACGTCGTCGACCTCGACGGCAACACTCGGAAAGTGAATCTGGCCGCCGAAAATGTCTTCGGCATACAGGATCTCGGCGCTCTCGAAACCCAGCTCAGTTGCAGCGTCTCCGACTCGATCTTCTGCGACGGCTTCGATTTGGACTGAACGGTTTGCGTGAGACAGCGCGGGATCGGGCACGTTGATTCATGCGTTGCTAGCGAGCGCGCAGCAGCGCGGTCGCGCACTGCGCGTACGAGCATGTGTCTCATGATCGAGATCGGCTCTGCGCAGCTGGCGGAATTTCATGCCGGAGACTTAAGCGAGCCAAGGACACGCTCGCCCTTTCTGGCAGACGCGACCGTCAGCTTTCCGTCGCCGGCCACATCTCGTTGAACCACAGCTTCGCCTCGTCCATGAACACGCGGTGCGCCGCCGAAAGCACGCTTTTTTCGTGGTATGCGACAAGAATCCGTTGCAGCGGCAGCGGATCGGCAATGGGTTTTCGCACCAGCGGCTGGCCGTCGTAGCTGAAATCGCCGAAAGGACGCGAATACGCGATGGCGACGCCCAGACGATTGGCGACCATGCCGCGCTGCAGCTCGAACGATCCCGTGCGCACCGCGCGCAGCGGCCGCACGCCGCGCATGTGGAAGAGCTCGAGCATGTGCTGCCAGCTCTGCGCCTGGTCGGTCAGGATCACCGGCTCGCGCGCGAGCTCGGCCATCGTCACCGCGGCCTGCGCGGACAGCGGATGATCGGCGGGAAGCAAAGCCTGCGGTGCGAGTTCGCAGAGGACGACACGCACGACATGCGTCGGCAATCCGAGATCGTACGTGATCGCAAGATCGGCGACGCCGTCGTCGAGCTGGCGGCCGATCGTGTCGAATCCTTCTTCGCGAATGATGACGTTGATGCCGGGATACTTGCGGCCCAGGCGCGCGAGGATCGGTGGCACGCAGTACGGCGCGAGATCCTCGAAACATCCGAGCACGAACTCGCCGTGCGGCGCCGCGCCCTCATCGGCGAGCGTTTCCAGTGCTTCGACGTTGGAGACGACTTCCTTCGCTTTGGCGAGAAACGCTTGGCCGAACGCCGTGAGGGAAATGCCGGCACCGCGCTGGCGCACGAACAGCGGGCGTCCGAAATACTCTTCGATCTGCGTGATCGCGGTCGAAATGGAAGGCTGCGAGATATGCAGCGCGTCCGCAGCCGCCGTCAGACTGCCGTAGCGTGCCGCAGCGATTGCATAGTTCAGCTGTCGGAACGTCAGCTTCATGAGATTCGAGGTGTCTTCGGGAATCTATTGGATATTTCCTTCTCGGTAAAGCCGTCGCGGGACGGAGGATGTGCGCGCTGCGTAAAGATCGTCGTGCTCAGCCTGAGCAGCCGGTCACCTTGACGTCGTCGATCGCCCAGTTCGTGCCCGGGCGATGCGGAAAGCGATCGTGGCCGAGGCGGAAGCGGAATTTCACGGTCCGGGCTGCATAGTCCTGCACGTCGATCACCGAATTGACGTACGCCTGGGGATCGCCGCACCAGCTCTCTTTACCGACAAGCGGATTTCCGAACGCGCCGCTGACGGTGCCGTCGAACGGATCGGTGAGCGGCATCGTCAACGGCGACCACGTGCCACCGCCATTCGTGGAAGCTTCGACGATCGCGCCGTCGTTACAGACGCCGGGGTCTCCGGCTTTGAGGTTCTGCCGGTTCCAGAACTTGAGGCTCATCGTCGTGAGGTTCGCGGGAAGCACAAGGCTAGGCGAGATCAGCCACTCGTCGTTCGGCGTTCCGGAGGCCGGTGCGACCGCCTGCCAGGCGTGCGTGCCGCTGTTGGCGGCGTCGCCCAGAGTCCACCCATCGGTGCTGCCGTTCGCGGCGCCGTGTGTCCAGCCGTTGCTGCCGTTTTCCATGTCGTCGCTGAAGACGATCGTGGTCGAGGTGTCGACCGGGCAATCGCCAGGCAGCGCCAGCGTGGTGAACGATGAGCTCTGGACGATCGCGGCGGGATCGAAGCCGGCGGCGAAGATCGTGTCGGCGTCCGCCGCGGCTCCGCTGTCGCCGCAGGGATTGCGTGCGATCACGCGCCACCAGTAGCGCGCGCTAGTATCGAGCGATTCGCCGGAACCGACGGTCCACGACGTGTCCGTGGTTTCGTGCGAGAGCGCGATATCCGCGAACGCGGGATCGCGCGCCACTTGCACCAGATAGCTGTAAGCGTCGGCGGCGGCGCTCCATGCGAACGTCGGCGTCGGCGACACCTCGCTCGCGCCGTCGGTCGGCGTCTCTTCGGCCGGCGCGGCGGGCAGCACGTCGAATACGCCGAGCTCGAGCGCGAGCGTTTTCGCGATCGAGCCGGAGGTCGCGGTGATCGTCGTCGGATAGATTCCCGGCAACGCCGACGCGCTCGCGCTCACGGTCAGCATCGAGTCGGCCGGCGCGGGTGTCGGATTCGGATCGAACGCGGCTGCGGTTCCGACCGGGTTTCCGGCGAGGCCGAGCGCGATCGGATCGGCGAAGCCGACGATCTGGCCAAGATGCACGACGGTGCTCTCTTCGCCGCCGGCGCACACTTGCAAGGACGATCGAACCGCCGTGAGCGTGAACGACGGCTGCTGCGTGCAGTTGTTGCAGAGAAGCGCGAAATCCTGATCGGTCGCGTCGCCCACGCCGGGTACGCCGTCGCCGGCGATATTCGTCGCGGCGATCGTGATCGTAAGATCGCCGACGGTTCCCGCGGGGAGATACACGGCTTCGTAGTTGTTCTCGTCGTCCGCGCTGCCGCCGGCGATGCTCCACTGGCCGTCGAAACGATTGCCAAGGTAGGTTTCGCCGCCGATCGCGACCGCAAGATCGAGATCGTTCACCTGCGGGCTCGTGCCGAGCGCGCCCGGCGCGTCGGTGTACGCGAGCGCGATGCGCGTCGGTTTCGTCGGATCGGCGATGCCTAAGGTGTAGGTTCGCGTCTCGCCGGTGTCGTCGAAGATTTCGCTCTGATCGACGAGCACTTTCGGCGTCGCGCTGAACATGTCGTCCAGGTTCGGCATGCCGAAGCCTTGGTTGTTGCTCGGCAGATCGTCGCCGGCGCTGGCGCCGGTCAGATAATTCGGATGCGCGATCAGCCAGGCCTTCATCAGCGCGGGGCTCGGCGCGCGCGCGCCGCCGATCTCGTCGAGCGTGCCCGCCGCGGCGCCGGCGCCGCCGTGCTCGATCCACCAATATGCGAGCGAGGCGACGCCGGATATCGCGGGCGTCGAATGGCTGGTGCCGCTCGAGGAAGCGAACACCGTCTGCGCCGGAGAATCCGGATAGTGCGCGATGCAGACGCCGCCGCCCTGATAGCCGGAATAGACGCTGGCGCCGGCCTGGATATGCGTGCCCGGCGCGACGACCTCAGGCTTGACGCGATGGCCCGACACCGGCCCGCGACTCGAAAAGCCGGCGATCGATTGCGGATCGTCGGCCGCGGCGGCGCCGTCGTCCGGGCAGAGGTCGGCGGCGGCGATGAACGGCCGCAGGTTTTCGGAAGCGCCGACCGTGATCACGTTCTTGCCCGAACCCGGCGAGCCGACGGTGCCGACGCCGGGACCGTCGTTGGCGGCGGCGACGACATAGATCATCGGCTGGCTGCCCGCGGTGTCGGCATCGACGTCGCGTACGGCTGCATCGTAGATCTGGTCGTGATCGGTGTAGCTGCCGGTCGCGCCGTAGCCCCACGAGTTGCTGCTGATCTTCGCGTGATTTTCGGCGTTCGCGCGGACGATGCCTTGATCGGTGTCTTCGCAGCCGCGCACGTCGAATCCGGGCGGCGAATGGACGAAGATCGTGGTCGAGCCGATGCGCGCGAACGGATTGATGCCGAGACCGAGTTGCTTGCCGTCGATGTCCTGAAAGGGATAACCGGTGCGCTGGTCGTAGCCGGCGAGGATGCCTGCGTTGAGCGAGCCGTGTCCGTCGGCGGCGCCGACCTGATCGTCCGCCAGCCCCGAGCAGTTCTTGAAATACTCGACGCGCACGCGCTCGGCGAGGTTGCCGTTCTCGTGCAGCATCGGATCGATCGTGTCGAGCACAGTTGCGCCGCTGCCGCCTTCGTCGATCGTGCTGTCGGTGATGTCGACGAGCGGGTAGTCGTCGGGATTCCGGCTGAAACCACGGTCGATCAGGAATTGAAGATAGCTCGGCGATGCAGGGCCGGGTACGAGATCGCCGCCGAGGATCAGCGCCTGCTTCTCGTCCATCAGCCGTGCGGGCATTCGCTCGCCGACGAAGGTTACGTCGGGGCGCTCGGCGATCGTGGGAATGTCGGCGAGGCGCACGCGCAGCGCAAGATTCTCGAACTCGAGAATCGGTGCCCAGGTGTACAGCGACGTGCCTGGACCGAGCGGTGCCTGCTGCGCGGTCGGCACGAGTCCTTTGCTTTCGATGAACCGCTTGCTCGATGCCACGCCGTCGTGCGTGTAGATCTGCACGATCACGTCGACTTCGTCCGCGGGATGTGCGGCGAGCCGGCGCGCGAGCGCGGATTCGACCTTGAGGAAACCGTAGAACGGTGCGTCGTATTGCAGCCAGCCGGACGTGCGACTGAGATCCGCAAGGTGCGCCTTCGCGGCATCGTCCGCCCAGACGAGATAGCCGTGGCTCGCGACATAGTGGACGGGCGTGATGCCGCGAGCGGACAAGGCGTCGAGCCACGCCTGCCGGATCGGCCCCGCGAATTGCACGATGCGCAAGCCAGGCCCGGGCGGTGCTCGCAATGCGAACGGTGCAGGCGGGATCAGCGCATCGCGTTGCGTGTCGAACGGATAGGCGGTGAACGCCAGCACGTCCGCCGGCGCGGCGTGCGTGCCCGATGTCGATGCGGCAAGCACGAGGAGCAGAGCCGAAGTGAGCGGTTTGCGCATGAGGTTTTTCTCCTTAAATCCCGTTCGTATCGCAGAGCTGCATGACCAGCACGCGATCCGTCTGTCGATCCCTGCCGACGAAGAAATCGGCGGTACCGACATCGGTGAATTTCGATTTGCGATAGAAGGCGATCGCGCGCGCGTTGTGTTCCCAGACCTTGAGCCAGAGCGTCGCGCCGCCGAACGCGAGCGCCGCGGCGCGCACGTCGGCGAGGAGGCGCTGGCCGATACCGTGTCCGTGCCAGATCGAATCGACGTAAAAACGATGCAATTCGACCGGCGCGTTTCCCGTCACGCACGCGGGCGCAGGACTTCGACGGACTTGCGCGTAGGCGGCGAGCTCTTCGCGATGGTGCGCGAGCAGCGTCGCAACGTTCGGATCGGCGAGCTCGTTCGCCTGCTGCACCGGCGTGAATGCGCAGGCGATATGAAGATTCAAGTTTTCCGGATCGTTGTAGCGGCCATAGGTTTCGGTGAACGTGCGTGCGGCAAATGCGGCGAGGGCGGAGGCGTCCGCGCGAGTGCCGCGACGAGTCGTGCAGATCGTCGCCTCGTCGGGCGTCTCGATCGTGTGCTGTAGCTCGAGATTCATGAAATAGAGAAAGGATTCGATAGGGGATTGCGCGCAGCCGCGCCGCGCGACCGGCATGGCTCGCGAGAGATCGGACATGGGATGATTTCCTGGGATCGGCTTCGCGTCTCGTTGCGAGACGCGAAGCCGCTGCGATAGGGCGGCTAGTCGCGCGCGGTGCAGCCGCCGGTGCCGCCGTCGAAGCTGTCGCGGAAGATCGTGTCGGCGCAGCCGGTATCTTCGGTCGCGCCGAATACCGAGAAGCCGAAGTCCTTCGCGCTCGGATCGAACTGATCCGGGCATTGGTCGAACGTCGACCAGCTCGTGCAGCCGGGGCTCAGCATGCCTCCGGGATTGCGCCACACGGCCGGCTGGTTGTGTTGCTCGGTCGTCTCGCCCCAGAAGCCGAGGATCGGCGAGGCGATGTTGACGTTCGCGAACGACCACGCGACCCAATACGTGCCGGGTGCGAGATGGCAGGCGCTCGGCAGCCACACGCCGATCTGGTTCGGCGTATCGAGCGCGATCACCGGAAGGTTGCTCGCTGAGCACATCGCATCGCCGCTCGGATGTCCGGCGCCGTCGTCGGCCATCACGCGCACGTTGACCTTCGGCGGCATCGGATTGTCGCCGTTGGCGTACGCGGTGAAGTTGAAGCCCGACACCGACCAGCCGGTGTCGGTGACGATGAAATCGTCGGCGCCTTCGGACGAAAGTCCCTCCGTCGACGGCGGCGTCACGATGGTGTTGTTGAACGCGCGAAGCGTGGTGTCGGCGATCGTCTGATCGTACAGAGGCGCGCTTTCGCTGACCGCGAACGCGACGGGCACCGCGATGCTCGGATGATGCGGGTCGTCGCTGAACACGCAGATCGTCGCCTGGTGGAGTCCGGGTTCGAGACCCGTCGCATCGAGCGTGACGGTCACGTCTTGCGCGGCTGCGCCGGCGATGATCGTGCCGCCGGTCGAGTCGACCGAAAGCCAAGGCACATCGCCCGGCGCCGAGCAGCCGACCGAGGGCTTGGCGATCGCCATCGCGCTCATCTCGTCGATCGGATATTCGCCGGCCGGCGGGAACGCGCCAATCGCTTGCGAGGCTGCGGTGAGCGGATCGATCACGCGCATCTCGCCGACCGGCGTGCCGGTTCCGTCGATATAGAGCGCGGCCCAATACAAGTCCCCGGTTTCGGGATCGAATTTGATGTCCTGCACGAACTGCACGTTGAGGCCGAGCGATTCGATCACGCTCGCCGCGCCGCTGGTCTTGTCGATCGCGAGGAGGCTCTGCCCGTACAAGTCGAGGCCGTACATCAAGCCGGCCGGCGAGATCGCGATGCCGGAGATGTAATGCACCGGATGCACGCCGGGGCCGTCGATGACACCGATGCGGGTGGCTTGACCGGTGGCGAAGTCGAGCGAGTACAGCGTCGAGCCCGCATTGCCGAGATTGCCGTCGTCGAAATTGATCGCGTAGACCGTGCCGGTCAGCGGATCTTCGACCATGCCGCCCCAGGTCGGCGACGACGCGCCGGCGAGGACGCCGATCTCGGTGAAGTTGCCGGTCGCGGTGTCGATCGTGCCGTACGTGCCGGGCTGATACGTCCAGCTGTCATTGATGATGACGTAGAGCTTGCTGAAGTCGTTGCCGACGAACGTCGCGGCGTAGATCCAGTCGTCGCTGTTGTTGACCGGCGTGTACGTCGCGGCGGGATTCAGTGCATCGAACGTCGCCAGGCCCGGCCGCAGCGCGCTGACCGCGAAGGTCGGCACCGCGAAGTCGCCGCGGATCGCATGCGGCGAACGCGTCGCGCCGTGCACTGGCCACCGGAAGCTCGAGCTCGCGAGCGTGGAGCCCGGTGCCGAAGTCGAAAACTCGGACGCGGACAGCGAGATGTAACGCGGCGTCTTCGGGAAATGCGCTCGCGCTCCGCCCGGCGCTTCGCCGAGGCTCCAGTGCAAGTCGCGATTGCCGGCGTTCTGGATCGACAGCGTGCGCGTCGTGCTGCCGTCCGGCACGACCACGGCCGTGAGCGAGGACTGTGCTACCGCGAGCGTCGGATCGCCGGCGGAGATGTGCACCGAACCGCTGTCGGCCGTCGCGCTGACCGACGCCGTGTAGCTCCACTCGATCGCCGAGTTGGTACGGAGCGAAGGCTGATAGTACGAATACTTCGTGTAGAGGCCGTTCGGATCGCCCTGCAATCCGACGGTCGACCAGGCGCCGTTGTCCGCCTCGTTGCCGAACGCCGTCGTCAGGTACTCGAAGCGAATCGTATCGCTCGCTTCCTCGAGCACGAGTTCGAACGTCGCCGTCGTGGTCGCAATCGCATAGCTCGCAAGATCGTTCCACTGCACGATGAACGTGCGGTTTGGCGCGGTGCCCAGCGTCTGCGTATAGACGTGCCCTGGGCCGTCGCCGAGATTGCCCCACATCGGCGCGAAGAAGCTCGGCACGTTGACGCCGAAATGCGTAGGGAGATCCTGATTGAACGAATAGCCAGGGTCCGGATCGGAGCCGGGCGAGGGCGACGTGCAGTTGGGATCGTCGAACACGACGATGCCGTCGTTGCTGATGCACAGTGCCGTCGACGTGCGGCCGTAGAAGCGGATCGGAAAGTCGGCGGTGAACTCGGCAAACTCGTTGTCGTTGTTGTCGCCGGAAACGAAGCCGATATCGGTGCCGGTCGCGGAGATGTCGATGAAGTTCGGCGTGACGGCGTCGTCGTAGGCGTAGCTCGCGAGGTTCGCGTATCCGGTCCAGGTCGCGGTGCGGCTCGTGTCGGCGGACGCGATGATCGTGCGCACGTAGCTGTGGCTTGCGCCGGGCGCGATCGGCGTCGGATCGTAGATGAGGATCGCGCCGTCGATGCTGTCGACGATCGATTGGTACGCGAGCGTTTCGGTGCCGTTGTTCGTCAGCGTGTAGCAGACGTTGACCTGATCGCCGACGTTGACCTCGACGTCGCTCGCGCTGCCGCACTCGTTCGGATCGCCGGTGTAAGGGGCAAGGCCGAGCGTGAGGCTCAAGCCCGAACCGCCGCCGCTGACGTGGCCGAGCACCGCGAAGCCGTAGTCTTGAAGGCTCGCGTCGTAGTTGCCGCATTCGGCGAACGTGCCCCATGCCGCGGTGCAGGGCGTGCCGAAGTTGCCGCCGCTGTTCCACCAGACGGCGGGCTGGTTGTGCAGCGTCGTGATCTGGCCCCACCAGCCCCAGACGCCGGTGCTGAGATCGACATCGTCGAACGACCATGCGACCCAGTAGCTTCCCGGCGCAAGGTCGCACGGCGTCGGCAGCGAGGCGGTGATCTGATAAGTCGGAGCACCGGCATAACTCACCGGCGTCGCCGGCGCCGAACAGAGCGCAGTCGCTCCGGGCGCACCGGCACCGTCGTCGCCGTAGACGTTCAACGTGATCGACGGCGGCGGCGTGCTGTTGCTGGGGCCGAATGCGTTGAACGCGAAACCCGTGATCGTCCAGCCGGCGGCGTCGGTGACGACGAAATCATCGGCACCGACCGAGGTGTTGCCGATCGTCGGCGGCGGCGCGAGCACTTCGTTGACGAACGCGCCGAACGTAGTGCCGGACGCGTTCTGGTCGTAAAGGACCCCGCCGGACGGCGTGCGCGCTGCCTGCGTCTTCGCAACGCTGATGTGCGTGGTGGTATGCGCCGGCTTGCCGGCCGTCGCGGCCGTCGCCGCTGCGGCGGCCAGCACCGCCATGACGGCGAGCATGAGGCTCTTGCCTGTGTTCATTGCGATCACCCCTGTCAAGAATGCGAGAAACGTCCAGCGCGCCGGTCGCCGTTACGATCCAGCAACAAATAGCGCTTAGGCTATCCGCAGCAAATGGACGGCCATCCGTCTATCCGTCCCATGCGGTTGACCCGAGTGTGCGACGGGACGATGGAGTCTGTGAAATACGGAATTAGAGGGTGCCTCATCGGAAAAACCTATGAGGCGGCGGTCGACGGGAGAGATCGGCTCTCCTTGGCCTCAGCGTGGCTCGAAAGGCGTGCGCATCGCGTGCGACCCTTCCTTCGTGCCAAGGCAGTCGCAATCCGGGTACGCGCGCCAGGCCCAGCCCGATTGCACCGTTGGACGCGTCATGGTTCCGCAGGGGCAGGAGCGATCAGGGTTTCTGTTGTGTAGGAAGCGCGTAGGCGGCGACATGGTCGCCGCGCGCGAGCGATCTACAGGCGGAGAGGACTACGAATTGCCTGTAACACGAAGCCGCTTTGCTTGTCGGCGGTTGCACGGGAGTTCCGCCTCGCGACGTTCCCACGGCCTTCATCCGCTCGTCGCGTGCATCGCGCTGGCGTGGGTTCGCTCGGATCAATGGCAGTCCGGCGCGGCGAACGGCGTTACCCGAAGCGTCGCCACTTTGCGGGAGCCTGCCTTGGCCCACTGCCTGATCGCTCAGCCCAACTCCCGGAGTCGTTACGCCCGCGCGTCGCATGTCTTGCAGCAGCGCCCGGCATCGCGAATGCGGCTCCCCAAACATCCGGCGGACACGATCGTCGTACAGAACGGCAACGACGACGGCCCCTCTCGTCGACGATTTCGAGTACGCGCCATCGATCGGGCACGTGCCGTTGTCGCATCGAACAGCGGAGATATGCCATGAGCCTGTCGTTACCGCGCCTTCGTTCTCTGCTCGCGACGCTGGGCGTGTCGCTGCTGCTCATGCTGTTCGCGCCGGCGCCTATCCGCGCACAGAGCGCCAACGACGGCTTCGATCCGAACGCTAACGGCGCCGTCTTTGCGCTGGCCGTCCAGCACGACGGCAAACTCCTCGTCGGCGGCGACTTCACGCAGATAGCCGGCCAGCAGCGCACGCGTCTGGCGCGCTTGTTCGCAGATGGAAGCCTCGATGCCGATTTCGCTGCCGATGCGAATTCCACCATTTATGCGTTGGCCGCGCAGCCCGACGGCCGCATCGTGGTCGGCGGTGTATTCACCGAGATCGGCGGGCAGGCGCGCCGCGGCATTGCGCGTCTCAATGCCGACGGCAGCGTCGACAACGCGTTCAATCCCCCCGAGGTGAACAACTCCGTCTTCGCACTGGCCGTCCAGCCCGACGGCCGTATCGTGGTCGGCGGTGGATTCACCTCGCTCGGCGGGCAGCCGCGCAACAACATCGCGCGGCTCAACGCCGACGGCAGCCTCGATTCCACCTTTGACCCGAACGCGAGCAGCTACGTCTACGCGCTGGCCGTGCAGGCAGGCGGCCGCCTCCTGATCGGCGGCGCGTTCTCGACGCTCGGCGGTCAGACGCGCAACCATGTCGCGCGCCTCAACGCCGACGGCAGCGTCGATGCTACGTTCGACCCGAATGCGAACCTTGCCGTCGACGCAATAACCGTGCAGCCCGACGGCCGCATCGTGATCGGCGGTGGTTTCACCACGCTCGGCGGGCAAACGCGCAATCGCATCGCGCGGCTCGACGCCAACGGCAGCCTCGATGCCATGTTCGATCCGAATGCGGACGGGGACGTCTTCGCGCTGGCCGTGCATCCCGATGGCCGAATCGTGGCTGGCGGTGTCTTCACGCACGTGGGCGGTCATCTCAGCAGCTATGTCGCGTGGCTTGATGCCGACGGCGGCTTCAATACCGCGTTCCATCCGGGTGCAAACAGTACCGTCAACGCGCTGGCCGTGCAGCCCGACGACCGTATCGTGCTGGGCGGAAACTTCACATGGCTCGGCGGGCAGACGCGCAACTACATCGCCCGCGTCAACGCCGAAGGCAGCTGGGTCGATTCGACGTTCTACCCCGGGGCGGATGGTGGCGTCGGCGCGCTGGCCTTGCAGCCGGACGGCGACATCGTGATCGGCGGGTCGTTCAATCTGTTCGGTGGATTCGAGCGCAATAGCATCGCAAGAGTGGCCTCCTACGGGGGCCTCGACGATTTCAATCCGAATTTAAGAGGTGTCGGATTTGGGGATGCCGTATGGACGATGGCATTGCAGCCCGACGGCCATATCCTGATTGGGGGCGATTTCGTCTACGTCGGTGACTTTTCGCGCTTTGGTATCGCGCGGCTCAACGCCGACGGCAGCCTCGATACCGCGTTTTCTTATCCGAACCCGAACGAATACGTTGACGCGCTGGCCTTACAGCCCGACGGCCGCATCGTCGTAGGAGGAGGATTCACCCGTATCGGCGGGCAGACGCGCAACTACATCGCGCGGCTCAACGCCGACGGCAGCCTCGATACAACGTTCGATCCGGACGCCGATAGCGACATCTTCACAATGGCCTTGCAGCCCGACGGCCGCATCGTGGTTGGCGGGCATTTCACGCAGATCGACGGACAAACCCGCTACCTCATCGCGCGGCTTAATGCTGACGGCAGCCTCGATTCCACGTTCGATCCGCACGCGAGCAGCTGGGTCCACGCGCTGGCCGTGCAGCCCGACGGCCGCATCCTGGTTGCGGGATATTTCACCGAAATCGGCGGCCAGACGCACAACCATATCGCGCGGCTCAATGCCGACGGCAGCGTCGATTCGACGTTCGATCCCGATGCAAACGGCGTTGTCCTCAATCTGGCCTTGCAGGTCGACGGCCGCATTCTGATAAGCGGAGAATTCACGACGATCGCCGGGCAAATCCGCAACTACATCGCGCGGCTCAACCCCGACGGCAGCCTCGATTCGACGTTCGACCCGAATGCGGATCACTATGTCTATACGCTGGCCGTGCAGGCCGACGGCCGTATCGTGGTTGGGGGAGGATTTACCGATATCGGGGGGCAGGCGCGCAACGCCATCGCGCGGCTGAGCACGCCGCAGGCAGCGCTGCAGTTGCTCGCGATGATCCGCTACAGCAGTGGCGGCAGCTCGGTCTTCTGGATGCGTTCGGGCGCGGGCCCGGAGCTCGCCCTGCCGCCGCAACTGCTGTTCGCGCCGTCCGGCACCCACTTTGTCGAGGTCGGTACCATGCGGCGCGTAGGCGGGGGCTGGCGTTATGACGCCTTCGCACCTCCGCCGGGGCAGACGGGCTATCTGCGTGTGCGCGGGCGGACCAGCTCCGGTGTGTACACCGGCTCGGGTGGCCTGATCGAAAGCACGCTCCAGTTCGGCGGATCAGAACGCTACGAGGGCGTTTTCCTCGGCGGCTTCGAGTGAAGCTTACGCGTGCACGAGCAACGAGTAGCGAACAAGGCGCTTGCGAACGTCCAAGAACACTCGCAAGCGCTTCACAAAAGTGCGCTTTCGATCGGAGGAGCGGTCAGTGGGTTGTGTCCGACGGCGTCGTCGCGGCCGGCGTCGGATCGATCGTCACGTCGTCGACCAGTGTGGCGCCGTCACTCACTGAATCCTGCGCGTTGTAGTCGTACCGGAACTCGATCTCGTGCGAGCCGCCGTCGGCGTACGCGCTGATGTCGAGCGAATGCGCGACATAAGCGAGGTCGTGTTCCATGCCGAGGTCCGTCGTCTCGAGCGCCGTGCCGTCGATCGAAACAACGAAGTTCGCGCTCGTGTCGACCTGGAACACCGTCTGGCGGTAATAGTTGAGATAGAGCGGTCCCGAGGCCGGCAGCGTCACCGTCTGCGAGAGCGTCTGCGTCTCGGAGCCCGAGTTCCATCCGCCGAACCATGCGGCGTAATGTCCGCTGCGCGGCACGATGGCGGTATCGGCGGCGTTGAAGAGCACCGAGGCGCCGTTCGCGCGCGGGTTCGTATCGGTGCTCGACCAGCTCGGGTTCGTGCCGCCGCTCGCCGTCGTCGCTTCGAAGCTCGAATCCTGGACCGGATTGGGACGGCCGTCGCCATCGTCGAATGCATCGGCGAAGATCGCGTCCTTGTCGCCGTAGGTGATCACGACGTTGTCGGCACCGTAGTGGTAGCACGCGCCCGGCTGCGCGAACGGCGTGAACAACGCATAGAAGTGGATCGAGTCGGCGTTGTGCATCAGGTCCGCCCATGTGTAGCCGTCAGGCGCCTGCACGAGATTCCAGCCGCGCGGCGTCGTCGGCGAATCGCTCGGGATGACGAAGTGCGCCCGCGTCCACGGATAGGTTTCGTACGGCGTTGCGGGGCCGATCGTGCTGACGCCCCGAATCGGCAGTGAGGCGGTGTGCTCGTCCCAGATCGAGAACGCGAGCGTCTTGAATGCGTCGTTGCCCCCTGAGCAGTTCGCAACGCCGGTCGTGTCGAGGCGCTGGAACTCGATGGATGCGGTCCTGAGCGCGGCGCTGGCGAGCGCCGCGCGAAGCTCCGACCCGGGCGGCGGGTTCGAGCGGAACTCGGGCTCGAACGAGACGAACGGCGCGCCGCTGTCCGCCCACGAGCCCGGGTCGCCGCCGCTCGCGGTGATGCCGGCGCCCGCGGCGGGATCGCTGCCACCCCAGTACCATCCGTTCGGGTTGGCATTGTTCTCGAACGTGTCGACGATGGTGCCGCCGCTCGCGGCGGTGGCCGTGGTCGCGGCGAACAACAAGAGGATGATCGGCAATCGCATGCGGCGCTCGCTGTTGGGGATGACGACCCAAAGCTACGATTTCGCGCGCATCTCGATGACTCCAGAACGCCTCCAGTTCCGTTCCAGTTTCTGTCGTTTCGCGCTACGGTGCTGCAAGGGTTCTGTTGCTTGTCGCGACAGCTGATCGTTGTTGCGCGGAGCTGTTCCTTACGGCGCTCTTTCTATTCAGCTCGTCTCGAAGCCCGTTTGTTGCCAAACGAGCGAATGTGGTTTGTGGAGATCGGGAGACTCGGGCATCGGGCTTGCGAGCCTTATCTCTCAACCACTATGTTCGAAGGCAGATTGCCGAGCAGAGACCAAGTTCCGCCGCTGCCGTGATATAGCTCGACAAAAAGGCCGTAGCAGTTGCCACAAACCGGGCAGTGGAAGTGGTAGCGGACAAGATCCGGAAGCGGCGCATTCATATCTAAAGTCACGAATGACTGTTGACCCACTAACTCGCGATCCGACTCGAAGGCGTTGTAGATAAGGCGGCCTTCGGCGACAGCAGTACGAATCTCTTGCACGACACGAGCAAATTGCCCGGGAGAACCAATATGGATCTCGGTATTAAAAGGATCGCAGTTCGTGCAGTCCATGTGCTGGGAAGTTCGTCGGTCGCGTAGGCGAGCACGCGATGCTCAAGCCGCTATCAGGTTTTCATAGTCCGGCCGCCAGAAAAGGGTTCATGTTCCTGCATCGTGCTCATCAGCGCGCACGACGAGCATTTCATCAGCATCGAGCGCGACGTCTTCAACGAGGAAAACGTCGGGACGTCCATCGACTCCGTGCCATTCCTTCATGACCCACGGACGCCCGTATGAGTCGATCTCATACACCTGAAACGTCTCGCCGACCATGCTCAGCACCCGAGCGCGTTCATCGTCGGGAATTTCGTCTAGCCAGCGTCCGGACAAGCTCAATACTCGCACGGTCGTGCCCACCACGACATCGTTACCATCCCGATCGTTTGGCACTGCATTTTCCCGTCATATGGCCATTCGGCGTTCATTGTAGGATCGCCAACGATTGTCGAAGAAGGCTCTATCACTTGCCACTGCTCTCCCAGTGTATGGCGAGGACCTCGCGTGGCACATCAGCGGAGACCACGATGGCATCGATCTGCATGTTCCGCAGCTTCTCCCAGTCACCTCGATAGACCGCTTCGACGCTCTTTTTGCCAAGGGCGATTCCTGCAGCCTGAAGCGGTACACAGCTCATGACTTTGTCACACGCGAGCGCACGAAACTTGTCTGCCCCGTCATATCGCATGCGGTCCTCAATGATGATCTTGGAGAACTGTTCTGCCGATGGATGCGCGAGCAGCAGATAGAGCCCCGCGCGCTCATTGATGGCCCGTAGTGGCGAACTTAATTCCATGGTCAATGGAGTGGGCCCAACCTGGATCGGCGCGGACGATATCTCGGTGATCGCGGACCCGAAGAATCTAGTCCCGACAACGAGGTGGAGTAGTAGCCCTATCGCCAAAAGCGCAGCCAACGCTGGCCAGTAGTTCTCCGGAAGTTTGCGCACGCAGACCCTGCCAGCTGACGATAAAGCTGCACCGCAGGATTGGACACTCTAACTTGGATCGAATCCGTCGGTGAAGAGGTCGTCGGCGCCGTACTCAAAAGCGCCGATATCCGCGCTGGTGCCGACGACGCGGTCGAAGCTGACACCGTGGGCGTCGCGGATACGCTGGTCGTGCGGGCGCATTCCGACATTGTTGCCACGATCGATCGCGGGGCTTCCCCTGAGCAGCGCATGTGTCGCCGTACGACCGCCGTTGTTCTCGAGCGGTCCGAGTTTCGGATCGAGCTGAAGCGTGTCGGGTGGAACCACGAGAGTCGAGGCGATGATCAGATTGTTCGAACCCTCGATATTCGTTCCGGTCGGGCCGTGCAGATCCGAAGCCTCGAGGCCGTCGCTCGAGCTGTTTCCCGCGATGATCGAACTGTCCAGCTGGACGGTGCCGGCGAGGTAGGCTCCGGCGCCGGAACCGAACGCCGCGCGGTTGCCGGTGATTGTGCTGGTGCGGATGTTCAGCGACAGCGATGGCGCCGCGACCAGAATACCCGCGGCGATGCTGCGAGCTTCATTGGTCGAGACCGTGCTGTTGTCGATCATGATGCGGTTCGATCCGCCGCCCACCGCGAACAAGCCGCCGCCGGTATCGGCGCGGTTGCCGGAGATCGTCGAATAGGTACTCGTGAAGAAGCGACCAGCGAAGACGCCGCCGCCGCGTGCGTAGTGGCTGCCATCGCCTGATACCGTGTTGCCGCTGATGGTCGCGGCGTAAAGCTCGATGTTGTCCGCCGCCCAGATCGCGCCACCGCCGCTGTCGCCCGCAGTGGAACGCGCGGTGGATCCGGTGATTGCGCTGCGATTCAAATAGACGCCGCCGCCGGCGAAGATCGCTCCGCCGTAGGCGTCGGTGATTCCGCTGGTCGACAGCTCGCAGTCGGACACGGCGCTGTCGTCGAGACGGAGATTGCTTTCGGTGAAGATGCAGCCACCGCCCGATGCGCCGTGATAGCTGCCGGCAGTGATGGCGAGACGGTACAGCATCAGGCTGCCGCTGTTCTTGCGGAAGATGCTGTCGGAATAATTGCCGTTGATGGTCAATGCCGGCGGTTGGCCATCCGGAGCGAAGGGCCCCCGTACCGCCACGGTGCCAGCCAGACTGTTGACCAGCGCGCCACTGGTCAGGGTGATGGTGCTGCAAGTTAATTCCGTTAAGTCGATCTCGTCCTGGTCGAGGGCGCTT
>Ga0068859_100001920_pt1 | contig 21196 bp, 19 predicted proteins | sample KBSSwiS22_FD_66585 | JGI IMG/M metagenome (GOLD analysis project Ga0068859, IMG submission 66585) | Switchgrass rhizosphere microbial communities from Kellogg Biological Station, Michigan, USA - KBS Switchgrass S2-2 | ecosystem: Host-associated > Plants > Roots > Rhizosphere > Soil ...
TATGCCAATGTCCGGCAGCCGCTCGTCCACACGCTGAACCTTGCGCACCTCATGCCGCTGTCGTCGGTGTGGGCCGGGCCGACGCGCAATACCCATCTCGATGGGCCACCGTTGCTTCACGCCAGCACAGCGGGATCAACCCCATTCCGCCTGTCGACCCATGTCGGCGACGTCGGCCACATGCTGGTGGTCGGTCCGACCGGGGCCGGCAAGTCTGTGCTGCTCGCGCTGATCGCGCTCCAGTTCCGGCGCTACGCGAACTCTCAGGTCTACATCTTCGACAAGGGGTTCTCCGCTCGGGCCGTGGTGCTGGCGATGGGCGGCGCGCATCACGCACTGGGCCTCGGCGCCGATGCCGGCGAGACGCTGGCGTTTCAACCTCTTCGTCGGATCGACGATGCCACCGAGCGGAGCTGGGCAGCGGAATGGATCGCCGCGCTGCTGGCGCACGAAAAGGTTGTCGTCACACCCGAGGTCAAGGACGCAGTCTGGTCCGCGCTGGGCAGCCTTGCCTCGGCACCGCCCGAAGAGCGGACGCTGACCGGCCTCACATTGCTGCTCCAGTCGAACGCGCTTCGCACCGCGCTCGGCGCCTACACGCTCGACGGTCCCTATGGCAGCCTGCTCGACGCAGCCGAACAGCAGCTCGCCTTTGCCGATGTCCAGTGCTTCGAGACAGAGGCGCTGATGGGGCAGGCCGGCGTGGTCGCGCCGGTCCTGACCTATCTCTTCCATCGGCTGGAGGAGCGGTTCGACGGCCGGCCAACCCTGCTGGTGCTCGATGAGGCCTGGATTTTCCTCGACCATCCGCTCTTCGCAGCACGCATCCGCGAATGGCTGAAGGTGCTGCGCAAGAAGAACGTCGCGGTGCTGTTCGCGACCCAGAGTCTCGCCGACATCGCATCGAGCAGCATCGCGCCCGCCATTATCGAAAGCTGCCCGCAACGGATCCTGCTGCCTAACGATCGGGCGATCGAACCGCAGAGCCGCGAGGCCTATGAGCGCTTCGGGCTCAACGACCGGCAGATTGAGCTGGTCAGCCGAGCGACCCCCAAGCGGCAATATTACCTCCAGTCCGCGCGCGGCAACCGGCTCTTCGAGCTGGGGCTGGGGCCGATCGCGCTGGCGCTTTGCGGTGCCTCCGACCCGGCAACACAAACGCGGATCGACGCGATGATCGCCGATGGCGGTCAGGCGGATTTCGCCGCGCGCTTCCTCGTCGATGCCGGTCTTGACTGGGCCGCCGATCTTCTCGCTGGTTTCGAGCGTAATGCAACGAGTATCGAGCAATAAGATCGTCGCATAAGAGGCCACGTCAGGCTATCCGAACGGCTCTGCCGATGGCAATATCTAGCCGACGCCTGTCCGCTTTCGGGTGTCAAGTCCGGGAGGACCGCCATTCGTTAGCCAACAGGTGAATCTGGAAAGACTGACGAGGTGACGTTCAGAGGTGAACCGTCGCTCGGGTAATCCCAGCTTCTCAGCTTCGGACATCCGTTCGTGCAGCTAACGTTGCTCCGATTCGGCATTTATAGGTCCGTGACGCGATCGCGTCACAAGGCGAGCGAGCCCCAACCAACGCAAGAACTGGCTTTAGACCGTCGCATTCGCTTCTGATCGACATCGCCACTCAACGCACTGACAGGTTCTGTCACCCCTGACTGGCAGTGTCGATGATGGGACGGTCGGATTGGCCGTCAGGGCAAGGAGTATCGGCATGCAGGTTGAGGATGAATGGGAGGGCTGGGACGGCGACACTGTCGTCAAACTGACCGACGGATCGGTGTGGCGGCAGGAGGAGTACCTCTACGAGTATCGCTACGCGTACCGACCGAAGGTCACTCTCCAGGGCGACCGCATGTTCGTCGAGGGCATGAGCCGGGGCGTCCGCGTTAGCCGGCTGGACTAGGAGCAGATCCATGAAGTCGAGAGTCGAGGGTGCCTGGACCGGGTGGAGCGGCGATACGGTCGTCAAGCTCGTCAACGGCACGGTGTGGCGGCAGGCCCAATACTATTACCGCTACCATTACAAGTATCGGCCCGAGGTCATCATTGACGGCAACCTGATGCACGTCGACGGTATGCCCAAGGCGGTGCGCGTCAGGCGAATCGGGTGATCGCTGGCAATAGGGGGTAGACGGGCGTTGCGTAGCACTGATCCGACGATCGGCTGGTTCATGCTGTCGGAGGCAGACCGGGCGGCGGCCAACAGGCTGCTCGTCAGCGCCTCCTCCGATGGCACACGTGACGAGCTCGGCTTCGCCCCGATCCACTTCGCGTTCGCCGACCGCTTCTTCCCAGGGACCTCGGTCCAGCATGCCCAGCTAAGGTACGTCTTCTTCGTGGCCTGGTCCTATCAGGAGCTCCTCTCTGGCACGGCCGGCGAGCGATTCTCGATCGACCGGCTCTTCGAGATCGAGCGCCGCTACTCACGCCGGTTGATCGCGACCGTCGACACCCTGGAGGGGTCCGGCATATCCGGATGGACGAAGTACGAGGCGGACCAGCGTCCCGTCGTGCGGGCGAGCACGATCTACTGGACCGCGCTTCGCTCGTGGCGGATGGCGAGCCCGGTTGCAGGCCTCGGTGATGCCCCGACAGAGACCCAGCTGAGGAGCTTGTGGCCGCGCTTGGTGACGAGGGAAGACGGCGACGACGGCAAGTCGGCAACCGTCGATCTGTTCAAGGGACTGCCGGAGCCGCCAGCCGGTTGGCGAAACAAGACCGGTAGGCTTGAGTTCGCCCTTCGCGGGCCCGAGGCGCGATACCTGAGAAGGCTCTGGGGCACCGCCGGACATGGTGGGACCCAACCCCTTTTAAGCACACTGACCGAGGAGGGCGTGACGACGGAATCGCTGTGGTCCGCCAAGGTCCGCGACGTGGCTGCGAAGGCAGACCGCGCGGCGCTCGCTCTCGCCGAGGGAGCAGCATCCGTCGCGTGCATCGCCCGGGCCGCCTACGGCGCCCTGATCGAACAACGGCGCAACGCGGACCGCGGGGCCGAGGATCACCGTCATGCCGACGCCCTGCCCATTCTCATCGAGGGGCACCGGGACACCGCGCTCGCCCTCGACGTCGCCGCGCTTCGGGCCGAGACGCACATAGATACCGCGCTCGTCGCGTTCATCCAGACAATCATGGAATGGGTACGCGAACGAAGGCCGCTCGACGCGATCGCGAACGCGTTGACGATCAGGGAACGGGACCTGAAGGACACGCGCGCATACCTGGTCAACGAGCAGCGCCGCCGGGACTGGCAGAAGGGTGTTGCGACCCCGCTCGACTACCGGTGGCCGGTCGTCCGCGAGATGATCCAGTGCGTCAGGGAGGTCTCGTGACCTTCGGGCGGCGGGACGACCGCACCTCCGTCTTTGGCGGCCTCCGTCCCGGCCCCGGGCAGACGGCGTCGCGGGCGGTGATCACGACCTACTCGCTCGACCTGATCGCGATGCTCGGCCTCGTGCTCGCTCTCGGGGGTGACGCGGAGACTGAGTTCGAGGCCTCGCCACTGGGGCTGGTGAAGGCATTCGACAGGGTCCGCGGCAAGCTCATCGTCCTGCACCAGCTGAGCCGCGTCGTGGCACCGAGCGCGCACAGGTCGGTCCTCCCGCTCCTCGACACGATGGTGCGCGCCGTCGCCTCGAACGAGCGCCGGGAAAGCTGGCACCCCAAGACCGCTCTGGTGCGATACGTGTCGGAAGGCTCGGTCGAATGGCGGTTCTGGATCGGGAGCCGCAACCTCACGGGTTCGACCGATCGCGACGCCGGGCTGCTGATCGTGAGTTCCAAGGATAGGGCCGCGCGGTCGGTCCCAGACATCGCCGACCTCGCAGAGGACCTACTTGCCGACGCGGGTCTGACGGGAGCGGAATTGGGCGAGCTGAGATCGGCCCGGTGGCTGGCCCCGCCCGGCGTGAGCGTGCGGAACATCCGGTGGCGTCGGAACGGCCAGACGCGGAAGTTCATCGATGCGCCACTGATACCGCGCGCAGACCGCGCTTGCGCCGTCAGTCCGTTCATCGACCATGGCGGCCTCGCAGAGGTCCTTCAGGCGGGATCGCGCGCCGTCACTCTGCTGGCGACGGAACTGGCGGGGACCGACTGCGCCCCGTTCGGTGGCGTGAGTTTCCGCGTCGACGCAGCGCCCGAACCGGCCACCACCGTCTCCGTCGAGCAGCAGCAGGAAGAGGTCGTCGGCGAGTTCAACGAACCGCCGTCAACCGGCATCCACGCCAAGCTCCTGGTAGTCTCCAAAGGCAACCGGAGCGCGTTGCTCCTGGGTAGCGCCAACCTCACGCGCCGGGGCCTCGTAGGCCCCAACGCGGAGGCCGTCGCCATCCTGGACATCTCCGATCCGCAACTCGCCGAATCACTGTATAGCTTCGTGGCGGGCGGCATCGAACTCTCCGCGATCGACGTCGACACTAGTGAAGAGAAGGAGACGGAGCGCGCGAAGCGGGAGTTGGACGGCGTGATCAGCCAATTTCTCGAAAGCCCGATCCGGCTCGCCTACAGGGAAGACGGTTTGCATCTTATGGTCGATGATGGCGTCGCGGAGGTCTTGCGCCTCGCGCGGTTCGAGGTCTCACCGTTCCTCGATGCTGAGGCGTGGGTACCGATCCAGCCAGGATCGGCAGCGATACGACTGCTCGCGAACCCTCCGCCCCTGAGCGAGCAGACTGCTCTCGTGAACTTCCGAGCGCATAGCGTCTCCGGTCCGGAGGTCTGCCGCGCCTGGGTGCAGACCCTCGAGGTAGACGGTGTCGACATGGAGCGGAGGGATCGCGCCCTCCTGGCACGTTACGTCGGCGCGAACAGGTTTCGCGAATGGCTGCGCTCCCTGCTTGACGGCGTCGATGGTACCGGTGGGCAACGCTGGTCGGATCAGGTCGTCCCGTCGGGACCTCAGGACCCCGCCAACAAGCTGGCCCAGATTTTCACGCTTGAGACGATGCTCGCCGCCTGGGCGCGCGACCACAAGGCGTTCGAGAGTCGGGTCGGCGGCATGATGGCGATGCTGGATTCGTTCGGGGAGGTCTTCGCGACGATCCCCGACGATGACGAGCGGGAAGCCGCCTTGACCGATCTAGAGGAGGTACGGCCCTTCCTTCAGGCGGTACACGACGCGATCGGCGGCGTCGCATGACGAACCTCGCCGAATTCCAGCGGAGGACCGTACAGGTCGCGCTCGACCGCCTTGAAGCAGGCGACGCCAGACGCTTCCTCGTGGCTGACGAAGTCGGATTGGGAAAGACGATAATCGCGCGCGCGGTGGCCGAGGGACTGCGGAAGACCCGTCGCCGCCTCAATGTGATGTATCTCTGTCCGAGTCTCGAGATCGTCGGACAGAACAGGCTGAAGTTCATCTCGCTTACGGGTATCGATGAGAAGGACTACTATCCGGGCGAGGACCGCCTCGCGTTGGTGCCGGGTTCGCCGCCCGACGAGGGCGAGGGCTTTCGGATATTCACCTTCACGCCGGAGACGAGCCTGCCGGGGTGGAAACCCGGACCCAGGACCGGTCGGAAGGCCGAGCGGGCGCTGATCAGAAGGCTGCTCGACCGATACGACCTGATCCGGCCGGTCGCGTTGCGCATGGACTGGGAGCATGCGGGCGAGGGACGGAAGCTGCTGGACGAGCGCGCGCCCGATCTCGAAGGCTATACCTTCGTCGCGATCGAGCAGGCCCTCCGGGACGTCTTCCAATGCCCAACTGGCAACTTCCAGACGGTCGTGGTCGACTGGCTTCAGCAGAAGCACGTCGACATCGGCGAGTTCATCGGGCGCTTCCGCTCGATCCTCGCCCTGGCGGCGCTGCGGTCGAAGGCGGTGCGCCCGGATCTCGTGATCCTGGACGAATTCCACCGCTACGCCGACCTCATCATCCCGAAGCCCGAGGAGAGCAGCAACCCGCTCAAGATTGAGCGTGCGCATGTCCACCGGCTGCTCGTCGAGGCGCTACTCGGTGGCGACAGTCCGCCTGCGGTCCTGCTACTCTCGGCCACGCCCTATCGCCTGCGACGATTGAACGGCGAGGAGATGTACACGGTCGATCACTACAAGGCGCTGGTCGACCTCGCCGGCTTCCTAGCCGACGATCCTGCCAAGTGCACGGAGATCGAGAGCGCGATGCGTGACTACCACGACGCACTTAGGACACCCGGCCAGCCGCTCGAGATCCGCAATGCCGTGCTCGCCGCCAAGACCAGGCTCGAGGCCCTTCTCGCCCCGCTCATGGCCCGAACGGAACGTGCGCTCGTGCACGAGGATGACCTCTTCGAACGGCAGGCGCCGAAGATCGACATCGAGGCGGCGGACCTGAGGCTCTTCCGGCACCTCGCCGAGAACTGCGGCAGCGAGTTCGCCGGCTGGGCGCCCCAGATGTGGAGCTCTATCCCCTATCCGGCCCAGACCCTCCACGGCTACAAGCTCTGGAAGCCCCTCGCCGCCGCGAAGGCCCCGCCGTTCGAGGCGGGGTCCGGACGCGGCAGGCTGGCGCATCCGCAGCTGCGCTCGCTCTTGGGCATGACGGGCGGACCGCCGGAACTGAGCCTGCCGTGGCAGTCGCCGACAGTTGGCTGGTGGCGGCTCGAGGGTCCCTGGTCGGCGAAGAAGGCCCAGCCGGGCAAGACGCTTCTCTTCAGCAGGTGGCGGGGTGCCCCAACCTCCATATCCGCATTGCTCTCGATCGATCTTCTCGGCGGGATCCGGCCGGCCGGCACCAAGTCACCACCCCCGTTCTTGCGTCCGGGCGGGACCGAGAGCGGCGCCCTTATCGCCCTCTTCATGCCATGGCCGCATCTCGCCCACGCGATCGAGCCGTTGAAGCAGGAGACGCGTGCGCTGACGGCGGTACGGCGTGACGCCGAGCGCCAGCTCGAGGCGTTCCTGCGCAGCGAGGGCGTGCGGCTCGACGGCAAGGAGAAGCGGGCGAACTGGATCATCGCGTGCGGCGTCGAGCGGCACATATCGAAGCAGAACTTCAACCGCATCGCCGGCATCGCCTCGAGCGCACGCGGACGGTCGAAGTCGCGGGACTGGCGTTCGATCGATCCCATCTCTTCGATCTCGCGCGCGGAACTCGCCGCGCTCGCGGAATATCTACTGTCGGCACCCGGTGCTATCGTCGCGCGGTGTGCGCGGAGGCACGGGGTTCCTTCTTCCGAGAAGTGGCAGCTGGAGCGCGTGTTCGACTTCGCGTGGAACCGGCTGCGCGGCTATCTGGGGCACCGCGTGTTCGCAGACCTCATCCTCGGCGTGTCGAGACACGGCAGGTACACAGTGGCGCTGAGGGAGGCTATGCTGAAGGGTGGCTTTGAGGCGGTACTCGACGAGCAGATGGTTCTGCTGGGACAGCTCGGAGACGCTAAGGGTCTCGCCATCCTCGAACAACTTTCGAACTGCCTGCTTGACCGCCCGAGCCTCGTCCAGTTCCGGCGCGGCAAGAACAGCAAGCTCCGGATCCCGGTGCAGGCGGTGACGCCGTTCGCCGGTGGCGAGCAGCGGAAGGCCGGTAAGAAGAAGGCCGGACGCCTCCGCAGCGACACGTTGCGTCGGGCCTTCAACTCGCCCTTCTGGCCGCACGTCCTGTGCACGACGTCGGTCGGCCAGGAGGGGCTTGACTTCCATCAATGGTGCCGCCGGATCGTCCATTGGGACCTGCCGAGCGATCCCGTCGACTTCGAGCAGCGCGAGGGCAGGATCGCCCGCTACGCGAGCCTCGCGGTTCGACAGTCCCTCGGCAAGCTGCACGGGACGGAGGCGCTCACGCGCACCACGGATGGCAGTCCCTTCTCAGAGGTGCTCGCTGTCGCTGCCGAGCAGCCATCGGGGCGGACCGGCCTCGAGCGCTGGTGGTTGCCCGAGAGTGGCAGGCCCGTCAGCGTGAGCTTCGACTGGCGGTTCAGCGTCCGATCGAAGCGGAAGGAGGAGATGCTCGAGGAACTCCTCTACTACCGCCTCGCCTTGGGACAGCCGAACCCGGAGGGTTTCATGGAGATGCTGAAGAGGGTCGGTGCCCACGAGGGCAATCCGCGCGATCTGGCGATCAACCTTTCCGCCATCTCCAGACCCGAGCGCATGGCCTGAGGGGGAGGCTCAGGCCCGCCACTTGAGGATGACCAGCTTGTTCGCACCGCACAGCGAGCACTCGATCTTCAGCCGTTCGAAGCTGTCCCGGCCGGCGAGCTCCCGGGCCTTGTGGTTGGCGTGCTGACGAGCGCTGAGCTGCAATCGTTCCGTGAGGCAGGCGTCGCAGACAGGACTGGGCGAGAGCCCGCCAACGAGCCGTCGCACGTCGTCCAGAACCGTCATCATAATCTCCCCCCAGCCACTCGACGCGCCCTTCCGATCATTCAGTCGACTGCCTCTGCCACGTCCTCTTCGTCGGGGTCGGGGGACACGATGTCCAATAGCGCTGGCACCTCCGGCAGATCGAGGGTCTCGACGTCGCGCAACTGCCGCGTGACGGCGCGGGTACGCCGGCCCGCCTCGTCGACCGTGCGCTTCGCGGTTTCGAGTTGCTTGCCGAGCTTCTCCCAGACCTGACCGTATTTCATGAACTCCGACTTGGCGGCGCCCAACACCTGCCAGACCTCGCTCGACCGCTTCTCGATCGCCAACGTCCGGAAGCCCATCTGGAGGCTGCTCAGCAACGCCGCCAGCGTGGTCGGTCCCTGGACCATCACGCGGTGCTTGGTCTGCAGCTCGCTGGCGAGGCCGGGGCGGCGGATGACCTCGGCGAACAGGCCTTCTGTCGGGAGATACATGATCGCGAAGTCGGTCGAGTAGGGCGGATGGACGTACTTCTCGCAGATAGTCTTGGCCTGCACGCGGATCGCTCGCTCCAGCGCAAGCGCCGCTCTCTCCACTTCGTCGACCGCTCCGGCTTCCTGCGCCAGGAGCAGCCGGTCATAGTCCTCGTGCGGGAACTTGGCGTCGATCGGCAGCCAAAGCGGCGTCTCGTCCTCACCGCGGCCGGGCAGCCGCACGGCGTATTCGACGACCTCACCGGAGTCCGGGCGGACGCGCACGCTCGTCGCGAACTGGTCCTTAGTCAGCATGTCCTCAAGCAGCATCCCTAGCTGGACCTCGCCCCAGCCGCCACGCGACTTGACGTTGCTCAGCACCCGCTTGAGATCGCCGACGCCGGTGGCGAGGTTCTGCATCTCGCCCAGGCCCTTGTGCACCTGCTCGAGGCGGTCGCTTACGAGCTGGAAGGACTCACCGAGCCGCTTCTCCAGCGTCCCCTGGAGCTTCTCCTCGACGGTCGCGCGCATTTTCTCGAGCTTGTCCGCGTTGTCGACGCGCATCTTGTCGAGGCCGTCGGCCACCGTCTGGCGCAACGCCTCCTGCCGCTTGTCGTTGGTCTCGATGAGCTGGCCAACCTTGCCCGTCACGCCCTCGAGGGCGACACGTTGCTCCTCTCGCCCGTCACGTTGCGCCGCGAGCAGGCGGTCGGAGAGGCTGCGCACTCCGTCGTTGGTCTCCTTGAGGCGCTCGGACTGCGTCGTGGCGAACCCTTCCGCGTTGCGCTGAACGGCCTCTTCGAGCTTCGCGCGCCCGTCCGCTGCCTCCGTGCGCATGCCGGAGAGTTGCTCGGTCTGTGCCTTGCCGAATTCGCTGAGGCGCGTCTCCACGGCCGAAAACCGCGTCTCGAGCGCCTCGGTCTGCGTGCCGAAGATGCCGCGCAGTTCCTCACGGCCGGTCCGGGATTCGTCGCGCAGGGTGTCCGGAAGTGACTTGGCGACCTGCTCGAGTACCGCGATTCGGGTCGAGAGATCCTCGGGGATCGTCGCTGGGCGCCCGACCTTCAGCAGGATCAGTACACAAAGCGCTACCGCGACTAGCGCGAGCGCCAGCGACGCGTAAACGGCGAATTCCATCTCCCAGTCTCCTTCGACTGGAACGGGCCGCCGCGGTGGCGACGGCCCGTTCCGATCACTCCTCGCGCACCGTGGTGCCCGGGCTGGCCTTGCCATGCTTCGTGGTCACGTATCGACCACTGATCGCGCTGCGGTAGTGCGTGCCCGAGCTGCCGCTCTTGCCCGCCGCCTCGTGAACCGTGGTGCGCGGGTGCGAGCGTCCATTGCTCGCGCTCACGTACCGACCGGTTCCATCGCTTCTGAAGCCACCACCTTTCGCCATATCAACTCCTCCATCGCCTTACCGCCGCCCCGCCCCTGAATCGACCATCGCCCGGAGGAGAACTGCACTTTCATGATCACACATGGGGGTGACAGAAGCTGTCAGGCTTCCGTTCGAGTGCCGATCGCCCCGCGGCCGCAATCATGGAACGGCGGTAAAATAGCTGCGAGATCGGGACGATCGGCGCTAACAATCGAGCCACATCGGGGGAAGGTGCTCGCTATGGCCCCACTCTTCAGCGGCCTCGAGCGCGTGATCCGTTACGTGCTGTTGACCATGGCCGGTGAGCTCTGCGCCGATGTCGAGGTGACGGCGGAGGAAACGACCGTCCCGGCTGCTGGATGACGTCCCCGAGGCGGCCCAGCTGACCGTCAGGCCGCGAGGCGCTCGGGAAGCCACTGCTGACGGACCTCTTCGGTCTCGAAGAAAAGAACCTCATCCTGCGACAGACGGACGAGCTGCCGTGCCTGAAGCAGGAACCGTTCACCCGCGCGGACCAGCCACAGCTGGCAATCGATCGGCCTGTTCGCCTTGGTCAGCAAGGCGGTCGGGTCGATGACGTCCGCGTCGATCGCCAGAAGCTGACCGTCCACGTCCACGATGTTGCGCAAGCCGATGTCCCAGAATGCCATTTCGCGTCTCCCTGTGCTTCGATGGATGCACATTCGCACGCGTGGGCGTCAGAATCTGTCACCCCCATATTCGCGCAGCATGCAGAGGGCGTTGACCAGCGACATCTCCTCGACCGATCGGCACGGCGTCTCGAGCAGGAGCGGGCTGGCGAACACCACAGCCGACGCCTGCGCCCGCGACACGGCGACGTTGATCCGGTTGAGCGAGAAGAGGAACGCGATGTCGCGCGGCATCTCCTCGCCGCTGGAGGTCGTCATCGACACGAGGCAGACCGGCGCCTCCTGTCCCTGGAAGCGGTCGACGGTGCCGACGCGGACGGCTTGGGGAAGGCGAGCCCGCAAGGCGTTCACCTGCGCGTTGTAGGGTGCGACGACGAGAATGTCGGCATGGCCGATCTGCCGCTCGCGGCCGTCCCGGTCGCGGTAGCTCGCGCCTAGCAGCGCCCCGACGTGCGCCGCGACCGCCTCGATTTCCTCCGGGCTGACCTGCGAACGCCCGAGGTGGGCGACCGAGCGCATGCTGGCGCCGATGAGATCGGCTCCCGCCGCGGATACGAGCGACTGCGTGCCCGACGCCTCGTCGCTGCTCAGTCGGCCCTCGTAGACCGCAGTGGAGATGAAGCCGCAGACGCGTGGGTGCATGCGGCGAGTGACCGGGATGAACACGCCCCGGTCGGATGGCACGACTCGGTGTCCATCAATGAGGTACTCGAGGCAAGAGCGACCGCTATCGCCGGGATGGCTGCCCTGGAGTGGCTGAGGGAGCTGCATCGGGTCGCCGACGAGGACGATGTTGCGGGCGCACCGCGCCATGGCGAGGATGTTGGCGATCGACACCTGTCCCGCCTCGTCGACGATCAGGTAGTCGTATGCGGCCTCGGCGTAGCGGGCGAAGTGCCACGCCGTCGCGCCGACGACGTGTCCGGAAGCGATCTCGGGCGCGTCGTTGTCGCTGACGAAGACGATTCCGGGATGGGCGTCGTCGTCGCCGTCGTCGGACGCCTTCTGCACGACGCGGCAGTTTACGCGCTCAGCACGCGCGCGGTTCGCCACCGCCTCGAGCAGGTTCCCGATCGCCTTGTGGCTGTTGGAGGATACGGCGACGCGCTTGCCGGCGCGGACGAGGTCCACGATCGCGAGGGCGCTGACGTAGGTCTTGCCGGTTCCCGGCGGTCCCTGGATGGCGAGCGTCGTGCCCGCCATGGCGGCGATCGCGCGGCTGGTCTCGGCCGGCAAATCGCCGTCGGCGGCAATCACGCCCGCGGGACGCAATCCGTCGACGAACATCGGTGATGACCGGGTCAGCAGATGTTCGACGGCGGGCAGGCGTCCGGTGTCGGCGATTAGCTGTTCGGTCACCGCGGCGACCGCATCCTTCAGCACCGAGTTGCGCAGGGGCTGCGGCGGGAGCAGGTCGAGCCGGTCGGGCAGCGGACCCTTCGCCGTCGACCGGCGCAGCACCAGCGTGTTCGCGTCATGGTCGATCGAGCGGAGGTTGACGTCCTCGGGCATCGCGGCCGGCTTGACGCACGGGGCCTTGCCCGCGCGTAGCTTCGTCTCCTGGGGTGGAAACCTGTAGGTCCGCTCGAACGACTGTCGGGTCACCTGCTCGGGTGGGCCGACCGCCACCAGGCCCTGGATGCACTCGAGGTCGTCCAGCAGTTCCTCGCTCTCCTGCGCGAGACGGTCGAAGATCGCCCACCAGGTCGGCTTGTCCTCGCGCTTGTGGAACTGGCTAAGGTCGAGCAGCAGGTCGCTGACCTGCTCGCCGAGACGATCGCGGACGGGCTGCAGCCGGGCGCGGAGCAGTTCGATCTCCTCGTCCTCCGCATCGACGTTCGAGAGCGCTCCCCCCTCCGGCACGGCGCCGAGCTTCGGCCACGGCATTGCCTGCGGGCGGACGTCGCGGACCAGCCAGTCGAGGAGTAGCTGGGTCGAGACGCAGTCGGTGCGGTTGTAGTCGTGGATCTCGTCGAGGAGGCGTTGCTCTCCGGTCTGGCGCCACTCCTCGTAGAAGACGACGCTCGCACCCGCCGTCGCGACGTCGGCGGCGCGCTTGTCCATGTAGAAGGCTTCGAGATCCTTGATCGAATATCCCTTCTCCGACGCGACGAGCGCCCCCGAAACGACCTTAAACAGGTCGATGAAGCGGCGCTCGCGCTGAAGTTGATCCATCGCCGCCTCGCCCGTGCGGTGCTGCGATGTCAGCCGGCGCAGCGCCGCGATCTCGTAGTTGGCGTAGTGGTAGATGTGCGCCGCCGGGTGCCGCCGCATGTGGTCGACGAGGAAGGTCAGCAGGTTTGCGACGGCCTGTCCCTCGTCCTCCCTAGTATGTGCCCAGAACGGGCGGAACGTCCAGTCGCCCGCCTCGCGGTACCAGAGGCCGTGCAGATACTCGAGGCCACCCGGGAAGTAGGGATCGCCCTCGATGTCGTAGAAGATGTCGCCATCGTCGGGAGCGGGAAGGAGACCGAATCCCTTGCCCGGATCCGCGTTGCGCAGATCGAACGACGGAGGACCGCCGGCGCGGCGGGCGGACTGCAGGCGCGCCTGGGAGACGAGCCGGCGCTGTGTTTCGGCGGCCATCCTGGGGATGCGTTCCTGCCTCGCGGCGAGACCGGCCATCGTCACCACGTTCGCCGCCTCGAGCTTCTGGCGCTGTGACCGGCTGATGCCCGCGACGAGCGCGAGACTATCCTCGCGGTCCCAGCGCTCGCCGCAGGCGTCGCTCCAGCGGCAGAGACCGCACGCCGAGACCGGCTCGGGCATCGTCTCAGGCCGCTCCACGAGGAACGCCTCGAGCATGCGCCGGGCGTAGCGGGCGTATGAGGAGACCTCCGAAAGCCGAACCGTGAAGCGAGTCCCGTCCCCTAGCTGGAGGTGCGAAGCCTCAGGCGCAACGCCCTGCACCGTCGCGAGCAGGTCGCTGTAGAGGCACAGCTGCAGGACGTGCTTGGGGTCGGGCTTGCGCTTTAGCTTCGTGTCGACGACCTCGTACGACCACGCTCCGAATACAGACGGGCGTTCGACGCGCTCGAGGAAGTCGGTGTAGCCGCCCCAGGCTCCCTCCAGCAGCGCACCCTGGAATATCACGTCCGGCCCGGCCGCCATCGCTTCGAGAGTGAGGCGGACGGATTCCTCTAGCGGGATCCCGTCCTTCGGGATCTCTACGATGACGCGGCCCTCGGCCTTCAGGCTTTCTAGGAACGCCAGCTCGTGCTCGTCGCCTTGGCGCTGCAGCAGCTCGGCCTCCGCGCTGTCCGCTCCAGGCTTCAGGTCGCCGACCTCGATAAGCCGCAGGTCGAGCGTCGTCGCGTGACGGCAACCCTTGAACCGCATCAGATCGGAGGCGGATAGCCTCAAAACTTCGTCAATCTTGCGCACGCGCATTCCCCTTTCCTCCGCGTTAGCACATAAGGGTGACAAAAGCTGTCGGGGTGATCCCATGTCTTTCGCGAAGGCCCAAGAACTGCTCAAGCTCGCGATGATGGCCACGCGCCGGAGCGGCGTGTCGCTTGAGGAGATCATCGAAGAGTTCGGCTGCGTCCATCGCTCCGCGCAGCGGATGACCGATGCGCTCGAGACCGCGTTCCCCCAGACGCAGGCCGACGACGGCGACGACCGCAAGCGCCGCTGGCGTATCCCCGCGCGCGCGATCGCCCCTCTGCTCACCCCATCCGCCGAGGAGCTTGCCGCACTGACGACGGCGATCACCGAGTTGGAGGTCGCAGGCCTGACTACGGAGGCGACCACCGTGAGGGGCCTGAAGCAGAAGGTTCGGGCACTGATCCCGCCCGAAGCAGGAACGCGGCTCGCCGTCGACGAGGAGGCGCTGGCCGAGGCGCTCGGCCATGCGGCCCGGCCTGGGCCCAAGCCAGCCTCCAACACCGCGGTCGAGACGGCGATATACGAGGCGTTAAAGGGGCCTTTCCTACTCCGTTTTCCCTATCAGACCCGCAAGCAGCCGAAGCCCACAGACAGGGTCGTTGCTCCGCACGGCCTGTTGCTCGGCGTCCGGCGTTACCTGATCGGACGCGACACCTCGAAGGCGGCCTCAGCTCCACTGCAGCACTACCGGGTGGAGGAGATCACGACCGCGGAAGTGCTCCCGCAGAGCTTTGAGCTCGACGAGGGCTTCGACATCCACAGCCACGCCGAGAAGGGCTTCGGCTCTTTCGAGAACTCCGCCGAGCATGGCGACGTCGTGTGGCGCTTCGCGCCCGAGGCCGCGCCGCATGCTCGTCGGTTCGTCTTCCACCCGACCCAGAAAACCGAAGAAGAGCCGGACGGCTCCCTGCTCGTCCGCTTCCGCGCATCGGGACATCTCGAGATGTGCTGGCATCTCTACTCGTGGGGGAAGTCGGTCGAGGTGTTGCAGCCGGCCCGGTTGCGGGAGATGGTGCAAGGCCACCAGCGGCAGTTCGAAGTGTTACCGTAGTCTCGACTTTTCATTTTCTTCCGCCGGTGACATCCGGGGTGCACTACACATTTGGGACCGATGTCACCCAATCATCACCCACTGTCACCAGAGAGGTTCTCCCGCCAACACATCAATTGATCGATCTTGAAGGCTCCCCAAACTGAGGAGTCTCGCCGTGCGCATCCATCGCCAATTCCGAACTCGCAAATATCTTATCGCAGGCGCGCTCGGCGTCGGCACCGTCGGCTTTCTGGTCATGGGCCTGACCATGACCAGCACGCCCGCCCAGGCGCAGCTCACCGTGTTCGACCCCGGCAACTACAGCCAGAACCTGCTGACAGCCGCGCGCACCCTCCAGCAGATCAACAACCAGATCCAGTCGCTCCAGAACGAAGCGAACATGCTGGTCAACCAGGCGAAGAACTTGACCCGGATCGACTTCCCGGAGCTGCAGGCGTTGACGCAGACGCTTCAACAGGTCGATCGGCTGATGGGCCAGGCGCAGGGCATCCAGTTCCGCGTTTCCGGTCTCGATCAGCAGTTCCGCCAGCTTTTCCCGCAGAGCTTCTCGTCTGCGCTGCGCACCAATGACCAGGTCATCGCGGCCCGCACGCGGCTCGACACGGCGATGACCGCCTACCAGCACACCATGACGGTGCAGGCACAGGTCGCGGAAAATGTCGCCGCCGATGCCCAGACCTTGTCGACGATCGTCTCGAAAAGCCAGGGCGCCGAGGGATCGCTGCAGGCACAGCAGGCCACGAACCAGTTGCTGGCGCTGACCGCCAAGCAGCAGTTCCAGATCCAGAACATGATGGCCGCGCAGTACCGCGCCGAGACGATCGAGCAGGCGCGCCGGGCGCAAGCCGAGATCGACGCGCGGGCCGCGACCACGAAGTTCCTCGGTTCCGGCTCGGCCTACACCCCCCAGTAGCGCCCCGCCGGTCGGGATGACGATGGTGCATGAAGACGCGCCCCACGCGTCTTCATCCCATCGTCGTCCGCCGCGGGGCGGGGCTTCGCTCCCCCGGTCCCGCTCCGCGGCATCTCTCTTCTCGCAGGAATCGCGCACGTGAATGATCTCAACGTCATCGACCGCTTCATGCAGGCCTTCATCACCTACATCGACGCCGGTTTCGGGCTGCTCGGCGGTGATGTCCGCTTCCTGACCGTCACCCTGATCGGGATCGACATCACGCTGGCCGGGCTGTTCTGGGCCCTGGGTGGCGATGACAATGTGATGGGCCGGTTCATTAAGAAGATCCTGTACGTCGGGGCGTTCGCGTTCATCCTGAACAGCTTCTCGACGCTCTCCGACATCATATTCCGATCCTTTGCCCAGGTCGGCCTGACCGCTGGCGGCGGCTCGCTGACAGCGGCCGATCTCCTGAAGCCCGGACGCTTGGCGGGCACCGGCTTTTCCGCAGCGTGGCCGCTCCTTCAGCAGGTCTCCCAGCTGATGGGGTTCACGACCTTCTTCGACAATTTCCTGACGATCGCCGTGCTGCTGTTCGCCTGGGCGATCGTGATCATCACCTTCTTCATCCTCGCAGTGCAGATGTTCGTGACGATCATCGAGTTCAAGCTGACCTCGCTGGCCGGCTTCATCCTGGTGCCATTCTCGCTCTGGAACCGCACGAGCTTCCTCGCCGAACGTGTGCTGGGCAATGTCGTGTCGTCGGGCATCAAGGTCATGGTGCTCGCCGTGATCGTCGGCATCGGGTCGAACTTCTTCACCGAGTTCACCGCCGCCTTGCAAGGCCAGGAACCCGACATCGGCCAGGCGATGAGCCTGATGCTCGCCAGCCTCACCGTTTTCGGCCTCGGCATCTTCGGTCCCAGCATCGCTTCGGGTCTTGTCGCCGGCGCGCCACAGCTTGGTGCTGGCGCGGCGCTCGGCACCACCATCGGTGCGGCGGGCGTCACGATGCTCGCTGGTGGTGCGGCCGTGGGCGGCGCACGCGCGCTGGCCGGCGCAACGCTTGGTGCCGTCCGCGCCGGCACCTCGATGGGATCGGCGGCATCAACGGCATATACGCTCGGTAAGGAAACCGCGCCGACGCCGACGATGGCAGCGGGATTGGGCGGTGTCGCGCGCGCCGCAGGCAATGCCGCCCGTGAGCGCGCCTCCAGCGCCCTCGGCCTCGGCGAGGCCGCCTCCCAAGGCCGAGCTGCCGCATGGAACGCCCTCAACCGGACATACAGCGGCGACGCCTCGGAAGGCCCCGGCAACGATGGCGCTCCCGCATGGGCGCGCGCCATGCGCGGTCAGCAGACCGCCCGCCATCACCGCCAGATCGCGATGCACACCCTCCAGCAGGGCGATCGCGGCGGCGCCTCCGCCACCCCCGATATCAAGGAAAGGGAATAGTCGATGATCTTCAAACGCGCCGTCCAGCGATACGGACGAACCCCGGAGCCGGAGACGCCCTATCAGCGCGCCGGTCAGGTCTGGGATGAACGGATCGGGTCCGCCCGGGCGCAGGCGCGCAGCTGGCGACTGATGGCGTTCGGCTGCCTCGCGCTGACCGGCGGCCTTTCGTCCGGCCTCGTCTGGCAATCGACCCAGAGCCGCGTCACCCCGTATGTCGTCGAGGTTGATCGTCTGGGCGAGGCTCGCGCCGTCACCGAGGCAGAAGCCGGCTATCATCCGACCGATCCGCAGATCGCGTGGCACCTGTCGCGCTTCGTCGCGAATGTCCGTGGCCGTTCGCTCGATCCGGTGCTGGTTCGGCAGGACTGGCTCGAGGCCTATGACTTCACGACAAAGCGCGGCAGCCAGTTCCTCGGCGATTATGCGCGCGGCGCCGATCCCTTCGCCAATATCGGCGAGAGGACCGTGTCGGTTCAGGTCACCAGCGTGGTGCGGGCATCCGACCGCTCGTTCCAGGTCAAATGGACCGAGACCGCCTACGAGCGTGGCACCGAGGCCGGAACGTCGCGCTGGACCGCGATTCTCACGATCGTGATCAAGCCGCCGAGGGACGCCGACACGCTCCGCCGGAACCCGCTCGGCGTCTATGTCGACGCGGTCGACTGGAGCCGCGAACTCGAGTCCGCAACGCCGCCGCGACCATCCGCGCCGCCGGCTCCGCCAGCAGCAGTCAACTTGCCGCTCGGCTCGCCCCTCGATCCCAATCTCGCTGCGCCCACGCAGCCCGCCCCGGAGTCACGCCAATGAAATTCATCCTTGCCGTATCGGCCATCGCCCTCCCGACGGCGCCAGCGTCCGCGCAGAACGTCGCATCGCCGAAGGCGCCGGCACCTGTAGCCGCGACCGCCACCGCACCAGCTTCGAAGCCTCCGGTCCATCGCGTCCGCCTCAAACGACCGATCAGCCCCGGTGTGGCTCGCGTCGCCATTGCGAACAGGGCCGCAACCCAGGAACCACAGGCGCAGGCATTCGTGAATGCCGTGCAGGTCTTTCCGTTTGCGGATGGTGCAATCTATCAGGTTTACACCGCGCCGGGCGCGGTGACGGACATTGCCCTCCAGCCTGGTGAGAGCCTGATATCGGTCGCCGCCGGCGACACCGTGCGCTGGGTGATCGGCGACACGACCAGCGGCAGTGGGACCGAGAAGCGGACTCATATCCTGGTGAAGCCATTTGCATCGGGCCTCGCCACCAACCTCGTCATCACCACCGACCGACGGAGCTACCACGTCCAGCTTGCCGCCACTTCGCGCACCGCGATGGCGGCGCTGTCATGGACCTATCCGGCGGACCAGCTGATCGCACTGCGCCGGGCGGCCGAGCAGGCGGCAGCGGCCGCGCCGGTGTCGGAGGGGCTGTCGGTCGACAGCCTTCATTTCAACTACGCCATCAGCGGCGACCAGGCTGCTTGGCGACCGCTCCGCGCCTTTGACGACGGGCGGCAGACGTTCGTCGAGTTTCCGGCGAGCATCGCGGTCGGCGAGGCGCCGCCGTTCTTCATCGTTGGTCCGACGGGCGAGGCGGAGCTCGCCAACTATCGCGTCCGCGGCCGTTTCTACGTGATCGATCGCATCTTCGATGTGGCCGAACTCAGACTCGGCACCAGGAAGCAACAGATCGTCCGCATCAACCGGGTTGCCGAGGGCAGCTCTGCGCGAAAGGGCAAACGCTCATGAGCGAGGCCATCATTCCTCCGGCTCCGAAGGTCGATCCCGAGACCTTGGCCATCCGGACCAAGCCCGCCCGCGCGATCCGGTTCCGCCGGGGCGTCATCATCGCCATTGCCGCCCTCGGGTCGGTCAGCCTGATGGCCGTGGCCTGGATCGCGCTGAAGCCGCGCGTGTTCAACGCTGTTGCCGACCGGCAGGAATTGTCGGAGCCTAGCAATCGTCCATCGACCGACGCCCTGAATGGATTGCCGGCCACCTATGGCGAGGCGCCGAAACTCGGCCCACCGCTTCCGGGAGATCTTGGACGACCGATCCTTGAAAGCCAGCGCAGGATGGCAATGGAAACCGGAACCGGCAGCGATTCAAATGCCCAGCAGGCGGTGCAGGAGCGCGAGCGCCAACTCGCCGAGCTGAAGGCCGCTCGAGAATCTGGCGTGCTGGTGCAGGGCCGCACGGCTCCCTCGCCAGCAACTGTCCCTGATGGAGTGGGCACTCCGACTCCGACGCCGACCCCGACGCCCGCGGCTGGTCCGACACTCGATCGCGATCGCGATCCGAACGCACAGACCCGCAAGGCGCAGTTCGTTGGGACGCTCGATCGTTCGGACGACGTCAACCCGCACACGCTGACCGCAGCGCCTTCACCCTATCTGCTCTCGGCCGGGAGCGTGATTTCGGCGAGCCTGATCACTGGCCTGCGTTCCGACCTTCCAGGGCTGGTGACGGCACAGGTGACCAGCCAGGTCTTCGATAGTCCCACCGGCCGCATCCTGCTCATTCCCCAGGGGTCGCGGTTGATCGGCAGTTACGACAGCATCGTGGCATTCGGTCAGAAACGGGCGTTGATCGTCTGGCAGCGGATCATGCTGCCGGACGGCAGCTCGATGAGGATCGACAATGTGCCGGCGACCGATGCGTCGGGATACGCCGGGCTCCAGGACAAGGTCGATTTCCACACATGGGCGCTCCTCAAGGGCGTCGCTCTGGCGACATTGCTCGGCGTCGGATCGGAGATGACCGTCACTGGCGAGAGCGATCTGGTCCAGGCGATCCGGGAATCGACGCAGCAGAATGTGTCGCGCGCCGGCGATCAGCTTACCTCGCGCAACCTCAATATCCAGCCGACGATCACGATCCGGCCCGGCGCAACGGTCCGGCTCGTCGTCCACAAGGATATCATCCTCGCGCCGTGGCGCGGCCAGGAGTAGGTTATGCATGAACTGAAGCTCGCAAAATTGCCCGACAGAACGCCGGTTAAGCTAGCCATCACAGTTACGCCTGACTTGCACCAGCTGTTGCAGCAGTATGCCCTTCTCTATGCAGAGGCCTATGGTCGTGAGGAAGCCGTTGCCGATCTGGTGCCGGCAATGCTGACGGCGTTCCTCGATAGCGATCGTGCGTTTGCAAAGGCGCGTAAGACCACCGAGGAATAGTGGCGATGACGGAAGAGGAGAACCTCTGGACGCCAAGAGAGTTGTCGAAATTCCTCGGCTATTCCGAAAGCACCATCAGTCGGATGGTGTCGCAATGTCCTGACAAACTTCCCCCCCGCGTCGCGGCGCTGGCGCGACCAAGGTGGGTTCCCGAAGTCGCCCGGGAATGGGCAAAAGTCAGTAGCGATTTACCGACGGGCCGAGGCGGGCGCCCTCGCCTCATCCGATGAAAACGGATGCCATCGATCCTATTTTAGAAACGCTTCACAGCATTGCCGGGAGATGGCAGTGTGCCAAATTGTGCCAAACTCTCAAAAAAATCCTTTGTTTTCAAAGGAAATTGGTGCGGTCGAGAAGACTCGAACTTCCACGGGCTTTCGCCCACAACGACCTCAACGTTGCGCGTCTACCAGTTCCGCCACGACCGCACGTCTAAAGCTGATTAGGACCGCGTGGTCCCT
>Ga0068859_100001923_pt1 | contig 21185 bp, 9 predicted proteins | sample KBSSwiS22_FD_66585 | JGI IMG/M metagenome (GOLD analysis project Ga0068859, IMG submission 66585) | Switchgrass rhizosphere microbial communities from Kellogg Biological Station, Michigan, USA - KBS Switchgrass S2-2 | ecosystem: Host-associated > Plants > Roots > Rhizosphere > Soil ...
AATAAGTTGATTGTACAGCCTTATTTCCTGTGCAGCCGTATAAGCACAATACCATTGCAGCTAATGCCGCAGTAAATCTTTTCATACAAAAATTTAATAAATAAATGTGAACGATATAAAAATGTACCGTTCAATAGCAAGCTGATCTGAAACTTTAATTAGCTATTGAAAGTGTCGGGAGGTTGTTCTATAGTAACTTTATGTAAACTGCCGGAGTTGGCGTTATAATAAGAAGTATTTTGTAAAGCTGTATTGGTAAAAGTAGTGGCGGCAATATTCCAGTCTGTATTTTTTTCATACTCGCTGAACAATTTTACAAACGAAGGCAATTTGCCTGAGCCCGGCGCTTTTTTATTGGTATCTTTCTGCAGGTCTAAAACTACCTGGGTAAAATTGTCTTTTGAATTAAGCAATTGCTGTTTAGAAGTGTTGGGTATGCAAAGCATTTCCAGCGAGTCGTTATAGATGCGGCTTTTTACATACTTATATAACATGCCATTCATTTCCACTTCGCCGTAGGCACGGGTAAACTCTTTGGTGTTGTTATAGTAAGGTAAGTTAATAGCTTTTTTTATGGAGATGAGCTGATCTTCGCTGTAATTATTTTTATCTATTGCCGCCTCTAATGATTGATTGGCATTGTTTACCATAAAGGAAACGAATAACTTGTACCCAAAAAGGTTGAATACAAATATCAGCAAAAGCAGTATGGCAGCTAGTTTTCTCATCAGCGTGACACAAAATAGGAATATTTATTCATTTTTATTACGTTTCCCCAGCTCTTTCTTTAACAAATTTTACTGCAAACGTTTGAAATGCGCATTTTTTATCTCAAACCAATAGATTCTTAACTATTTGAGGTTCTGCCACATAGGCATTTAAGGTGCATAGGGAGACATTTAAGTATTCTAACATTGAATTTGCATGTGGTGAAATTTCATTTTACACTAAATGTTTTTTTAAGTGGCCCCACACCGGTGATGGTAACACTTTTCCACTGCTTTGGTAAAGTGGATCTTATTTGTATAATTCCGGCCGGTGTAATTTCCAACCCGCCAAAGCCATTGAGCACCGTTTGCAAAATACCCCCCGCTCCTGTTGCAAAATAAGGATTGGTGCCGCCCTTTGTTTCGGCAATTACATTAAAGGGCGGATTCAGATTCGGCACATAAGCATCTTTAAAAAAGTGATAGGCTCTATCTGCATCACCCAACCTGGAGTACAATAATGCAAAGATGCCTTGCGTCATTGCCGGTGTACCTTCATTGGGTACCCTTACGGAATAATAATCCAGGTCTTTTTTTACTTGTTTGGGATCGGTGATCTCTTTTAAAGGATAAGCCAATAAATTAACATCGGCTTGTTTAATGCCTTCGCCGTTGTATGCAGCATGTTCGCTGGTGGTGCCATCGGCCAGTTTTAAAATGGGAATATTATTGGCTACTTCCATCCAATCGGCATCAGCAGTAATACCCAAAATTTTTGCCGCTTCTGTTGCTGCTTTTAAGTTCGCTTTAGCGGCAGCGTTAGTAAAAGCATTATTGTCAACATTCTCTGCCCATTCATCTGCAGCTACTACATTTTTTATATCGTAATGATTGGGCCCATTTCTTTCCACACGGCTTGCCCAAAAATCTGCAGTGTTTTTTAAAATAGGCCAGCCTTTTTCTTTCAGCCAATTTTTATCCTGTGTAACACAATAATAATTCCATGCGGCTAAAGCTACATCTGCTGTAATGTGATGTTCAAATGGTCCGCTTAATGCCCATACCGGCGTTTCTTCCACTCCGGTCTCTGCGCTCTCCCATGGGTACATCGCTCCCCTGTAACCTTTGCCAAATGCATTTCGTTTTGCGGCTTCCAATCTTTCAAACCGGTATTCAACCATGCTTTTTGCCATTTCGGGATGCAATTGTAAAATAGCAGGGAACATCCATAATTCTGCATCCCAAAATACATGACCGTTATAACCCAGGCCGCTTAAACCCATCGGGCTGGGACTGTTGGAGGTTCCTTCTCTTACAAAAGAATATAAATGGTATAACATGCTGTGGATGTCCTGCTGATCTTGTGCGATCGCTCCCGCTAAGGCGGGACTTGCAGCTTCTATGACGATATCACTTTCCCATAATTCATTCCATGCTTTGTTGTGCATCTCAATCAATCTGTCCCTGCCCTGCAATTTTGCAAAGATGGTTAAGCGCTCTGCCTCATTTAAAGGATCGTTATGATGGGCAGAAGTAATGGAGGAGCCAACAATAGCATAACGGTATACCTCACCCGCTTTTAATTTTTTGGCAAACTTCATCAGGTGCATGTTATTGTCCCACATTTCATGTATCACTCTTGGCTCATTGCCATGTGTTTCAGTAAAAATAAATGCATTGGAAGCACACATCAGCAATTTACCCGTTGGGCTTTTTGCTGTTGACGTTAATAAACTGATAGTGGTATGCGGCCTGTCTATCTCGTTATAATAATTTTGTACCTCTTTTAATGCATCCGGCGCTTCCATTTGAGAGGCGCTGCCTAAATTACAATCTTTCTTTGCAGTTACGGTGATGTCCATTAACACAGAATAAGGTAACTGGCGCAATGCATAATAGGTGTAGCTGATAGTGGCCACATCTTTATAATTGAATGAAGTGGTGAAGCTGGCGTGCTGCATATCCAACTGCTGCTGCATATTGCTTGCATCTGCATTGCCCAATCTCCTGTTATCAATCTCGATATACATATTCAGGAGATTGAAGCTTTTTAAAAAATTACTTACACGCCCACGCCCGTACAGATCATACGCACCGGCGAGCACCACATCTTTTACTTTAAATGCTTCAGGGCTGCTTACAATGCCGATCATACCATTGGCAACGGTAACGCCGTAATAATTTTTGGAATCGATATTGGTGGCGGTGATCTTCCATGGATCTTGCGCAATGGTGGTGCTGCAATACATTGCTAAAAGGGCAATAAGAGAAAATATTTTTTTCATATAGTTTTTTTAACCGAACATTTCGGCCGGTGAAGACACCGACCGAGGGAAAAAAGCAAATTATTTTAGTTGTACAATACAAGCCTGGTAAGGTTGTAAGCTAACCGTACTGCCATTTACTTTTAAAGGCTGCAGGTTATTGATCAACTCATCTCCCAACTGCATTTTATCCAAATTAAATGTGCCGCCTGTTTTCCTGAAACTCAGTAATACCAAAACTTTTTTACCGTTGGCTTCTCTCGTGTAAGCATATACGTCAGTATTATCCTTATCCAGCAAAGTGTATTTGCCATATACTAAAATATCTTTCTGGTCTTTACGGAGTTTTACCATCTTTTTAAAATAGTTCAGTACAGAATTGGGATCATTCTCTTCTACTGCTGCATTTATTTCACTTTTGTTATCATTTACTTTCAACCAGGGTGTACCCGTTGTAAAACCGCCATTCAACCCGGCATCCCATTGAAATGGCGTTCTGCCATTATCCCTGGCACCACCAGTTTTCTGGTCTTCAATAAATCCTTTCAGATCACCTCCGGCGTTTTTTACTTTGTTATATTCTGCAATGGTTTCTATATCGCGGTAATCTTCAATCTTATCAAACTTAATATTGGTCGTGCCCAGTTCATCACCAAAATAATAATAGGGCGTGCCCCTCATACTTAATAAAAATGTAGTGAGCATTTTAGAAGATGCTGCCCTGAATTCCGGTGCATCGTTGCCCCAGCGTGTAACCATACGTGGTTGATCGTGGTTGCCGAGGTAAATGGTGCCCCATCCTTTGTTGGCAAATACACTATCCCAATCGGAATATATTTTTTTGAACGCCACCAGGCTCCAGTTGGGGTCCATCTTTTTAAAATAACCCGGCACATAACCTAAACTCACACCATCAAAATGATAAGCCATGTCTAATTCTTTTCTATCGGGATCAACAAAATTCATGGCAGTTGCTTTGGTAGTGCCTGCACCTTCTGCCAATGTCATGATATCATATTTGCTCAGCACTTCTTTATTCATCTCCTGCAAATAACTGTGCAGGCCGGGTCCGCTTGCCTGGTACACATCCCAGCGGCCTTCATATTTTTCATCCAGTTCTTTTTGAGTGATCACCGGAAAAGTAGTGTCTTTAGCAATGAAAGGAATTACATCCATTCTAAAACCATCTACCCCTTTTTTAAACCAGCGGTTCATCATGGCAAAAATTTCCTGGCGTACTTTTGGATTTTCCCAATTCAAATCGGGTTGTTTGTAACTGAAGTAATGTAAATAATAACTGTTGGTGAGTGAATCAAAGCGCCAGCCGCTACCATCCACTTCAAAATTTCCGGGACGAAAAGGTGGCTTGCCTTTTTCTGCCGGCCACCAGTGAAAATAATTCCGGTAAGGATTGTTTCTTGAACTACGTGCCTGTTTAAACCATTCATGTTCATCGCTGCAATGATTAACCACAAGGTCCATCACCAGTTTTAATCCGCGTTTGTGCATTTCATTTAGCATCACATCAAAGTCTGCCATCGTGCCAAATTCTTTCATGATGTCATCATAGTTACTGATATCATAACCATTATCTGCATTGGGGCTTGCGTAAATTGGATTCAGCCAAATAATGTCAACACCCAAACTCTTCACGTAATCAAGTTTGCCGGTAAGGCCTTTCAGGTCGCCGATACCGTCACCATCGCTGTCTTTAAAACTCCGTGGGTAGACCTGGTACACCACTGCTTCTTTCCACCATTTTCTTTCGGTTGTAGTATCCATGGTTGCTGCTTTTTCTGTTGATGCATTATTACAGGAGGTGGTGGCCAATAAAAGAAGTATTGCCGGGATTGCATATAGCTTTAGCATGATCGAAATTTATTTTTTAAAGGTATTGCTTTGTTAAAATGTGCTCCTATGTTTTTTTAAACAACAATCGTTTGCGGGAGACTAAATTGCGTGTTATTGGTTAATTAGTGTTTGTTTTGCTTAACTTACTATTGCTAAACCTTGCTTATGAATCAAAACAAACTTTTACGTTATTCGGTTGTGGCTGCACTGGCCGGTTTTATTTTTGGTTTTGATACAGTGGTTATATCCGGAGCCAATCAACCTATAAAAGACTTGTGGCATACCTCCCCATTATTTCATGGTTTCTTTATTATGTCGATGGCTTTATGGGGAACTGTACTGGGTTCAATCTTTGGCGGCATCCCCACTGAAAAATATGGCAGAAAAAAAGTGTTGCTTTGGGTAGGCATATTATTTGCTATCTCTGCTTTTGGTTCAGCCTTTGCAACCGGGCCTTACATGTTCTCCTTTTTTCGTTTTATCGGTGGCGTTGGTATTGGTGTATCTTCTGTGGTGGCACCTACTTATATTTCTGAAATTTCCACGCCTGCAACAAGAGGGAGATTAGGCGCCATGTATCAATTTAATATTGTGTTTGGAATCCTTATCGCTTTTTTATCCAATTATTTTTTACAGGGCGTTGGTGGTGCTAACGACTGGCGCTGGATGCTGGGCGTACTTGCTGTTCCATCCATCATTTACACCGTAATGGTTTTAGGTGTACCGGAAAGTCCACGCTGGCTCATCTCCAAAAAGAATGACCTGGCAAAAGCAAAAGAAATTTTATCAACTATTGGTGTTGCCAATGCTGATGCTGAGATAGCATCTATCATTGAAAGCAACCAACACGAAATGTTATCCGGCAATGCTGCTCAATTCTTTAACGCAAAAAATAAAAAGATCATTGCGCTGGCATTTTTTATTGCCTTCTTTAATCAACTGTCGGGGATTAATTTTATTTTATACTATGCTCCTGAAATTTTAACCAAGATAGGTTTAGATGAAGAACATTCGTTGTTAAATTCTATTGCCATTGGTGGTATCAATTTAATTTTCACGTTTGTTGGTTTATATCTTATTGACCGGTTAGGAAGAAAAACTTTGCTCATCATTGGTTCTTTAGGATACATCATCAGCCTGGGCATGGTGGCTTATGCATTTAAAACCGGTGCAAGCTCTGTGTTCTTAATGACGTTCTTATTGTTGTTCATTGCATCGCATGCTGTGGGGCAAGGTGCTGTGATATGGGTTTTTATTTCAGAGATCTTTCCCAATAAGATCAGGGCTATCGGGCAATCATTTGGCGCCAGTGTGCATTGGGTGTTTGCTGCCATCATCACTTTAATAACTCCTGTTTTTTTAGATAAAACTGATGGTTTATTGAAAGGTGCTCCATGGATCATCTTTGCTTTTTTAGCGGGCATGATGGTACTGCAATTGATTTGGGTGCTTACTAAGATGCCGGAGACGAAAGGTGTTTCGCTGGAGGAACTGGAAAAGAGGTTGAGTGCGTAGTGGCATGAAGAGGCGGAAGGCAAATGTTCAATATTTAACAACATACATTTTTGGAAAATGAAATCTGCATGGTAAGCAGCGATTTTTTATATTGCATATGAAACAGGGTTTTTTAAAAAAGTTATTTTAACTATTGCTATGAAAAAATGGATCACGGGTTTTTTAGTTGTTGCAGGTATTGCGGTTGGAAGTATTTATGTTTTTATTCCCTCTACCATTACTGTTTCTGAAGTAAGATACATGAAGACCTTTCGTGCAGCGGTGGCCAAACTGCTCACTAATGAAGAAAAGATGAGCCAGTGTTTCCAGGCTGTTGCAGTTAAAAAAGGCGGTGCATTTACTTACAAAGGTTTTACTTTTAGTGTAAGTAAAATTATTTTTAATGGCAATGTTATTGATATCACATCGGATAAAATAAATACCCAAAGCAATTTGATACCCCTGGAGATGACGAGGGATTCTTCTTCGTTGTACTGGGTGGCTGCTATCAATGCAGGTTCAAATCCTTTTGACAGAATAAAATATTATTATGCAGCAAAAAAATTGAAAGAAAGCATGGCCGGGTTGTTAGATGAAATGAAGAACTATTTAGAACATCCCCTGAATACCTATGGCATTGAAGTAACAGAAATAACGTTAAAAGATTCTTTGCTTATCAGTACAAGAAGTGCCAGCAACACAGCACCCGGGGTGGATGCCATTTACAGGCAGGTTAAAAAGCTGGAGGACTATGCTGCAAGCCAAAATGCTTCAGCCACCAATTCGCCCATGCTGAATGTACAACAAATTGATTCCACTCATTTTGAATTTATGGTAGGCCTTCCCGTTAGTAAAGTGGTTCGGGAAACAAATGATATTCATATTAAAATGATGCCACCGGGGGGAAAGATGCTGATCACAGAAATTAAAGGCGGGCCGGTTGCTGTTAAAAATGGTTTGAAACAAATGGATATTTACCGGGAAGATGCTAAAAGAACAAGCCCGGCTATTCCTTTTCAATTGCTGATCACTAACAGGGCTGCAGAACCTGATACTTCAAAATGGATCACCCGGTTGTATTACCCGGTGATGTGATTACCAACGAAACTTTCGGTTATATCAGGCTGAGGCACACATAAAAAAATTAAGCTCTTTTATAATGACAATCAGAAGCATTTTTTTCGCAGCAAAGCTGTGAAAAACGGTTGCCACGAAGGCGCAAAGACCCGAAGCAAAAAAAAATGCTACGCATTTTTCTTTTGTGCCTTGGCGACTTTGTCCGATCCGAAGGATTCCTATAGAAAGGACTCCTTTGGAGTGGCTAAATTCAATTTTTGTAAAAAATTGTTTACGCACCGTTTAAAATACTTGTCATTAGCAACTTTTCATTTTGTTAATTGCAATCATTTTGCAAAACGGATAACTCTTAAGCTGTCATTATTTTTTGCCAATATAAATGCCGGCTCATGATTTATGGTGATCGGTTCTATGTGCCGCACCTGTCCTTTAACCTGTAGTCCATTTATATTTTCTGTATCAAATTTATTATTGCCTTTATTGATAAGCAGTGTTCCAAAATCTGCATCATTCCTTCCCATCTGGATATTATTGTCGTAATAATTTCCCATCAGTAACACATCAGGCAGCTTGTCTCCGTTAGCATCCACCACTACTGCAGTGCGGAACGGACTTAACTGTGCCTGCCAGGGTAAAGCCTGTGTGGTAAAATTTAGATCGCCTTTATTTATTAATATTGAATTTGAAAAGTAATTGGCGGTTAATACTTGCGCATTGCTTAATTTTTCTTCGGGGAAAATTTCATCCAGTGTTGCTTTTGCAAAATCGGCGGCATACAAAAATTTCTTTTTCAAGAAAGGCAATTGCTTTTGTAATTCATCTTTAGTGGCAAACGGAATTTCTTTTCCACCCACGTAATAAGTCAATACCTGTTCGTTTTTTCCATCACCATCAAAATCATTATAGTATATCCGCACAGGTTGTTCTGCTGTGGCATGCATGCGTGAATTCAATCCCAGGTTGCCTGCAATAAGATCTGTATTGCCATCATTATTTATATCTACCGGTAATAAAAAATTCCACCAGCCTTTATTAGTGCTCAATGTTTTTTTAGCAAACACCCTGTTGGTATTGATAAAAGCATCAATGCCGCCCCACTCGCTGCAAACCAACAAGTCTTTATCACCATCCTTATCAATATCAAACCATAAAGCCTGTGTTACCATACCTTCATTGGCCAATTCAGCAGCATATTGTTCTGTTACATCTTTAAATTTTCCTGTGCCATCATTTTGCAATAAATAAGACCTTGGTGTTTTCCCATAATCCCACGGCACCACCCTGCCACCAATAAAGAGATCAGTAAAGCCATCGCCATTAAAATCATAAGGAACAACACAGGATTGTGTTTCAAAAATATCCCCGAAAGCATTTTCCAGTTTGGTAAAATTACCTTTGCCATCGTTCAAATACACCCGTGGTTTTAAATGCTCGTCTTTCCCATAATATTCATTACCACCACTTGCAATTACAAGGTCAACATGGCCATCATTATTTACGTCGGTGAATTGTGCCGCCACATCTTCACTCATGCTATCCTGCGCCATTGATGGTTGTACAGTTTGAATAAATTTACCATTGGCCTGCTGTAAAAAAATGGCATTATGAAATGTCCTGGAAGCTCCAATGAAAATATCGTCGAGCCCATCATGGTTAACGTCTCCTACTGCTAAGGCGGGCCCTTCAGTGGATACCATATGCGGAATTAAAAACTCCCTGTTAAATTCAATGAAAGAATTTTCTCTGTGTACATAATTTAAACCCGTTTGCTCCGTGATGTCTTCCATTAATCGTGTTTCATTCTTATGATAGCTGGTAATTTTTGTGTAATTAAATTTTGGCAAATCTTTTACATACTTAAATGTGAGTGCTGATTGCTTTGCAGCCAGGTCAATTTTTTGAAAACTATTGTCTGGCCATATTAAAAATGCAGAATCTACTTTTGTGTTGGCTAATCCAATATGCAAAGGCTCTTCCATACTCGATTCAAAACCCCTGGCCGGATTTTTTTCATAGGTTCTAATGCTGCTATCGGCAAACAAAATTACTTTAGCGCCAATAGCATTTACATTTGCAGCGGGGCCATCCAGTTTTATTGAAGCATAGGGTTTATCTTTTTTGTCGTTACTTTTATTTTGATAAACTAAAACCGGCTGGTTAACATTATTCACCACCACATCCAAATCGCCATCATTATCAAGGTCGGCATAAACAGCGCCATTGGAAAATGTAGGTACACCACCAGACACCGCAGCATTCATGTCTTCAAATTGCAGGTTACCTTTGTTATGAAAAAAACAGTTAGGGATTTTTATTTCAGGAAATTTATTCACCAGCGCCATATCTTTTTCACCACTCTTACTTGCATGCAGTTGTTTTTGTATTTCACCATCAGAAATAAAATTGGCATAATCCATATCGTTCATTCTTTTAGGAATACCATTGGAAATAAAGAGATCTTTCAAACCGTCATTGTCAAAGTCCATCCACAGCGGCGCCCAGCTCCAGTCGGACGCGTAAATGCCGGAGTACAATCCTGTTTCGCTGAACATGCCATTGCGCCTGTTGTATTGAAAATTATTCCGGGTATACTGGTACGTGTACCCGATATCTATCTTGTGATAAAAAATATCATACTCATCTTCGCCCAGCGAACGTTTTAAGATATAGGGATCAGAAGGCAGCATATCCATCGAAATAATTTCCGGGTACCCGTCATTATTCACATCAGCTACGTCAACACCCATGGTGAACTGGCTGGTATGCATGAGACTTTGGGAGCCTTCTTCTTTAAAAGTACCATTGTGCTGGTTGATATACAGGTAATCATTCTCATGAAAATCGTTGCCTACATATAAATCGGGCCACCCGTCCAGGTTAATATCGGCAACGGCTACCCCAAGACCATAACTTATTGCTGAGCTGTTGATCTTACTTTCTTTGGTTACGTCAGTAAAGTGTTTATTGTCATCGTTACGGTAAAGGCGGTCGCCTGAAAACACATTATAAGTGCCTAAAAAATCCTGTCGTGGTGCAAATGTGCCGTTTTGATGTACGGAATGGTTTAACAAAAACATATCCAGGTCTCCATCCATATCATAATCAAAAAACACGGCTTGTGAACTGAAACCGGAAAACTCCAATCCATATTGTGCAGCTTCATCAGCATAATAGGGAACGCCGTTGTTAATGCCTTTGCAGATCAGCAATTGGTTTTTTCCGTGCAGGACATCATAATTGCCCACTTTACAGATATACAGGTCCAGCAAGCCGTCATTATTTATGTCAATAACGGATACGCCTGTACTCCATCCACCGTCCTGCGGTATTTGAGCCGCAGCAGTTACATCGCGGAATTTTAAATTGCCCTCATTAAGATATAATTTACTATCACCCTGGTTGGCTGCAAAAAACAGGTCGATCTTACCATCGTTATTAAAATCTCCTGCGCCTACCCCGGCGCCGTTATAAAAATACATGTAGTGAAACATGTTGAAGGAATCTGTTGGGATAAGTGTATTAGTAAAGTGTAATCCTGTTTGTGTGTCACTCAATGTTTCAAATAGAGTGGGAACGGGTGGTTGCTGCTTTTCCTTGTGCCCGCCGCACGACGATGCAATAACAACAATGAACAAACAAGCAAGGGCGGTAATATTTTTTATAGTAGCGTACATGAATTTTAATTCGTTTTTTTGTTTTTGGGTACAGGTACCTGCACTTGAAATAAAACCGGCACTGCATCATTTTGCAGGAATAAAAAATTGCTCCCGTTTTTAGTGGTAACAGGTTGTATATCCCTCACCATTCCTTTTAAAGCCAGCCCGGTTGCTGCAAATTCCAAAAGTGTAAAATTACCTTTGCCATCATTCAGTAAAACCTGGCCGGGATTTGCATCAAGCCTTCCTAACTGCGGTTGAAAATTAAATTCATTACCGCCAAGGATAAGGTCTGTATCTCCATCTCCATCCAGGTCTTTGCAAACTATGGCTTTAACGCAAGACATTTGTACCATTACCGGTAATGATTGAATTGTAAATGTACCATTCCCATTGTTTATGGCAATAACAGAAGGCGTATAGTTGATCTTTTTTATCACGGCTTTTTTTAATTGTTCGGGTGTAAACAATTCTTCCATTGATTTAGTTGCAAATGCAGCATAATGCAGGTTCTGTTTTTTCAGGAACGGTAATTCATCCTGGAGGTCACGTTTCATAAAAACCGGTTTGTCTTTTCCATCTGCAGTTTTGGTGATGATCTTATCTATTCTTCCGTTATCATCAAAATCGCCATAGCACAATTTTAATGGATTTTTTTCGTCGGGATGTAAATTGAAATTCTCCCCTATATTTCCCAATACAAGGTCTTCCCTTCCATCACCATTCAAATCTGCTACTGCAACTGATTGCCACCAACCGTTTAAGCTATCCATGCTGGTGCTCATCTTTTCAAAATGATCTTTCTGAAATTTATACACCTGCGGACTCATCCACGCTCCCACAATTACCAGCTCTTTATGTTTGTCGCCATCCACATCACACATCACAGCGCTGTTGATCATTCCTGCAGCATTGATGCCCCCCAATTTATTTTCTGGCATTTCGGTAAAAATTCCTTTGCCATTGTTTATATAGATATGGCTCAGCGGGGTAATGCCATACTCCTGTGTTACTCCGTTAGCGCCAACAAAAAGATCAAGGTCACCATCGCCATCAAAATCATAAGCGAGTGCAGTACCCGTATTGTCCTTATTCAGCGGAAACGAATTATACGCAATGGTAAAATTTCCCTTTCCATCGTTAATGAATAGACGATGCTGCAACTCTCTTGTAGCAGGTGCAGCGTTATTGCCACCTGCTCCCACAAACAAATCCATATCGCCATCACCATCAGCATCAAAAAATAAAACAGCTGCATCTTCAAATCCTGAAAACTGTTTCATACCAGGAATATCTTTTTTTATAAAGCCCGTATTAGTTTGCAGGTACAACTGGCCGTTGTGCAATGATGTACCACTGATAAATATATCCTGTAAGCCATCACCATTTACATCCGCCACGGCTGCTTTGGGGCCCTGGTGCGATAACATTTCCGGTATGGCTTTCTCCTGGTAAAAATCTGTATAATCCGGTTGCTGATGTTTATCAAAATTTGATTTCACTTCTGTCAATAAAGGCATTAGTTTTTTTTGTTCAGGCACTTTAATTTTTATGCCGTTTTCCGGTTGTGTTAAAACAATCACTTTATTAATTTCCGGGTGGATAATTGTTGTATAAGTAAGATCTGGCCAGTACACGTTCATAGAATCAATAGCCGTTTTATTTCCAATACCAATGATCTGTTTATAATCAACTGATGATTGAAACCCACGGCTGGGATTTACTTCTTTACTCAGTTGCTGGTTACCTTCGTACACAACGATCTTTGCACCTACAGCAAATTTATTTTTATTGTTTCCCTGTAAAGAAATGCCAATGTAATTATTATGGTTTTGCTCCCTGCTGTTATTTTTAAAGATGAGTGCCGGTTCATTTACATTGTTCACTACAATATCCAGGTCGCCATCATTATCCAAATCAGCATAGGCAGCGCCATTGCTGAATGAGTTTTGTGCAAATCCCCAATTAACACCTTCGTCCGCAAATTTGAGGTTACCCAAATTCCTGAACATTTTATTGGGTACTGCAATGGATGGAATTTTATTCACCAGTTCAGTAAGATCTTTCTTTCCTGTTGTAATCATCTTTTGTTTGATCTCATTGGCATCAAAATCTAAAAAATCCTGGTTGGTAAGATCCCTGTATATGCCGTTACACACATACAGGTCTGTTAAGCCATCATTGTCTGCATCGAACATCAATGCCCCCCAGCTCCACTCCGAGGCATTAACGCCGCTGTAATTGGCAATGTCCAAAAACTTTCCGTTACCGGTATTTAATTGCAAAGTGTTTTGTAAGAACTGGTGGTGAAAATCATTTCTTTCTTTCAGGCGATACTGATCAATATCATCAAAGCTTAAAGTTGTTTTCAGGCGGTAATCATCTGCCGGTAACATATCCGTCGTAAAAATATCAGGGTAGCCGTCATTGTTAATATCACCCAAATCAGCACCCATGGATGCATAACTGGTATGCTGAATGCAATCATCCAGTTCATCTTTAAAAGTGCCGTTCTTTTGGTTGATGTATAAATAATCTCTTTCAAAAAAATCGTTGGACACATAAATATCCGGGTAATGATCGCCATTGATATCTCCAACGGTAATGCCTAGCCCAAAACTCATCAGCGTTCCGTGGATACCTGCCTGCTGCGTTACTTCGGTGAAATGTCCATTGTCATTCCGGTATAAATGATCACCGCCGCCTTTGAGGTTCTCTGCCACCGGCCATTTACTGGCAAGCAGGTCACGCTGGTGCGGATAACCAAGGCTGTTAACAGCAACAGGGCTATTGTTGATAATAAAGCAATCGAGATCACCATCCATATCATAATCAAAAAAACTGGCTTGTGTGGAATAACCGGAATCTGCCAATCCAAATTCTTCTGCACGTTCAGTAAAAGTTACCTCACCCCGGCCCTCTCCACCCGGAGAGGGGGAAAGGTGATTATTGATGTACAATTGGTTTTTTCTTAGCGCAGCGTTATTCATATTGCCTGCATTGCAAACATAAATATCCAGCCAGCCATCATTGTTTACATCTGCCAATACCACGCCGGTGCTGAATTGTTGCTTATCAACAAAACCTGCTTTTGCCGAAATGTCTTCAAACTTAAAATTACCCTTGTTTAAAAATAATTTATTGCTGCCCTGGTTTGCTGTAAAAAAAACATCCGGCAATCCATCGTTATTAATATCTCCAATACCCACACCGCCGCCATTATAAAAATTGCGGTAGTTGAGGATATTGATGCTGTCATTATCCTGCACTTTATTATTGAAGATGATACCGGTGCTATCCATTGATTGAAAAAGTGCGGGAGTCTCTTTATCTTTTTCTTTATGACTGCAGGATTGAATGATCAATAATGAGCAAATAATTGCAAGCAACTTATTGCTACCTATTTCCAATATGAGAGATTTATCTTTTGCCATATATGCACGTCCTTTCACTGTATGCACTTTGTTTAAATAGTTTTTTAAAATTAGCTACCGCTATTTTTTACCGGAATACGGATTTATTTTATACAAAACAGGATACTCATTATTCTGAAGAAACAATAACGCATCAGTTTTGTTTATTTTTATTTTTTCAATATCTCTTACCACACCACGCAAATGCAGGCCGGTTTCAAAAGGGTCCTTCCATGTAAAATCTCCCTTGCCGTTATTGATCAGTACATCGCCAAAACTTGCATCCAGTCTTTCATATTGTGGTAAAAAGCCAAACTGGTTGCCGCCTAAAACAAGATCAGTAAAACCGTCATTGTTTACATCGGTGCAATAAATAGTATTGATGCAGCTCAGTTGCGTCATCAATGGTAATTTTTTGATGGTAAAGTTTCCGTTGCCATTATTAATAGCTACTACGGAAGAGCAATAATCGAACTGCTTTACGGTACCCTTGCTTAAAACTTCCGGTGAAAATAATTCCTGTATTGATTTTTGTGCATAATCAATATGTTTTAAGTTATGTTTTTTTATCACCGGCAGTTGTTCTTCCAGGTCACGTTTAACCACCACCGGTTTATCTTTTCCATCAACAGTATAAGTTATTACTTTATCCACGGTTCCGTTTTGATCAAAATCATTCAACCATAATTTTACAGGATTTTTTTCGTCGGGCTGCAGGTAAAAGTTTTCCCCGATATTGCCTATGATCAGATCTTGTTTACCATCATTGTTTACATCTGCAACACAAATGGCTTGCCACCACCCCAGCAAACTATCCAGGTTGGTCTTCACTTCTTCAAACTTATCTTTTTTATAAGAAAATATCCTTGGCGCCATCCATTCGCCTGCAATGATGAGTTCTTTTGCCGTATCGCCTGTAACATCAGCCCATACGGCATTGGTAACCATTCCTATTTTTGATATTTCAGGATTTTTGGTGGCAGCCATATCTGTAAAGTGACCATTGCCATCGTTTACAAAAAGAAAACTGGTGGGGTCCATTCCATATATTTTTGGATAACTTCTTGCGCCAACAAAAATATCCGGGTATCCGTCGCCGTTAAAATCATTTACAGCAGCCACCGCAATATTCATTGATACATTGGGAAATGCATTGTCTGCTATGGTAAAATTTCCTTTGCCGTCATTTTTAAACAAGCGCAACTGCAGTTCCCTGCTGAGCAGATCGTTATTATTTCCCCCGGGGCATACCAGCAGGTCGAGGTCTCCGTCATGATCACAATCAAATAAGTTTACCGCCACATCTTCAAAAGATAAAAACTGCTGAAAAGTTTTTTCTTCTTTCTTAATAAAACCACCAGTTGCATTTTGGATATACAATTGTCCTGCATGAGCGGGTGTGCCGCCTATGTACACATCGTCCAGTCCATCACCATTTACATCTCCCACTGCAGCTTTTGGCCCTTCACGGGAAAGCATCCGCGGAATATTTCTTTCTGTATAAAAATCCACCACATCATTTTCCTGGTGCTTATCAAATGTTGCCGGCAACGGAGAAAAAATGGTTGATAGTGGAAGGCTATCCTGTGCCACCATCATTTCTTTTTCATCATCCTGCTGTATTGTTAAGATTTGATTAATACCGGGATGAATAATTTTCTTAACCGTTCTGTTGGGCCAGGTTACAACCAGTGAATCTATCACCGAAAATTCTCCAATGCCAATTACCTGTTTGTAATCAACAGAAGATTGAAAACCCCTGCTGGGAATTACTTCACGGGTAAGCGCTTGTCCGTTTACGTATGCTTGTATCTTGCTGCCTACAGCAAATGTGTTCAACCCCTTTCCTTTTAATGAGATTTCGAGATAATTATTTTTATTCAGCTCCCTTGCATTGTTTTTATAAACAAATGCTGGTTGGTTTTCATTGTTGATGATGAGGTCGAGGTCGCCATCATTATCCAGGTCAGCATAAGCAGCGCCATTGGAAAAAGTAGCTTGTGTAAAACCCCACTGATCGCCTATATCAGTAAATTTCAACTGGTGGTCATTACGGTACACTTTATTTTTAAGTGGCGTTTTAGGAATTTCTTTCAGCACCTGGTCCACTTCATCTTTTTTGCCTGTTAGTACCATTTTTTGTACCACATCATTAGCAAAGAAGTTCATAAAATCAAGGTCGGTAACATCGTGGTTAACACCGTTGCACACATAAATATCATTCCAGCCATCATTATCCATGTCAAACATTAAAGCACCCCAGCTCCAGTCGGTGGCACTTACACCAGCATAATTTGCGATATCAATAAAATCACCATTCTTACTATTCAGTTGCAAACAATTTTTTACATAGTGGTAATAAAAACCTGCATTTACTTTTCGCCTGAACATATCGATGTCATCAAATGCACCTGTTGTTTTAATCCGAAAATCTGAAAGCGGTAACATATCTGTTGTAAAAATATCAGGATAGCCATCGTTATTAATATCCGCTATATCGGCACCCATAGAAGAAAAACTGGTGTGCTGCATTTTTTCTTCCAACTGGTCTTTAAAAGTGCCGTTCTTTTGATTGATGTACAAGTAATCTCTTTCGTAAGAATCGTTGGCCACATAAACATCAGGGTATCCGTCACCGTTAATATCGCCAACAGAAACGCCCATGCCAAAGCTTATCAATGTGCCGTGAATACCTGCCTGCTGTGTTACCTCGGTAAATTTGCCGTTATCATTCCTGAACAAATGATCACCACCACCTTTTAAAAATTCGCCAACAGGCCATTTGCTTTCTAACAGATCTCTTTTGTTAGCAAATTCCAACTGGTTAACAGGAATAGGGCTGTTGTTGATCATAAAGCAATCCAAATCGCCATCCATATCATAATCAAAAAAGGAAACTTGTGTGGTGTAAGCCGAAATATCTAAACCATATTGTGCAGCAGCTTCTGTAAAAGTGAGGTTGTGGTTATTAATGTAGAGTTTATTTTTCCTGTTACCCGTTTGCATGTGGCCGGAAGAACATACATAAATATCCAGCCAGCCATCGCCATTTACATCGGCAAACACCACACCAGTATTCCATTTATCATCTTCAATAATGCCAGCTGCTTTAGAAATATCTTCAAACTTTAAATTGCCTTTGTTTAAATAGAGTTTATTATTACCGGCATTGGAAGTTAAGAATACATCGGGCAGTCCATCATTATTGATATCGCCAATAGCCACACCGCCACCATTATAAAAATTACGGAACAGGAAACTGTTTTCTTTTTTGCCATCATTTACTTCGTTCATAAAATTTATTCCGCTGTCATCTACCAGCTCAAAAAGTGTTTGCTCATGTTTAGATGTACAGGAATTAAAAAGCAGTATGCCGGCAAGAATAAAACAGCGGGTGCGCAGGTTCATCATAAATGATTTACAGAAAGTAACAACAAAAAAAGAAAGGCCAATTAAATTGACCTTTCTCAAAGTTAGACTATAATATGATTATACATTACTGTTAATAGCCGGGATTTTGTACCAGGTTAGGGTTAGCTGCTAACGCCTGGCTTGGTACAGGGAATACTAAATATTTAGGATCGTCCGTTGGTTTGTACTGCCATGTTTTTAAGAACATACCATAGCGGATCAAGTCAGTCCTGCGCACTTTTTCCCAGTATAATTCTCTTCCTCTTTCTGCTAATAAAGTTTTAGGATCTTCTACATTAGCAGTATTAGCTAAAACCAGTGGCCCTACTAACGGAGCTGCTTTTCTAGCTACCCTTAGTGCATTCACTAACGCCAAAGCACCAACCGGGTCAGGAGCAGTAGTAGCACGTAATTTAGCTTCAGCAACCATCAACACCACATCTGCATACCTGAAGATCACTTCATCATTACCTGCGTTATTTTGATAGTAAGCTGATCCGTTGCTAAAATCAGGGCCATATTTTTCAACACGGATACCTGTTATTTCCAGGTTGGCGCCGGTTTCCTTCATATCAGCTGCAATGGCAGGATCGAATGCTAAGTTATTAGCAGGCGTTTTCCTGTCTTTTTCAGCTACACCATTTTCATTGTATTGCTGACCGATCATAAAACCAGGTCTTTGTCCTGAAGCATTGGTAACACCAGGATAGTATCTTCCGCCAACTCTTGAATCAACCGCTGTATCTGCATAACGACCACTTTTATCTGTGGCAAAATTGGTAACACCCACCATTGGAGTAACTGCACCAAAACTGTTATAGAAATCGCTGATGGTGGTAAATCCATTCCATCCTGCATTGGGATTGGTACTGGTTTCCTGGTTGTAGTGTAATGTTCTGCACCACTCACCGCGTACATCACTCACATTTGAAGAAGAACCAGAGCTATTTACAATAGTGAATATATTTTCTGTTGAAGCACCATTGTTAACATCAAAATTTTTGAAATACTCACTCATGTAAGAATAATTACCACTGGAAATTATACTATTGCCGATAGTGATCACCTGTGTCATATCTGCATCTGCAAATGTTGGTGCAGCCCTGTTATTCCATGCACCCCTGTTTAAATAACATTTCATCAATAAGGTATTACCCGCATTTTTAGTGGCTACTCCTGCTCCACCTGTAGTAGGTAAGTTGGGAATAGCTGCAGTTAATTCATCAATGATAAACTGAGATGCTGCTGCGCCTGTTTTTACAGTAGGTGCATTCAATAAATTATCACCGGGATTTCTTACAGGATATTGCCCGTAAAGATCCAGTAAATAATATAAAGAGATAGCTCTTAAAAATCTTGCCTGTGCTGCCTGTGAGGCTGATGGTGAAAAGCCTAACACGTTGGTGGCATCAAAATTAAGTTTGTTCAAAGCGTTGAACACATTCAATACATAGGCATGATCAGCATTCCATGTATGATTGTGTAACACACGCCAAACACCGTTATCATCCCAGTCGCCACCTCTTGTAGGAACAAGGGCTTCATCAGACACATTTTCTTCCAAACAGAAAAGCAAATCCTGAGCGGTGAATGGCCCGCCCAAATCGGCATAAGCACCTTGCAATAATAACCCCACCCCGGCTGATCCAAGGGCATTAGCAGTTTGACCATTGGTTAGCCTGCTATTTAAGCTCTCATCCAGCTTTGTACAACTCACCATAGTAAGCAAAAGCAGAGAGAGGAATTTTATATTTTTATACTTTCTCATAATTTAGATTTTATAATGAATTATAATGAAAATTTAAATCCAAATGATATAGCCCTTGCTGTTGGATAAGGTATATATTCAATTGAACGTGAAGGATAGCTATTATTGCTCTTATCGATGTTAACTTCCGGATCAAATCCTGAGAATTTAGTGATAACAAACAAATTGCTTGCACTAACAAAAGCATTCAGTCCTTTAACATATTTTCCGGCATTACCGATGTTATAGGATAATGAAACGTTTCTTAGTTTAAAGAAATTTCCTTTTTCCAGGAACCTTGTAGAAGCACCTACCGGGCTGGTTGCTTTTTCTGCAGAATTGTATGCATTCTTGTCAATATTTCTACCGTTAGCTATACCAGAAATATTGGTAACACTTGTAGCTGTATTGTTATAGATCAGGAATCCTGCTGCGCCACCACAGTTAAGCACAAACGTAAGTTTCCTGTACCTTAAAGTTGAACTTACACCGTAGTTGTCTTGTGGATTAGGATTACCTGAAAAATCAGGACTTGCACCGATGATCTGGTTACCACTGGCGTCAAAACCGCCAAAAGCTTTCAGGTAATATTCATTAACGGGTTGATTATTGGTAATCACCTGGCCTAATGTACCAGATACGCCCTGGCCATTGATCTGGCCAGTCAGGATTTTAATATCCTGTCCGTTTTGAGTAAATTTCTTTAACAGGTTTTTATTGTGAGAATAGTTCACCCTTACATCCCATGTAAGATCAGATTTTTCGATGATGCTGGCGCCTAAACTTACTTCTATACCATCATTGATCAAATTAGCAGGAAGATTTATAAAGTATACTGAAGCTGGTGCAGGTTGAATTGCAGTGCTTTGATACAATATCTTACTGGTATTTTTGTAGTAGTAATCTATGCTTCCGAATATCCTGCTGTTTTTGCTGGTAAAATCAAGACCGATATTGTAGGAGTTAGTTTGTTCCCACTGCAAATCGGGGTTAGCAACATTGATCTGGCTAACGGTATTGTTTTGTGTAAATAAAAATTGCTCTTGTGCAGCTCCTGCCGGAAACTCCTGGTTACCAGTAATACCCCATGAAGCTCTTAATGCAAGGTTAGACAAAAGAGTATTGCTCTTCATAAAGTCTTCATTGCTTATAGCCCATTTAAAACCTACCGCAGGAAAATAGCCATATTTATTATTCGAACCAAACTTACTGGAACCATCTGCTCTTACTGAAGCAGAAAGATAATATTTGTCAGAATAGTTAAAACCTACTCTTCCGAAATATGATTGCAATTCTATTTTGGGATCAATATAAATAGAAGGTGCATTCTGTGTTCTTCCATCCTGCAACATTGCAGTGTATGGAATATCTATTTTAGTAGCCTGGTCCAGGTTGGTATTAAACCCTGAAGCAGAGAATGAACTATTTGAGAAATTAGATTTCCAATATTCAAAACCTGCCACCGCATCAAAATTCAGGTTTTTGGTAAATGCTGTTTTATAAGATAGTGTATGCGTTATAGTTTGAGAATTCAATTTCTGGTTAGAAATTGCACCAAAACCCTG
>Ga0068859_100001925_pt1 | contig 21182 bp, 17 predicted proteins | sample KBSSwiS22_FD_66585 | JGI IMG/M metagenome (GOLD analysis project Ga0068859, IMG submission 66585) | Switchgrass rhizosphere microbial communities from Kellogg Biological Station, Michigan, USA - KBS Switchgrass S2-2 | ecosystem: Host-associated > Plants > Roots > Rhizosphere > Soil ...
GTCTGCAGCTGCGTCTTGTTGCCCGAGTCGTAGCCGGTCTCCATCTGCGCCATGCGGGCGCGCTCCAGCTCGACCGGGTCGACCCCGCGCGTCACGGTCAGGTAGTCGCGGATCGCGATGCCGTGGCGCCCCTCCTCGGCCGTCCAGCGCCCTACCCACTGGCCCCAGGCCCCGTCCCGACCGAACCGCGTGGCGATCTCGCGGTGGTAGGACGGCAGATTGTCCTCGGTGAGCAGGTTGACGACCATCGCGATCTTGGCGACCGGATCCAGCGGACTGTCCTCGGGCTGCCAGTCCTCGCCACCGAGGAAGGCGAAGTCGCGGCCGCGGCTCCAGGGCACGTAGTCGTGGGGGTGCCACTCCTTGGCCAGGCCGAGGTGCCGGTCCAGATTGGCCGCGACGACGGGTTCGAGTTCGTGCAGCAGGTCCATTCGCCAAGGGTAGGTGATCCGGACGGACGGACGAACGGCCAAAGCAGAACCCGCCGGTAGCACGCTCACGCGTAACCGAGTTCGTGCAGGCGGCCGTCGTCGATGCCGAAGTGGTGCGCGATCTCGTGCACGACGGTGATGCGGACCTCGCGCACGACGTCCTGCTCGCTCTCGCAGATCGCCAGTGTCGGGTTGCGATAGATGAAGATCCGGTCGGGTAACTCGCCGCCGTAGCTGCTGTCACGCTCGGTCAGCGCAATGCCGTCATAGAGCCCGAGCAGGTCTGGATCGTTCGCCGGAGGGTCGTCCTCCACCAGGATCACCACGTTGTCCAGCATTGCCACCAGCTCGTCCGGCACAGAGTCGAACGCCGCCTCGACAAGTTCGTCGAAGCGGCGTTCGGAGAGCGGGAACGGCACGGCCAGCCGGCCGCGGTCAGTCGCGCAGGTAGGACAGCAGGCGCAGAATCTCGATGTAGAGCCAGACGAGCGTGACGGTGATGCCGAAGGCGGCGTACCACGCGAACTTCTCGTCGGCGCCGCTCTTGATGCCACGCTCGACCATGTCGAAGTCCAAGACCAGGTTGGCCGCGGCGATCACGATGCAGACCAGGCTGAACACGATCGCCAGGGCACCACCGCTGCGCAGGCCCAGGCCGTCCGGGGTGAACAGGTAGGCGACCAGGTTGACCAGCATGAGGCCGAAGACGCCGATACTGGCGCCGACGACAATGCGGGTGAACTTCGGCGTGACCCGGATGGCGCCGATCTTGTAGACGAACAGCATGCCCGCGGCAACCATGACGGTGCCGGTGATCGCCTGGATGACGATGCCGTTATAGGCGTGCTCGAACGCCTTGCTGATCGCGCCGAGCAGTACGCCCTCGAAGGCCGCGTAGCCGATGGCCAGCGGCGCGTTCGCCACCATCTTGAAGGACATGTAGAGCCCGATGCCCAGCGAGCCGAGCAACCCGACGATCAGGACGGGAACGAACTTGTCGGTCGGCACGAACGCCCACGCGGCGCCGCCGGCCAGCAGGATCGTGGCGAGCATGGCGCCGGTACGGACGACCACGTCGTCCAGCGTCATGTACCGGCCGGTGCGCGATCCGGTGTAGGCGGGCTTGCTGAACATGTCGTTCAGCTCGGATGCGGACGGGGTGGCGACCGCGCCGGTCGCCTTACCGAAGTTCCGGATGACGGGGTTCTCGGCCATGGCCGACTCCTCTGGTGTCGCGATTTACGTGCGTGGAGTGAACGTTACGGCGATCGGATCGGTTCCCGCTCCATGGCGGACTCACAGCGCGGCGCGGGCGCAGCCCACCGCCATGCCGGCCACCAGCGGCCGGGTGTTGTCGAAGGTCTGCATGACGCCGCCGAAACCAGCTTCGACCTCAGATCCAGCAGTTGATCGTCGCGCGCCGCCTGCTCGGCAAGAGTTCCGCCGAGCTCAAGTAACCGGTCGTCCACACGGTTCTCCACAGGGGTGGACAGGGGTGTGCACGAATCGTGACCTGATTTCGGTCACGTCGCCGCGTGGCGTTCACCGGAAAGTCGTGACAGGCGCGAAACAATGGGCACCGAACATAGGTGAGGGCCCCTGCGAGTATGAGTCGCAGGGGCCCTCCACATTCGGCCGGCCCGCTGTTGAGGGCGAACCTTCCTCCTGTGTGTGCGATTCACGCACCGAGGTGCGCTTCACGCGTGCGAGCCGTCCGCCGGAACGGAGCGTCTCGCGTGCGGTTCGCCGACCTTTCCCGAAGGAACGGCCGGTGACCCACGAGGTGCGGTCCGGTTCGCCGAAGCTCACCTTCCCGCGGAGGCCTCGCTGCACCGCTCGCCGATTTCTCGACCGCGTGCGTTGCGCGACCACCGTTCGGATCAATGCCCGTAGTACGCCGGACTATCGGTTTCCCGACCGTCCGGACCCGTCCGTTCCCCTGGCATTCGCGCCGGTTGCCCGGTGCGTTCCCTGGATCCCGTCCGTCCGGGGTCTCCCCCGGCCTGCGAGCCGTTCACCTTGCGGTAGTGGAATTTCTACGCGCCCTGATCCCCTTGCGCAATAGGGGTTTCTAGATCTTTTTCAGGTGTGTCGTGGCGGACGTGACGTCCACAGGCTTCTCCACACGATGTGGCCGGTTATCCCCCGAGCGGACCGGTTGTGCACCGCTGCGCCCACAGGTTCGTGCACAAATTCAGTCGAGCGGCCGGGCCAGCAGATCCGCGTATTCGGGGTGCTTCCTGACGAACGCCACCACCAACGGGCACAGCGCCACGATCTTGTCGCCACGGGAGCGCAGGTCATCCAACGCCTCGCGCACCAGTCGGGTCGCCAGGCCCCGTCCGCCGAACTTCTCGCCCACCTCGGTATGCGGCATGACGGTGAACTCGGGCCGGACGTCGATCACGGTGAGTCCGGCGAGCTCGCCGTCGACCCAGATCTCGTACTGTCCAGCTTCGTCGTTACGAACAACGCTGATCTCGGATTCGTCAGTCATGCCAGCAGCCAACACCACTACCGTCAGTTCTATGTCCGAACCTGTTCTGTATCCAGGTCGCGAGGTCATGCTCGGGGAGAGCACGAAGGTGCGACGGCTGCTGCCCAACCTGGGGCGCCGTCTCGTCGGGCCGTGGTGCTTCATCGACCACTACGGGCCGGACGAGGTGGCCGGGCAGGACGGGATGCGCGTACCGCCGCACCCGCATATCGGGCTGCAGACGGTCAGCTGGCTGCTGGACGGCACCGTGCACCACCAGGACAGCCTCGGCAGCGACCAGGTCATCAGTCCCGGCACGCTCGGCATCATGACCGCCGGCCGCGGCATCGTCCACGCCGAGAACAGCCCCGTCCCGCATCCTGCGCTCCTGCACGGTGTGCAGCTCTGGGTGGCCCTGCCGGAGGCGAGCAAGGATGTCGCGCCGCAGTGGCAGTTCACGGCCGACCTGCCCCGGTTCGCCTCGCCGGGGATGGAGGGGACGGTCTTCGTCGGCTCGCTGGACGGCGCGCGCTCCCCCGGCACGACGTTCTCGCCGCAGGTGGGTGTGGACCTCGCGCTGAAGGACCGCGCGGACGAGCTGATCCCGCTGGAGCCCGAGTTCGAGTACACCGTGCTCGCCCTGGACGGCGCTGTGGAGATCGAGGGCACGACGCCGCGCGTCGGCTCGTCCCTGTACCTGGGGCGGGGGCGGCGCGAGCTTCGCCTGCAGGCGACCTCCGGGCCCGTCCGGCTGATGCTGCTCGGAGGCGCCCCGTTCGAGGAACAGATCGTCATGTGGTGGAACTTCGTGGGACGCTCCACGGAGGAGATCGCCGAGGCTCGTGCAGAGTGGATGGCGCAGGACCGGAGATTCGGCATCGTCGGCGGGTACGACCCCGCCACCTACGACGGCGCCTGGATGCCGGCACCGGAACTACCCGCCGGCCGGCTCAAGCCCGGTGGAGCGGCACGAGAGAGGAAGCAGCCGTGAGCGACAAGGAACCCCAGACCGAGGATCCGAAGAGCAAGTTCCGCGAGGCGTTGGAGAAGAAGCGAGGGCAGCAGCACAAGGCCGCCGAGGGCGCGACGGGCGATTCGAAGATCCACGGCACGCATGGCTCGGCCGGAGGCAAGCGCACGTTCCGCCGCAAGAGCGGCGGCTGACCGGAACAACGACAGCCGGAGATGTCTAGGCCAGCATTGGCGCGAACCACGTGGTCTCAAGCGTGTCGGCCGGCCACCAGACCGCGGTGCCCGCACGACATCGCGCACTTGCCATCCGAGTCAGCAAGCCGCTCGCCAAGGCACTGTCGGCATGACTGTGGCCCACTCGCTTCGAGAGATGTCGCCGCTTCTGGCGCAAATCAGAGCGGCGGCGGCTTCTGGACTTGATTGCCAGATCCAACCAACCCGCTGGGTTCCGGCTGCAAGAAGCCGATCGCCAGATGGGTCGAACGCCACCGTGAAAAGTGGGCCACTGTCTGGATCTAGCTGTGCCCAGATGCGGGGTCGCGAACGGTCCGTCACCTCCCAAATCCACAAGACGCCGTCCGAGCTCGCTGCGGCGAGGGTGCTCCCGTCGGGGGCAAACGCAACCGAGTTGACGTAGTCCGACGGTCCGCCGAAGGGAGACGTAAGCCTGATGGGAGCAGACGGATCACTGATGTCGAATAGCCGCACCTTGCGATCGGCGCCTCCTATCGCAAGGGTTCTCCCGTCGGGTGAGAAGGCCGCTGCGTACACATAAGTGCCGAGGTCGGAAATGGCCGCTGTGACGACGGCACTTCCGTTGGCCGCCACGGACCACAGGACCGCTTCGGCATTCGCGCCGGTGCCCACGAGCATCCGGCTATTGGGAGCGAACACCACCTTGTACGCCTCGTTGTGCAGTCCGGTGAGCACATGAGGACGCTCGCCACCATTCGACGCATCGAGCTTGAACAAGTAGACGTTGTGGTCGTCGCTTGCCGCGGCGAGGAACTGCCCGTCCTCGCTAACCGCGGTGGATTCGATGCTACTTCGACCGGCATTGAGCCGACGCGCCGATCCTGAGGCGTGCAACTGCTCATCGACATTCCAGACATATACAGCGCCATTGGATGAGCCCACCGCGAGGACGCTCCCGCCAAGTGATGCGGTGCCGTTCAAGGCACTGCCGTCTTGCCTCAATTGCGGGCCACGGCGGGGACGGTCTCCGTCGTCGATGTTCCAGGTCCAGACAGCGGGGTCCTGAGAACCGGAGTCGAGTAGGACTTCGTTGCCGTCGGCAGAGAACGCGCTGGCGTAGACGGTTGATGGCGATCCGTATAGAGCTGGTCCCGGCACGGTGAAGATACGCAGACCGCCATCAGCAGCCGTCGCCGCCAGGTCACCGCCAGACGGGCTGAAGACTAGCCCGGTAACGGGTGACGCTGTTCGAAATGAACCAACAACATCGCCGGACGTCGGATCGACGAGTCTAATCAGATCGTCTGAGCCACCGGTGGCGAGCAACGACCCATCGGGTGAAAATGCAGTGGCATTCACCCAGCTCTCATGATTCGGCATTTTGGCGGGCCGCGCCTTGGTCGGCGCTTCGGAGAGTTGCCAGAGGTCAGCGGTTCCATCGCGAGTTCCGGCAACGAGGCGTTCGCCCTTCGGGTCGAGCGCCACGGTCATGATCATTCCTTCCATATGGATAAGCCTGTCTCCGCCAGAGGTACCTGCCAAGCTCCAGACACGAACTGTTCCGTCGGTCGACGCCGCTGCAACGGTCTCGCCTGCGGCATCCGTAGCAATCGCCTGAACCGGCGCCTCGGATATTGGTACTTTCGAGGCGTTATCCCCACCGTCGAGATCCCAGCGATATACCGCGCCGTCAGCGCTCGCTGCCCAGAGCTGTGCCCCCGATCGAATGAACACGAGGCCGTACACGGTCGCTGCAGGACCGCTCAAACGTCTTACCTCTCGCGGCGCAACGGGTACCGACACGTCGTAGAGCAGCACATCGGGATCCTTCCCGGATACAGCCAGAAAGCGCCCATCCGGACTGAACGCCACCGCGAAGATCTCACCCGACCGCGCCGTCGGCAATGTCGCTCGGCCAACCTTTGACTTCGCCCCGTACGCCCATAGTTCGACACTCCCGTCGCCATTCCCAACCGCGATGAGTCGACCGTCCGGCGAGAAGGCGACTGCCTGGGCTACCCCGTGTGTGGAGCGCAAGCGTGTAGGGAGGCCGAGCGATGCGGCATCGAGCAACGCTGAGCGCGCCTCGACCGTCGGAGCGAGGCGATAGGCGGCCGCCGCAAGCTGCGAAGCAAGTGTCGGATCCTTTGCCCGCAACCGAGCGGACCGGGCTGCCAGCTCGCGCGACTGGGCCAGGCTTCGGTCCAAGCGCGCGTTCGCTTCAGTTCGCTCTGCCTGATTGCGCTGGCGATGGGCAACTACGACCAAGATCGCCGCGATAACGGCCAGCGCCGTGGTGACCGCGGCTAGACTCGTCAAGATAGCGCTGCGACGACGCGCCGATACACGTTCACGCCGCTCCGCATCGACACACGCGTTGAGGAACTCGACTTCGACTGGCTTGAGGAGACGTCTCGTATCGTCGTATTCGGCGAGTGCCCGCATCGGTCGCAGGCGCCCACCTCGAACCAAGGCTAAAGGATCCCGGTCCGCCGCGATCCACGCTGCGGCCGCATCGCCAACCTGTCGGCGATACTGGAGGGACGTCGTCATCTCAGAAACCCACGCCGCCAGTCGCGACCAAGCTTCAATCACCGCTTCGTGCGCCAAGGTGACGTTGTCGCCGTCGACTATGAGCAGGCGCGCAGTGACGAACGCATCGGCGACATGCGATTCCACTGAATCGAGCCCCGACAGAGCAACCGGGCACCGCGTCGCCAATCCCTGGGCGTCGACGGACACGCAGCGGAGGAAGAATCGTCGCGCCGCGTCGCGGTGCGTGGGATCCAGACTGTCGTAGGTGTGACTGGCGGTGGCCTCGATTGCACCGCTTACGCCGCCCGTCACCAGGTAGTCATCGGCCGTTAGGCGAGCGCCTGGGCTCTGTTCCCATGCCGCCAGCAGAGCGTGGCCGAGCAGAGGCAGGAGTTCGCTGGCTACGGCGCCTGCTTTGGGCACGGCATCTCTGAGAGCCGCGTGAACGAAACCGTCCGACACTTCGGTTCCGCAGACGCGCGGAGGATCCGAGATCGCTTCTTCAATCTCGGCCTCCACCATCGCAGGCACCACAATAGAGAAGCGTTCTAGACCGCGCGCCAAGTCAGGAATACGCGTAGCAGCCTCATAGAAATCTGACCTCAGAATGAATATCACGACTGAACGGCTTTGCCGCGCAGTAGCGAGAACATCCGCAACAAAATTCGCTGGCCGCATTCTTGCCTGATTTGCACGCGTAAAAAGCTCCTCAAGCTGGTCGACCACGATCAGTCGCCGCTCGCCATCCTCATTGAGTGCAGTGGCGATTTCCAATCCGGCGGATGGACGAATAGTCCACGATTTCTGAATTCCCGGGACGTCCCCATGCTCGATCCGGGGCACCAAGCCAGCGCCGACCAGAGAACTCTTGCCCACGCCCGAAGCCCCCGTGACTACCAATGGCCCGACAAGCGACTGGTCGCTCAGCGACTTCACTTGCGCGACAAGTGCCGCGGCCGCGGACGCGCGACCAAAGAAAATGCTTGCATCCGTGGGGCCGAACGGTGCGAGGCCTTTATACGGTGGCGCTCCGCCGGCCGGCGCATTTCGCGCAGGACCCCGTCGCGCGCGGCGGACGGCATCTACCCATGCTTGTTGCGAGTCCTCACCGACGATCTCCATCGCGGCGAGTACTGACTGAAATGCCGAAATATTCGTCAACTGCGGAAGGTGCCTGCCGGAGACATATCCGCCGATGGTTGCCTTGGGCACGCCAGATCGAGCTGCGAGCTCGCCTAGCGACAAGCCCGAAAGCAAGCGAGCGTGGGCGAACGCCACCGCAAAGTCGGACGCGGTCCGCACCGCCCGCGGGTCAGGCACACACCGAGGATAGGCATCCCTGCACCCAGTGTGCAGGCGTAAGCCCGACAGATATGTCCTCTTATGGCCCGAATGTCCGGCCGGAGTTTGTCCGAACCACGCCCAGACGCTTGCTGGCCCTCCTGCCAGCGCGATGCTCGAGCCTGACCGCTTTCCCGCATCGTAGGAGCGTCGCGGCATGCATCAAACGAACCAAGCGACCAGAGGTCGAGTTCGGTCCATCGCAAAGGTAATCGCGGGCCTCGCAATCCTGATTTCCGCTTTGACAACCCCGTACGCACCAGCCGGGGCCACCAGCTTCTACGGCTCAACGTACGACCACGCGACTGGTTTTCACTTATGCGGAAACCCTTCAACAGCAGCGCTGCAAGCTTGGTGGGCAAACTCACCATTCTATTCAATCGGTCTTTACGTCGGCGGAAGCAATGGCGAGACCCTAGGCTGCACGGATCTTGGGACCTCGAAATGGCAGGCCGCTGGAAATGCCGGCCTCGCAATCCATCCCTACTTCTATGGCAATCAGGTGTCGGCTGGTTGTGGTGGTCAATATCCAAGTATAAGCCTCACTCGAATATCGCTCACTCCTGCTACGGCCGAAGCGCAAGGGGAGCACGCAGCGGATGTAGCATCCGCCGACGCGCTCGCCCACAGCGTCGCGGGTGGCGGAGTGATCTACTTCGACTTTGAGTCCTTCACGAATCACTCGAGTTCCTGCATCGCCGCCGCTCAAGCATTCGTCCGTGGCTGGACTCATCAAATGAACTCATACACTTCGTATTGGGCCGGGGTTTATGGGTCAAGCTGCGGCTCGGCACTCAGCAAGTTCACGCCATCGCAAATCGGCTACACGCTCCGTTATATTTCGCCTTATGACAACGCGCACTCGCCAACCGGCGTTTTCGGACTTGACTGCCTGGACGATAATCTCTGGAATTCCAACCAACGCATTCATCATACGGTCGGCGGAGTCCACAAAAGTTGCGGTGGTTACGCCATGACTGTAGATGGGGACTGTCTCGACGGCTATACAGACCGTCCCGGCTTCAGCGGACCTCTTTCTGCTACGTGTACGAAGTTTTGGTGAAAGGCAAACCGTGATGGAGCTGATTGGCGTGAGACTGGCAATTCTGACTGCCGCTGGGACAATCGTTGTCGCAACCGCGGGGTGTGCGAGCGAAGCGAATTCATCGGTGAGATCATCCGGGACCACCAATGTGACTACTACGTCGGCTCCCGCTGTTACCACTGTGACTCCTACGTCGGCTCCCCCTGCCACGATGCCGTTAGGATCCGCAACGGGGTCCCTCGTGTGGCGCACAGGGGATAAGGACCTTGAGGAACTGGACCTCGAAACGGGTCAGTGGTCGAAGATCACGCTTCCCACTGGACTATCGAGCAAAGATGTAGGTGACGCGCGCCGCCTCCCAGACGGAAGTCTCCTTCTGGCTGCTGCAGATGCAACATCGTTGCGGCTGTATCGCCAGCCGGCGGGCACTCAGACGTGGACTGCGACCGCTCAAGATCTGGCCTGGCCTGGTCCGGCAGAATCCGGAACATCAACTCGGCTCTTGATCTGCGTCACCGACGCCGATCTGATAGGCGTGGTAGTGCAGATACAACAAACTACCAATGGTGCCTACGTCGCCCCCTTCGTTTCCGAGGACGGGGGGGCCAGTCTCACGGCTTGGCCGACAGAGAACACCATTTTGTGGCAGAACGCTGTATTTACGTCTGCCACCTCGGCCACCGTGATAGCCGGCGCCGGCAATAATCGCGCTTGGGTTACATCCGACAGCGGACTTAAGTGGTCTGCGGTCGATGTCAAGGGAGACGAGCTCGGGCCACTAGTGCCGGACCGAACCGGCGAACTGCTACTCGGCAGCATCGGCGTCGACGACAACAGTGCGACGTTTACCGAATACGCCAGCACAGAACGCGGTCAAGAGTTCGCCGCTACCAGCCCTCCGCTCACGCTCCCCAGCAACGCGGAGAATGTGATCGTGGGCGCCGCAGATGCAACATGGTGGGTCATCGCAGGAGACACGACATTCCGAACCTCGGACGGGGGGGCAAGCTGGCACACGTCGCCATCAGGTGCCGCGCCCCGCGCCATTGCCCGTCTGGTTACGACCGACTCCGAGAATGCCGCCGCCGTGACTCAGACCGATTCATGCTCGAAGGAAACAGGCGCCTGTTCGACCTCGGGGTGAGATCTACATCACTCATAATGGTGGCGAAACCTGGTCAGCGGTGAGGTGAATTTCCGATAGGTGAACGCTAAGCGGCCGGCCGGGAACGGCAGAGATGCCTGTCCTGAGATCGGCGGGCATCGGCGATCTCTGTGGCCGATTCGGGTCTCGCACTGATGCGTTGGAGAAGAAGCGCGGCCAACAGCAAAGGGCCGCCGAGGGAGCGACGGGCGATTCGAAGATCCACGGCACGCATGGCTCGGCCGGAGGCAAGCGCACGTTCCGCCGCAAGAGCGGCGGCTGAGACACGACGACGCTGCACCGCTTCCCGCGGGGTGAATCGGCCGGTGATTTCCCGGGCCGCGAATGCTTCGGTGACACCGCCGCAACATGGGTTGGCTAGCGTCCGCGGCGATGACACGACCGCCGACCCGACGCCGCCCACCCGCTGCCTGGGTGTGGCAGCTGGCCACCGACCAGCCGGGCACCGTGCACGAGGTGATCCTCGAGCAGCTCCGGTCGGTCATCCTCGCCGGTCAGGCCCCGCCCGGGGCCGCGATCAACGTCGATGACGTCGCCGAGCGCTTCGTCGTCAGCCGGATCCCCGTGCGGGAGTCCCTCAAGACCCTGATCGGTGAGGGTCTGGTCGATCACGAGCCCCGCGCGGGATACCGCGTCGCCCAGCTCACCAGGACCGAGCTCGGTGAGCTCTACGTGGTGCGCGAGGCGCTCGAGAATGCCGCACTGTCGGTGGCGGTCGCGAACGCCAGGCCTGAGCACGACGCGGACGTCGACGCGTCGTACCACGCGCTGACGGCCGCCATCGGCGCCCACGACGCCCGCGGTCACCACCTGCAGAGCCGCCGGTTCCACCTGGCCCTTGCGTCCCCGTGCGGGATGCATCGGCTGCTGAGCATGTTCGAGGCCGCGTGGAACATCACCGAGCCCCAGCAGCCGATGTCACACGTGACGGCTGAGATGACTGCACTGCTGCACGACGATCACCGCGAGATGACCGAGGCATTCCACGCACGTGATTCCGCCGCACTGCTGGCCGCCTCGTCCCTGCACTATCGGCGGCTGCAGGAGGTCGTCGCCGCGCTCCCGCCCGCCGGTTTACTCATCTGACACATATATCCGTGCCTACGCCGCCGGATATACCGGTTTCGCGACTTCAGCCGCAATGCGGCCCTCCTACCGTCATGGCCATTCATGAGTGGGCCGCCGTCGTCCCGCTTCCCGACGGCGATGAGGAGCGCGTGGGATGACCGATCTACTGAAGGACCCCGTGACGCCGCAGGCTAGCGGCACGGTTCACGAAGGCGCCGCCGGCGCATCCCTGATCAAGGACTCGTACGCCGACAGGCTGACGAACGAGGACCTGGCGCCGCTCGCGGAACAGAAGTGGAAGGCGTACAACATCTTCGCCTTCTGGATGTCCGACGTGCACAGTGTCGGCGGCTACGTCACGATGGGCAGCCTCTTCGCCCTCGGCCTGACCGCCTGGCAGGTCTTCATCTGCCTGATCGTCGGCATCGTGATCGTCCAGTACTTCTGCAACCTTGTCGCCAAGCCCAGCCAGGTCGCCGGTGTTCCCTACCCGGTGACGAGCCGGGCCTCCTTCGGCGTCCTCGGGGCGAACATCCCGGCCATCATCCGCGGGCTGATCGCCGTGGCGTGGTACGGCGTGCAGACGTTCCTCGCCGCCGAGTCGCTCAACATCGTGATCGTCCGTCTCTGGCCCGGCACGGCCGAATGGGCCGACGTCGACCAGCACTCCTTCCTGGGCCTCTCCCCGATCGGCTACGTCTCGTACGCGATCCTCTGGGTGCTGCAGGCGCTGCTGTTCTGGCGCGGCATGGAGATGATCAAGAAGTTCATCGACTTCGCCGGCCCGGCCGTCTACGTCGTCATGCTGGTGCTCTGCATCTCGATGCTGAGCAAGGCGGACTTCAACATCGACCTGAACCTCTCCGACGTCGAACTCAGCGGCGGGAAGCTGTTCTGGACGTTCCTCGCCGCGATCGCGACCGTGGTCGCCTACTTCTCCGGACCGATGCTGAACTTCGGCGACTTCTCCCGCTACGCGAAGAACTTCAAGCAGGTCAAGCGGGGCAACCTGCTGGGTCTACCGATCAACTTCGTGCTGTTCTCGCTGCTGACGGTCCTTACCGCGGCAGCGACCATCCCGGTCTACGGCGAGCTCATCACCGACCCGATCGTCACGGTGCAGAAGTACGACAACACCGCGATCATCCTGCTCGGCGGCGCCACGTTCGTCATCGCGACGATCGGCATCAACATCGTCGCCAACTTCATCAGCCCGGCGTTCGACTTCAGCCACGTCAACCCGCAGAAGATCAGCTGGCGGACCGGCGGCATGATCGCCGCCGTCGGCTCCGTGCTGGTCACACCGTGGAACTGGTACGCGAACGACGACGCGATCTTCTGGACGCTCGGCCTGCTGGGCGCCCTGATCGGCCCGCTGTTCGGCATCCTGATCGCCGACTACTACCTGATCCGGAACCAGAAGATCATCGTGGACGACCTGTACACGCTCGATCCCACCGGCACCTACTGGTACACGAAGGGCTACAACCCCTCTGCGGTGAAGGCCGTCATCCTGTCCGGCGTCATCTCGCTCGCCTCGGTGATCATCCCCAAGTTCATGGACAACACCTGGGTGCCCAAGTACTCGTGGTTCTTCGGGATGTTCGCCGGGCTGATCATCTACACGATCCTGGCGCGCAAGCAGAACGTCGCCGGTTCGGGCGAGCGGCCGGTGGAGCTCAAGAAGCTGCTCGACCTCTAGGTATCGGATCAACCGACAATGCTGATCAAGGTCATCAACCCGAACATCACGGAGTCGATGACCCGGCTGATCGACGCGAGTGCCCGGGCCGCCGCCGGCCCGGGCACTCGCGTCGTCGTGGTCACCAACCTGACGGGGCCCGCCTCCATCGAGTCGCACTACGACGAGGCACTCAGCGTTCCCGGTCTCTTGGGGGAGATAGCCCGGGGGGAGCCGGCGGATGGCTACGTCATCGCCTGCTTCGGCGATCCAGGGCTGGACGCGGCGCGCGAGGTCGCCTCCGGCCCCGTGGTCGGGATCGCGGAGGCGGCGATGCGCGCAGCGACCTACCTGGGTCGGTCCTTCAGCGTCGTGACCACGTTGTCTCGCACGATGGGGCGCGCACACGAGCTGGTCGAGCGGTACGGGGTCAGCGCGTACTGCCGGAACGTCCGCGCCTGCGAGGTGCCGGTGCTCGAACTCGAGACCGACCTCAAGGCACGGGACAAGATCCTGGACGAGTGCCGGGCCGCCCTCGCGGAGGACGGCAGCGAGGTTCTCGTGCTGGGCTGCGCCGGCATGGCTGACTTCTGCGCAGGGCTCAGTGCTGAACTCGGGGTGCCCGTCGTGGACGGAGTGGCGGCGGCTGTTGCGGCCGTCGAGGGGCTCATCCGGATCGGGCTGACGACCAGCCGCATCGGCGAGTACGCGTACCCGCCCGCCAAGACGTACGTCGGCGCGCTGGAGGGCTTCGGCCTACGGTAGGTTCCGCGCGTGAATCGCCATGCGCTCGTCCGTGCCTGGAACGGTGTGCTGGCGGTCGCGATCCTCGTTGCTGTCATCGGCCAGCTCGCCGTGACCGCGGGACGCAACGGCAGCGTGGCGAACTTCTTCAGCTACTTCACCGTCCAGTCGAACCTGCTCGTCCTGTTGACCTGCGGCTTCCTGATCGTCGACCCGTCCGGCCTGCACAGCAGCCCGCTGGCCCTGGCCGTGCGACTGGCGGGGCTGACCGGGATCACCGTCACGGGTGTCGTCTACGGCACCCTCATCGCGCCCTACAACGATCCGCACGGGGCGGAGTGGCTCTACGACGTGCTGTTCCACTACGTCTCGCCGGTGATGGCGGTGCTGGGCTTCGTCGTGCTCGGGCCGCGTGGGCTGCTGAACCGGTTCCACCTCTGGTTCATCCTGTGGCCACTGGCCTGGCTGGCCTACACCATGATCCGGGCCGAGGTGACCGACCCCGCCTTCATCGGACTGGGCCTGGCCCGGTCGCGCTACCCATACGCCTTCCTGGACGTCGACCTGCACGGCTGGGGCGTGGTGTCGCTGTACATCGCCGGCATCGCTGTCCTCCTGTTCGCGCTTGCCGCCTTCTACGTCTGGCTGGACGCCCGCCTGAGCCGGCGCTGACGCTCGCTGTCAGGCGCGGCCGGCGTTGGGGCCCCACTTGGCGAGCACGACGGTCTCGATGATCGTCCCGACGGCGTACAGGACGAGCGACAGGATGACGCTGATCGCCACCACGACCCACGGGCCGGTCAAGTTCTGCTGGCCCTTGTAGTACGCGAAGATGCCGCCGAGACCGGTGTGCGCACCGTTGAGCCACTCGCCGAGCATCGCGCCGACGACCGAGCCGGGCAGCGAGATGCGCACCGCGGCGAAGACGTTCGGCAGCGCCGCCGGCACCCGCACCTTGATCAGCGCCGTGAGTTCGGAGCCGCCGTTGACGCGGATCAGGTCAAGTGCCTGCGGAGAGGCCTGCCGCATGCCCAGCACCAGGTTCACCAGGGCTGGGAACAGCACGACGATCGACACCACGGCCAGGACGGCAAGTGTGCCGCGGCCGAGCACGAGCAGCATGATCGGCGCAATCGCCACGAGCGGTACCGAGCGCAGCAGGATCGCGATGGGCAGGAACGCGAACTCGAACGGCTTGAACAGGATGAACAGCGAGGCAACGAGCAGCGCGACCGCCATGCCCAGTCCGAAGCCGAGCAGGGTGTGCCACAGGGTCGTCCAGAGCGCGCCGAACGCCTCGGAACGGGCGGCAGCGGCTGTGATCTTCGCCGGTCTGATCCGCGGTGCGGCGTCGGTATCGAACAGGTAGTCCCAGACGTTGCCGACCGTCTTGCCTGTATACGGGTTGACGTCGAACCAGCGGAGCGCCTGGTTCCAGAGCCAGAACAGCACGGCAATCGCGATCGCGATCGACAGGAACGCGACGCCGAACCGTTTGCCGACCGCCTTGAGGACGGAGGCCGCGCCGGCAGCGGTCTCGCCGGCCGGTGCCACGGGCGCGGCGGCCGGCGGCGGGACGACGGTCGCGGCTGTCATGACTGCCCGGCTCTGGCCGGGTCGGCCTTGAGGATGGTTCTGATGTCCATGCCCAGCCCTTGCGCCCAGGCCGTGACGATGCGGGCGAGCAGGCCGACCAGCGCGTAGCCCAGACCTGCGACCGCGGCGCTGGTCAGGGCCAACCACCAGACGGACGGGTAGTTGCCGAGCTGCTGGGCCAGGATCAGCTGCTTGCCGACCGAGGCGTCGACGCCGCCGCCCACGAACTCGGCCAGGACGGCGCCGAGGAAGGCCGCGGGTGCGGCGATCTGCAGGGCGGCGAAAACGTTCGGCATGGCCGAGATGAGCCGCACCTTGGTGAGCTTGCGGACCCAGCCGCCGCCGTAAGCCGTGACCACGTCCAGCGTGGTCTTGGAGGCGGCGTTCAGGCCGACCAGGCAGCCGACGACGGTCGTGAAGAACGGCGCCAGCGCGGCGATGATGATCGGCGCGGCCTGTGGGCTGTCGGGGCCGGCGATCAGCACGATGATCGGGCCGAGGGCCACCGGCGGCAGGCAGTAGGTGATGACCGCGATCTGGTTCGCGACCTCCTTGAGCCACGGCAGCTGCAGCACGATGATCGCCAGCGCGAAGGCCGCCAGGTCGCCGTAGAGGAAGCCCCAGAGGGCTGCGCTGATGGTCGGCTTGAAGGTGTTGATCAGGTGGTCCCAGTCGTCGGCGCTGAAGTACTTGCCGAGCGTCTTCCACGGGGTCGGGATCGCGTGCGTCTCCGGGTACATGAACTCCGCGGCGAGCCACCACGCGACGAACAGGATCACGACGCCGATGAGGCCGCCCACCGCTGAACTGACACCTGCGGGAATGTCGTTGAGGGAGCGGCGCCGCCCCTCGATCGCGGCGGTCACTCGGGGTCTCCCCCGCCCCGCCCGAACAGCAGTTCGGAGATGCGGTCGTGGTAGGCGTGGAACTCCGGCGTGCGCATGAGCTCGGGCAGGCGGGGACGGGGCAGGTCGATCTCGACCAGCTCCACCAGCCTGCCGGGACGCGGGCTCATCACCATCACGACGTCGGACAGGAAGATCGCCTCGGAGATGCCGTGCGTGACCATGAACGTGGTGGCCGGCTTCTCGGTCCAAATGCGCAGCAACTCGACGTTCATCCGCTGCCGGGTCATGTCGTCCAGGGCGCCGAACGGCTCGTCCAGCAGCATCATCGTCGGCTGCACCGCCAGCAGGCGGGCGATCGCGACACGCTGCCGCATGCCGCCGGAGAGCTGGGCGGGCTTGGCGTTCTCGAATCCCTTCAGGCCGACGAGTGACACGAGGTCGTCGATCAGGCCCGGCGCCGGCGTGATGCCGGCGACCTCGAGCGGCAGCCGGATGTTCTTGACCACGCTGCGCCAGGGCAGCAGGGCCGCCTCCTGGAACGCGATGCCGAGTTCGTGGCTCTTCTGGATCTGGTAGACCGACTGGCCGTTGACGATCGTCTCGCCGGCGGTGGGCTTGTCCAGACCGGCGAGGATGCGCAGGATCGTCGACTTGCCGCAGCCGGACGGGCCGATCACCGACAGGAACGAGTTCTGCTTCGTCCCGAAGCTGACGTTGTCGACGGCGGTGACGGTCTTGCGTCCCAGCGTGAACGTCTTGGTCAGGTTCTGGATGTTGAGGCCGGTCGCCGAGAGCGGCTCGCCGGCGGGGTTCGTGGTGCTGAACCGCGCCTCCCCCGCGGTCACGGCGGGCGCTGTGGTCAGTTCGGTCATCGCATGGCCTTCCTCGTGGAACGCCGTCGGGGGCGTGCCGCCCAGTGAAGTCAACTGTGCGGCGCCGCCCCCGACGTGCGTCTGGTGTTACTAGATGAGGTCGGGGTTCTCCGCGTAGACCTCGTCGAGAAGCGACAGGTCGAAGAGGTCCTCGAACTTGATGTCGATGCCCTCGGCGGCCAGCGCGGAGATCAGCTTGCCCTGCAGGTCGTCCGAGATCGTGAAGAGACCGTTCGCCTTCGTCTCGTCGGTGACGATGAGATCGTTCTGCGCGGTCGCCTCCTTGATCTGCTCGTCGACCTTGAGGTCCTTGTTGTCCTTGCCGTACTTGTTGACGGCCAGGTCGGCGGACTTGGCCGGGTCGGCGACCGCGTCCTTCCAGCCCTTGATCTCGGCCTTGAGGAACGCCTTGAGCAGGTCGCGGTTGGCCTTGAGGTAGTCGTCGGTGACCGTGTACGTCTCGGCGGTCAGCGGCAGGTTGTTGTCGGCGAAGCCGAGGGTGACCGGGGTCTTGCCGTCGGACTCGGCCAGGAACGGCTCGTTGGTCAGGTAGGCCATGTGGCCCTGAGTCTGGCCCTGCAGCAGCGTGGTGATCGAGAAGTCGAAGGCCAGGTCGACGATCTTGATGTCGTCCTTCGTCATGCCGTTGGCCTTGAGGAAGCCCTCCAGGATCGACAGGTTCGGGGTCTGGCAGCCGATCTTCTTGCCCTTGAGGTCGGCAACCGTCTTGATCGGGGTGCCCTCCTCCAGCGACATGATGCAGAAGGGGTTCTTCTGGTACGTCGTGGCGATGATCTTCAGCGGGGCACCCTGCTCCAGCACCAGGCGGGCGGTCGCGTCGGGGGCCGAGAGGGCGACGTTGACGTTGCCCTGCAGCACCTCGGCGTCGGCGCTGTCCTTGGGGCCGGCGACCAGCTCGACGGACTTGAAGCCGGCCTCGGTGTAGTAGCCGTTCTCGGTGGCGAAGTACTCACCGGCGAACTCGATGTTCTTGATCCAGGAGAGCTGGATCTTGATGTCGCCGTACGTGCCGGGCGCGACGGACGTCGGGGCGGAGCTGGTCGGGGCGGAGCTGGTCGGCGCCGAACTGGTCGGGGTGCTCGACGGCGGGGTCGAGTCACCCGCGTCGTCACTGCCGCTGGAGGAGCAGGCGGCCAGGACGCCCGCGCCGCCGGCAACGACGGCACCGAGACCGAGCCCGCGCAGGACGTTACGGCGGCTGATCTCGCGGCGAACGATGGCGATCTTTTCTTCGTCGGACACTATTGGTTCAGCGCTCCTCGGTGCAGTGTGTGTCGGGGCTTGATGTGTCCGGACGCTAAGCAGGCCCCGTTACGCACACGTTGCCGACGCGTCTCTTCACAGTGACGCTGCGCGGGCGGCCCGAATGGTCCGGTTTCAGGTCCACGCAAGTCCGGCATCGGGGGCATCGTCGGCTAGGGCGATTCCCTCGATCAGGCCGTACGGTCGGTCGGCGGCGTAGAAGACCTCGTTGTCGTTCGTCTCGCCGAACAGTTCGAGGTCGACCAGGAAATGGTGCTTGTTCGGTAGTGCCATGCGCACCTCGCAGATCGCCGGGACGGTCTCGATGATCTTGGTGCCGATCGCGTAGAGGGTCTGCTGCAGCGCGTAGCTGTACGTCCCGGCGAAGGTGTCCAGGAGCACCTGCTTGGCGGTCTCGAAGGCTTCCCCCCAATCGAACCCCGCCCAGTCGAGGTCGGCGCCCGGACGGAAGCGCCATTGGGCCTCGACCTGGGTGGCCAGGATGCGGTCCTTGGTCTCGGGCAGCGTCGTGTACGCATCGCGCGGGAAGCCCCAGAACTCGGAGTTGGTGGTGTTCAGGACGATCAGGTCCTTCAAGCCGGACACGACGCTCGTCCCGGCGTCCTGGTCGTGGACGACCGTCGTGGTGCGGACGTAGTCGCCGGCTCGGGCGAAGCTGTGGGTGTGCGTGCCGATGCGCGTCCAGCCGTACTGGTCGATCGCCACGCGCGCCCGGGTGAGCGGCTCGTTCTCGGTGACCAGGAACTGTGCCAGCTTGGTGGCGAACTCCTCCGGTTCGACGTTGCCGAGGCGCTTGGCGAAGACGTTGACCAGGTTCTTCTGGGTGTCGGTGGCGAGGACGTTGGTGTTGTCGCCGGTGTAGTAGGCATCGCCGATGTCGCCGGAGACGGCACTGGAGACGTTGCGGTCGATGATCACGTCGCCCCCGTCGGGCGCCGCACCGCGGATGATGCGGACGACCCGTACCTCCGCCTTGCCGTACCGGGTGAATCCGAGCTGGACCATCAGGTGCCCCCTTCGTCGTGCAGTGCCAGGTAGACCCGGTCGCGGGTCAGCGGTAGGTGCGTGAAGCGGACCCCGGTCGCGTCCCGCACCGCGTTGGCGAGCGCGGGAGCCACGGGGTTGAACGGTGACTCGCTCATCGACTTGGCACCGAACGGTCCGAGCGGGTCCTCGGTGGCGGCGAAGAACACCTCGGTCTGCGGCAGGTCGGCCAGCGCCGGCAGGTGATACTCGCGCAGCGCCCGCGTGGTGACCTCGCCGGTGGCCGGGTCGATGTCGACGTGCTCGAAGAGTGCGGCGCCGAGGGCCTGGCCGACTCCCCCCTCGATCTGGCCGCGGCACTGCATCGGGTTGAGGACGGTGCCGGCGTCGGCGGCCTGGACGCTCTGCAGGATACGGAGCTCACCGGTCTCCGGGCGGACTGCGACCCGGAATCCCTGCACGTTGAACGTCACCGACCGCGGCGTCCCGTCGCTGTACCCGTCCGCCGCCGGCAGGGTCGTGTCCGCGGCCAGGGCGGTGGCGGCATGGAGGGTGGCCTTGCCGGCGACGACGACGCCGGTTGAGCCGTAGGCACCGGTGTCGTGTGCGACCAGGCTGGTGTCGGACTGGACGAGTTCGATGTCCTCGGCCGCGCAGCCGAGAGCCTTCGCCGCGAGTTGCCTGTGCACTGTGCTGGTCCCGTTGCCGAACTCGGCGGTGCCGACCGCGAGCCGGTAGCCGGTCGCGGTGCGCTCGATGCGGCTGTGCGCGATGTGCCCGTTGGGCGGGATGGTGTCGAGCATGGCGAAGGCGATGCCGGTGCCGACCTGCCAGCCCGGTCCGGTCGGCGCAGGCTCGCCGCGGCCGCTCCCAAGGGCCTGCCGGACGAGCTCGACGCACTCCTGCAGGCCGTAGCTGCCGATGACCACGTCGTGGTCGGCGGGGCCGTCGGACAGGATCTCGTCGCCGGGGCGGATGGCGTTCTTCGCCTTGAACTCGAGCGGGTCGATCCCAAGCTGTCGGGCCAGTTCGTCCAGGGCCGACTCGACGGCGAAGCCGACCTGGCTCAGGCCGTATCCGCGGAAGGCGCCGGCGGGCATCGTGTTCGTGTAGACGCTCTGCGCGTCGACCCGCTTGTTGGGGCAGCGGTAGAGGCCGATCGCCTCGCCGCAGCTGTGGAACAGCACGCCGGCGGCATGGTTGCCGTAGGCGCCGGTGTTGGCGAGCGTCTCGACCTTGAGCGCGGTCAGGGTCCCGTCGCCGGTCGCGCCGGCGGTGACCGTGACGGCCATCGGATGCCGGGTGGAGGCGGCGTGGAACTCCTCGGCCCGGCTGTACTCGAGCTGGACGGGCCTGCGCAGCTTCGTGACCGCGAGGGCGACGACGTCCTCGGTGAACATCTCCTGCTTGCCGCCGAAGCCGCCGCCGACACGGGCCGCGAAGACGCGGACCTTCTCCTTGCCCAGGTTGAGGATTCTCGCCAGCGCGTCGCGGGTGAGGAACGGTGTCTGACTGCTCGTGCGGAGGGTCAGTACGTCTTCCGCGTACCAGCCGATGGTCGCGTGGGTCTCCAGGCTGACATGTTGGACGCGCTGGGAGTGGAAGGTGCCGGTGTAGGTGACGTCGGCCCGCGCCAAGCCCGCGTCGATGTCACCGACACCACCGTGCGCCTCCGCGGCGAGGTTGCGGGACGGGTCGGCGATGCCGTCCTTCGGGGTGCGCTCGGGATGCAGGACCGGGGCGCCGGGGCGCAGCGCGGCGACCGGGTCGAACACCGCCGGCAGCAGTTCGTACTCGACGTCCACGAGCGCGACGGCCCGGTCCGCGGCGGCGGCGCTCTCGGCGACCACGGCCGCGACCCGCTGGCCGGCGTACCGCACGACCCTGTCGAAGAGCCGGGTGTCGTAGGCGTCGTCATCCTCGATCTGGTGCCGGCCGGTGGAGT
>Ga0068859_100001926_pt1 | contig 21179 bp, 17 predicted proteins | sample KBSSwiS22_FD_66585 | JGI IMG/M metagenome (GOLD analysis project Ga0068859, IMG submission 66585) | Switchgrass rhizosphere microbial communities from Kellogg Biological Station, Michigan, USA - KBS Switchgrass S2-2 | ecosystem: Host-associated > Plants > Roots > Rhizosphere > Soil ...
ATCGCCTACCGCAACTCCGGAGGCGTCGCCCTCAAGTAGCCAGCGCTAGGTAGGCGCTCACCTGCGGCCGGACCCGGCCCCCAACCTCTGTCGGGACCGGGTTCGGCCCGACCGGCTGCTGCTGAGCGCGGTCCTGCTCGTCGGCGGGCTCAGCGCGCGGCCTGGGACAAGGCGGCAGCCGAGAAGGCGGCACAGCGGGCAAAGGAAGCGGCCGAGAGGCGCCCTCCGGTCGGACCCGGCGGAAGCCACCGGCCAAGCGCCCGCCCGTGCCGGCCCGCAAGCCGGCCAAGCCGCTCTCGGCGCGGTCGGTGGCCTACGCGCTGACGATTCTCACGGCGCTCGGCGACCCGGTCCGTGACGACGAGGAGAGGCCGCGCCGGGCGCGCGATCGTTGATCGATTCCAATGGCAGTACAAATGGCCTTACATGGCTTCAGAAAGAACAGAGCCCCGCGCCACCCGTCGGCGGCTGCGGGGCTCTGACCTGTCTCAACCAGACGTGCGCTCGGAGGGACTCGAACCCCCAACCTTTTGATCCGTAGTCAAATGCTCTATCCGTTGAGCTACGAGCGCATTGTGCAGTTGTCACCTGCTGCCGCCGGCCGGTCTCCCGGGCGACTGGAGCCACCTTACAGCACGGACGAGGCCCCGAACGAACCGGTATCGCCCGGGGTGCACTGGGAGAGGTCGACCGGTCGGCCCGGATGCCAGGAGGCACCTGGCCCGGTGTGAGCTGGGCTTCGGTCGCCTGCCCGGGGGCGACGGACGTGGTGGGGGTCGAGATCGCTCGCACTGCGGAGCGGCTTCCCGATCCGTCGAAGGAGGTCGCGTTCACGAGGCCGCGCCGGCGCCAGACCAGCAACGAGTAGCTCGGACCGGCCGTTGGCATCCCGATGAACCGTCGCACCGAGTGCTGGGCGCCCACGACGATGAGATGGCGGGCCGCGGCGGGCTCGAAGGAGGCCTGCGCCGTCCCCGGCTGACGGGCTACGAGTCGGCGGCCCAAGCCCGGTAGCAACGCGCGGTGACTGCGCTACTGGCTGAGCACGCGGGGACCACGGCGTGCTGTCGGAGGGTCAGAAGCTGGTGTTCGCGAGCCAGTTTGTCCAGCGCTCCTGCTCGCCGAGGACCTCCAACCGGCTGTCATCGCCAGGGATCCGGCGCAGCAGCGCGAGCAGCAGGTCGGCGGCTGCGCCACGCACGGCTACGTCGCCCTTCTCATGAGCGTGCTCCCAACCGATCCTGTCCGCGCCGCCGCGGATCGCCCACTCCCCTTCGATGCCGAGGCCCTCGTCGGTGGCGTGCAGGTGGACAGTGGCCCCGTCCGGAAGAATCGCGGCGCCGGGCCGCGCTTCGAGCAGGCCGAGCCACTCCGAGATCCCGTCGGCGGCGACCGCGGCCTCCAGCGGGTGCCCGACGCCCAGCGCGATCGCGGCGTCCACCCAGTGGATCATTGCCTCGTGCATCCGCCGCCGGACCCACCAACGCGCCGGCCGCGGGCCGGTGAACGTCCATACCGGCACGTCCCGATCGTCGGCGACGGCCTCCACCAGCAGCCGCGGGCTCTCCTGAAGCCAGGCGAGCGCGCCACCGCGGTCCGCTGGCGGCTTGCCGCCCTCGACCGTGCGCGGGTCGAGAACCTCGAGGGCCCGGTTTCGAACCATCGCGGCCGCCCACCGGTCCCCGAGCCCGACGTGGCACACAAGCTGGGTCAGATCCCAGCCCGGGCAGGTCGGAACTGGCCTTGACAGGTCGGCCTCGCCGAGCAGATCGGTAAGGAGCCGGTTCTGCGCCAGCAGGCCAGCGGCGTAGTCCACAGCCCGACCCTAGCGTTCTTCAAACCGCCGCGACCGCCGGTCCAGCCGCCTCGGGCCGCGATAAGCGCGCCGTGGTCGACCTTCGTCGCCTCGCTGCGCGGGATGGCTGCGACGAGCCGCTCTGACGGACGCCATGCTCGCCGGCGGCCTTCTCGCTATCCGACGAGCGACGATCCGACAAGCGACGGTCTGACCAGCACCAACGTAAGGACCCAGTGCCGGCACCCAGCGCGCGACCTGTGTACCTTCTACTGTCAGGCGGGCGGGCACACTGGTCGGCGCTGCCGGTGATTGACCGTCAGAGTTCAGATCTTCCGCCCGACCCCGCAATGCGACGGAAGAGTTTCGGCGTCCGCGGCGTCCGGACGCCACAGCGTGTTCGGGACGAGGCCTGGGTCGACGAGTTCCGTGCCCTCGAAGAAGCCGGCGATCTCCTCGAAGTAGCGCACGGTGTATTCGTAGCCACCCTCCGCAACGGCATCGGCGGCCTTGTCCGCGTCCCCGTGCACGCTGTCGTTGATGGCGAGGTAGCTCCCCGGCACCAGACTCCCGAGAAGACGCGAGACGATGCCGCGAGCCTCGTCGGTGTCCTTGATAGCCGCGCCGAGAACACCGAACATGATCAGGGCGATCGGCTTGTCGAAGTCGAGAGTGCTGGCGGCTTCCGCGAGGATCTTCGCCGGCTCCCGCACGTCGGCTTCGATATAGGCGGTGGCGCCCGCCGGGGTACTGGTGAGTAGGGAACGGGCGTGCAGGAGGACCAGCGGGTCGTTGTCGACGTAGACGATCCGGCTTTCCGGCGCGATCCGCTGGGCGACCTCGTGCGTGTTGTTCTCGGTGGGCAGTCCCGTGCCGATGTCGAGGAACTGGCGGATACCGGCCTCCTCGACGAGGTACCGCACGACCCGGGCCAGCGCCTTCCGCGATTCCCGGGCGATGGCCACAATGCCGGGGTAGGCGGTGATGGCGGCCTCGGCCACGGTACGGTCGGCCGCGAAGTTGTCCTTCCCGCCCACCCAGTAGTTCCAGATCCGGGCCCCGTGCGGGATATCCGGGTTGTAGCGCAGGTCAGCGGCCCCAGCCTGACCGTCGATGGTCATTCACTACTCCTAGTGAGCGAGGGTGAACCGAGAGGTCGGATTCGCCCGCATGCTCCCATACTTGGCCGCCAGCGCAACACCGCCCATGCGGACCAGCCGCGGCCGCTTCGCCCCGAACACTCGCCGCCACGATCACCTTGGGTCATGGTTGGCCACACGGCGCCACCATCGAGCTACCGGCCACCCGCCCACGCCCCCTTGAGAGGCTCGGACGCTACCCACGGAAACTTGCTGTTTACCGGATGAGAACATGTTTCAGTCCCGGAAGCTAGCCGTGCTCGGATCAATGCTCAGCAGTGGCTCATCTAACTTGCCACCGATGCGCCAGGGCCGTCCTCACCCCGATAAACTGCCCCCAGGACGACGAGAGCGGAATCGAGAGGACAAAGGTGACCATTCCGCCGGGCAGTGGCCCGACCGTGCGTCGCATCCTCCTCGGATCGCACCTGCGCCGCCTCCGGGAGTCAAAAAACATCACCCGCGAGGACGCGGGGTATCACATCCGAGCGTCCGAATCAAAGATCAGCCGGCTAGAACTGGGTAAGGTTGGTTTCAAGGACCGCGACGTCAGGGACCTGCTCACCCTTTACGGTGTGACCGACGAAACCGAGCGCTCCAGCCTGCTCGCGCTGGCCCGGGAGGCGAACCAGCAGGGCTGGTGGCACTCCCACTCCGATGTGCTGCCGAACTGGTTCCAGCCGTACATCGGGCTGGAGGAGTCCGCCTCCCAGATCCGCACCTACGAGCTTCAGTTCATCCCGGGGCTCCTGCAGACCGAAGACTATGCGCGAGCGGTCATCTCCAAGGGCGCCCGAGGCGCCTCGAAGGAGGTGATCGACGGGCGGGTGGCCGTCCGGATGAACCGGCAGAAGCTGCTGACCAGGCAGGATCCACCCCGCCTGTGGGTCGTTCTCGACGAGGCGGCGCTGCGCCGGCCGATCGGCGGCAGCAGGATCATGCACGCGCAGATCGCCCGGCTCCTGGAACTGATCGACGAGCCTTTCCTGACTCTCCAGGTAATGCCGTTCGCCTTCGGCGGCCACACCGCGGAAGGCGGAGCGTTCAGCCTGCTGCGCTTCCCCGACCCGGACATGGCCGACCTCGTCTACGTCGAGCAGTTGTTCGGCGCTGCCTATCTGGACAGACGCGAGGACGTCGACCGCTACACGATCGCGATGAATCGGCTGTGTTTCGACAGCAGTACGCCGGACCGGACCGCGGACGTGCTCCACCAGATCGACCAAAGCCTGTAACGGCAGGTCGCGGCCAACTCGTTCCAGCCGCGTAAGCGGCTCGATCGGGTGGCGAGGTCCGTTGGCGCGCACCTACGCACCCATAGGGTGTTGCCATGGAGAAGCCAAAGATCGACATCTCGGGTACGACCGCACCGGTTGATCTCGTCGTCACCGACCTCACCGCGGGTGACGGCGCCGAGGCCACCGCCGGCCGGACCGTCTCGGTCCACTACGTCGGGGTGGCCCTCAGCACCGGCAAGGAGTTCGACGCGTCGTACAACAGTGGCAAGCCGTTCCGGTTCCGCCTCGGTGCCGGGCAGGTGATCGCCGGCTGGGACCAGGGCGTGCAGGGCATGAAGGTCGGCGGCCGGCGCCAGCTCGTCATCCCCCCGCACCTGGGGTATGGGCGCCACGGCGCGGGCCGGGTCATCAAGCCGAACGAGACCCTGATCTTCGTCGTCGACCTGCTCGGCGTCGCCTAGTCAGACGTCGCTGGGGGCTTGTCGACCTGTTGCGCGAGGCGTCGCACGCCGGCCAGCCACCGATCGGGATCGGCCGCCTTCTGCGCGTAGAAGGCGGCGACCTCCGGATGCGGCAGGATGAGGAACTTCTCGGCCGCGATCCCGTCGATCACCGCGTCGGCCACAAGCTCCGGGGTCAGGATCTGGCCCGACGCGGCCACGAGCCGGGCCGCGGGATGCCCATCCTTCAGCGGATCGAGCAGCAACGGCGTCGCGACTCCGAGCGGACACACGGCGCTGACCCGAATTCCCTGGTCCCCGTAGGTAATTGCCAGCCACTCAGCCAGCGCGAGCGCGGCGTGCTTGGTGACCGCGTACGGTGCGTCACCGGGCGTCGTCAGCAGACCGGCGGCGGACACCACGTTGAGCAGGTATCCGCCGCCTCGCTCGAGCATCGGCGGGACGACGGCCCGAGCGGCGTAGACGTGTGCCAGGACGTTGACGGCGAAGGTGTCCTGCCACGTCCTGGTGTCGACCTCCACGCCGCCGCCGACCATTTTCCCGGCATTCGAGCAGAACAGGTCGATCCGGCCGTACTCGTCGAGAGTCGAGTCGACCAGCGAGGCGACGGCTTTCTCGTCTGTCACGTCCGTCTGGATCGCCCGGCCGTTGATCTCGGCGGCTACGCGTTCCGCCGCGGCCCCATCGCGGTCGCTGACCACGACGGCCCGCGCGCCGGCCGCGGCGAATCGTTGTGCCAGCGCCGCGCCGATGCCGCTACCCGCACCCGTGACCACGGCTACAGTGCCGGCGACGTCCACCCTGTGTCCTTTCGACGGCGTTCCACGTCCGCATCCGATCAGGCACGACTGACATCGGCGTCGCGCCGAGCGACAGCACCCCAGCACGACGGCGGGCACTGTCAGCCGCGTCGCCTCCCGCCGTCCTTGCCTCCCCCACGTCCGTGCCGGCGACGGCACCATCCGCTATTTGGACATCCGCTATTTGGACATCCGCCAAATTTCTGCTAGGGAGACGCTTAGCACGCATTTGCCCAGGTCGGCAAGCCGCGAGGCTGGTTGGGCGTCGTTCGGGAAGCTCGCCGCTCGGGCGGTCGGGCGACCCGGGACGGCGAGCGGTCAGGCCACCTGGGCGGCCGTGGCCGTGCCGGGGAGGGCCGGGGCCCGGGGCGGGAGCGCGGTGAGGCCGACGGCCCGGGCCAGACGGTCGAGCTCGGCGAGCCACAGGTTCGCGAGCGTCGCGCGGCGCGGCACCCCGCGGTCGATCGCCACGCCCAGGCAGGCCACCGGGCCGAGGCCGCCGAGGATGGCGAAGATGCGCTGGCCCGGGACGGGTACCGGTACCGGAATGGCCTCGCTGACCGGCCTGCCCGCGATCGTCAAGGGAATCGGCAGGACTCCGAGGTTCGACGTCGACACCGCGACCCGTCGCGAGTCCATCCCCATCGCGACCGCGGCTCGGCCATAACGCGCGGGAACCCGCTCGAACCACCAGCGCTCGCCGGCTCCGGCGTTCGTGCCCTGCCGGTAGCGCGCCGTCTGGCGCCGTACCGCCTCGAATTGCCGCGACGGCGACATCGCGCCGCGGGGCAGGCCTACCCGCGTTCCGACGACGAAGTTGCTCAACTGGCCGTTCTCCGCCTGCCGGCGCGCGCTCACCGGCACCAGGACCTGCAGGCGACGGGAGGCACCGCGCGGCTGTGACCACATGTCGAAGGCCCCGGCGAGCGCGACGAGGAAGACATCGTTGACGGTCGCGCTGTAGGCACGTCCGACGGCGCGCAGCCAGTCGACAGACGTCGAGGCCCAGTAGATCTCGTGTTCGCCGGCGACTGGCCGGGCCAGCGCCTCCAGGCTGCCGGATCGCGTCGCCCAGCCGAGCAGCCGTCCACCTGCCAGCGCCACCGAGCCGGGCGTCACCCGGCCCGCCCGCAGCCAGCGCGCCGGGGCGGCGGCCGGACCGGCGCCGAACAGCATCGTCAGCACGCGGTTCAGCGCGGTCCCGTCCAGCCAGACGTGGCTCGCCCGGAACAGGACGTACCGCTGCGCGGCGCCCGGAGCCCATACCAGGCAGAGCTCCCAGGGCGGCGCGTCCAGCGGAATCGGCGCCTGGCAGCGGCCGGCGACGAACGCCCGTACGTCCCCCTCGTCCGCCCCGCCGGGCAGACGGAACTCCCGCACATGGGCGGACACGTCGAAACACGTGTCCGGCGCCCAGTGGGGCCAGCCGGCCCGGCCGGCCGGAGGCGACACGCGATGCGCGAGGACGGGAAAGCGCGTGACCCGGTCCACGACGGCCGTGCGCAGGTCTGCGAGGTCGCACTCCCCCTCGGCCCGCAGCAGATAGGCGACGCCCAGCGGCGTGGCCCGGTTCTTCCGTTGATAGCCGAGTAGCGCACGGTCCATCCTGCTCAGCGGGCGGGACGTCTTCTCGGCCGTGTTTTCCGACCACATCTGCACCACCCCATTCCACGGGTCCCGGCCGAGCCAACGGGTAATTCCGCTCGATACGGCAGCGGGACGCCGCGGGTTTCGGAAGTACCGAGCGATTCGCAGCGTCGCGGCTGACGGTGAGCCAGCTTCCCCGTAATCAGGTCGGGTGGAAGACGCTCACCGTAGGGCCAGGCTTCACGCCTTGCTGGAAAAGTCCGATCCGTGCCACGCCGGCGGCGAGTCGCCGAGAAACCTTCATTGAACTGGCGAGCACGCCTTCCGGCCGCATAACCCGACGGGCGGTGCGGATCAGGCGGGCCCGCGCACCAGCAGGCCGTTCAGGAAAAGCTCGACCGCGTGCGCGAGCCGTTCCTCCTCGACCTCGGGCGTCCGGTAGATGCCGTACGCGGCGAGCCAGGCCGGCATAGCACCGACCATGGCGAAGAACTGCTCGGCGGCCAGCTCGACGTTCTTGACCACGCTCGGCCTCGTGGCGGCGCAGCAGATCGATGATGACCTGAGGACATCGCCGCCGCGTGTTCCTTCCTGGTCTCCGAGGAGGCCAGCTACGTCACCGGCCAGGTCTTCGGCGTCAACGGCGGCCGCGACACCTGATCAGCGGTGTACGGGCCGGACGGTCCCGCGCGACCGTCCGGCCCGAGTCGTTTGCGCCTCTCCATCTCACTCACCGAGGGTTCGGCCCGCCGGGCCCCGGCCAGCGGCGACAATGGCGAGGCTCGTTCCACAGGTCACGCGGCGGCGGGCACCGGGCGCTGGTGACGCGGTCGCTATCGTCGGGGACGAGCCTTTCCGTTCCGGCGCCAGGCGCGAGCCGAGGCTCGTTTCCGAGGCGACGATGGAAAAGGCGTGGTCATGCCAGAAGGTCACACGGTCCACCGGCTGGCCGCGGCCCACCTGGAGCTGTTCGGCGCACGGACGGTCACGGTGGCGAGCCCGCAGGGACGATTCGCGGACGGGGCCCGCCGGCTCGACGGACGGGTGCTGGAGACCGCCGACGCGCACGGCAAGCACCTGCTGCTCCGGTTCGACGACGATCAGGTCCTGCACGTCCACCTGGGCATCTACGGGAAGTACGCCCTGGGCCCGCCGCCGGCTCCGGCCCCAGCGGGCGCCATTCGGCTGCGCCTGACCGGCGAGGGTGGTTACGCCGACCTTCGCGGCCCAAACGCCTGCGAGCTGCTCGAACCAGGTGATGTGAAGACGCTGCTGGACCGGCTCGGACCGGATCCCCTCCGACCGGAGTCGGACCCCGCGCTCGCCTGGCGCAGGATCAGCAGGAGCCGGACGTCCATCGCCCAGTTGCTCATGGATCAGGCTGTGGTCGCCGGCCCGGGCAACATCTACCGGGCCGAGGTGCTGTTCCGCGCCGGCATCGACCCGTGGCTGACGGGCCGGGACCTGACTGAGGCGCAGTGGGCCGGTCTTTGGGCCGACCTGCGGGTGCTGATGGCCGAGGGCGTGCGCACTGGCCGGATCGACACTGTCCGGCCTGAACACACCCCGGAGGCGATGGGCCGCCCGCCACGGGTCGACGATCACGGCGGCGAGGTGTACGTCTACCGTCGGACCGGTCAGCCCTGCCTGGTCTGCGAAACCCCGGTCCTGGCGACCGAACTTGCCGGCCGCAACCTGTTCTGGTGCCCGGCCTGCCAGTTTCCGCGCTGATACGCGGGCGACCGAGACCACGCGCCGGAAATGTAGTCCGGTCGTCGGCCGGCAGCCGGGCACCGTAGCATCTGGTGTGGGCTGGCGTTATGCCAGGTTTCGAGACGAGAGGGGCAGGACATGCCGGATCTGGGCGCTCCAGAACTGATCATCATCGCCGTCGTGGCCGTCGTCCTGTTCGGGTCCAAGAAGCTGCCGGAGGCCGCCCGGTCGATCGGCCGGTCCATGCGGATCTTCAAGTCCGAGGTCAAGGGCCTGCAGGATGACGAAAAGCCCGCCGCGATCGCCGCCCCCGCGCAGCCGGCCGCCCCTGCCGCCGCCCCCGCGGAGCCGGCTGCCGCTCCAGTCGCCATGGCCAAGGACTCCTGACGACGAGCCGCGCCAGGCCATCCCAGCGAAGTCAGGCCTGAGACGCTCAGGCCGCCGCTGGTGGGCAGCCATTTCTTGACTGGAAGCCCTTCCGGAGAACGCCAACGCGGCACTCCGCAACGCCCAGGCCCAGCTGGCCACCGCGTGGCCGGCGCGACGGGGTCCCTGCGGAATCGGCGACAGGGTCCCTGCGGAATCGGCGAAGCCGATTTCGGAGGTCGGCGATTTCGGAGGTCGGCGATTTCGGAGGTCGGCGATTTCGGAGGTCGCGCGGCCGACGCCCGCGAGCGCCAGGCCCGCACGGCCGGACCGGCCGCGGCGGCGAGCGGGTCTGGGTCCGGCTGGGCGCGAGAAGATCACGCGAACACGTTCGACCCGCGGGTACTGACGCGCGAGACTCAGAGCGTGCAGCCTCCCGAGCTTCCCCGCTATGGCACCGGTTCACTCGCCGACCTGGTACCGGCGCTGTTGGGCGCGCTCGGGGCGGCGGAATTCACCGAGGCGCCCCGACTGGGGCTCGGCGAGGCACGGTCGGCCTGCCTGCTGCTGGTCGACGGGCTTGGCGACGAACTGCTCACCAAGCACGCGCGGGTCGCGCCGATGCTGGCAGCCCACCGGGTCGGGGCGCTGACCACCGGCTACCCGTCGACGACGGCGACCAGTCTCACGTCGATCGGCACTGGTCGCGCGCCGGGCGAGCACGGAATGATCGGCTACCTTTTCGAGCCGTTCCCGGGCGCTGGCGGGTTGCTCAACGCGCTGCGCTGGCAGTTCCAGGGTCAGGACCGGTCGGTGCTCGACTTCGTGGTTCCCGAGCAGTTCCAGCCCGAAGCGACCACGTTCGAGCGGGCGGCCGGCGGTGGGCTGCCGGTCACGTCGGTGTCGTCGCCGCTGTTCCGGGAGTCGGGGCTGACCAGGGCGGGACTGCGCGGCGGCAGGTACGTCGGCGCGCCCACCTGGGGAACCCTGGTCGATTCGGTCGCCTCCTCGCTGCGCGAGCCCGGCTTCGTCTACGCGTACGTCTCCGATCTCGACACCACCGGCCATGTGCTTGGCCCGACATCCGCGGGTTGGGCGGCTCAACTCGCCCTTGTCGACCGGTTGGTGGCCTCGCTCGCGGACGCGTTGCCGAGTGACGCACTGCTGGTGGTCACCGGTGACCACGGGATGGTCCCCGTAACCCCGCAGGACCGGGTCAACCTGGACGGATCAGCCGCGTTGCTGGCCGGGGTGCGTGCCATCGCCGGTGAGCCGCGCGCTCGATACGTCTACGCCCGGCGCGATGCCGCCCAAGACGTTCTGGACGCCTGGCGGGAGACGCTCGGCGAGCACGCGTGGGTGGTGTCGTCCGAGCAGGCGGTGGCCGATGGCTGGTTCGGCCCCATGGTCGCCGACCGGGTCGTGTCCCGGCTGGGCGACGTCATCGCGGCGGCCCGAGGGACGTCGGTACTGGTTCGGCCGGACGTCGAGCCCAGTCTGACGGCGATGCGCGGCCAGCACGGCTCGTTGACGCCTGCCGAGATCTACGTCCCGCTGGTCGCGGTACGTGGGTGAGTCCACATCCGAGGTGAACCCGCAGGCCGTCGCCGCTAGCGTTTCCGTCCATGACCATGGGAGCGCTTCGGTGGCGGTCGCCACTGTTCACGCCGGCCAACCGGCCCGACCTGATCGCCAAGCAGGCCCGGTTCAACGCCGACATCGTGATTGTCGACCTGGAGGACGGAACGCCGGCGGGCGCGAAGGCCGAGGGCCGCGCGGGCGCGATCGAGGCGGTTCCGAAGCTGCGGGCCGAGTTCGGCGGCGCGATCTTCCTTCGGGTCAACGGGGTCACCGACGCGGAGAACTTCACCGACGACGTCGACTGCTACGCCCAGCTCGACCTTGACGGCATCGTAGCCCCGAAGATCGAGACGGCCGGCGACGTCGACACGCTGGCGGCGGCACTGGCCGCGCGCGGGCTCGGCGAGCGGGCCGTCATGTACGGGCTTGAGTCGGTCGCCGGGGTGCACCGGGCCGCCGAGGTGCTCGCCCACGCCGCACGAACCACCCGGGTGGACGCGGCGTACTTCGGAGCCGAGGACTTCATCGCCGACCTGGGCGGGCGCCGCACCCGCTCCAACACCGAGGTGCTCTACGCCCGCTCCCAGGTGGCGATCGCCTGCCGGCTGGCGGGGGTCGTCGCACTCGACCAGGTCACCACTGCGATCAACGATCGAGAGCGGTACCTGGAGGAGGCATCCTTCGCGCGGGACCTGGGCTACGGCGGAAAGCTGTGCATCCACCCCGGCCAGGTGGCGCTGGCGCACGAGGCGTTCACGCCCTCACCGGAGGAGTACGACCGCGCCACCCGGCTGCTCGCCGCCTACGACGAGGCCCAGCGCGAGGGTCGCGGCACGATCAACTTCGAGGGCGGCATGGTCGACGTCCCGCTCGTCCTGCAGGCCCGCCGAATCGTCGCCGCCGGCACCTGAGCGCAGGAGGCGAACGTTTCCAGCTGGCCGTTCCAGGCCACCGGGCGACCGCGCGGACGCCGCGGCGGCGGTGGTGGAAAGGCTTACTCGGCCTCGTCCGCCGGGCGGCAGTACATCATCGCGGACCGGAACGCCCGGCAGACCAGCTCGTCGTGCTGGTTGTAGCCGTCGTGCCGGAACTCCACGATGCCCACTCCGGGGCGGGAGCTCGACAGCCGCGCCTTCGTCACTTCGGTCACGACGTGGAGGGTGTCGCCGGCGAACATCGGCTTGGGGAACTCGATCGAGCCGAATCCCAGGTTCGCCACCGTGGTTCCCAGCGTGAGCTCCGGAACGGCCAGCCCGACGACCGTGGCGATCGTCATCATCGAGTTCATCAGCGGCCGCTTGAACTCGGTCCTGGACGCGAACTCGTGGTCCAGGTGCAGCGGCTGCGGGTTCATCGACAGCGTGGTGAACAACACGTTGTCGGCCTCGGTGAGCGTGCGGGTGATCGCATGGTGCACGACCGTCCCGACCGGCAACTCCTCGAACCAGGAGCCCATCCTCCGGGTCACCGCACTTGCCTCCTCGGTATTTCTTCCCGTCTATCCGCCCTCGGGCCGCATGGGCGGGGGTCCGTAGCCACCCACTACAGCACGCCCGGCAACCGGCGCGCCCCGAAAAGTGGCGTGCAACGCCGCTCATCGCCCATGGCCGCCATGGCGCTTCGCACCGCCGCCGCGGACCGCCACCGGCAGCCCGTCGTCACCGGCCGTCAGGCGGCGGGAGGCAGGGCCGCGGCCGGGGTGGCGGCGAGGTCGGCGATCTCGGCTGGGCAGGCGTTCCCGCCCGTGACGACCACCGCGACCCGCCTGCCGGCGAATGCGGCCGGACGGGCGAGGATCGCGGCGAGCGACGCCGCTCCAGCGCCTTCGGCCAGCGTGTGCGCGTCGCTGGCAAGCAGCCGCTGCGCGGCGCGGATCTGCTGGTCGGTGACGAGCTGGAAGTCCGCGAGGCCCGAACGCAGCACCTCCTGCGGCAGCTCGTAGCCTCGGCCGGTGGCCAGGCCGGCGGCTCGGGTCTGGATCGGGCGGCTCACGCACCGGCCGACCCGCCACGAATCGTGCGCGGCGGGTGCGCCGGCCGCCTGGACACCGATCACCCGGCAGCGGGGCGCGAGCCGCTCGGCGGCCAGACAGGCGCCCGATGCGCCGGTTCCGCTGCCAATCGGCACAATCACGGCGTCGAGGTCTGGGTGGGCCTCGAAGATCTCCAGATACGTCGTTCCGACCCCGGCGATCAGCTCCGGGGTGTCACCGGGGCTGACCAGCAGCTGACCGGTCTCGGCGGCGAGATCCTCGGCGCGAGCCGCAGCGGCCGCCATGTCTGGTCCGTGCAGCTCGACGACCGCTCCGAGGGCCGAAAGCGCCCGGACCTTCGACGGCGCGGCGTCGGCCGGCATGACGACCGTGCACGGCGCGTCGTACTGGGCGCTGGCGTAGGCCATCGACTGGGCGTGGTTGCCGGTCGAATAGGTGATCGTCCCCAGGGCGCGCCGGGCCGGGGACAGCCGGGCGACGAGGTTCAGCCCGCCGCGCACCTTGAAGGCACCGGTGGGCTGGACATTCTCATGCTTGACGTAGACGGTCGCCCCGAGCGCCGCGTTGAGCGCCGGGTACGACCACATCGGGGTGCTTGGCAGGTGCGCGGCCAACAGCTCGCGACCGGCGGCGATGTCAGCAAAGGTGGGGGCGCGACCGTTCATGGCCAAATCGTCCGGCTAGCCGTCCCATCGGTCCAATGCCAGATATCAGTCAAACCAATCGACGAGATTGATACGTTGGGCGAGTGTTGGACGCGACCAGGCTGCGGGTGCTCGTCGCTGTCGCCCAGCATGGCTCGGTAACCGCCGCGGCCCGGGAGCTGCGATACGCCCAGCCATCAGTCAGCCACCATCTGTCGCGACTCGAGGCGGAAACCGGTAGCCAACTGATCCAGCGGGTCGGCCGCGGCATTCGGCTCACGGAGGCTGGCCGCGTGCTGGCAGAGCGGGCAGCGGAGATCCTCGGGCGGATGGACGCCGCCGAGGCGGAACTGGCCGCCTATTCGGGGCTGCGGGCGGGGCGGGTTCGGCTCGCCGCGTTCCCGTCCGCGCTCGGGACCTTCGTGCCGACGGCGGCAGCGGCGTTCGCCGCGGCCAATCCCGGCGTGGAACTGAGCCTCACCGAGGCCGAGCCGCCCGATGCGATCGCGCTGCTGCGTTCCGGCGCCATCGACGTCGCCCTGCTCTTCGCCCACGAAGATCTGGGCGGCGCGCCGCGGCGGGACGCTGATGACGACGGACTCCGGCGCATGAGCCTGCTGACCGAGCCGATCTACCTTGTCACGCCCACGGACCGGCCCGGGGACACGTTGCTCGACCACAGTGGAAGCCGGTGGATCGCCGGCTGCGAACGATGCCGCACCGCGCTCGTGCGGTCGTGCGAGGCGGCTGGCTTCACGCCGGACATCGCCTTCACCACCGACGACTACCTGGCCGTCCAGGCACTCGTCGCCGCCGGTCTGGGCGTGACCACCCTGCCCGAGCTGAGCCTGCGGTCCCATCGACACCCCGGCGTCCGCGTCAGCCGGCTCGCCGGCCCCATGCGCGCGGTCATGGCCGCGGTGCACGGCGAGCCGCCCGACCCGCCGGCTACGGCGGCGCTGCTGCGCGACCTCGCCACGGCCACTGCCGCGTGGGCGCCGTCCCGCCCGCTCTGAGGACCCACGCGTCGGATGGCGCAGGCTCGCACCCGTCTGTCGCTCTCGTCCCGGGTGCGTTGGGCAGAAACGCGCCAGGGCGCTGGTTCCGGTGGGATCGCCGGAACCAGCGCCCTGGCCAGAGGTTCGCATACCTCCAGGATCGCGTTGCTACGAGACTGTCGTGCCGGAGGACTGCGTGGACGTCGTGCTCGAGGACAGCGGCTTGGTCAGGTCGTAGACCGTCTGGCCACCGACCGTGACGCTCTGGAAGTGGGACTCGACCCAGGAGCTGATCTGGCTGAGGACACCGCCGCCCATGCCGCCCATTCGGCCCATGCCGCCGCCTTCGCCGAGGTAGTAGTGGATCTCCCCGGCGGCGACGTACTGCTGGAACCGCGCGAGAGTGATCGCGTCATCGCTGCCGGTGAATCCACCGATCGCCATGACCGGGAGTCCGCCGCTCGCCAGCTCCAGCGCGGAGGCGGTCTGCGCGGTACCGGTCGCGGCGACCCAGCGGTAAAGGCCTGAGTTGCTCTTCAGGTCCGTCACCAGCACGCTGTTGGCCTGAGCATCCCCGCCCATGCCGCCGAACTGACGGGCCGCGCCGCGCTGACCCTCGGCCGTCGTCCCGCCGCCAGTCGCGGGTTGACCGTTCTCGGTCGAACCGTTCGGCCCGTTTCCGGCCGGCTGGCCGCCCGGCGCGCCCGGGCCGCCGAAACCGCTGCCGTCCTGGCCCGCGGGCCCACCAAAGCCGCCGAACTCGCCGTTGCCGCTCATGGTGCCGGCGCCTTCCGGACCGGCGCCGGGGAAGTTCCGTCCGCGGAACGCGGCTCCAGGGCCGCCGGCGCCGCCGAAGCCGCGGCCGGCGGAGGCCGGTCCGGCGAGCGGGATCGCGCCGGTGTGCGGTGTGTTCGCGGTTTCGAGGCCATAGGCAGCGGGCGCGCCGATCGTGCCGAACACGGCCGCGACCAGCGCGACGATGACCAGTGCCCGCCGAGCCGGGGTCGTCCGGCCAGCTGGCATCAGCGCAGCGTCACGGTCCTCGTTGCCGGCGGTCAGCCGCTGCCAGGCCAGAATCAGCAGCGCCGCCAGCAGGCCGCTCATCAGCACCGGGTAACGCAGCCAAGGCTGCCAGTCAGTCCGGCCGAGCAGGACGAAGGCCCACACGGCGGTGACCCCGCAGCTCAGCCCGAGCAGCGCGCTACTGACCAGTTGCTCCCGCGACCGCCACAAGGTCCACGCGCCGAGCGCGACGGTGCCGGCGATCCCGGGTGCGAGCGCGATCGAGTAGTACTCGTGGATGGTGCCCTTCATGTAGCTGAAGACGAGGCCGGTGACGAGCGTCCAGCCGCCCCAGATGACCAGCGCGGCCCGGGTGCGGTCGGTGCGGGGAGCCCGTCGGGTGACCCACAGGCCGCCGACCAGCAGAATCAGCGCGGCCGGCAGCAGCCAGGAGATCTGGGCGCCGAAGCTGTCGCTGAACATCCGGGTGATGCCGGTGGCTCTGCCGAAGCCTCCGCCGCCGCGCCCGCCGGTGGGACCGCCCGCCGGTCCGCCGGCGATGCCTTCCACCGCCCGCGCCGTGCCGCCGCCCGGCATGGTCGCAGCGTCGCCGACGGCGCCGGATCCAAGTGAGCGCAGCGCGTCCGCCGCCTGCCCGCTGGGCCGGCCGCGGCCGCCATTCCCGTCGCCGCCGAAGATCCGGCCGAGGCCGTTGTAGCCGAACGCGAGGCCGAGAACGCTGTTGTTGCCCGAGCCGCCGAAGTAGGGCCGAGAGCTGGCCGGCCACAGCATGGTCGCGACGACCCACCATCCGGCGCCGACCACGATCCCGGCGCCGCTCAGGAGGACATGGCCGATCCGCGAACGCAACCGGGTCGGCGCCGCGATCAGATAGGCGATCGCGAAGGCGGGAAGCACCAGGAACGCCTGCAGCATCTTCGTCAGGAACCCGAAGCCGAGGACGACACCCGCCACGGTGAGCCACCGCCAGGACGCGTTTTCCAACGCGCGGGTCACGCAGTACGCGGCGAGCACCAGCAGCAGGACGAGGAGTGCGTCCGGATTGTTGAACCGGAACATCAGAACCGCCACCGGCGTCAGGGCCAGAATGGCCCCGGCGGCCAGCCCGACAGCGGGTCCAGCGACCCGGCGCACCGTCGCGTAGAGGAGCCCGACGGACGCGACTCCGCACAGCGCGTTGGGAACGAGCATGCTCCAGCTGGAGAACCCGAAGATTCGGCCGGAAAGCGCCATCATCCAGAGTGACGCCGGCGGCTTGTCGACGGTGATGTAGTTCGACGCGTCCAGCGAACCGAAGAAGAACGCTTTCCAGCTCAGCGTTCCGGCCTGCACCGCCGCCGCGTAGAAGCTGTTCCCGTAGCCGGACGCTCCCAGGTCCCACAGGTAGAGGACAGCGGTCCCCGCGAGCAGGACCAGCAGTGCCGGTCGGGCCCAGCGTGGGTCCTGCGGCCGGGAGCGCGGCCGGCGGCCACGCCGAGCGCGCCGGCCGCGACCAGTCCCGTTTCCGTCGCGCCGGCCGCCCGCCTCACCGCCGTCGCCGCCGTTTGTCGGACCGGAGCCGCCGCCGTCGCCAGCGGGTGGCTCGGTGCTCAGCGGGTCTTCGGGCGCCAGCCGGCCTGGCCAGGTCTCGGCGACGTCGACCCCGCCGTACTGGCTCGTGTCCACCGCCCAGGAATTCCCCTGGCTCGGGTCGGGGTAAGAGGGGTTTCGGGCAGGTTGTGGAACGCGCCAGGCGCGGTCGTCCGATTTCATCGGTCGTTCTCCGAGGTCCGGTGGTTGACGGGGAAGTATTCGAGTCCTCTCGGCGCCACTCCCGACGAGACCCAAGGGTCTCGGTTTCAGGAAAAGCGGGGGGACTCACCGCCGGACGCGGTCGGCTCAGGCGAGGCGCCTGATGACGATCCGTGCACGAGCGGGACGAGCAAGGAAGAAGATTTCCGCAGCGGCGCCGACCCGCGTTCCTGCTTTTTCTTGGGGTAACCGAGCCGGGGCCCTGGTCGATGACGACGACGAAAGGGATTACTGCACCGTTTCCACTGAGCATTTTCCATCTCACCAGACCTCGGCCAGTCCGGCCCTGTTCGGTGGCGACGATGGAAAAGGCTCATTTATGCGTCGCCCGGTCAGGGTCGGGGCGGCTCATCAGCGGCGAGCGAAAAGGTTGACTCGTCGTTCGTCGAGGTGCGGGTGTCCTGGAAGAGGCTTCCAGGCCGCGTCGGGGCCAGCTGCCGCCCGGGCGGTGTCTGGCCGAATTCGCCGCGCCGGGGGTGGAAGACCCACGCCCGGAAGGCGACGAACCGCAGCAGCGTGGCGGTGAGGTTCGCGGCGATGAGGGCCGCGAGTTCGATCATTCGGCTTGCGCCGGGGGTGAATGCCCGAAGCGCGGCGAGGGCTCCGCTTGTGACCAGCAGACCGAGGCCGAAGACGATCAGCCCCTCCAGCTGGCTGCGCGCTCCGACGCCGCGAATGCCGAAGGTCAGCCGTCGATTGGCGGCCGTGTTCGCGATCGCGGTGACGAGCAGCGCGAGGAAATTGGCGCCCTGAGCGCCGCACCATCCGCGCAGTAGGACGAACAACATCAGGTATGCCGCGGTGCTCGCGATGCCGATGGCGCCGAACCGGGCAAGCTGCTGGATCAGCTGGCGCTGGCCGGTCGCCTCCACAGCGGCCTGGCTCTGGGCCGCCAGCGGTCCGCGGCCCAGTTGGGCGCGCAGCTCGCGTACCGGCAGCCTGCCGGTGGTGAGGTCACGGCCGAGCCGAGCGATGCCGCGCAGGTCAGCCATGGCGGTTGCGACGATATCGACGCGGCTGTCCGGGTCGTCGACCCAGTCCACCGGCACCTCGTAGATCCGCAGCCCCGAACGCTCGGCGAGCACAAGCAGTTCGGTGTCGAAGAACCATCCGGTGTCCTGCACGAGCGGCAGCAGCGCGCGGGCCACATCCCCGCGGATCGCCTTGAAACCGCACTGTGCGTCGGAGAAGCGCGCCGAAAGGGCACGGCGCAGCAGCAGGTTGTAGCAGCGAGAGATCACCTCGCGCTTGGGGCCGCGCACGACACGCGCGCCCGGCGCCAGCCGGCTGCCGATCGCGAGGTCCGAGTGCCCGGAGATCAGCGGAGCGACCAGGGGCAGCAGGGCCCGAAGGTCCGTCGACAGGTCGACGTCCATGTAGGCCAGCACGGGCGCCAGCGACTGTCCCCACGCGGTTCGCAGGGCCCGACCTCGGCCCTTCGCGTCGAGATGCAGCACGGTGACCTCGGGAAACATCTCCTCCAGGGTATTCGCGACGGCCAGTGTCCGGTCGGTGCTCGCATTGTCCGCGATCGTTATCTGAAAGGGATAGGGAAAGGTTCCGACGAGGTGCCGACGAAGGCGCGTGACACACGGCTCCAGGTCGGCTTCCTCGTTGTAGACGGGGATTACCACATCCAGCACGGGACGTGGCCCCAGTTGCGCCGATCGAGCGGTAATGTGCTCGACCAGCGGCGCGCTGCCCTGCGGGTGCACTGTCGTGGTCATGGTTGAAGACTGCCGGGTCGGCCTGTGCTCTCCATTGCGGTGAACTGTGCGCACCCTGTGAATGTTCCCGTCACGTCGGCGGTCGGCGACTCGGCGATCTCGGTATCTGCACGCTGAACCGCTGGCCGAAAGCCGGTTGAGGCATATTCTGTCCGCCGCGGGCCCGGGACCCGATCGTCGACCTGGTCAGGACCCGTCGCGGCGTACAGGTCGTCCTGCGCGGCCAGGTCATCCGCCAGGCACGCTTCGTCCGGCGCGTACAGCGCGTCCGCCGTGGACAGGTCGCCGGCGACACCCGCGACCATCGGTGCCGCGGTCGGCACCGTGCGCGGAAGGGCGACGGTGAACGTCGTGCGCCCCGGAGCGCTCGTCACGCTGAGCTTTCCGCCGTGGGCTTCCACGACAGCGGCGACGATCGCGAGCCCGAGTCCGGTGCTGCCACCAGCCCGGGAACGAGACGAGTCACCTCGGGCGAACCGCTCGAAGACGTTCGGGAGAAGTTCGGCCGAGATACCGGGCCCGTCGTCGGTCACCGAAAGCCGGACCTCCTCGGCCGGGGGCGACGAAGCGCCGCCAACGGCCACGGTGGGAATCTCGAGCGCGACGGTCACCGATGTCCCCGGTGGGGTGTGCGTACGCGTGTTGGCCAGCAGATTCGCGAGTACCTGGTGCAGCCGGGCCTCGTCTCCACTTACCGTCACCGGCTCGGCCGGCAGCGAAAGGCTGAAACGATGCCCCGGAGCGGCGATGTGCGCGTCGCTGAGAACATCCACGACGAGCCGGGACAGGTCGACGGCGCCGTGTTCGAGCGGTCGGCCCGAATCGAGGCGCGCGAGCAGAAGCAGGTCCTCTACCAGCGCGGTCATCCGCTTCGTCTCGGATTCCACCCGCCGCAGGGCATAGGCGAACTCCGGCGGTACGTTGTCCCCGATGCGGCGGGTCAACTGGGCATAGCCGCTGATCGCGGCGAGCGGGGTCCGCAACTCGTGGCTGGCGTCGGCGACGAACTGGCGGACCCGGGTCTCACTGGCGTGCCGGGCCGCGAGCGCCGCGCCGACATGGCCGAGCATGTGGTTCAGCGCGGCGCCGACCTGGCCTACCTCCGTTCTCGGGTCGGTGTCCACGTCCGGGACGCGAACCAGAAGCGTCACGGCCCCCCGGTCCAGCGGAAGCTCGGCGACCTTGGCCGCGGTCGAGACGACGCGCCGCAACGGCCGCAGGGTCCGCCGGACGGTCACCGCGCCGACCACCCCGAGCAGCAGCACACCCACACCGGCGACGCAGCCCGCGATCAGAATCAGCTGGTTCACCGTCGCGTTGACCTCGTTCAGCGAAAGTCCGCTGATGACGACGGTGCTGCCGTCCGGAGTCAGCCGGGCCGTCACGCGGAAGTCTCCGTAGCTGCCGAGCGACACGGTGCGAGGCTTGTCATCGACCGGGACAGCGGTCAGCTTCGCCGACATGGTGACGGGAAGCTGCGGGATGACCCCGCCGGGTTGGAGGATGACGGCGTTCTCAACCTCGCCGGCGACGATCCGGGCGGCGATGGCGCCCGGCGGCTGGCCGCGCTGACCGAGGAACTGCTTCGGGGTGCCCTTCCAGGGGGGACTGGTCGTCCTCTGCTGCCCGTCGGGCGACGGGGACGGGTCGCCTGCCGCCCCGTTGCCGTTCTCGCCGATACCCGGGCCGGACGATGGACCGTCCAACGAATCGGGCCGATCGCCGGGCGGGGGCTTGATCCATCGGCTGTCGACCGCGACGACCCGCTCGTCGACCTGGTGAATCAGATAGGAGCGCAGGACGAGTGCGGTAACCCCGACGATCGACGCGGACACGGCCGCGAGCAACGCGATCAGCAGGGCGAGCAGCCGAGTCCGCAGGGACCATCGACTAGGCGCGAGCACCAGGCGCTTCGCGCGCTTACCGCCCTCTGGCGCGGCCGGGTTCGTCGACGGCTCCGACGGCGTGGCCCCACGGTCAGAACCGGAACCCCGCAGGCGACGCTCTTGTCCGCGCGACCGCGCCTTGTGGGACTCCGCTTTGTGGGACCGCGCCCTGCGAGGCTGTGGTTCCGCCTCGCGAGACTCCGCCGGAACCGCTGCCTTGCGGCGCCGCGGCCCGGCCCGGGCCCGCTGTCCCGCTGGCTCCCAGCTGCCCGCCGCGGTCACCCTGTGGCCGTGGGTTTCGCGACGGCGCCCGGGCCGCTCGCGGTCGGCACGGCGGCGGGCCGCAGGACATAGCCTGCGCCGCGCATCGTGTGGATCATTGGCTGACGGCCGGCATCGATCTTCTTGCGCAGGTAGGAGACGTAGAGCTCGACGAC
>Ga0068859_100001927_pt1 | contig 21178 bp, 20 predicted proteins | sample KBSSwiS22_FD_66585 | JGI IMG/M metagenome (GOLD analysis project Ga0068859, IMG submission 66585) | Switchgrass rhizosphere microbial communities from Kellogg Biological Station, Michigan, USA - KBS Switchgrass S2-2 | ecosystem: Host-associated > Plants > Roots > Rhizosphere > Soil ...
TCCGCAAGGGCCGCGACATTGAGCGGCGCGTGCTGGCGCGCGCGGTACGCTGGCACCTCGAGGGCCGCGTCTTCCTCGCCGGCAACCGCACCGTGGTGTTCCGGGACTAATCCGGTGCAGCCGGCGCGTTCAACGGCGATGAGGCAGTCTATCTGACCGGCTGAGGTGCTTTCGCTGGTATTGGTGCCAGCGCGATCCAACGCGCGAGCTGATCCAGCTCCGCATCATTGATTTCCGAAGGCTTGAACGCCGGCATGCCCGGTGCACCGTTGCGTGCGATGAAGGCGGAGGCTTGTGGATCAAGTTTGCGGCCGCGCAGCTCCGGCGCTACACCGGCACCATGGCAGTAGCCGCAGGTTGCGTTCCAGATCTGTTCGGGGCCTTGCCATTGCCCCGCCGACTGTGCCGTAACGGGTGCCGCAGCGAGCAAAGCGCCGAGAGTCAAGAGAGCGCGTCTCACAGGTGGATTCCCGATTTGCCCGGTGCAATGATGCCATGCGGATCGAGCGCGCGCTTGAGCCGTCGGTTTACGTCCATCTGGGTTTCGCCGTGGACACGTGCGACCTGATCCATGAAACCGACACCGGTGCGATAAAAGCCGTAACCGGCTTCACCGAAAGCCTGAATCAGTTCCTCGAAGCAGGCGCGGTGCCGAGCTGTCGAATCCGGGTCGCCGCGATCAAAGACCATCGGCATCACATTGAGCCCTTCGCGACCATTCAACGTCATGCCCGTCATGAAATCGACGCCGTGCTTATCCATCACGCCGCGAGCTAGTTCGACCTGACGAATGGCGTCGGTAGGGCGAAGCGGCATGACTGGCGAAAACCAGGCAAGTCCATGGCCGCCGGTCCAATTGAAGATCGAAAAGGTCTGGAGCGATAGCTCGCCGACCTGCATCGGATCATACGCATCGGGGACAAGTTTTCCGCCCGAAGCGGCCACTGCCGTCTCGATAACTTTCCAGTCGGAGGCGACGCGATCGGGCCGGCCATAGACCGAGAAGGCATATTGCCACGCGCCCAATCCCTTGCTGCGCGCATATTCGAGCGTGACCGATGGCGGTATCGCGCCTTTGCCGGAATAGAGATCCGCCCGTTTCGCCGTAGATGCGGCGAATAGCGTCGAATCCAACAACGTGCCGCAATTTCCGATAGTGCCGTCGAACCGCAACGGCCTGAGCGTATCGACGATCCGCCCGATATCCTCGAACTTGTCCCAAACCGCCATCCCCGAGCGCCATGCCGGCGGCGCGGGCATCAGCCAAAGCCCCATCTTGGTGACGACACCGAAGTTGGACTGGGTGAAGATCCCGTCGAGCCACGGGCCATAGCCGTAGCGGAAAGCCTGCCAGGATTTGGTGTTGGCGACACCGCCCATCCCCGTTCGCAACACGGTGCCATCCGCTAGGACGACTTCGAACCCGCATGTATTGGCGAAGTGATCGCCATAAGGGGTGGTGCCGTTGCCACGCTCCAGCGAATTGCCCACCGGCCCAACTAAGGGGCCGGGGGCCGGAAAATCGATCCACAATTTGTGGCCCTGGGCACGGATCGTATCTTGCAATAGCTTGTAGGTCACGCCCGGCTCGACCAGCGCCGTGCAAAGTACCGGATCGATGTCGATCACCCGGTTCATCCGCCGCAAGTCAAGTGTCACCTGCCCCGGTGTCGCCGCCGTACTAGTGCCATAACCGAAATTCTTGCCGGTCGAGGTGGGCCATAGCGGGGTCTTGTGTTCCCCCGCGAGCCGTAGCAACGCCCGTACTTCTGCCAGCGATTGGGGGGAAACGACTCCTACAGGCGCATGTTCGGCTTCGGGGACGGGCATCATGATGCGGGCGAAGGGCGCCAGACCGTCGGGGGATTCAATGACATGATCCTTACCCACCACGGCTCGCGCGGCGGCCAGGAAAGATGCGATCGTCATGGCGCGCCGTTCCCTTCGCCGCGGCGGTCAGTTCTTGATCGAGAATTGCACCGCAATCGACCGCGGCCGATCGGGTACGGCGAAGACCGAACCGTTCCCCGCCGTCAGCGGGTTGCGGTAAGAAGCCGTCGCCTTGTCGGTCAAGTTCTTGCCAATGACGGCCACTTCCCAGCGTTGGCTCGACGGACCGAACCCAATGCGGAGATCGACCTTGGCATAGCCGGGCTGCTCGAGCGTCGGATCGGCCTGCGCCGATGTAAAGAACGAAGATGTGAAGTAGAGCAACGGATCCAATCGCAGCGCATAATTCCCGATCGGCATGGTGATGTTGGCGCCGATATTCCCGCTCCATTTGGGTGAATAGGGCCGCCGTTTGCCCGACATATTCTGGATGCAAGCAGGCGTGCTCGCGCTGGGCACGAATGCGAAAGCTTGCGCGGCGGTACAGATGCCGTTTGGATAATCCTGATAGGTTGAATCCAGATAAGCGAGGTCTGTGGTCAAGGTCAGGAAGCTCGAAAGGCGCAGGCTCGCGTTCGCTTCGAAGCCCTGCGCCCGCGACGCGGCGGCATTTGCCACCGAGCTCACGGGAATGCCCCCAGGGAACGTAATTGTTGCTTCTTGAACTCCCTTGTAATCGCTCCGGAAAATGTCGGCGTTGAGGGTAAGGTGGTGCTCGAATAGCCGTGTCTTGAGGCCGGCCTCATACGCATCGACGGATTCGGGCCCGAAGACGCTGGCTGTATTTGAGGCGCTGAAGCCGCCGGCTTTGAACCCCTTGGAATAGGTTACGTAAGCCATGACGTCTCGTGTGACGTCATATTGTAACCCGGCCGAGGGCAGGAAACGGTGGTCATCGCGCACGGTCGTCGGGAAATCTCCTAGATCCGTCCCGAAAATACCCGCCAGCAATTGCTGCGTTGCCATAGGGAACAGCGTAAAGCCGGTCCGGAAATCGGTTTTGCTGCTGGGGGACGGAAGCCCGAAGGCATCGTAGCGATGGGCATGCTTGCGGACATCCGTGTATCGCGCGCCAAGATTGAGGCGCAAATGCTCGACTGGACGGATCGTCGCCGAAGCGAAAGCTGAAAGCGTGCGGTCGCGGAAATTGACCTGGCTGATGCCCCCAACTGGACCGAACGCGGGAATGAAGTTTTCACCGAAACCTGCTTCGGAGAAGGTTTTGGTATGGGCGTAATAGCCGCCCACCATATATTCGAGCGTGCCGCCGGTTTTTGACTGCAACCTGATTTCCTGGCTGTATTGGGTAAAGTTCTCGTTCGCCGGTGAAAATGCAGCATCATAGCCCGGAATGATCTGGATGGATGTCGGAATGAGCTGTACCAGCTGATGCCAGTCCTGATGGAAATAACTGCTGATGGCGTTGAGTGAAACCTGGCCGAGATCAAGCGAGTTAGTCAGTGCGACTTCGTGGAAGTCGAAGTTGGCAAAAGTGTTCGGTGCATAACTTTTGTAATATGGCTCGTTGCCGGTCGGGCCGCCATTGTTGGCTACAATCAGCCCGCAGGCGAAATCGATAGGTTTGGCAAAAGGAGAGGGGCAGTTCAGAACGATCTCCGAGTTGCCGTCGCGCGAATGGCTGCGACCGATATCGAAGCGAAAGTCGCTGCGGAATCTGTCGGTGGGCTCCCACTTGAGGGAAATACGGCCGAGTGCGTCGCGAGTGTGGGGTGCGTCGTTACCAGTGGTTAGATTCTTGATATAGCCGTCCATCCCTGAAAGCCGGCCGGCAACTCGAACGCCCAGCGTGTCGGTGATCGGTCCACCAATAGCCGCCTCGACATTATATTCCCCGTCCTCGAACCCGTAGAGTCCGGAGGCGTTATATTCCCAATGATTGCCGGGCTTGCGCGTGGCGATGTTGAGCGCGCCAGCGATCGTATTGTTGCCGAAGAAGGTCGACTGCGGCCCTTTCAACACTTCGATCTGGTCGATGTCGAACAATGCCGCGCGGGTCGATTTCGACCGTCCGCGGTATACGCCGTCGACAAAGGTGCCAACCGACTGCTCGAAGCCCGGATTCTGGCCGGAACCGATGCCGCGGATATTGAGATAATCGACCAATGGCCCCGACACGATCCTTACCGCGGGCAGCCGTGCGGTAACGCTCTCGAGCGTGGTGAGATTGGTGCTTGCGATGGTTGATCCACTCACGACCGATACCGCCACCGGCACGTCCTGAAGGCGCTGCGTTCGGCGCTGCGCGGTGACGATGATTTCAACCAGGGTTTCAGGGGCCGCACTTTCGCCTGGGCTTGTCGCCTTGGGCGCGGGAACATCCTGCGCATTCGCAAGGCTCGAGAAAGCGACTGTAGCGATCGACGTGCAGATTGTGCGCCGGATTTTGGCCGAATTCGTCATCACAATTCCTCCCCTGGGCAGCCCACTCTGTGGGTCTGTGGCTTCAGGCGGGGCGCACCCAATGCGCCATTCGCCGTGAGTTACATAATGTACATTGTAACGAGACGGAAGGGGTGCTGCCGCCGAAGCGTCCTATTTTATGTTGCCATATGGCAACAGTTTCGCCGAAATTATGCCCTGTAATCCGATTTTCGCTCCGCTCCGTGTCGTCGAGGGTTGGTTTGGCGACTGTGATCCGGTTCTTTGATATCACCATGTAATTTTGGCTTGAGGGGAGCCATATGATCGTACAAATATGTCATCTACCGGAACGTCCCAAACGACGGCCGGAGTGCGAATCCGCGTGGATGCAGAGCGGATCCGAAGCATGTTCTGTCGACAAATCTGGGAGACGATTCCATGAATGCTGCCACCGATGCGCTGTTAACGCGCGATGCAGATCCCACTGCGTTGCCCCATTCTCCCTATTTTCCCTATGATCCCAACGTCCACCTTTATGTCGGCAATCTCATGGGCCATGCGGCACCATATGAGCATAGCAGCTGGCGCGAAGAGACGATGGCGTGGAAGGATAGCTGCTACCTGAACGGCAATCTCAACCCAACGCCCACCTTCCGCATCACCGGTCCAGAGGCGCTGAAATTCTTGAGTGATACCTGCGTCAACGGCTTTTCCAACTTCCCGATTGGCAGCGGCAAGCACGCCATCATGTGCAACGAACAGGGTCTAGTCATGATGGATGGCGTCCTTGTTCGCTTGGGCGAGGAGGATTTCATCACCTACTGGATGGCGCCTTATATCGCCTACGTGCTTGGCAAGGGGAATTACGAAGCCAGAGGCGAAGATTTGACCGGCAAGGTGTTCCTCTTCCAGCTTGCTGGTCCTCGCTCGCTTGAAATTCTCGAACGAGCGACAGGGCAAGATCTGCATGACGTCCGCTTCATGCGCTGCAAGGAGGCGGATATCGACGGCATGCGTTTTAACGTCCTGCGGATGGGAATGGCCGGAACACTGGCCTATGAACTTCACGGCAAGGTCGAGGATGCGAAGCGCGTGTACGCCAGCCTGATGGAGGCCGGAGCCGAATTCGGCATCAAGCGGCTGGGCCAGCGCGCCTACATGATGAATCATACAGAGGATGGTTTTCCCCAAGCCTATTATCACTTTCCTTATCCCTGGGCGGAGGATCCGGGATTCGCCGCAATGCTGGGTGGAAATGTCGATCGTATGTGGCGTCCGCTAAGGGGGAGCATGGGGCAGGATCTGCGCGCGCGTTATCGCAATCCGATTGAACTCGGCTGGGCCAAGATGATCAAGTTCGATCATGATTTCGTCGGTCGGGCCGCGCTGGAGAAGGAGGCCGCGAATCCGCGCCGGCAGATGGTGACCCTGGTGTGGAATGCCGAGGATATCCTCGACGTGCACGCCTCGCAGTTTCGCCAGGGCGCGCATTATACGCCGATGGACGAACCCAATAATGCCTGCGGTTCGGGCCTATACGCCGATCAGGTTCTCAAGGATGGCAAGGTGGTGGGTGTCAGTTCGGGCCGCGCCTACAGCTACAACTATCGCGAGATGCTGTCGCTGTGCTCGATCGACACCAATTGTAGTGCGCTCGGCACCGAAGTGACCGTGCTGTGGGGCGAGGCAGATGCGCCTAAGAAGGAAATTCGGGCAATCGTTTCGCGATTTCCATATCTCGACGAGGGGCGCAACCAGACCGTGGATGTCGCAGCGATACCTCGCGTTGCAGCGTTGAGCGAGCAGGCCTGAGTGTCAGCCGGGGCGGCTGCCCTGCGGCTGGCGCGCCAGCCAAGCCGCCCCGGCCGCAGCGCCGGTACAGACGCACGTTGCCAGCGCCGCCGGCCACAGGGCGCCTGCGGGTGCCGCCGAAAGCAGCATGCTGGCCGCAGCGGCGCAGAGCAACTGGAGCGTGCCAAGGAGCGCCGAGGCGGCGCCGCCCTCGTTTGGAGCGGCATCCAATGCGCCGACAGCTCCGGGTGTCAGCAGCAGACCGTAGGTGCCGAACAATCCCGCGACGATTGCCACAAATGCGGCGACTCCCGTCGATGAGACCGCGGCCGCCGTCCCGAACGTTGCGGCAAGCGCTAGACCGGCTGTCGTAACCCGGGTCAGATAGTCTTCGAACCCCCAGTGGCGCAGGAGTCGCGGGCAAAGTTGCGTGAAGATGATCTGGCTGCCCGCGACCAGCGCGACGATCGCGCCGATGGCCGTCGATTCGAAGCCGTACTGATGCGCCAGGATGAATGGCAATGTCGTCAGGAAAGCGAACGCGCCTGCCGTCGAACTGCCCGCGACGAAGCTCATTGCCATGAAGCGGCGGTTGCCGAGCAGATGCTCGTAGCTTCGCCAAAAACTGTATCGCGAGGGTGCGAGACGCCGGGCTGAGGGGTGCGTTTCGGCAAGAATGCTGGCCGCAAGCCCGGCGGCGATCACAGCCAGCGTGCCAATTACGACGAAGAGCCAGCGCCAGGACATATAGTGGAGCAGGGCTCCCCCCAGGACAGGGGCCAGCAATGGGGAAATGCCCTGCACCAGGAAGGCCCGCGCCAACAGGCGCGCGGCGGCATGCCCTCGAGAAACGTCGCGGATCATCGCTCGCGCCAGCACGGTGGTCCCGCAGCCGCCCAGGCCTTGAATGAAGCGGGCGCCGATCAGCCATTCGATGTTGGGGGCGATCACGCAAAGCAAGGAGCCGAACAGGAACATAACTAATGCAGCATAGAGCAAGGGCAGTCGCCCTACTCGATCGGACAAGGGTCCATAGAGGGAGGGACCGAAGGCGAGGGCGAGGAAGAAGATCGCGAGCGTGAGCTGGGCGAGCGCGGGCGTGCAGCGGAGTTCACGCGCGATGGTTGGAAGCGCCGGCAGGTAAAAATCGATCGCGAATGGGCCCAGCATTGACAGGAAGCCGAACGTCAGGCCGAGCAACGTCGGAGGGCGCGGCGGGTCTGCTTCAGGCCGGCAGTCCATTAAATCTCTCCACACCGGCCATCAAATTTCGTGGTATCGAGTCAAAGTTACGACACGTAACACAGATTGGTCAATCCGCCCATTTTGCTCTAGGCTAAACCTTCCCCCCGATTGGCCGGCATCAAGCCGGTCTGCAGGACATGGGGTGGTAAGTGAGAGGGCTGTAGCCAGATGGAAAATCCAAATGACGACGCGGAGATGTCGATTGAGTTGGAGATGGGGAGTTGGCTCGGCCGCAACCTGCGCCGCGCGACCAACGCCGTGTTCGGTCAATTCGCGAGCGAATTCGCCCCTTTCAACATTCGACCCGCGCTCTATCTTGCTCTGTCCATCATCGAGCGCTTTCCGGGATCGTCCGGTGCCGAACTAAGCGATTACATGACCGTACCGCGGGCCAACACGGTCGTCCTGCTCAAGGAGTTGGAGGGGCGCGGGCTAATCAAGCGCGCTCCGAATGCCACCGGCCGACGGGCGCAGGCAATCAGTCTGACCGAAGCGGGTCACGCGTTGATGATCGAATTGCATGCCGCCCATGAGCGACACGTAGCGTATCTCGAGAGCGTGATGTCGGAGGCTGAAAGCAATTTCCTCAACGCCTTGCTGCAGCGTCTGTGGAAGCCTCAGGCTGGATCATCGCCCCCTTCCGAGGCTTGACAGCCTCGTCCGCTCTCGCATAGTTACATGGTATAACTCAGGTCCATGAGATGGATCTGATGGAGAGCGGTGCGGTGCAAAGGGTTTCTTCCGAGATTATCGGCGTCGTTTCGGGTCGGCTCGCCGAACTTCCGCAGGGGGATGTTCGATGAACGCGCGCACCCCCGAAGAGGAGCGCAACTTGGCGTTCGCCACCGAAGCTTATTCGCGCGTATTGACCCGGTTCGATCCAACCGAGATCGATCGCTATTTCGCAATCGACTATGTTCAGCATGGATCGTTGGCTGCTGACGGCCGAGAAGGGCTACGCGCTTTCATCGAACAGGCGCGGTGCGATTTTCCCGATGCGAAGATCGAGATCGTCCGTTCATTCGTCGATGGGGAATTCGTGATTTTCCACGTGCGGGGCCAACTTGCACCGGCTCAGCCCGTCGCCGCGGTGGTCGACATGTTTCGGGTCGGCAATGGGCTCATCCAAGAACATTGGGAAGTGATCCAGGAACTCCCGACGGCTCTGCCCCACCGCAACGGCAGCTTTTGACAGGGAAAGGCGGACGAATGACGATCGCGGTGACGGGCGCTTCGGGCAATTATGGTGCGGCCGCCGTGCGCGGGCTGCTGGAACAGGTGCCGTCCGAGGATTTGATCCTGATTTCGCGCTCGCCTGCGCGACAGGGCCATTTTGCGGAGCTCGGCTGCCAGGTTCGTCGCGGCGATTTCGATGATCGCGCTTCGATGGCAGAGGCCTTGCGGGGAGCGGAACGTATGCTGCTGATCAGCACGGGACGCGTCGGCAAGCGCCTACCACAGCATGGCAATGCGATCGCCGCTGCGGTCGAAGCAGGCGTGCGCCACATCGTCTATACGTCCTTCGTCGGCATCGCCGATGATAATCCAGCTCTGGTGATTCGCGACCATGGCGGTACCGAGGCGATGCTGCGCGAGAGTGGCGTCGCATGGACGGCGTTGCGTGACAGCCAATATGCCGACGCGATGACCGATGTGGCTGGGCCGCTCGCCCTATCCACGGGAATATGGCGCTCGAGTACGGGCGAAGGCCGTATCGCCTTCGTCACGCGTGAGGATTGTGTGGCCGCAGCAGTGGCGGCGTTGACCTCCGATGGCCATGAAAACCGCGTTTACAACATCACTGGACCCGAACTGCTGCGCTTCCAGGACGTCGCAGAGATCCTGTCGAACATCGCAGGTAAGCCGATTGCCTATGAGTCGGTCTCGTCAGAAGAGATGTATGCGATGTTCGATGCGATGGGCGTCCCGCGCGAGGCGGTGGACGACCTGGTGGTCGAGCGCTTTGCTTGGTCAAGTGAAGATATGGTCTCGTTCGAGGCGGCGATCCGCGCCGGTTTCTTTGCCGTGATCTCGAATGATTTTGAACAGCTGACCGGGCGTGAACCCGAAAGCTTCCGTCATTTCGCCGAGCGCCGGCAGGATATGCTCCGCTCGGCCGCATTTCCCGCTGAGGCCGCATGAAAACCGAACGCCTGCCAACCGAAGACCGTCACCAAATCGAGGACTTGTTCGCTCGTTACAGCTGGGCGCTCGATACAGGTGATCCCGACGCGCTCGCCATGACGTTCACTCCCGATGGTCGCATCGTCGAGGAGGTGTTCGAGGATCCGGATGTCTGGGAAGGCCGCGCCGGCATCCGCGCGCTGGGCAAGCATTATATGTCCTCGCCCAATTTTCCCGGGCGCCAGCATCACGTGACCATGCCCATCTATACGCCCGAGGGGCCCGATCGCTGCCATGTCCGATCGTTCGTGTTCGTCACGGAATGCCATGGCGAGCCACCCATGGTGTTGCGTTTCTCTGGCTATTATGTCGACGACATCGTCCGTCATGAGGGCGAATGGCTGTTTGCCAGCCGCGCCATCCGCATGTGGGACGGGGAAATTCTCGCCAATTTTCCGGGAAAGGGGGCTTGGGTAGCGCGGAAGCGGCCACCCGATCTTGTCGTGAAGAGCCGGTCCGAGCCGTGAGCGGCTTCGAAGCCGATATCATCGTCGTCGGTGGCGGCTCGGCTGGCGCGGCTATGACTGGACGTCTCTCCCAAGACGGGCGATTCTCCGTTCTCTTGCTGGAGGCGGGACGATCCGACCGTCACCCCTTCACGCGGATACCTGCCGCAAACATCAAGGCGGTGCAGAACCCCGCTTTTGACTGGCGCCATCAGGCGGAACCCGACGATACGATAGGCGGGAGAGCGGAGGTTTGGGCGGCGGCCAAGGTCCTGGGCGGCGGCAGTGCGATCAACGGGATGATGTTCATTCGCGGACACCGCTGGGACTATGATCATTGGGCGGAGCTTGGCGCGCGCGGCTGGGACTACCAATCGGTCCTGCCCTATTTTCGTCGACTCGAAACCAATGAACGTGGAAGCGACGCATATCGCGGCGGCGACGGGCCGCAGCACGTCTCTGAGGTGCGAGCGAATTACGCGCTGACCGGCAACTGGATCCGGGCAGCGGTCGAAGCGGGGATACCCCGTTCTCCCGATCTCAATGGGGCGAAGGCGGAGGGTGTCGATCGTGTTCAGGTAACGCAGCGCAAAGGCTGGCGTCACTCGAGTGCCGCCGCCTATCTTTGGGATGCTCCAAAACGCAAGAACCTTCGGATCGAGCTCAACGCCGAGGTCACGCGGATCCTGTTCGAGGATGGACGCGCAGTCGGGGTGCTGTTCGAACGTGCGGGAACGACCATGCTGGCAAGGGCACGGCGTGGCGTGGTGCTGTCGGCCGGAACAATCAATTCGGCGCGGTTGCTGCTCCTTTCCGGCGTGGGGCCGGCAGATGAGCTTGCTCCGCTCGGTATCAAGGCCTGGTGCAATGTGCCGGGTGTCGGCCGCAACCTGCAAGATCATGTCGGCACCCATGTCGCAATGGCCGTCACGCGATCGACGCTCAATGTCGAGACGAGCGGGCTCAAGGGCCTTGCGCATATGGCGAACTTCTTCTTGCGCGGGCGCGGGGCGCTGACCACGCCGATCGGCCACGCGCAGGCGTTCATCCGTACACGGCAGGGGCTGGCGGCGCCGAATGTCCAACTCTCGTTCGCGCCATTGGCATTCGGCCACGATGCGCACGGACGGATCGAGCTTCTTAAAGAACCGGCCGTCAGCACAATGATTGGAGTCATGCGACCGAAAAGCCGGGGCAGCGTCACTCTGCGCACGGCCGATTTCCGCGATCGCGTAGTGATCCGTTACCGTCAGCTAGCTGACGAGGATGACGCGGCGCAACTGATCGAGGGGATCGCTGTCGCCCGCAGCATTTTTCGGCAGCCCAGCTTTGCTGCACTGGTGACGCGCGAGATCGCTCCGGGCCTGGGGACGCCACTGCGCGATTATCTGCACCGCGCAGCGATCTCGCTTTACCATCAGGTCGGCACTTGTCGAATGGGCGAGGATTCCGACGCAGTGGTTGACAGTGATCTGCGCGTGCGCGGCATCGACGGTCTCTGGGTGGCAGATGCCTCAATCATGCCCTCACAGCCAGCGGGCAACACCAATGCGACCGCAATCATGATCGGCGACAAGGGGGCCGATCATGTCATCAAGACTATGGGACTTTAGCCATGTTTTTGCGAAATGCCTGGTATGCGGCTGGCTGGTCACGTGACTTCGCGGCGGCCATAACGTCCATGTCGATCCTGAACGAAGGGCTGATCCTGTATCGCGACGATGACGGGCGGCCAGTGGCGATGGAGGATCGCTGCCCTCACCGCCTGGCGCCACTTTCGCTCGGCCGGCGCGAGGGCGATGCGGTGCGCTGCATGTATCACGGGCTGCTGTTCGGTCCGGATGGGCACTGCCGCTTCCTGCCGGGTCAGGAGCTTATTCCGCCGGCGATCCACGTTCGAACCTATCCGGCGATAGATCGGCACAGCGTCTTATGGCTTTGGATGGGCGACAAGGCCCTTGCGGATGAGGCACTTATTCCACCTTTCGTTGGGGTCGACTCGCCCGATTGGGCGATGCGGCCTGGTAGGTTGGATTATCGCGCCAATTACGAGTTGGTGAACGATAACCTACTCGATCTTTCGCATGTCGCCTGGGTCCATGCCCAGTCGTTCGCAGGCGGCGATCCCGCCGCCCAGCAGGAATGGGCAAGTGCACCGGTCAAGGTGGTGGGAATTGACCGAGGGGTGCGCGTCAGCCGCTGGATCGAGGGCGGTGCCGGACCGCCCTTCACCCGCCATCTGACAGGACCGCTCGTTGATATGCATGTCAGCTACGATTTCATCGTGCCGGGCATTTTCCTGCTACATAGCCAGGCATTCATGCCGGGCACCGCCGCGCGCTACCTTGGAGAAGCGCCACAGGAGCCACCGGTGCACGCGCGCTTCACCTGCCAGGCGGTGACCCCACTCACTGAAACAGAGACATGCTATTTCTTCGGCTTCGGACCGTGGCGCGAGCATGCTGAGCACGAGCCGATCTTCTATGAAATGGGCCTCAAGGCCTTCAACGAGGATCGGGTGATGATCGAGGCCCAGCAGCGGGTGATCGATCGTGATCCCGCGCGGCGCATGGCCCCGATCGCGATCGATGCCGCCACCACGCGGTTTCGCGGCATCATGCGTCGTTTGATGCGCGAGGAACAGGGAACGACAACGCCCATCGCGGTGCCGGCTGAATGACGATGCCCGATTTCACCACAACGTCACTGCCGACGGAGCCGCGCTTCGAATTCGTGTTCGAGATCGCGCTACGCTGGGATCGGCTGCAGAATATCCAGAATATGCCAAGCGGAGCGGGACGCGGCGCGACATATGTCGCGGACGGAACAGTGACGGGGCCGCGCCTCAGTGGACGGATCGCGCCTCATAGCGGCGCGGATTGGGCGCTCTTTCGACCCGATCGCGTCCTGGCGCTCGACGCGCGCTACATGATCGAGGCGGACGACGGCACTCTGATCCTGATGCGCAATCGTGGCTACCTCGCCGGGCGCGTGCCAGGGGTGCTCGAACGGATCCAGAACTGGATGTTCCGCGACGGCCCCGAAGTTCCGTTCGAAGACTATTACCTGCGGACGACCCCGACTTTCGAAGTCGAGACGGGGCCCTATGACTGGCTAATGCGTACCGTGGTTGTCGGCATCGGTTCGCGTCAGCTCACGGGTAACACAATCCGTTATTTCGCATTGCTTTGAGCAGTGGCGCCCGAGGGCCAAATGAACGAATATGATTTCATCATCGTCGGTGCCGGTTCGGCGGGGTGCGTCCTTGCCCATCGACTGAGCGAGAATCCGGCTAATCGCGTGCTCCTGATCGAGGCCGGCGGTACACACCGCAAGTTCCTGCTCACGATGCCGCTCGGCTTCCTCAAGGCCATGGCGGAGCCCCGCTTCATGTGGTCTTACCTGTCGGAACCCGAACCTCACCTGTACGGTCGGCGTATCCCGCTTCCGCGCGGTCGTGTGCTTGGCGGCTCGTCATCAGTCAACGGCATGTTCTACATGCGCGGCCACAGCCTTGATTACGACACTTGGCGGCAGATGGGCTGTGAGGGGTGGGGCTTCGCCGATGTGCTGCCCTATTTCAAACGAATGGAGACGAGCTGGCGCGGCGCCGGTCCCTACCACGGCGATAGGGGGCCGCTTCACGTGGTACCGATCCAGTCCAAATACCGTTTGCACGACTATATGATGCAGACGGCCCGCGCCGCCGGCTTCGACACGACCGAGGATCTCCATGGCGAGCACGAGGAAGGCTTTGCGCGCGGGGAACTGACGATCGATCCCAGCGGCAAGCGTGCCAGTACGGCACGCGCCTATCTGGAGCCGGCCCTCGAGCGTCCCAATCTACACACGATCACCGAGGCGCGGACCCGGCGCGTTGTCATTAAGGATGGGCGTGCCGCCGGTGTCGAATTTGAGCGCGGCGGCACGATCGAAACCGCACGGGCCGGCTGCGAGGTAATTCTGTGTGGCGGCAGTTACAATTCGCCGCAGTTGCTCATGCTCTCGGGGATCGGGCCGGGGAACGACTTGCGTGCGCTCGGTATCGGGGTCATCAAAGACTTGCCCGGCGTAGGCCGTAATCTCGCCGAGCATCCGCGTGTGCCCATATTGTTCGATCTGAGGAAGCCGATCAGCTTCCTCAGCCAACTGCGCGCCGATCGGGTGTTGCGATGGGTTTTGCAATGGAAGCTGGCAGGCACCGGCGCCTTCGCCAGCCAGGTGAACAGTTGTAATCCGATCCTCAAGACCCGTCCTGATCTGGCTCAACCCGATATCCAGATTTTTGCCAACCCTGTCCGTCTCGACGCCCAAATCTGGTTTCCGCTTTGGCGCAGGCGCCTGCAAGACCAGATTACCGCTGATGTGATCCTGCTCCACCCGCGCAGTCGTGGCTGGATGACCCTGCTTTCGCCCGATCCACGCGATACACCAGCGGTCACGCTGAACCTGTTTTCGGATGCGGTAGATTATCGAACGGTGCGTGACGGCTTGCGTCTCGTGCGTCGCATCTACGCCACCGAGCCGCAGGCGTCGATCACCGGGGCCGAGGTAATGCCGGGGCCCGAGGTTCAGACCGATGATGAGATCGATGACTACACGCGTCAGAATGCCGGGGTGACCCAGCATCCGACGGGTACCTGCACGATGGGGCAGGGCAGCATGAGCGTCGTTGACCCCCAATTGCGGGTGCATGGCATTGGGGGCCTGCGCGTGGTCGATGCCTCGATCATGCCGACTGTGCCTGGCGGCAACACTAATGCGCCCACCATAATGGTCGCTGAGAAGGCGGCCGACATAATCCTCGGACGCAAACCGCTAGCGCCTGAATATCCCGCCACAGTCACTCCAGGCCGGGTGGCAGCGTGATGACCATTAGCTCGCAGCAAGGGCCTGAGGCATGAGTCCAGTCTATCCGCCCGGCCTGACGCCGGCAGTATTCGCCCGCGCGCTCGCAGCGTTCGAGCGTATTGTCGGTGCCGAGGCAGTGTTCGCGGCCCCAGAGGATCGCGATACCTACGCCGACAAGTTCGCGATAGATGATAGCCGTCACCGGGCCCTTGCGGGGCTTGCGCCGACCAGCGCAGCACAGGTGCAGGCGATCGTTCGGATCGCCAACGAATTTCGCATCCCGCTTTGGCCGATCAGCCGTGGGAAGAATCTCGGCTACGGTTATGCTGCGCCCGAACTGGCGGGCAGCGTCGTCGTCGATCTCAGCCGAATGAAGGGGATAGAGATCGATGTCGAGAATGGCGTCGCGACTCTGGAGCCGGGTGTCGGCTTCTACGATCTCTACGATTATCTACAGAAGAGAAAGATCCCGCTCTGGTTATCGGTGCCCGGCAATAGCTGGGGGTCGGTGATCGGCAACGCGCTGGACCGCGGCATTGGCTACACGCCCTATGGTGAGAATACGTCAAAGCTGTGCGGGCTGGAGGTCGTGCTTCCCGATGGGGATCTGGTGCGAACCGGCATGGGAGCGGCCACAGGGGCGCCGACGTGGGGATTGTATCGCTATGGCTTCGGTCCCGCGTGGGACCAGATGTTCGTTCAGTCCAATTTCGGCATCGTCACAAAGGCCAATATCTGGCTCATGACCGAGCCGGAGCAGGTTCGCGGCATGGACGTCGAGATGGAAGCGATCGAGGATCTCGCGCCGCTGATCGACACGATCGGCGCACTCCGACGCGAAGGCGTGCTCCAGCAGTCGCCCACTATCGGCAACTGGTTGCGCGCCGCCAATATTCTTTCGACGCGATCGGATTGGGTGAGGGACGGTGCGCCACTGACCGATGATGTGATCACGGCGATTCGCAAGAAGTTCGGGCTCGGCTGGTGGGGCGTCAGCCTGCGTCTGTACGGGCGATCGGCCGTGACCGATGCGACCTACCCGATACTGGAGCAGGCGATGCGAGCGATCACACCGCTGAGCATCAAGCCGACGTTATGGCGGCGGGGTGATCCGATTGCGCCTGGGCAGGGGGGGTGGATGGGCGTGCCGATGACCTTCCCGATGCAGAACGCTAACTGGTTCGGCGGACGCGGAGGGCACCTCGGCTTTTCTCCGATTATGCCGCAATCGGGGCGGCTGGCGCTAGAACAGTTCAGGCGCAATCTTTCGCGCTATCATGAATATGGCTTCGATCCGCAGATGAGCTTCGCCTTTGGAGAGCGTAACCTGATCAACGTCAATGCCGTGTTGCTTAACAAGGATGACCCCGCCTTCATGAAAAAGGTCGATCCATTCATGCGCGCAATGATCGTCGACGCGAAGGCACATGGTTACGTCGAATATCGCGCGCACCTGGATTATATGGACGCGATCGCGTCGACCTATGACTTCAACGATCATGCGCTTTTGCGCTTGAACGAGCGAGTGAAGAACGCGCTGGATCCCAAGGGCATATTGGCGCCGGGCAAAAGCGGCATATGGCCGAAGGCGTACGCGCCGGAGCGCGGTAAATGAGGGCCGCGCCGATCCTGACGCTGGCGCTAGCCGCCGCTCCGGCGCCAGCGCAGACGCAGCAACCAATGCTCGCCGGCAAGGCTGTTTTCGGCGAGAAATGCGGTATGTGCCACCGGGCTGACGGGATGGGTACGGGTTTACTCGCACGCCGTGTCGACCCGAAGGTCGCGGAGCTTGAGAAGCGAGCCGACCTTACCACTGATTATGTCCGAGTGGCGGTGCGTACTGGCATCGGCAATATGCCCTGGCTCAGCCGGGGCGAAGTCAGCGATCGGCAGTTGGATGCGATCGCTTCCTATCTCGCGAAGGATGGTAAATGACGGACCTGATAATCAATCGTCGCGCGACCTTGCGTCTCGGCGGTGCCACGCTCGCCGCCCTGTCAGTGCCGGTCGGTACGGCGACTTCCGCGCGCAGCGGGCCTGGGGGGCTGCTCTTCTTCGAACCGTCCTCGGCGGTGGCCCGAGCCGAGGCTAAGGCAACGAAGGGCCGACGGCTGGTCGCACTCGGCGGCGATCCCGTCTGCCATTGGCGTGACAGCCCGCGGTCGCGACAGGATGGCGTCCATGGCGTTACGCGTTGGAGCGACTATCTCGTGCTTCGCGGGCTCGCAGAAGAGGAGGGGTATCGCGTCGCGCGTGAAGAGCGACGCGAGACGATGGGGGGGCCGATGATCGTTAGTTGGTCGATGGCCTGACTTGCGCGCAAACCGTCGCAACCCTGCGATTTCCTGCAGATCGATCGCTAACCCTGCGGGAATGACGATTGGGGGCACCCGTTATGACGGCCGCATAATCAAGACCTGCTCGGGTAATCATGTCATAGGTAGCGGACATCGGGACATGCGCGTTCCAGCCCGCCTAGCTCGCCGTTTGTCCGGAGCGAGCGATTTCGGGCTGTTCCGGCAGTCGGTAACAAACCTCGCGACAGCCTATGATCCAATTTCCGCCGTGAGAGTCATGTTGCTAGCTCAGGCCGGCGTCTTTTCGAGCGATTTGCGACGCTTGGGACGTGGCCCTGGTGGCGTATCCGATCCGAGGCTGGACAGCAGATATTGTTCCCATTCTTCCATGATCGCTTGGCGCTTACGGAACGCATCACCACGCCGATAGGCACGTTCGGTTTCGTCGCCGACCTGATGCGCCAGCGCCATTTCAACCGCAGACTCCGGATGATTGGTCATATCACCCATGTAGTCTCGGAAGCTGCTGCGCATGCCGTGGACGGTAAAATGCCCAAGCTTCATACGGCGCAGCACCATGGTCATCGCCATTTGCGAAAGCGGCATGTTGCGCTTCTGCCCCTGAAAGACGAATGCGTCCGGAGCGCTGCCGTTCGAGCTCGCTTGTAACTTCAGGATTTCAACGCCTCGTTCGGTTAGGGGAACGCGATGCTCGATTCCCATCTTCATGCGCTCGGCAGGAATGATCCAGACTTTCTCATGCAGATCGACTTCGCGCCACCGCATCTGGAGCGTCTCGCTCGTGCGCGTCGCATGTAGGATGGTGAACTCCAGAGCGCGGGCAGCTGGCGCCGGCCGCGACCTCAACCTCGCGAAGAAATCGGGCAGTTCTTTATAGGGCATCGCCGGATGGTGTCTCACCTGTGATTTTCTGCGCCGGCGAGGGAGGAGATGGTTGAGCGTACCGCGCCAGCGTGCAGGGTTCTCCCACGGCCCGGAGATATGCTTGGCGGCCTTGGCTGCATCAAGAATGTTCTCGATCCGGCCCCGCAGGCGGCTCGCAGTTTCCGGACGCGTTAGCCAGATTGGCTCAAGCACTGCTACGATGTCGTCGGTCGTGATTTCGTCCAGGGGCTTATGCAGCAGGACTGCCGCATGCGTGGTGATTGTGTTTCGCCACTGCTGGCGGTGCTTTAGATTCCTCCAACCTCCCTCTTGGCGGTCGATGTACGCGGTGGCGAAGGGTCCAAAGAGAGGCGTCCCAGCTTGTGCGCGTTTTTCCTCAGCTATGCGAATAGCCTCGGCTTGTTCCTCCGCTCTTCGGTGGTCTAGCGGATCGACGCCGTCTGCCAGCAGCTTGCGGGCCGCTTGGGCTCGCTCCCGCGCTTTTGCTAGCGAGGTGTCTTCGGATGATCCCAAGCCCATCTCTCGCCGCTTCTTGTCTCGTTCCCAGGCGAAGATCCAGCGCTTGGCGCCGCTTGGCGTCACCCGAAGCCAGAGCCCGCCGCCATCGCCATGCCAACCCGGCGAACAAAGTTTCTCGACCCCTTTTGCTGTCAGCTTGTGGATGGAACGTCCCATTCGAATCCACCTTCATCCGCTAAACCAATCGCGAGGCTTCTGTCCGGGTTTCTGTCCGGGTTTGAGTCGCGGATTTGTGCGGATCCCAGCGTACAGCTGTGGCCACCGCTTAGCCGCGAGGGTCGAGAAAAATCGCTTAAATACTGGAGGTTATGTAGCAAGAAACGCCGGATTTTCAAAGCCGTGGAATGGAGGCGTACGAATCCCTCCCTCTCCGCCAAGTCCCAAACCCCGGCGAACCATCCTAACCCACGATCGATTTCCCGCTGACGTGGGAATCGGTGCCGTCAGATAGGAGATCGACTGGTTCACCATGGCATATCGGCAGGACAGATCGACGCTTGACCGTCTCTGCTCGTGCCCGAGTTGGCCACGGGAGTAGTTCAGAACTGGACGGCGACAATCCGGCTGTGCACCACATGTGGCGGAGCCGTAAAGAACGGACCAGCGGTCGCCCGCCATTGCCCAAACGCGGGAGACCCGCGAAATCCGGTCATGTGATCGTCTACGGTGTCCCAACCGACCACCAGCCGGTAGCGGCCCTCGTCCTCGATCTCTCGCTCCAGCCGCATCGAGCGGCAGCCTGGCGCATCCTTGAACAGGGGCGCGCAACCCGCGACTGCATCTTCGAATGCCGGTGCCTGGGCCGGGTCGATAGTAAGGTGAGCAATTTCGAAGATCATGTGAACCCCGTTCGTTATCCTGCTGAGCAACCCTGGCAAGCTTCATCGTGCCGCATGCCGGAGCGTTCTGCGAAGCTCGCCTGAGCGAAGGACTTCAGCTCCGGCGTACCACCTCCAACCGCGCCTGGAAAAGCTCCAGCGAATCGAATTCGCTTCTCGTCCCCCCTCGCTGTGCCACGCGGGGCCGCGCACGACGGATTGGCGCAAGTTTATGGCGCACCCCGAACAGTTGCACCTTTCCTTGACCGGAGGCCGCCGTGACTGTCGCGACTGCTACGCAGGAAGGAAAACCGCCGATGACCGACAGCCCCGCCCAGCCGCTCGTCTTGTTCCATACGCCCGGCGCCTGTTCCCGGGTTGCGATGAACGCACTCGAGGAACTGGGACTGCCGTTTGAGGATCGGCCGATCGATATTTTCACGGGTGCTCAACGCCGCCCGGAATATCTCGCGGTGAATCCGAAAGGGAAGGTGCCCGCGTTGCTGGTCGGCAAGGCGCTGCTGACCGAAACGCCGGCGATCGTCGCCTGGCTGATCGCTGAGCATCCCGACGCCGGGCTCATGCCCGGCGGGGATTCACTGGAACGCGCCCAAGCGTTTGCCGATCTCGTCTGGTGCTCGAACACGCTGCACCCGCTGGTCCGCGCGATCCGTATGCCGCAGCTGATGACCACGGGCGATCCCGAGCCGGTCCGCGACGCCGCGATCGCCCAGATGACGCTCAACCTCGAGACGATGGAGCAGCGCTTCGCGCAGGCGCCGTGGTGGTTCGGCGAGCGTTGGTCGATCCTCGATGTCTATCTCGCATGGATCACCGGGATGTGCGCCGGCGCCAACGTGGAGATGGGAGCGCACGCAGCGGTGATGGGGCATATGGCCCGGGTTCGTGAACGTCCCGGCTTCCAGCGGGCGCTAGCGCGAGAGCAACAAGCGCTCGACAGCGCCGGAATCGTTCTGCCCGGCGGCCGGCTTTGATCGAAGGCGCGCCGGTGGCCGGGGCCGGTCGCCGGCACCCGCGCGATTTGGCGTCGGCGAGAAACGGGGCCATCCGCTCGTGTCAAACGGCGGGGCTTAGCCGGTCGCGCCCGCGGCCGGACTCACGGAACGGCCAATGCCGACCTGCGCAATCCTGCCCATCGCGAAATTTGGCGGGCATTTGTTACCGTCGTGGAGGCCGGGCACAGTGCGGTCAGCACATATTCCCAATAGATCTCACCGTTCGTCGGTATGACCTGGGGCGGGGGGGGCATCGTCGGGATCGTTGCGGCGATGTGAGTTGGGTCCAGCGGTAAGAAGCTGATCGTGAGATTCGCGACAACCATCCGCATGGTCACGCCGTTGCGGATGGTCTCGTGTTCCGCGTGCAGGGCTGCTCAATCTTCCGGCTCGGGCACGGCACCGGTATCCTGTGCGCCCGACGAAGAGCCAACCTGCGTCTCGCAATCGAATTCGTCGACCAGCGCCAGATCTGGCCGCCAGCTGAGGCTGCGCGCGAACTTCCAGCGCCGCGTGTAGTAGGTCACGTCGTCGACCGTCGTAATGACCTGGAGCACCCACTGATCGCCGTCACGGATCTTGCTTATGTGATAGGTGAGCGTGCCCGCGGGCGAGATCGGGGTACCGCGAAACGAAAGCCAGCGCCGCGTCTTGAAGTCGTTGTTGACGACGACGAGCGTGTCGCCCTCCCAATGGCCGATCGAGCGGCCCATATAGCTCTTCTGACCGGCGGGCGGCAGAAGCGCGGGGTTGAGCGCGATCGACCAGAGATCGTGTCCTGCGGTCGAGAAGATATCGATCCGGTCCTTCGACTGGTAGAAGCGCGTCGTGAT
>Ga0068859_100001929_pt1 | contig 21159 bp, 26 predicted proteins | sample KBSSwiS22_FD_66585 | JGI IMG/M metagenome (GOLD analysis project Ga0068859, IMG submission 66585) | Switchgrass rhizosphere microbial communities from Kellogg Biological Station, Michigan, USA - KBS Switchgrass S2-2 | ecosystem: Host-associated > Plants > Roots > Rhizosphere > Soil ...
CGGCGATGAGGTGGCCCAACTCCAGGACGAGCGCCATCATCGCCTGTCCGCGCTCCTGGAGGGGCGTGCGCACGTTTGTGAGCCCGGCCCGGCCGTGGGTGATGACCCGGCCGTCCGGCCAGGCGAGCGCGGTAGCGGTCAGCGAGGGGTCCCCGCCGACCACGAGCGGGGCGCTCACCGCCGGTCCCAGTGGGCCGCGATCGCCACGCCGCACACCCCGCAGAGCCCGGCCAGCACCAGCCACGGCAGGTCGAGCCCGGCCAGGGCGAGCACGATGCAGGCGAGCAGGACGACGAGGAGCGCGCCGACCACGGCGGGGCGGCGGCTCACTTGCCCTCCAGCAGGTTCGCGAACCGTTCGAACGCCTGAGTGATTCCCAGAGCGATCGGCGCATTGATTATGGCGTAGGAGTTGGCCACCTCGCGGGCCGCCTGAGCCACGGTGGGCGGCTCCGCCGTCCGCTGGGCAGCCTCGACCTCGGCGCGCAGCCGGGCAAGAGTCCCGTACGCCTCCAGGCGGGCCGTGACGTGCTGAGGGGCGGCGGCCACCGGCGCGGCCACGACCGCGCGGAGCTGCTCGGCGGCGCCCTCGGGGGTGAGTCTCATCAGGGGACGCCGCGCCCACTCGTCGGCGAGGTTGAGCACGGCGGCGAGCGCCCCGGCGAGCACGTCGCGCTCCTGCGCGTGCTGGTCGCGGGCGCGGCGGACATCCTCGAACGGCTCCGGGGGGATCATGGTCATGACTGGCTTCCTTCCTGGACGCTGGCGCCGCGACGGTCCTTGTTGTTGACGATGCGGGAGACGGTCGCCACGCCGAGGCCGGTCCGGCGGGAGATCTCGTGCTGGCTGTCCCCGTCGGCGTGCAGGCGCCGCACCCGCAGGATGTCGTCGGCGGTGAGGGTGCGCCGGCCGCCGCCGAGCTTCCACGCGTCCCGGTAGGCCTCGATGGTGACCGTCCACCAGTACCGGATCGGCTGGCCCTCGGCGTTGCGGGCCGGACCGTCCGGCTCGGGGAAGGGCACGCGGGCGGTGCCAGCGCGGGTCCGGTGCAGCCGCACGTCAAGGGTGCTGCGGCTGATGCCGAGCAGCGCGGCGGCACCGTCGGTGTCGAGGGCTTCCCCGTGCTCGGGGTGCGGCTCCGGCCACTCCCCGAGTGTGGTCATCTTGTCGAGGCTCATCGAACTTCTTCCCTTTCGAGCTGCTGTCGTGACCATTCATCACCGCAGCGAAGGCATGTCCAATCGTCTTCGCAGAAAGTCATCTCTTCACTTCCGCACCCCGGACAGCGCGGCGCACGCTCGGGCTGGCGGTGACCACATTCGCGCGCCGGAACGTTGCACGTGTCGCAGATGTCATTCCAGCCGTACCGCTCGCGGCATGCATCGCGAAGAGCTTGCGGCGTCTCGCATTCCAGTCGATTGGGCAGCGCATGCGCTTCGTGGTGCGACATGCCGGCGGGGGCGGGAACTGCCTGCCAGCGTCGGCCGGGGCTACTCACCCACACGTGCCAGCCGGGGAGCTGTGCGGTCAGCCGGTCAAGCCATGCTTGAGCCTTCATCGGATTTCTTCCCTGATCAGGTGGTAGGCGTCGAGGATGCCGGCGGCTCTCTCGGCGCGGGCGTGGTCGGTGAGGTCCGGCCATTCCCGCACGGTGATGTCGAGCGTGGTCAGGACGTATGAGGCTGCGAAGCGCTCCGGGTTGACCGCGCCGATGTGCGCGTACCGGGCCAGGGCGGCGCGGAGGTCCCGCGCCACTCTGGCGGCCGTGTTGGTGCGGATGCTCATGCTCGACCGTCCAGGATCTGGCGGACCTCGACCGGCATGAACGCAACGGCCAGGTTGAGCCGGCGCTCAATCTCGGCGGTCAGCTCGTAGTGTCGCGCCCAGCGAACCTTGTCGACCCGGCCGGCGGTGTCCTGGGCGGCGTCGACCGCCTCGTTGATCGCGTCATTGATCAATTGGCGGAAAGGCCGGGTCGGCGGCACGATCGGCAACGCCTTGCGGTCAGCGCGACCGGTGAACAGGTCGGCGGCGAGCCGGGCGTCATCGCGGGCGGTGTACTCGTAGGGCGCTTCACCCTTGGCGAACTTCTCCAGCTCCGCGTGCAGCTCCGTCACGTACGCCTCGTATTCGGGGGTGCCCTTGGGGAACTTCGGTTCGGCCACCTCGACGCCACGGGCATAGGCGTGGATCTGCGTATCGTCCGCCAGCTCATCGAGGCCGTGCACGATGTTGGCCGGGTTGTGGCCGCGCTCGACGTGCTCGATCAGCGCGGCGTTGCGCGCCTCGCAGATCACGGTGTCGAGGTCGATGCCGGCGGCCTTGAAGCCCTCGCGGGTCAGCCACTGCCGACCGAAACCGTCGATGTAGACGATAGGGGTGATGATGCCCTTGCCGACGAGCGCGGCAGACGTGATGGTCGGAATCGCGTAACTACTGAAGTACCCCCGGCAATCCAGGCCGCTCACGCGATTGATCGCCGACCACTGGGCGTCGGTGAGCTTGACCGGCTTCGCGACGGGCGTGGCCTCGGGCTCCTCGACGTACGAGGGCCGATCCAGCGACGTGATCCAGTCCACCGCAAGGGGACCGCACCAGCCCATCTCGCCGGTGCTCACGTGGTTGGCGTCGGTCAGCGGGTAGTTGTTCATGACCTTGTTCGGCTGGTCGGTCTTCGTGACCATGACGCCCTGCACGACGCGGACCGTCTCGGCGGACGTGTCCCGACGCTGCTCGACGACGCGGACGAGCAGCCGGCGCGGGCGCTCGGTGGGTCGGCCCAGCTTGCGCGACCACTTCGTGTCGCTCCAGGTGATGACGTCGCCGGGCTGGACGTCGTCCCAGCTTTGCGGCTTCGGCTTGAGGCTCATGTGGTGCTCCCTGGGGTGTGGGCTCAACTGACAGGGCGAGCTTACATTGGGAACACGCCGAATGTCAAGCCGCCCCGGCCACCGCCCCCGCCGGGCGACGACCGGGGCGGCCTGCATCCCCGGGTGAAAAGCCTTACTTCCGCGAGCCTCCGTCACCGACCGGCGGCACCGGGGCGAGCGGGTAGCCCTCGGCGCTCTTCGGGTCGGCGACCGGGGTGGCCGCCTGCCACGCCTTCACGGCCGTCCACAGCAGCGCGACGAACGCGGCGACGGCCGCGACCCAGTGCGCCACCCCCGCCGGCAGGACGTGGAACGTCGAATCGACCTGGAGCAGTGCGCCCAGCACGGTGGCGATCACCGTCAACCAGACCACCGGCTGGAACTTGAAACCCTTCATGACCGTTCCCCTTCCTCGACGTTCGACGCCTCGCGCCGCCACCGCACACGATCCCGCGCCACCAGCCACAGACGCCAACCAAATGCGAGATCCTGCACGGTCAGGGCGAGCAGTAGCACCCACGGCGCCACCTGGGCGCCCAGGATCGCGACGAACAACACCCCGTCCACCGCGATCGCCGCCCACCCGGTCGAGGCGAGGAACCAGGCCATCGCCTGGTCGCGGTGACGCCACGGCGGTCCCAGGATCAGCACGAACAGTAGCGACAACGCCACCGACGCCCCGAGGAGCAGCTCAAAGGCCAGTCTCACAACGCCCCCGGTCGAAACGCCCTTGACACCCGATCGACGAACTCGTCACGTGGTAGCGGCTTCGCCGCCTCCCGACGGACCTGCCCGGCCTGCCGCTGCGCGGTCCGGAGTTGTTCCTCTGCCCGCTCGCGGACCTCTTTCGCGTCGCCGTTGGGCCGGTGTCGACGCAGCCACCGGGGCCACCTCACGATGGCCTCTGTTGCCGGCCCATGAGTTCGCTGATCTGCCGCTCGCGCTCTTTCACCGTCGCCTCCAATGCGGCGATCGCCGCTTTGAGGTCGCTCACCCTGTCGAGGTGGACGGTACGCGAAATGAGGCGCCCAGTCATGACGAGCGTGACGATCCAGACGAAGAGGCTTACGAGCAACGTCCACGGGGCGACCTGACCAATCAACGCGTCTCGCAGGCCCACCTAGGATTTCTCGGCGTCCTGCGCGGCCTGGAATGAGGCGGGGTAGGTTGCCGCGCGGATCGCGGCCTGACCCTCGTCGGACTTGAGCGCGGCGACCACGGTGGCGATGTCGACGGGCGCCCCGGAACTGGCCGGTGGCTGGCCGGCGCCGAGCTGGCCCAGAATCTTGATGACCTGGTCGAGCTTGCCACTCAGGATGTTCAGGTTCATCTTCGCCGCCGCGTCGTTGAGCGGGTCGTTGTCCTGGTCGGCGTAACCGGCCGTCGAGAACCCGCCGATCAGCAGGTTGACGATGTCGTTGACTTCCTTCGATGACATTTCGCTGTCCTCTCCGCGCAGCCGCGCGACCGGGTCGTAATTGTCGCCCACCGTCGACTGGGTGACGTCGGAGCGGCTCGACAGGTGGATGTGGCCGACGTCGGTTGATGAGCTGCGGACGTGGTTGGGCTGCCACTGGTCGTGCACCGCGTGCCGGTCGTCGACCGGGCCCCAGTTCATGTACTTCAGCCAGGACACCTCGTCGAGGTTGGCTTCCCGGTCGCCGAAGATCTGCCCGCCGAGCGCCTGCAACGACGGCAGCGAGTTGTTGGGTGGCGGCATGATGTCGATCGCGGTCACCCAGCCGTACGGCGTGGTGCCGGGCCAGCCGGTCTCGCTGTACGGGGTGTGGTCCTCCGGCGGGATGTGGTCCAGGTGTCGGGTGTCGCCCAGGTCATACACCGTGTAGCCATAGGTGCGGAGCCGGTCGCGCAGGGCGACCAGCGGCCGGGCCAGGTGCCATTGCATGCCCGAACGGATCCACTTCACGTGCTGTGGTGATGTCATCGACTCGAAACCTCCTTTCCCTTATCCCGGATATTACCCTCCGTCCCTACCGCTTAGGCCTCGGCTAAACGATCGAGACGGCGATCGCGGCGAAGTTGGTCAACTGGGAGATCAGTCCGATGGGTCGCATGCTCACCATCAGCGGGATGTTGGCGTCGCCGTAGATGAGCGCGTTGCCGCCCTGCTGGCGGTCGACGGTGAGACCGAGCTGCGTGGAGATGTCGGCCGCCGTGGCGTTCTTGACATAGCGGATGCTCGTGGTCGAAATGACTTTGCTCGCGCCGACGGTGGAAATCGTGGTGTATCCGAGCTGCTGGCCGGAGGTGGTGTTGAGACCCTTGCGGATGCGCACCGCGACCTGCCCGGCGGACCCGGCCGTGCCGGCGTCGGCGGCGGCGCCGTGCAGGATCAGCTCATGCACCCAGCCGGCCTTGAAGACGAACGTCGGGCTGGCGCCACCGGTCCAGGCGGACATCGCGACCTCGGTACCGATGACCGTCGAGGTGGCCATGGTGCCGTTGGTGGTGTAGGCGAGCTGTGCGACCGTGCCGGTTTCCAGGCTCGTGATCCGGGTCTGGTGGTCGTTGGCCGCTGCGGTCACATCGGCGATCCAGTCCGGATCGAGGACCACGCCTTCGCCGAGCGGGACAATCGGATATGTGGTCATTTGGCCCTACTCTTCGGGTCCGACGAGACTTTGACCGATGATGCCCTCACCGACCACGCAGATCGGCAGGGTCGGTCGGATGCGTACCTGCTGGGTGTAGCTGCCACCGCTGAACTTGTGCGTGACGCTCTGCAGCCGCCACTGGCCACTGATCCGGGTCAGCGACGGATCCGCCACCTCGACGAGATCCCCCGGCTGGCGGCGGGCCTCCCCGAACACCTGGAACGCCTCGACGATCGGCGTCGGCTGACGCAGCCCCATCTTCAGGTCCCGGGCCAGCCGGCGCGCGTCCACGTCCGTCTGCACGGCCTCAGTGCCCTGCACTGGCAGCGACCGCTCCCCGCGCTGCGACACGCTCAAATCGTTGCTGTCGGAGACCGCGACGCGGGTACTGACCACCGGATACCCGGACACCTGCAGCGTCGGCAGGTTCGAGGCGTTGGCGGTGTACCAGGTGGTGGCTGAGGCGTTGTAGAACGTCCAAATGGTCGATCCCGCACTCCATTCGCCCTTGGTGATGGTCACGGTGCTCGAATCGGCGTAGGTGCCGGTGCCGTCGGTGGACGAGTTGAGCGAGACGAAGTCGAACGCGTTGAACTGCTCGACCCCGCCGGCAAGGTCGGTGTCGTCGAGGAACAGGATCGCCGCGTCCGACAGCGCGACCACCGGGCTCTGAAAGGGGAATTCCACGATCGTGGTCCCCGGCGAGATGGTCAACTGCTGGGTGAGCCGGTAGGCGGGCATCCGCGTGGCCGGCACCTCCAGGGTCGAGTAGGTGACCTGCACCGTGTTGCGAATCTTCGTCGGGTCGATGTTGACATCGGGCGACTCAGCATTGATCTCTGTAGATATCAGGTCGGTCACCTGCTGTTGCGCGTCCTGCACCCACCACGCCGCATTGAGATAGGTGATCCGGTCAAGCTCGTCGGTGCGCAGCGCGGCCAGCTCACCTTGCGCGAAGCGGGACACGAACTCCCACGCCTCGACCGGCTCCTTCTCGATCAACGCGGTGAGTTCGAGCTGCGACTTGGTCATGATGACGTCCGGGTCGAACGTGATGGCGTTGACCCACGTCGGGTTGCTGTCGACGTTGGCCTCGGAGCCGGTACAGAACTGGATTTCGGCCGCTGGTAACCAGTTCTCCCAGGATGGAAAGTTGTTGCTGAAGGTGTCGACGGCCGGCAGCGACGCGGTTGTCAGCGTGCCCGCCGTGGTCGACTTGGTGGTGCCGGCGAAGTTGGTCACCCACAGCCGCTGGGCGGCGATGTCGTAGGCCGCGCCGACGAAGTACCAGGCGCCGTCGGTGGGCAGCGTGTCGTCAGAGGTGAGGGTGGCGGAGTGGCCGGCGCCGTCATTGACGGAAACGAATACCTGGCGCGACGTGTTGACGCCCATGAAAAAGCCGGGGTCGGTGGCGAGGCTCGCGGGCATGCGCAGCCCGGCGAACCGGGTGGGGGTGCCCGACCCGGCCGGCGTGACGTTCGAGGTGGTGTCGCCCCGGATCCAGAACTCCAGCCGACCACGGTTGCCGGCGGTGGAGAACATGTCGTCCCCGTCGCCGAACTCCACGGCCCGTTGTGCCACGTACCGGGTTTCGTCGGCGGCCAGCGCGCAGTTCGGTGCGGTCAGGTACGGCCCGTCGATCCATTCGGGACGCCAGCGGGCGTTGCTGAGCGCGTTGATGCCGGTCGTCCAGCGGCGGGCGAGCCAGAACGTGGCGTCGCTGTCGAGCTGGACGTTACGGGACGGGATGAACGGCCTCGTCGACCCGTGCATCGGCGTCCACCAGCGGCAACTGTCCCGGGGTGGCGGCGACACGTACAGACCGCACTGCGCGAGCGCCCACGACACCGGCCATGACCCGTTGAGCCCAACCTCGAACCAGGCGAACGCGGGCGGCTGGACGAGCGCGCGCATCGCCAGCCGAGCTGCCGAGGTGGCGGAAAGCTTCGCGCTGCCACCCTTGACGGGGATGTCGAGCATCTGCCCGGTGAACACCCGGATCCGTTCCGGCCCGCTGGCTGTGATCAGGCCGTGATCGAGGGCCACCGGCGCCACGTCGCGGTCACGGCCGTACAGGGGTGAGTCGGTGTTGTACGGGCTGTAGTACTCGGCCACCCGCATCGGGGTGTCGGTCAGGTGGGCGGGTGGCGCTCCAAGGTCGGCGTCGAGGTCGGCGATAGCGGTACCGGAAATGAACGTGACGCTGTCCGGGTAGCCGTCGTCAATGTGGTGCTCGGCTGTCCACCCGCCGAGCTGCGTGGAGATGTCGTCGGGTAGCCCGTTGATCACCTCGTACCGGTGGTACTTGACCACGATGGGGCGGGTGTTGGTGGTGCCCGGGTAGACGACAGTGCGCAGGCCGGCCACGCCCGAAGTGGTGATCTGGTCCGGGTCGGTGACCTCGACCTGCCACGTGGTCGGCGGGGTGGTGCCGTCGATCCAGGCCTTGAGCTGGATGGTCCCGTCCGCGAGCATGCGGCCACGCACTACGAGGACCTGCGAGCCGCCCGCGTAGGTGACACCGACGCCGGTGGAGGTGTCGACGAGCACCGATTCGCCATCGGCGGTGGTGGCCCGGACCACGGCGAGGCGCACCGTGCCGCCCGCGCCGACCACGGCGCCCGCGCGGTAGTGGTTGGACGCGTCGGTGTAGCGCATGAACATCATGCCGGCTTCGATGGCGTCGCCCTGCGGGACGGGCAGGCTCAGCCATACCGTCTGGGTGGTGACGTAGACCAGCGGCCCGGACAGCACCGCGTGGTGGGTGTAGTAGGACCCTGAGGCGCCCGTGGTGGCGTTGGAGCCGTAGGCGCCGGTCAGGGTGTCGGTGCCGTCGTAGCTGACGTCGAAGTCGGCAGCGGCTCCCACGGGAAGGGTCCAGGTCTGGCCGGTGTCCGTGGTCCCCCACTGGTCGGTGAGGTTGCGCCGGAACATGTCGAGCATGTTGGGGGTGGTGTCGTAGCCGTCACGCATCCAGTCGACCCGCAGGCGCGGCTCTGCCCACGTGCCGCCGGCCCCCGAGGAGGCCTGTACGTAGTTGACGCTGGCGGACTGCATCGCCTACCGCCCGTCCTGGCGCAGGGTCAGGGTGGGGCTGTCGCGGACCTCGGTGGGGTACAGCCACGGCCAGGCCTCTTCCTGGCCGAGCACGACCACCGGATGTACGCCGGTGCCGGGCCTCCATGTGCCGCGCGTGGCGCCCTCCTCAAGCTGGAAGCTGGACAGGTAGACGATGGAGCCGGCTGAAGCTCCGGACCGGTAGTGCACCCGGGGCAGCACGTAGGCATAGTTGGCCGGCGGGGAGGCGGTGACCAGCCCGGTGCCCCACGCACCGGTCGAGGTGGTCAGCGCGGAGCCCTGCGACGTGGACAGCAGGACGCCGGCCGTGTCGTACCACTGCAGTTCCGGAATGAGGTCGAGCACGCCGTCAGTGCCGCCACCCCGGGCCAGGAACGAGAAGGCCAGCGCGCGGTTGACGACGGGGATGCCGGGCCATCCCGGGTAGGGCGAGTCGAGGGTGAGGATCGAGGCGCCCGACGCGGCTGACGCGTAGTTGAACGTCCATGCGAGGGAGCGCGGCACGCCGGTGGTCAGGGTGGTCGAGCTGGCGATGCTCTGGCCGGATCCGGCAATGGTGAAGTTCGTCGTGTCGTTGGTGAGGCTGGTCGAACTGGACTGGTTGACCATGAGCATGTTGCGCTGGCCGGAGTCGAGGAACGCGAACGGTCCAGGACCCATGTGTCCCTGGTCGTAGGCCTGCAGCGTGGAGAACGTGTCGAAGTCCAGACGTTCCCAGTTCATGCTGTAGACCCGGCTGCCCTGGAGGCTCTTCCGTGCCCGGTATTCACCGTTGCCGATGGCGAATTCCTGCACGGGGCGTCCCCGGGTCGATTTCACCCCGCCCCGGGGGTGGGGGAGGCTGAACATCGAGCCCGGCTGTCCAAAGTAGACATTCTGGTCGAAGGTCATCGATCCCCCTTTAGGCGGCGGCCGTGCGGCCGGTGTCGAGGAAGGCGCGACGCCGGGCGCCCTCGGTGCCGGCCTGGTTGACCCGCTTCGGGGTGACGACCTTCGCCGAGATCTCCTCGCCGTCGAGCAGCACCATCACGGTGGGACCGCCGACGGACACGTTGGGGGCGGCCACGTTGACGCTGGTGGCGGCGGTCCGGCTGGGCATGGCGGCCACCTGGGCGTTGATGACCCGCTGCACGTCCGGCATGGCCTTGGCGAAGCCGGCGCCGATACCCTGCGCGCTCGGAGCGCCGACCTCGGCCGCCCACAACTTTGACGGGCTGCTGATGTGCAACGCCGCTTTGGCGCCGTCGACGAGCTTTTTCATCGCCCGATCGATCATGCCCTTGGCCCAGTCGAGCGCCCCGGTGAAGCCGTTGATCAGGCCGTGCAGCACGTCGGATCCGGCACCCTCCAGCCAGTGGATCGCGTCGGAGAGCGCGCCCTTGATCGTGCCCGGCAGGCTCTTGATCCAGTAGATGACGGCGCTGACACCGTTGACGGTGGCGTTCTTGGCGCGGGTCCAGGCATCGGAGAACCAGTTGCCGATGGCCGGGCCGACCCCGGAAAGCCACTGCACGATCGAGTGGTAGGTGTTGGCCACCCACGTGGAGATCGTGTTGTACATCTGGGAGAACCACAGCAACGCCCGGGTGGGCAGCTCGGAGAACCACTGGCCGATCGACGTGATCATGTTGCCGATCTGGTTGGGCAGGTTGGTGGCGAACTGGATCACCGACGCGGTGATGTAGCCGAGCCAGTAGAAGAACGCGTCGAAGGCCGCCGACAAGGCATTCGAGATCATCGTTGGGATCTGCTGGATGAACCCGGCGATCTGACCCGGCAGCGCGGCGAACCACTGTCCGATCTGGAGGAAGAAATTCCCGACCGCCGGACCGATCGATTTGATCCAGTTCCAGAAGGCGAGCCCGACCTCGGCCAGCTTCCGGGGCAACTCGATGATCGACAGGACGAAGCCGGCCACCCATCCACCGGCCTTGATGAACCAGGACGCGAACGTAGCGACGTAGGGCAGCACCTTGGCCAGCACCACGACGATTTCGGCGAAGGTGAGGATGAGCGCGCCAAGCAGGCGAACCAGGGTCGGTAGGTGCGGCTGCAGATCCTTCAGCACCGAGATCCAGGTGTCGGCGAAGATCTTGGCCACTTCGGTGATCACCGGAATGAGTTCCATCATCACCTGTGTGATCTGCGGCAAGATCGGCATCAAGGCGTCGGCGAGCGTCTTGTAGACGTCCAGCAGCACCGGGATCACCGGCGCGAACGCCTCATACAGGGCCTGGCCGGCGGCGGCTGCGAGAGGTAGGCCGGTGTTGGCCATCTGGTCGATCAGCGGCATCAGGATTGGCAGGATGCCGGTGGCCAGCTCGCTGAACAGCTTGATCACCGGGCCGAGTTCCGCCGCCAGGGCCTGCAGCACGGCGGCGGCCAGGTTCAGCAGCGGGGCGAGCGCGCTGGCGATGAGCGGCAGTAGCGGCGCCAGCGCCTTCAAGGCGTCGCCGATGGCCCCACCGACGGTGCCGGCCACCGGGGCGAGGATCTGGAACGCCGTCAGCGTGGCGTCGGACAGCGCCAGCAGGCCGGGGAGGGCGTTTTTGACCAGGCCCATGATGAGGCCGGCGAGCGCCTGCAGCCGGGCGAAGAATCCGGTGAGCGCCTGCTGTCCCTCGGTGGTCTCCAGGAACCGGTTCAGCCCGTCGGTGAGCTGGCCCAGCGCGACGAACAGGCCCCCGCCGCCGGGTACGGCCGCGAACACCTTCCGCACGATGCCGACCACATCGGCGAGGGCGTCTTTCAGTTGCCCGATCATGCTGAGGCCGTGCGAGACGAACGCGTCGAACCGGCCCGAGTCGACAAACTCGGCGGACCAGGCCGAAAACTTATTGGCCAGGTCGGACAGTCCCCCGCTGAGCCGGCTCAGCCACTTCGACCCGGCCCCGGCGAGGTTGAAGAACCCGGACACCAACCCGGGGATCGCGGAGGCGATATTGCTGAACGTCTTTGCGAAGTCGTGCAGCATTGCCTGGAACGCCTGCGCCGCGTCCGGCGGGGTGAACAACGCCGCGACCTGGTGCACCGCCACGCCGGCACTTCCCGCCAGGTACGCCATTTCGGCGCGCAGGATCGGCAGGTACGTCGTGGCGAGGGGCTTGATGTCGTCCAGCCACGGCGCGAAGAAACTGTTCTGTACAACCCGTTTCAGCTCCCGCGCGGCCGGGGCGAGCGCCACGAACTGCTTGACCGCTTCCTGCGCGGCCGGGGCCAGTTTCTTCAACGCCTGGGCGAACTTCTCGGTATCGCCGGACAGTCCGGCCTTGAGGGCGTCACCGAATCCGGACAGGGCCAGCTTCAGGGAGACCAGGCTGAAGATCGCACCGCCGATGGCGGCCGGCGCGAGCGCGGCGATCGCCCCGCCCATCTGGAACAGCCCCTGCGCGATCGCGCCCGTGGCGGAAATCGCGGTGGGCAGCGCGGCCAGACCGGCCACGGCCTTGAGGACGAAGCCGTTGGCGAACAGCTTGCCGGCCATGCCGCCGATCGCGAGGAACCGCTTGCCGAACCGGGCGGCCAGGCCGCCGAAGCTCTGCCGTTCCTTGCGTTCTGCCGCGTGGTCAAGCTCCTCGGCGTAGCGCTCCCCGGCGATCTGGCCCTCTTTGGCGAAGCGGCCCTGTTGGTCGTGGAGACGGCCGTTGACGTCCCGGAAGAACCCGTCCATCTCCCGGTCCGCCTTGGAGTGGTCGGCCGTGACCTCCAGATATCCCTCCGCGATGCGGAATCCGCGCCCTACCGCCATGCCGACCCCCCTCTCTTCAGCCTCACCTCACGCCGAGGTGGCGTAGTCGACCACCCCGCCGAGCCCAAGCGCGTCCATGCCGTGCGCGGCCATCTCCGGCGTCAACGGGATGACTTTGACGCCCTGCCAGGTGTCCGCTGGTGCACCCCCGTTCGTGGTCGGCATGGTGACCGGTGTGCCCTGCTCGCGTTCCTGACGTCGCTGCTCCTCGGCCATCACGTGCGCCTGCATGACGCCCTGGTAGGCGGGGAGCCGTTCCGCCGTTTGGAAGAATCTCCGCGAGGAGAGCCCGGCGAACTGGCCCGCCTCGACGTCGATCCATATGCCGTGGATGGCCGAGAAGTCCGACTCAAGATCGGGCAGGTAGTCGAGCACCCACCCGACCTCAGCCACTCGGCCAGTTAGTTTCCCGAGATCTTGCTCGCCACCGCCATGAGCTTGTCGCCGACCACGCCGATCAGCGCGGACACCTCGCCTTCCGTGATGCCGTCCAGCTTCGACAGGGCCCGCAGGCTGCCGGGCCGTTCGGGGTAGTCGGCCCGGCCGACGAGCATGTCGAACACCTCGGCCTGCGCGACCGCCTCGCCCCGGGTACGGACCAGTTCGAGGAACCGCAGGCCCATCGCGGGACTGGGGTTCTTGATGATCACGTACTCCTGGTCGTCGATGAAAAAGAACGACTCGCGCTCGACGGCGGGCGCCGCCGCCTTGCTGCTCAGCCGGACGGGACCGTGCTTGCCGGGCCGGTAGGTTTCGGTTTCGGACATCTCAGCCTCTTCTCATGCGTGGTTCATTCCACTGTGGACAGGAGCCCTGCGCTGTCGCCACCGTCCACAGTGGACGCTTACACCTCGTCGGTGATCTTGAATGGGGCGGTGACGGTGTCGATGTAGTGGCAGCCGAACGTCACCGGCACGAGCGTCATGTCGCCCTTCTTGTATGCCGTCTCCACGTTGTCGATGCTCAGGCACCGGCGCAGTGTGAAGCGCCGCCGCTTGCTGACCCCGGCCGCCGAGGCCGGCGCGAGACCGTCGAGGATGACGGCGAAATAGGTGGGCTGCAGCTCGTTGCCGTTGAACACCGGCGTGTATTCCTTGTAGCCGGAGCCGGTGCTGATCGTGCCGGAGTTCAGGCCGATCGTCAGGTTCTCCAAGGTGGACTCGGCCAGGTTGGTCTTGACCTGCACGTCCCGCTGGGTCATCTTGCGGCCGATGATGTCGGAGATCTGGTCCACCGCCATCGTCGCGAACTCCTGGTTGAGCATGATCGTCGAGCCGTCGTCGGTGAATCCGGCGTCCGTCCACGCGGAGGCCTGCGGCGCCTGGTTGACGGCGGCGCTGGTGGGCTCGGTCGCCTGGTACAGACCCGTGTAGAGCGAGGCCGCACCCATGATCACCTGGTAGGCCAGCTTATTGGCCATTGTCTGTTTCCCTTCCCTTGGCTGGCATGATCACAGGGCCGTCCAGCTCACGGACAGCGTGAAACCGTAACGCGCGTAGTTCGCCTCATCGCCCGGCCGCCGTTCCGGCTCGGTCAGTGCGGACCCGTCGGCGACCCGCGCGGTGCCGTACCCCGTCGGCAGTGTCACCGGCCTCTGGGTGTCCTTCAGGTCCACGTGCTGCGCGGCCCGGATGATGGTCGAGGCGATCGAGGCGGCCCGCCCCCACGGGGGTCGCGACTTGCCCACGTTGGTGGCGTAACAGTCGATCGACAGGACCGGCTGGCGCATCGGCACCGTGGGGTTGATGGAGCCGCCGACCACGAGGGCCGTGACGAAGCCGGTGTCGCCCCACGACAGTTCGAGGGTCTCCGGGTCGGGCCCCTGCAATGTGGTGCCGGCAGCCACCCCGTAGGCGGTGACGATGTCGCGGATCCAGGCGAGGGTGACCAACTCCGAGTTCGCCAGCAACGGCAGCGCGAGCGCCATCACGCACCTACCGGGCGGTACATGGTTTCGCTGATCTCGTAGTCCCGATTACGACCCTTGTTCTCGATGAAGCCGAACCGCTTATAGAACTTGATCAATCGTGGCTTGCTGCCACCGAAATCGGACGACGGGGTAAGCGCCACCACATCACCCTGGCGGTCGGCCAGTTCGACAAGTTGGCGCATGACGGCTGTCCCGGTGCCGGCCGACCGCACGGGCGCCACGATCGAAGACAGCACAATCACTCCGCTGGAAGTGCGAGCAACTGCGAGCTTCAGCCCAGGGTGCTCACTCCGCATGCGAGCGGCAAACGCCTCGACAGCACCCCGCTTTGCCTCGGGGGTGCGGGCCATGGCGTCGGCGACATGTTCCAGGCCGCGCACACCTGGCGCGTCAGTAAACTCGCCCGTAGCGGGGTTGCGTGGATGCTGTCGCTCCTGCTCCGGCCCCCAGTCCATCACGCACCGGCCAGGGAGCGGCGCTGATAGAGCGCAGGACGCATAAAAGGCTGCTCGGGGGTGCCCGGGTGGTGCACGACCGGGCCGAAGTACTCGCCCGTCTCAGGGTTGTGCAGCGAGTAGTCACCGCGCGCGCGGATGATGTGCGGCGGCGAGCCGTACTCGGTTTCTTGCCAGTGGTCGGTGCCGACCTCGACCACGCCGATCAGGTCACCCGGGTAGCGTTCCTTGATCGACTCGAACAGCTCGCCCGAGTCGTACGGGCAGCCGGCCCGCGCGTCGTCGGCGACCGCCTCGGTGACCCGCTTGACGTTGGCGCCCTGGTGGACCTTGAACCACGCCGGGTAGCCGGCGCTGACCCGGAGGTTCGAGTAGCGTGCGCTGGCGCGCGCCATGGGGGCCACCTCCTCTGCGTCGGCGGTCGTCGTGGTCGGTGCCCGGCCGGTCTGCCCGGCCTGGTGGACTGCCCACCTGGTTTGTCAGGTTACCTTACGAACGGTCACGCGCCGAGAGGTGTGGCCGGCCGGATTGCTCGGCGTGGTCGGATCGTCCACGGTGTCGAAGACGTAGACGGCGCCGGTGCGCTCGTCGCGGATCCGGTCGTATTTGCGCAATTCGTAGGTGGGCGCCATCCGCAGCGTGTACGAACGCACCTGGTCGGTGCGCCCGTTGACCGGCCGTGAGCGGGAGTTGAACGGCCCTTCCATGATCGAAGCCGGCACCCGGTCGTAGACCACGATGTCGACATCCACGGGGTCGTCGAACCGGTCGGTGCCGGCGCCGCGCAGCACCGTCACCGTGGTCCCGGCCCGCCATGTCATGACCACACCTGCCCGAATCGCTGCGACATCGGGTCGGCGCCCCCGGCCCGCAGGGAGGTGCCGTCGCCGCCCATCGGCGCCCAGACGAACGAGTCGTCGCGCACCGCGTCGTCCCGGTTGCCGGTGTCGACGACGACCCGCCGGCCACCCCGGACCCGGATCGGCGCGTGCTTCCAGCTCACCTTCATGAGGCAGGAACGGGCCATCGGCGCCATGTACGCGGCGGTCGCGCTGGCGTGCTGCGCGCTCACCCCGTCGGCGGACACGCCGGTGACGTCCATCGCGTCGATGGCGTCCGGGTGCCGCTCCAGCCAGGCGGCCTGCCAGATCACCGCGCGCTTCAGGAACCGGGCGTTGCGGGTGGACACGGCCGTGTCGTCGAGTTCGCCGTCGAAGCCGGCCGCGTCCTCCATGATGGCCTGTGCGACGGCGAGGTTCTCTTCGGAAACCTCGCGTCGGGTGACGGCGAAGACGTCGTCGAGCGTCGCCCAGGTGGCCATGGTCGCTCCTACTCCGTGGTGCGGTTGATGGAGACCTCATAGACGACGGTGCGCCGGTCGCCGTCGCCGTGGAAGCCGATGCGCAGGCCCGCGTACGGGGCGCCCTTGGTCCGGTAGCCGTCCTCCCACGCCTTGTGGTGGGTCTCTTCGAGCAGCGTGCGGTGCAGGTTGTCGTCGATGCCCCGGAAGCCGACGAGGAATTCGGCCCGGTAGCCGCCGGGGAACTCGCCGGTGCGCCGCTTCGGGGTGGCGCGGACCTGACCGGCCGCCGGGCCGGAGGCTGATTTCGGTCCGGCGGCCGGCGGCTTCGGTGCGGCCTCGCGGGCCGCGATGGCGTCGATCGACATGGGCGCCGGGTCGCGGTCGGCGTGCGGCACGTGAATGGGGGCGTCGACCGACTGCCTGGTGGCCTCGCGCAGCTCGTCCACGGCCTGCGCCACCTCGTCGTCGAGATCGAGACCGTCCTCGTCGCCGTCCTCGTCGTCGGGCTCGACCACCGCCGGCAGGTAGTCGTTCTGCCACGCGGTCAGCTTCTCGATCAACTGGATGTTGGTGTCGGAGACGGTGATCTCCAGACCCGGGCGGACGTTGCACGCCTTGAGGAGCTGCCCCCGGTTCAGCGTGCTCGGCACGACGCGCGGGAACTGCTGGGCGAGCAGCTCCGGGTCGATCGTGGCCGGGTCGGTGCGGGGGTCGATCTGCGTAACGGTCATCTCAGCCTCAGCCTCTTCGTAAGTTTTCCGAACGAACCGTGTTCCGAGGGTACCGCCCCGGCCGGTCAGCCGTCACTGATCACCACGGCACGCTGGGGCGCGACCACCACGGACAGGTCGGGCACCACCGGCCGCACCGGCGTGATCGTGCCGGCCGCGTCGACCTCGGTGGCGGTGACCAGCAGCCGCTGCTTCTTCGGGGTGAGGATGCCCGCCGCGTCCGTCTCGGTGACGGTGGCCAGCGGGATGGTGAGACCGCCGGAAAGGGTGGTGAAGGTCAGCGTGAGCATGTACCGGTCGCTGGCTGACGCGTTTGTCCAGGTCACCGACGGCGACTCGGCTGCCGTACCGGCGTCGAGCCGGTACGCTACGTAGCCGATCACGCCCGCGCTCCCTGAACCCTGGAGGGTCTCCGCGAGGGGGGTGTAGCCGGCCGACCACACCGGGGCGGTGGGCAGCGGCGCCCCGAGGCTGTGCAGCGCCGCGAACGCGATACACAGCTCGTTCGTCTCGGCGAGCGCGTCGGTCGAGTGTGGAGGGCTGCTCGACCCGGCACCGGTGGCGATGGTGGCCTTGGCGTTGTCGGCTGCGTTGATGTTGCCCCACCGCGACCAGATGACGGAAGTGTTGTGGTTGCCGGCGGTGGTGATAGTGACGAGCTGCGCCCCGGAGTCCTTGCGCCGGAAGATGTAGGCGCCCTGGCCGTCCACCGCCGTCGGTCCGGCCGTGAAGCCGGCCGGGGTCGACACAACCGTGTTCGAGTTGACGCACAGTACGTCTTCCTCGTTGGCGGCCAGCGCCGAGCCGAGGTCAATCACGTGGCCGGCGTTGCCATCCGCGAACACGAACGTGTTGAAGTCGATCAACGAGGCCGGCATGGTGGGATCAGCTCGCGGTGAACAGGTCGACGATGGCCGCGACCAGATCGGTGCCGTCGGGGGTGGCCACGAAGTCGTGCCAGGTCAGCGGGATGAGCGTGGTGTCATCGCCGGTGGTGGTGTCCGGGTCGTAGGCGATCAGCACATCCGAGACGGCGCTACCGGTCGCGCTCGACCACGTGACATCGTCGGCATCAACGACCGCCTGATTGGCCGTATCGTCCACTGTGGATGACACGGCGGCGAGGGTCTTGCGCCCCATGGTGGCCTGTTCGTTGGTGGAGCCGGCGAGGATGGCGGCCACCGTGTCGAGGTCGATCAGGGTGGCGTCCGCCTGCACGCCGGTCGCCTCGATGGGGATGGCGATCAGCGCGTCGTTGGTGCCGGGGAGCGAGGCGTAGTAGGCAACTTTGCCTTTGGACACGTTGAAAACGAAGCTACCCATGGAGAATCCTCGCCGCTAGCACTTGCGGGCAGCGCGGGAAGCCATCTTCGCCGCCGCCCCCTTGGACATGCCCCGCCGCCGCATCGCGGCCATCGTCTTGGACTTCACTGCCGTCTTACGCTTTGCCGCTTTCTTCGCCATGGCGTCCACCTCTTTCGGTTACAGCGCGAGCCACGTCCAGGTGGGCGCGGACGAGTAGGTAAGAGTGATGGTCTTCCCGGCGGGCACGATGACGGTGTGGCCGGTGGAGGTGTAGCCGGTCGCGGTGCCGGCCACCGCGATCGCGGAGACGGTGCCGCCGTTGACAATGACGACGCAGTCACGCGCGAACGGGTTGGTCAAAGGCGTGGTGCTGGCCGGCACCGATGGTGCGGCTTTCGGTCCGGGTTCGCCGCGCTGGCTGACGCACAGTACCTTCAGGTTGGCGCCACCGTTGAACACCGGCGCCGCGTCGAGCGTCTCCGTGTAGTAGACGACGCCGTGCAATGCGTTGTTGGCGTCGTCGACCCAGGAGCTACCGATCGACTCCATGGCGAGCTGACCGACGAACAGCGGCCACGAGGAGCCCGGAGTGGCCGAGGTCTGGAAGACGTGCTGGGCGGCCTCGACGGACATGTTGAGGATGGTGCAGCCGTGGAAGCTCCCGCCGCCGATGGCAATGAACACCGCCACGTTGGTATAGATGGCGGCAAATCTGCTCGCGGTGAAGTGCTCGCCGACCGACGTGGAGTAGTAGAACCCTTCGATTGCCACGTCGTCGAAGAACGCGCAGTCGTTGTTGCCGTTCTGCGGCGCGCGCAGGCCGATGCCGAGGTCGTTGGTGGGGGTGGTCGTGATGCTGGGCGAACCGACCGCCGGGGCGTTGGCCAGGCAGGCGAGGGAGCCGCCGGCCTGCGCGCAGTAGCGCAGGTCGACCGCGATGATGCCAGGGTTGACCGGTGCCATCACGGTGAGGCCCCGGAAGACCACCTTGAGGTTGCTGAAGATGCCGGAGCCCTGCGCGATGGTGGGCCCGCCAATGATGCTCGGCGCGAGCCACGTCGGGTCGGACGCCAGCCCGGTCAGCGTGGAGCGCACCACCGCGCCGGAGCGCTGGGCCACGGTTTGCTGCCAGTGCACGAAACCGGTGGCGTCCTCGGTCTCCCCCCGAAAGACGATGATGAATTTCTCATCGGTTGTCGCGACGACCGGTAGGGGGATCTGCGCGTTGCCCTGGGTGGCACCACCCTTGGTGGTCGCCGCCGAAACGATGTACTCCCCGACCGGAAAGAAGATCTCCGCGTACGAGGTGCCGCTCGCCGTCTCGGCCGTGAACGCCGCGCTGACCGCCGCGTTGATCGAGGCGGTGTCGTCGGTCGAGCCGTCACCCTTGGCGCCGTACAACTTGACGTTGTAGCGGCCGGGCTTGGCCGTGAGGTTCGTCCAGTTGGTCAAGGCGAACGTCGAGCCGGACGTGTGAGCGGTCGTGCAGTAGAGCAGCTCCCCGCCGAGGGTGGCGAGGTCACCGACGGCGTACGCGGTCGCGGCAGCCCACGCGCCACGCACATTGATGGTGCTGGCCGGCGGCTGCCAGCTCACGCCCTCGGGTGCCGTGTCGTCGGCGGTGAGCACCCGGCCGTTGACAGCGGCGGCCAGGCGGGTGATAAGGCCGGCGCCGGTGCCGACGATGAGGTCACCCTTGGTGGTGACCACCGTCTTGGCGATGGCGCCCACGTCGTCGGCGTCAAAGCCGGTGATGATGCCGGACTGGCCGTTGATGCTGTTGACGACGGTCACGGGCGTTGCCTCCCGGGTGGTGGACGACCGGAGGCGGGCCACGCCGTACAGCAGTCGTTCGGTGCGGTCGCCGTCAGTGATGATCAGGTCGTAGACACCGCTGCGCCACGCCATGGCCGAGGTCAGGTAGTCGGGCACGCTCGCGGTGACCTGGGCGGTGGCGCCGTCCACCGCGACGTCGGCGGTGGCGAGCACCGTGGCGGAGTCGGCGGTGGGCCGGATCTGCATGGCGCCAGTCCACCCGGCCAGGTCAGTGCGCGGGTCGACCCCCCCGGCGTCGAGGACCTCGGCGACGATCTCAAGGGTGGCACCCTGCTCGACGAGGATGTCCAGGCGGGTCGCGACCATCCGGGCCCCTTTCCTCGCCGCTGGATGTGGATACACCCGGCGGCGGTGGCTCGCCGCCGGGTGCGTCCGGGTGGGCCGCGCGCACTTCCACGCGCGGCCCGTCTGCCCCGTGGGGGCTACTAGTCGGTGAGGCGCTCCAGGACGGCCGCCGCGTTCGGGTGGGTGAGCTGGAAGGCACGCCGCGCCCGGAACTTGATCGCGTAGTTGTCGCTGTCGTCCTGAGCGCGCGCGTCGTCGGCCAGGGTCTCAGGACCGCTGCGGTCGCCGCGCGCGAGGTAGCGCTGGTTGACGAAGTACAGCAGGTCGTTGCCGGTCGGGGAGCCCGACAGGGTCGGCGTGGACTTGCAGCCGCGCGACCACATGATCGGCGTCTGGAACAGGGTGTCCGGGGTGCCGTTGCCGGGCAGGCCGCCGCCGCTGGTGAAGATCGGGCGGCCCTGCGCGTCGACACACAGGCGCAGCGCGTCACGCCAGCCCGGGTGGGCGATGACCACCATGTCGGGCTGCGACCAGTACTTGCCGGTTTCCACCTTCTTGAAGATGAAAGACAGCTTCTCGTACAGGCTGGTCCCGAGTGGGGTGGCCGGCAGCGAGATGAGGTCGTCGTCCCACGTCGTGTAGTTGTCGTCGGCGGTGTACCCGATGTCGCTTTCGGTGGTCCGCAGCCGGCGGTACGCCGAGGTGAAGGGGATCGTGGTCCCGTTCTCCGCGCCGGTCGTGCCAAGGCAGGCGTTGTCGAACACGTCGGCGTAGGAGATCGCCCAGTCGAGCGCCTTCGTGCCGAGCACGTCCATGCGGCTGGAGGCGTCGGCGAGGTCGTCCTCGTCGATCTGGACGCGGGCGATGAACCGGCGCGCGGTCAGCGTGGTCTCGTCGTTGGTCGAGGCGTCGTCGGTGTAGGTGGTGTTGACCGTGACCGTGACGCCGGCCGAACGCGGGATCGACTTGGTCTTCGAGCCCATCCGGACCCGGCGGCCGACCCG
>Ga0068859_100001932_pt1 | contig 21132 bp, 18 predicted proteins | sample KBSSwiS22_FD_66585 | JGI IMG/M metagenome (GOLD analysis project Ga0068859, IMG submission 66585) | Switchgrass rhizosphere microbial communities from Kellogg Biological Station, Michigan, USA - KBS Switchgrass S2-2 | ecosystem: Host-associated > Plants > Roots > Rhizosphere > Soil ...
CGCCGTTGGATTCCACATGCTCCAAGGTGTCCGTGAGAATGGCGTCTTGTTGAACATGACGTCGTTCCGCAAGTACATCAACGGGGAGGATGCGACCGATCCAGTCGAGGCGTACAACGTCATGGCTGGCAGGCAGAGGGATGGCTCACCGATGCACGTGTGCGGCGATCCGCTCCAGCCGGTGACCACGTTCGAAGTCTCGGGCGATCCCGTGACGTCCACGGGCTGTCTGGACTCAGGGGGAAATGATCGCAGACTGTCCGTCTCCACCGGACCGTTCACGATGCAGCCGGGAGACACGCAAGTCGTGATCGTTGCCATCGAGGTGGGACAAGGAGCCGATCGTCTCGCGTCGGTTCAAGCACTGCGAACCATCGCCGCGGCCGCGAACCTCGTGTTCGAACCCACGACCGCCGTAGAATCCTACCTGGTCGAGTCCCGTACCGAGCGGGGCGTCAATCATCTCGCCTGGTACGTACCCGAGTCGCCCGGCACGCCGATCACCGTGGAGCGCCGCACGGCTACTTCTCCCTGGAATTCATCGCTCGAGACAGAGCTGCCCACCGATCGCGTCCTTCGATTCGATGACACCGCGGTTCTGGCCGGCGAGCGCTATGGTTACCGTCTCGCCGTCTGGAGCGGCGCGATGCAGGACTACACGGCCGAGACGTGGGTCCAAGCCGCGGACGAAGAGACTCCGACGTCGCTCCGTCTCCTGCCTGTCCGACCCAATCCAAGCTCGAGGTCGTTCCAGATCCGTCATTACGTACCAAGGCGAGGCACGTTCCGCCTGAGCGTCGTTGATGTCCGAGGGCGGACGGTTCGCGTCTTGACCCACCGGGAGCTCCTGCCCGGCTGGTACGACTCGAGCTGGGACGGCCGCGACTCGGCGGGCCGAGAGGCAGCGTCGGGGACCTATTTCTTGCGGGTCGAAGGACAGGGGGCCGCGGAGACGAAAAAGCTCGTCCTCATGCGCTAAGCGCGGTCCGGACCTCCGACTACCGGTACGCTCGCCTCGTGATGTCGCTCAGCTTCTTGCGGAAGGAGCGGGACGCCGCCGCGGTGCGCGTCACGACGAGGATCGTATCGTCCCCCGCCACCGTACCCGCGATCTCGGGCCATCCAAGCGAATCGAGCACGCGCCCCACGCCGTGGGCGTTCCCCGGCGGTGTGCGGACCATCACGAGATTCCCGATCAGCTCGACGGATTGGATGAAGGCGCCGATCTCGAGCCGACGCTGCGACTCGTCCATCACCTCGTGCGGCGCCTTGGGAAGGATGTAACGCGCCGCCCCGTCACTCCCGGGCACCTTGCCGATGCCCAAATTCCGAAGATCGCGGGAAAGGGTCGCCTGCGTGGCCTTGAATCCGCGGTGCTTCAGCTGGTCGGCGAGCTCTTGCTGGCTGCGGATCGCGACCGCCTGCACCACCTCGACGATCGCTTGCCGTCGAGCGACGGCATCCGGGTCCTGGGGACCGCGCCGTGGTGCATGAATATTCATAATATATGAATACTAATTCCGCCGGTACGGCGCCCGTCAAGAGCTCGCTGCGCGAGGCGGCAACTCCTACGGCAGGAAGTGTTTCCGCTCGATCAGCCGGCGCAGCCTCTCCGAGTCCTCCCGGAACACCACCGGATCGTACTTCGCCTCGCTCGTATAGAACTGCGCGAGGGATGTGATCCCGAGCTCCTCCACCTTCGCCTTGAGCTCCGGGTGCGACATGTAGCGCGCCCACCCTTTCACCTCGCGCTGCTCGTAGATGGCTTCGAGCTCCTTCCCATCGGGACGGTGGTACTTCTCCTCATGCAGGAACGCGTGGAGCGGAAGTCGATCGCGCTTCGGCGGATCCTCGTCGGGATAACCCACCACGATCGTCGTCACGGGGAGGCACGTGTCGGGCAGCTCCAGGAAATCCGCGATGTCCCCCATCGAATGGAGCGTCGTGCCCATGTAGCAGATTCCGAGGCCCTGAGCCTCGAAGCCGAGGCACGCCGACTGAGAGAGGATGATCGCGTCGAACGCGGCCACGTGATAGCCAATCAAATTGTCGAAGTTGTCGCGCGCACCGCGCCGCTTCAGCCACTCCCGCGTCCGAAACCAGTCCGCGCAGAAGGTCACGAGCAGCGGAGCCTGAAGGACCATGTCCTGCTCGAAGTGGAGCTCGTAGAGGCGACGCTTCCGCTCGGGATCGCTCGTCAGCACCATCGAGATCGCGTTGAGGTTACCGGAGGACGAGGAGCCCGCGATGGCATCCCCGAGCACCTGCTCGACCAGCGCCCTCGGGATGGGGTCGGATTTGTACTGACGGATGGACCGGTGGCGTCGAAGAAGGCCCGATAAATCGATCATGGGTCAGAGGTCCCCGGGGCGTTTGGCCGTGCCAGTTCGGCACAGTGTGACGCTGGCGAGGCACAGCATACACCTTGAAACGTCGAGGCCACCTACCGGAGCGCCGAAATGGAGGCCAAGCCAGGGACTTGTGACAATGATGCTTACCACTTGTCCCGCCGGGCACTCGCCCCATGGCATGTCGGCTGCTATGTACCTCGTCGATGGCGCCGCGAGCGATTGCGCGCGATCGTCACGGTTTGAAGGCCGGGAGGGCGAATCAAAGATGACACAGAAGGACGCTGATGCTCGTGCTGCCGCACTCGGGCTTTCCGCCTGGGTGACCCAGGTGATCGCGGTCGGCCGCAAGAGCCGGATCGTCGATCTCTACTGCGTGGGCTTCGCTTCGATCGAGGTGCCTCTGGCCGAAGCGGAGAGTTGGGAAGAGGCGTTCGAGAAGGTGTCTCACATCATTCGCTGACCGACTTCAGGCACCTGGTTTCTCCCCACGAAAAGCCCCGGTGGCCTCGGCCGCCGGGGCTCGCTTCGTTTTGGAGCGTATGGTCTCGCTCAATTCAGCCTGGCTGCCGCCTCGCGACTGAGAATCCTACGGAAGCTCGCGAGCGCTTCCTCCTCGGTGTCGTGCAGGTCCTCCCGGTAGATCAGGGTCAGCTTCACCAGCTCGAACAGCGCCTTGATCTTGCGATCCATCGCGCAAATCTTCACCCGCGCGCCTCGCTTGACGTACTTGGCGTGTGCCAGGAACAGGCACGCCATCCCCATGCTGCTCATGAACGTGGTCTGGCTCAGGTCGATGAGGAGCTTCTCGTTCCCCTCGCTGTCCAGCTCCTTGATCCGCGCCTCGATCTCGTCCGTCTCCTTCCCTCCAAGGAGCAATCCCTTCGGAGTGAGAATGACGACGTCTTCGACCTTTCTGATTTCCATGGCCCCCTCCCCGGGCGCCGGTCGTGACGATCCGACCCGGGCGTCCCGTCATGAGAAGAAACGCTCGAACGCGGCCAGGCGAACCGGAAATTTCAGGGCTGGGGTGGCAGCGGCTTCCCGTCGAGGAGTGTGGCGCCGGGCTGAATGGAGTCGACGCGCCACATCATCCAGCCGTCCCCGGTTTTGATCCAGGACTCACGCTGTTTGACCGAGGTACGTACCTCATGGATCCGTCCGTCGATCCGTTGCTGGCGCACCGTGCCCTGATCGACCATCGCCATGGCCGTGTCTCCGGAGAGGCTCAGCCGCGTGATCGTCTCGCCGAGTGAATCGAATCGCTCGATGCGGCCGATGAAATCCCGCGTGCGCTGTGCCATCTGCTCGCGGCTGTTGACGGTCCCGTTGGGCAGGATGGTGTGAAAGTCGGCGTGGCGGAGCTGCATGACGCGGTCGGGATCCTTGGCGAAGAAGGCGGCCTCGTTCTCGCGATACCGTCCTTCCAGCTCCTCGCGCGCCTGCGCGATTCGATCCTGCGACGGGGCGCGATCCTCGTTGCAGCCCCACGTCGCGATCGCGATCCCGAGGGTCACCACCAAGCCGCGAATCATGCCACCCCTCTCGCCCTTCGATGCGCCCGCCCGCTCCACAGGAGGGTAGCCGCGAGGGTCGGCGCCAGGACGGCCACCGCCATGACGACCCAGCCCCATGGACTGTTGTGCCGTGAGAGATCGTACCCCACCGCCTGAGCGAGCGTGATCACGGCATCGAGGGTGATCAGGATCGCGAGCAGGTCCGCCAGCCGCGCGTGCCAGTGCGCGCTCAGGTAGAGGAGTGCCGCGCCGATCGCAACGTCGAATGTGATCCAGCCCCATCGCCAGGCGTCCGACGGGAACCAGGCCGCGCTCGACGGCAGTGCGAGGACCGCGACCCACGGGATGAGCAGCAGCGCGAGGACGCGCATCACGACGGCCGGACCGCGTAGGAGCGTCCTCAGGCCGAAGGCGAAGAGCCCGCCCTGCGAGAACGCGGACAGGGTGTCCACCATGGCTCTCCAGCTGCTCGTGCCTGGCGGATACGAGAGGTAGATCGGATCCCACGCCCTGGGCTTGAACTTTGCTTTGAACGCGCGGAGGCCCGCGAAATCGTAGAGGCCGCCTCCCCATCGGCGGAACACGCGCAGCCAGCCTCCGACCTCGCCGACGAGCGGAACGAGGCCCAGCGTGACGTAAGGAACTTGCTCCGCGGCGGCGGCCTGCATGCCCGCGTCGATCAGTGCCTCCGTGGTGCCGTTGGGCGCCGTGGGATCGGTGAGGAAGTCCTCGAAGAACCATCCGCCCCGCGCATAGATCGGAACGATGCCGAGAAATCCCACCACGCGGCTGTCCTGCTCCGCGATGAACGAGCGGCGCTCCTCGGGAAACGTGTACGGATGCACCTGGACGAGGAATCCCATCGTCGCCATGGGCCTCGCCGCGAGCCATCGCTCGATGAGCCGATCGAGTCGGGCTCGTGTGGGGTGTGAGGGCTCGAGCTCGGTGGACGGGAGGCGCCGCACGGCGACTCCCTTGGCCCGCGCGCGGCGGAGCTGCTCGCGCAGCGAGCGGCCCCGACCGAGCGTGCTGGCCCAGTCGCCCGGATCCCACACGGGCTGGTCGCCGATGCGGAGCGCCGGCCAGTCGATCGCGTCGTGGAATCGGGGCTCGGTGCCGAAGAAGGAAGCGCGACGTCCCGCAAGCCGCGCGGCCGCGAGGAACGTGGACGCGATCTCCGCGAAGCGCTCGCGCGGCGCGATGGGTGCGCCCGCCACGACCCAGGCTCCACCCGTGTCGACATAGGCCACGCACGCATCCTTGTCGAACCAGTATCGGAACCCGGGCTCGAGCACCTGGAACGACGTGGAGTTCCACCCGTGCTCGCGAAGGAGGGCGAGGACGCGGTCGCGCTCTTCGACGCCGGTCTCTCTGGCTCTCGCGTCCATGTTGGCCTATTGTAGCCGCATGGAGCCCGCAACCGGCGGCCCTCGGCCAGGACCCGCCGCTTGAATACGAAAGAGCTCACTCTCCGCGCCCTCGTCTTGGGCGCGCTCATCACCACGATTTTCACCGCGGCGAACGTCTACCTCGGCCTCAAGGTCGGACTCACCTTCGCGTCATCCATCCCAGCCGCCGTCATCTCGATGGCCATCCTCAGCGCGGTGAAGGATTCGTCGATCCTCGAGAACAACATCGTCCAGACCGTCGCGTCCGCGGCGGGGACCCTGTCGGCGATCATCTTCGTCCTGCCCGGTCTCGTGATCGTGGGCTGGTGGACGGGATTCCCGTTCTGGCAGTCGTTCCTCATATGCCTGAGCGGCGGCGTGCTCGGCGTGCTCTTCACGATTCCGCTGCGCCGCGCGCTCGTGACCACGTCGGACCTGCCCTACCCCGAAGGAGTCGCGGCCGCCGAGGTATTGAGGGTCGGCTCGGGCACGCGCGGCGAGACGAAGGACGACACGGGCGAAGCGCGCGAAGGGCTCATGGCTGTGATCCTGGGCTCGATCGCGTCGGGCGGCCTCGCGATCCTCACGGCCACGCAGATCGCCGCAGCCGAGGTCACGGGATTCTTCCGGCTCGGCGCGCGAGCGTCGAGCGGCTACGACATCGCCTGGTCGCTCGCGCTCCTCGGAGCTGGGCACCTGGTGGGACTTTCAGTCGGGATGGCCATGCTCACCGGGCTCGTGATCGCCTGGGTGATCGCGGTGCCCATTCTCACCGCGGGCCACCCGGCGGCCGCGGGCGTGGCGCTCGCCGACCACACGATCACGATCTGGCGCACTCAGGTTCGATTCATCGGCGCGGGGGCGATCGCGGTCGCGGCCATTTACACGCTCGCCACGCTCGCGAAGCCCGTCATCGGCGGACTCGTGAGCACGCTCGCCGCGTCGCGGAAGGCTGCCGGTGGAGATGACCGCGATCGCGATCTCTCGCCGGGCTGGATCCTGGCCCTCACGGCCGGGTGTCTGGCCCTGGCCGGGTGGCTCGCCTTCTCGTTCGCCCGCTCGACCGTCCTCGCGGGGAGCGCGGTGCCTCTCACGTTGATCGCGGTCCCCTTCGTGCTCGTGGGCGGCTTCCTGATCGCCGGCATCTGCGGCTACATGGCGGGATTGATCGGCGCGTCGAACAGCCCCATTTCCGGGGTCGGCATCCTGTCGATCGTGCTCTGCGCGTCGGTCCTGATGCTCGCGGTGTCGCCCACCGTGGAGGTACGCCCCGCGCTCGTCGCGTTCGCGCTCTTCATCACCGCCATCGTCTTCGCGTGTGCCACGATCTCGAACGACAATCTTCAAGACTTGAAGACCGGACAGCTCGTCGGAGCGTCGCCGATGCGCCAGCAGATCGCGCTCATCGTCGGCGTGGCTGCGGGCGCGTCCGTGATCCCGTGGGTGCTGAACCTGCTCGCCAGGGCGCACGGGTTCGCGGGCGCCGCGAATGTCGGCGTGATCGCTCTTAATCCCTTGCCCGCGCCCCAGGCCACACTGATCGCGGCGCTTGCTCAAGGAGTGATCGGTGGAAACCTCGAGTGGAGGATGCTGGGCATCGGCGCTCTCCTGGGGGTGGGGCTGATCCTGCTCGACTCGACGCTGGGCGCGATGAAGAAGCTCCGCATTCCACCGTTGGCGGTTGGGATCGGAATCTATCTCCCCATGTCGGCCACGTTCGCGGTGGTCGTCGGCGCCGTGCTCGCGCACTGGTACGACGGCCGCGCGCGCGCCATGCCGAATCCGGCGCGCGCGGAGCGCCTCGGTACGCTCGTGGCGTCCGGACTGATCGTGGGCGAAAGCCTCTGGGGCGTGATCAACGCCGGGCTGATCGTGGGCTTCTCCAAGGATGCCCCGATCGGGCTCGTGCCCGCGGCCTTCGCGGCCGCGCCCTGGCTGGGTCTCGCCGGGTTCGTGGCCGCGATCGTCTGGCTCTACGGATGGATGCTACGCCGCTCCGCTGCGGCGCGACCCGCCTAGCCCGTTCCCGCGTTACATCGAATTGACGGGATAGCAGGTACGAACCATGAAGCATCCCGTCTTCTCGGGGTGCGCGCAACTCGCACAGTGTTGGCCCCTAGCGCCAATGCACGCCTCGATGCAATAGATGCCTGCCTTGTTCGCTGCGACCGAATACGTGAACGCCACGGTAATCGGCTCCGGCACGTTGACTCCCTGCTCCGCCAGATAGGCACGCGGATCCTTCTTCGCCTTGGTCCACGCGGGACTGTCCGCGCCGGCCCTGTGACGGTGCATCCTATCTTCCTGAATGAGACGCCAGAACCCCTCGAACAAGTTGGGATCGCACATGAACCGGTTCAGGGACATGCACGCTGCCTTCTGCACGCTGTCGGCCGCAGCCGCGGAAGACGGCATGAAACTGCCCCCGGAGCCGCCCAGCACCAACGCACAGAGCATCGCGATGACGATCAATCCGATCCACTTCATGACTTCCCTCCTAGCCCTCGGGGCTTCTGCCCGCGGTGAGACGCAGGTATGGCGCCAGGGGAGCCGATCGCCCCGTCACGATCGGGCGCTGGTTCCTCCACGGAACCCTCATCAGGGGAAACGGGGATTTCCCCCGAATTGCACGAAAAACCCTCGGGGGGCTCGTCGCGCGAAGCCGTTAGCTACGGGGCAGGTCCTTCGTACGGCGGCGCTTTCGGGTCGAACGGCTTCGACGGGTCGATGGGCTTGCCGTCCACCCAGCGGTGCCGATCCCGCACGGAATCCACGTAGTAGAGCTTCCAGACCCCTCCTTCTCTCCGCCACGTCTCGTTCTGGGTCACGTCATGCTCGACATGGCGGCGCTTGCCCGCAAGATCCTGATAGCGCGATGCCTGCTGCAAGACCACGACGCGAATCGTGTCCGCGCCCAACCGCTCCGCCGATCGAATCGTCATCCAGGTCTTGATCGGCGGTTTGTTGGTGATGAAGAACTGGTCCAGGACTTGCCGCATCTGCGCGGCATCCTGCTTCGGCGCGCCCGGAGGCGTCGCGCTGAACTCCGGGGATCGGATGGCGAGGATGGAATCGACCTGCATCGACTCGAACGCGCGGGTCAGGCGCGCGTACTGGTCTCGAATGGCACGCAGATCCGAATCGGCGGGAACGTCGGAGCTGATGGAGGCGGCGCTGTTCGGGTACGCAGGGTGCGGGGAGTGCGTCCCCGCGCAGCCGAGCACGATGCCGGCCGTGGCGAGCAGGAGCAACCGCGCGAATGCGAGTTCGAGCTCGAAGGTGTCCATCAGGGCCGAATCGTGCCACGAGGCCCGCTGGCGCGCAAGGCGGGCTCGGCATCGATGAATCCTGTACCATGCCGGGAATGGAGGCGCGAAATCCTGACTTCGAGCGCACGGTGCGCGAGAGCTTCTCGAAGCAGCGGATCATGGCCACGCTCGGGGCCAGCCTGGAGCGTGTCGGTGCGGGTGAGGCCGAGATTCACTTGCCGAGCCGCGCGGACCTGACCCAGCAGCATGGCTTCATGCACGCCGGAATCGTCGCGACCATCCTCGATAGCGCCTGCGGCTACGCCGCGTTCAGTCTCATGTCCGCGGGCTCGGGCGTCCTGAGCGTGGAGTTCAAGATCAACCTGCTCGCACCCGCTCGAGGCGATCTCCTGATCGCGCGGGCCCGCGTCCTTCGGGCCGGGCGCACCATCACGGCGTGCCATGCGGAAGGTCACATGAGAACCGAGGGAGAGACGGTCCTCGTCGCGGCCATGCAGGCCACGATCATGACCATCGAGGGCCGCGCCGAGGTCACCGGGTAAGCGATGCCGCTCACCGCAAGAACCCGCCTCGGCTCCTATGAAATCGTCGGCCGTCTGGGGACCGGCGGAATGGGCGAGGTCTACCGAGCGAAGGACCTGCGCTTGGGCCGCGACGTCGCGCTCAAGGTCCTGCCTGCCGATGTGGCCTCCTCCCCGGACCGGCTGGCCCGGTTCGAGCGCGAAGCGCGCACCGTTGCCGGGCTGAATCACCCGAACATCGTGACCCTCTACTCCGTCGAGGACGTCGACGGGGTGCGCTTCCTCACGATGGAGCTGGTCGAGGGGCAGACGCTCCTGAGCGTGATCACTCCGGGCGGACTTCCACTCCCGCGGCTCCTCGAGCTGGCCGTCCCGCTCACCGATGCGCTCGTCGCCGCGCACGAGCGCGGCGTCGTGCATCGCGATCTCAAGCCGGGCAACGTGATGGTGACCCGCGAGGGCCGGGTGAAGGTGCTCGACTTCGGACTGGCGAAGATGGCCGGGGATCGCAGAGACGTGGGCGCGACCACGGTCGCTCCCCTCTCGAGCGAAGGGCAGGTCGTGGGAACGATCGCCTACATGGCCCCGGAGCAGCTGCGCGGCGGCGAGGTGGATGCCCGGAGCGACATCTTCGCTCTGGGCATTCTCCTCTACGAGCTCGCCACCGGCCGGAGCCCGTTCCCCGGCGACAGCGAGGCGGAGATCACGTCCTCCATCCTTCGCGATACACCCGAGCCGATCACGCGCATTCGGGACCATCTCTCACCCGATCTCGCACGGATCGTGAGCCGGTGCCTCGAGAAGGACCCCCGCCAGCGAATCCAGTCGGCCCAGGACCTGGGCAACGAGCTGCGCCGCCTCGAGAAGGGCGGCCCGAGCGTGCAGCCCACGCAGCGCGGCCAGGAGAAGGTCGTGTCGATCGCGGTCCTTCCCTTCGCGAATCGGGGCGGAAGCGCGGAGGACGAATACTTCTCGGACGGGCTCGCGGATGAGCTCCTGAATGTGCTGACGAAGATCAGTGGCCTCCGCGTGATCGCGCGAACGTCCTCGTTCCAGTTCAAGGATTCGAAAGAGGATGCCGGCACGATCGGGCGGAAGCTGGACGTGGCCGCGCTCCTCGAAGGAAGCGTTCGCAAGGCCGGCGACCGAGTGCGGATCAGCGTGCAGCTGGTGCGCGTTTCCGACAGCTCCCATCTGTGGTCCGAGACCTACGATCGAACGTTGGACGACATCTTTGCGGTGCAGGACGACATCGCTCAGTCCGTGGTGAAGGAGCTGCGCGCCAAACTACTGGGCGACGACTCCGGAGTGCAGGCGGCCAAGGCGGAGGTGGCGCAGGCAGCCAAGGGACGAGGCCACGATCCGGAAGCGCAGCGGCTCTATCTCATGGCCTTGCACGCTCTCGACCGGTACACGCGCGAAGACACGCTCCGAGGGATCGAGTCCCTGAAGAAGGCCCTCGACCTGGACCCCGAATTCGCCGCGGCGTGGAGGCAGCTCGGGCGCGCGTACGCGAGCCAGGCGGCACAAGGCTGGTCCTCGGCCGCCGGATACGAGGATGCCAGGCAGGCGCTGGAGCGCGCGCTCACGCTGGAACCGAACCTGGCCGAGGCGAACGTGGCGCTGGGATGGATCCGGATGGCGCACGACTGGGACTTCCGCGGAGCGGAAGCCGCGTACGCGCGCGCCCTCGGTTCGGAGCCGAGAAACGCCACGGTTCTACGCGGCGCGGGCGTCCTCGCGTTGACGCTCGGCCGCATCGAGGAAGCGATCCAGCTCTACCGCCGCGCGCTGGAGCAGGACCCGCTGAGCTCGGCGACCTACAACAACCTGGGCATCGCGCTTCGCGCGGCGGGACGGCTCGGGGACGCGGAAGCCGCCTACCGCAAGGCGCTCGAGCTAGCGCCCCAGAGAGTGGGCACCCCTTCGGCCCTGTCGCTGGCGCTCCTGGCCCACGACCGCGGCGTCGAGGCGCTGGAGGAGGCCATGCGGGAACCGGAGGAGGCGTGGCGCCTCTGGGCGCTCGCCATGATTCACCATGCGATGGGCGATGTCGCGACGTCCGACGGCGAGCTTCAGCAGCTGGCGCAGAAGTACGGCGACGACACGGCGTATCAGGTGGCCGAGGTGTACGCCGCTCGCGGCGACGTGAATGCGGCGCTCCAGTGGCTCGAGCGCGCCCACGCTCAGCGGGACGGAGGTCTCATGGATGTGAAAACGAGCCCGTACCTTCGCTCCATCCACGGCGACCCGCGGTGGGCCGAATTCCTGGCGAAGATGGGGCTCGCTACGTAACGAAGGCTACTTCAGCTGACCGAAGTTGAACGTGAGCCCGATGTTGGCCCCGATCCCCGAGACATCGTCCGCCGGCTTCCCGTACATGTAGTTCACCTCGACCGGGATCGAGAGCAGGTTGCTCAGGCGGATGTCGACACCGCCCGAGATTCCAAAGCCAGCACCGTTTTCGTCGGTCGTGGTCTTGGTGTTTCCCACCTCGGCCTCGAGGCTTTCGCTGACCAGGAAGAAATTGGCCTGCATGTACGGGCGAAGGCCCTCGTTGGGCGAGATCAGCCGGATCCCAGGGCCGAAGAATCCCGTGCTCATCGTGAGATCGACCCCGCCGATGGTGTCGCTGTGGGTGGTCCCCCGTGCGTCCAGCGTGATGTCCATGTTGGACATCACCGACAAGCGGTACGCGATGGCGCCGTAACCCGCCTGCGTGTAGTCGATGCCGATGCTTTCCTCTTTCAAGTCATCGCTGAGATGTTTCTCGTACCCCAGCGCAAAGCCCAGGTGGTGCTTGCGATTCTCCGCGCGGGCCGGGCCCGGCAGCGCTGAGACAATGAAGAACCCGAAGCAGGCGACCATCGCAACACGCCACGAGAACGCTTCCAAGCCACGCATGAGGCCTCCTAGTTTGAGGGGACGCGCACAAGCCATCGACCCGCGCGGACGCTACCACCGCGACCAGGAACGGCTCCAGCCCGATCTTCTTCCGAGAGGTGCCCGACGGTGCGGTAGACTCCTGCCTCCAGAGGAGGCACCGTTGACCCGGCGCATCGTGCACATCGATATGGACGCCTTCTACGCATCGGTCGAGCAGCGAGATCGGCCCGAGCTGCGCGGCCGTCCCGTGGCCGTGGGTGGCAACCCGGCGGAGCGCGGCGTGGTCGCCGCCGCGAGCTACGAGGTCCGCAGATACGGCGTCCGATCCGCGATGCCAATGAGTCAGGCCGTCCGCCTTTGCCCCGACGTCGTCATCATCTCCCCCAACTTTCCCAAGTACCGGCAGGTTTCCGGGCAGGTCATGTCGATCCTTCGCGACGTCACGCCGCTCGTGGAGCCGCTCTCGCTCGACGAGGCCTACCTCGACGTGACCGAAAACGCCTGGGGCGAGCCGCTCGGGGTGAACGTGGCCAGGCGGGTGAAAGCTGCGATCCGGGAAACAACGGGGCTCACGGCCTCGGCCGGAGTGGCGCCCAACAAGTTCCTCGCCAAGATCGCCTCAGGCTGGCGGAAGCCCGACGGCCTGACCGTCGTCGCACCGGAGCGAATCGAATCCTTCTTGCAGCAGCTTCCGATCGACGCACTCTGGGGCGTCGGCCCCGTGACAGCGAAGCGGCTTCGCGCCTGTGGCATCGAGCGTGTCGTAGATGTTCGCACCGCGGACCCCAAGGTCCTGAGAGACGCCGTCGGAAGCTCGGTCGAATGGCTCCAGAAGCTCGCTGTGGGCGAAGATGATCGCCCGGTGGAACCGAACCGGGCCACCAAGTCCTCGTCCTCGGAAATCACTTACTCCGAGGACCTCACGGATCTGGTGCGGATCCGGCAGGAGATCGCGAAGATGGCGCGCGACAACGCGCTGTGGCTCGGTCGGAAAGGGCTCACGGCGCGCACGGTCACGATCAAGATCCGCTACGACGATTTCACCACCATCACGCGAAGCCAGTCTCAGCAGGCAACGAACGATCCCGATGAAATCGAGCAGCGAGCGGTCGCCTTGCTCGAGAAGACGGACGCGGGGCACCGTCCCGTGCGGCTGCTCGGCGCGGGAGTGCACAATCTGGAGACCTCGGGCGAGCCTGAACCGAAGGAGAGCGCCCAGCTGCGGCTCGAGGCCTGAGCATCGTGATTCTGTTGATGACTAGGACGAGATGCGGAACTTGTTCGCGACAGGCGGGTCGTTCAGGCCCTGGCGACGCAGCACGATCATCTGGCTCGTGGACGATATCGTGTTGTGGAGAAGCTCCACGCCCCCCAATGCCGAATACTTGTGAGTGGAATCCGCGTCGTAGAACGCGAAATAGCCCGATGCCGGATCGCGACGCGCATAGGGTTTGAACCACTCCATGTCGACGATGATCACCGCCGGGCGATACAGGCTCAGGTTTTCAGGCAGCGTGTTCTTCCGGGTGACGAGGCCCATCAGATCCACGATGCGCCGGCCGCTGAAGTAGCCGATCGCTCCGACGTCGGACGCCCCGACCGTGGAGCCGGGCGGCGTCACGTCCGCCGCGATCTTCCCCAACGTGACCTGCATGCCGTTGATGTTCTGGACGTTCCATCCATGCACGGTCGCCTTGCGGTCCAGGTAGACGCCCTGCCATGCAAGACAGGCAAGCGCGATCACCGCGGCAATCCCTCGCGGAACGGATGGGAACCGCTGGTGAATCTCGGACAACCCGTAGGTCGCGAGCAGAAGACCGAACGGTACGACGTAGATGATGTAGCGCTTGTGTGACGCGCTGGTGTCCCGGAACAGCGAGAAGGCGAGCGCCAGTCCGATCCAGTACGCGACGACGAGGGGATGACGCCGCGCCAGGAGAAGCGCTCCCCAGACCATGAATGGAACGAGCAGCATCGGGTGCTCCAACTGGTCGTCGTGATGATAGGGAATCCCCCAGAGCGTGCCCCATTCGCGCATCAGATTCATGGTGCGAGCGACCTCGAAGCCGAAGTGGGCCTTGGTGCCCACGGTCTGGGGCAGCAGCGTGTGGCCGATCGCCATGTTGAACGCAAGGTAGACGGCGACGATGGGCGCGATGATCAGGAGCTTCCGCCGAAGCAAGGATCGCGGACCCACAAGGCTCAGTACGATGAGGAGGAGACCGTCAGGACGCACCCAAACACCCACAGCCCAGAGCGCGGCAGCGGCGACCTGCCGCCCCGCGAGATAGAAGTCGAGGCCGGCACAAACGAGGAGCAGGTAGAGCGAGATCTCCATCCCCGAGACCGACGCCCACGTGAGTGAGGGCGAGAGAGCGACGAGGAGTCCGCAGAGGAGCGGTGTCCACCGGTTACCTGGGCTCAGCCTTCCGGCAGCCCGGGCCATGAAAACCGCGGAAGCGGCCTGGCATGCGATTCCGACGACCTTCGCACTCCAGACCATCTGCTTGGTGACCCAGTACAAGGCCGCGAGGATCAGCGAATAGAGCGGGCCCGTCGAGCCGGCTACCGGCTCGTCCGGGTTGAATGAGAATCCGTGGCCGGTCGCGAGGTTCCTCGCGAAAACCGCATGGATCCATGAATCGTCGAGCGAGAAGCCCCAGCTCCCGGCGATCGACTGCTCGCGGGACAGGAACAGCATGGCGCCGGCGAGCGAAGCTCCGGTGACCAGCAGCGGGGTCAGCAAGACGATGCGATCGGGCTCCTGAGCACGCCCGCGGTGGCCGACTGGAGGCGGGAGCCTCCGAGAACGTTTGGACCGCGCGGTCATGGCCGGCGAGCGTGCCACGGGCCCGTTGCGCGTGCAAGGTGCTCCGCACCTGGCCTTTCGGCGTCAAACCTTGTGCTAGCATCACCATCATTCCTACCCATGGCGAGGAGGTTCCTGTTCCGCGATCCGGGTTGCACTGCATCGTCGCCCTCGCATGCCTTCTCATTCTGCCTCCCGTCGCCGCGGCCGCGTCCCAGGATCTCGAGTACAACGCCGGCGTGACGATCGGCGCCTCGGCGCTCTGGCTCGCGACCGCGTTCCCGCTGAAGACCGCCCTGGCACCCGATTCATGCCGCTGGTGCGATCGCGGTAAGGACGGCACGGACAAACTCAACGGACTCGACGCATCGATGCGCGAGCGATTCCGCTTGCCGCAGCCTGGTTCCGCCGCTCAGATCAGCGACGCACTCCTGGTCCTCGGCGTTCCTGCAACTTCGGTTGCATCGATCTGGGTGGCGGCGAAGAACGATGGGCGGGAGAACGAAACCGGGGAAAACGCGCTCTTGATTCTCGAGGCGGTGACGGTGAGCGCAGCGCTCAATCAGGTGGTCAAGCTCACGTCCGGGCGGCAACGCCCTTACGCCCATTACGCCGCGGCGGGTGCCGCGCCGACCTCGGAAGACAATCTATCGTTCTACTCTGGCCACTCCACGGTGACGTTCACCACCTCGGTGGCCGCAGGAACCATCGCTTCGATGCGGGGGTACGGGGGCGCCAACTGGGTCTGGGTTCCAGGCGCCGTGCTCGCGACCGCCACGAGCTATCTTCGCCTCGGCTGTGACCGGCACTACTTCACCGATGTTCTCGCGGGTGCCGTCATCGGCGCGGGGGTGGGAATCGCGGTTCCGAGACTTCTGCACGGCGGTGACGACGACGCTGCCGGTCCAAGCGCCCCCGCGCTTCGCACGAAGCCGGTTCTCTTGTTCCGCTGGGCCTGGTAGCGCTCCCTCAGAGTCGATGGAGCATCAGAAGGAGACGGGTGGCGGCACGCACCCGCTCGGGCCGGCCTCTGTGCCGAGCGATTCACCAGATGACGACACGGCAACCGGGTAAGTTCCTGCTATGCGCGGACCTACCCGGACCACGAACAGGGAGTCCCGTCATGCGCCCGTCCCCGGAGAATCCATTCTTGGCTGGGGTATGTACGCTCATGAGCCCTCGCCGAGCGGTGCCGGCCCTCCTGGGCCTCGCTTCGATCCTCACCCTGTCCCTGCCTCCGGCCTACGCGGATCGCGGAGAGACGACGAGCTCCGGCAAGACCATCGCGAAGGCTATCCCCGAGTCCGGCATCCCACGATTCGCCGAGATCCGGCCGGGACTCACCCGCGGCGGCTGGCCGGGAGAAGAGGGTGTCCGCTATCTGAAGAATCACGGGTACAAGACGGTCGTGAGCTTCCTGCCCGATCCCGCGGAGAGCGCGTGGGTCGTTCAGTCGGGAATGAAGTACATCCACCTCCCGATGCGCTCGAGCTTCTTCTTCGCCGATACGCCGACCAAGGATCAGGTCCGCCAGTTTCTCGAGATCGTGAGGGACTCGACCCAGTACCCAGCCTTCATTCATTGCAAAGCGGGCAAGGACCGCACAGGCGCCATGACCGCCATCTATAGGATGGAAGCGTGCGGGTGGACGGCCGACGAGGCCGTCGAGGAGATGAAGGCGTTCGGATTCAGCAGCCGCTACGGCAGGCTGATGAACTGGGTGCAGGCGTATTCGGTCGCACCCGCGGCCACGGCCACGACGACGGCGATGCAGTCTGCGCCGGCGGCCCCCTCGGAATCCGCTCCGGGCCAGTCGGCAAGCACGCCCTAGCACGGTACCCGGGCGCTCGCAGCGCGGCCTCTTACTCAGCCCTTCGCAGCAGCGCTAGCTCCCTCGATATCTCCGTCGGAGCGCCGCGCTCCTCCTCGCCCAAAGCGCCGGAATGGCCCAGGTCTCGATAGAGACCCAGACTCTTGCCGTACCAATCGAGCGCCCTGAACCGCCAGGTGGACGATGCGGGCGAACGCTTGGACGCAAGCACGCGGCAAGCCTCTCCCGCCTTGCGGCTCGTCTTCGCCATGCGGGCCCGGAGGTCGACGTTTCCGGAATCCTTCGCCGCGAGACCGCTGTAACGCTTGAAAGCCTCGCCGAATCGGCCCTCGGCTTCGGGATAACGTCTGCCCTTCATCAGGATGTCGCCCATCTCGAAGTAGCCGTTCGCGATGTCGGCCTGCTGGAGTGCGTCACTCGGGTCGACGGCGCCGAGCGCCTCCGAAATGGCCATGCTGCGGCCGTAGAGCACGAGCGCTGAATCGATCTCGCCATCGTCGGCCATGAACGTGGCGCGCATGCTGTACACGACGGCCAGGTCTCGCTTCAGGTCGGTGCGGTCCGGGAGATCGCGGACGCACTCGAGCGCGAGCTCCTCGGACTTCTGATAATCCCGCGCAGCGCCCGCGCGGTCTCCGCTCACCGCGAGCAGGTTTCCTCTCTTGGCGTAGCCCACCATCACATTTCGTCGCCGCCCGGGATCGCTTGGGTCCTGACGCGCTAGAGTCTCCGCGGAACCCGCTCCATCCATCGCCTCTCGGACGGCTCCCAGCGTGTCTCCCGCCGCCAGCCGAATGTCGCTGAGCCTGTCCGACGCCACACCCAGATCTCCCAGGAGCAGAGGCTCGTCGGGATGCTTGACCCGCTCCGCGAGAATCCGGTTCTTGGCCTCCAAGTGCAGGCTCAGTGCCTTGTCCCGCTCGCCCAGCCGGAACAAGAGGTCGCCCAGTCTCTGCATCGTGACGGCGAGATCGCGGGAGATGTACAGAGAGTCTGGAGCGGCCGACGACGCGGCTCGAAGCAGCGCGAGCGATCGCTCGTAGCTGCGCCGCGCGTCGGAGGTGCGGCCGAGGTTCGAGAACTCGGGCCGCCCCTGTACGTCCCCGATCTTTCCGTAGGCGTCGCCCAGCTCGTGCTGGAGCCCCGGATCGTTCCCGGCTTCCTGGCTCAGGTTGTCGAGATATCGCAGGGCGTGCATCACCAGGAGCTCGCGGGCCTTGGTCGATCCGGGAAGATTCTCGATCGCGTCATGCAGGTCGAAGACCACGGCGTGCGCGAGCGATCGCACGTCCTCGAATCGCCGCTTCGCCAGATCCCGCTCCACACCGGCGATGTGAGCTTGCCACGCCGTGCCGATCAGGCCGGCGATCAGGGCGAGGGTCACGAGACCGGCCGTGGCGAACGCGACTCGATGGCGGCGGACCAAGCGCGAGAGGAGATAACCCGTGGTCCGCCCGCGCCCCAGCACCGGGAGATTGTCCAGATACAGGCGAAGGTCCCGGCTGAGCTGATCGACCGAGGGATAGCGACGACCCGGATCCTTCTCCAGGGCCTTCAGAATGATGTAGTCGAGGTCGCCGGAGAGGCGGCGCCGCAAGCGCGGCGGAGTCGTGCCCAACATCGACGCCGTTTCAACGGAACGCGCGCGCGCCACCGCGCTGGGAACGGCCGGCTCCTCCTCCGTGATGACGCGCAGGATCTCTTCCGGAGAGCGGGTGTCGAAGTGGAGGGGCCGCTCCCCGGTCATCAGCTCGTACAGGACCACGCCCAGGGAGTAGACGTCGCTCGCCACGGTGATCGTCTCGCCCCGGATCTGCTCCGGGCTGGCGTAGTCGGGCGTGAACATGCGCCCCATGGGTCCGGTGACCGTCGCTGCCGCTTCGCCCGGTCCACTCGCCGTCAGCTTGGCGATGCCGAAATCGAGGAGTCGCGGTGAACCGTCTTCCATGACCAGGACGTTGTCCGACTTGAGATCGCGGTGAACGACCAACCGCTGATGCGCGAACTGCACGGCGTCGCAAACGGTGAGGAAGAGCTGAAGGCGCTCGTCCACTCCGAGCCGCCGCTCGTTGCAGTACTGGAGAAGCGGCTTGCCGGAGACGTACTCCATGACGAGATAGGGACTTCCATCCGGCGAAGTCCCCCCATCGATGAGGCGCGCGATATGGGGGTGATCGAGCATCGCGAGGATCTGCCGCTCGGCCCGGAAGCGTTTCAGGATCTGGTCCGAGCGCATCATCGGGTCGATCAGCTTGATCGCGACTTCCTTGCGGAAGTGCTCGTCGTCGCGGACGGCGCGGTAGACGACGCCCATTCCGCCGCGTCCGATCTCCTCGACGATGCGATACGGACCGAGCCGATCCCCCGGCGCCATCGATTGCAGCAGCGGCACCGTGGCGGGCGTCTCGAGGAACTCGCCGGCTTCCTCGTGGGACGCGATCAACGAGCGTACTTCAGCGGCGAGCGTCGGATCCCGCTTGTCGATGCGTGCGAGCAGGGCCTCGCGCGCGTCAGGTTCCAGATCGAGCGCGGCGTGAAAGAGCGCGTTGATTCGATCCCACGTCCGGACGGCCGGGGCGTTAGCGGGTGGCGGAGTCTTGAGGGACTCGCTCTGCGGATCGTCAGGTGCTGGCATGAGTCCAGGCGAATCGGTGGGCCGCTCGACAGAAACCGGGGAGCGGATGGCCGGCCCCACGAGCCGACGCAAGCGCTTCATTATACAGTATTTCGGAGATCCGGCCAACGGCGGCCACCGCTTCGGGGTAATGTCGAGTATGGACAAACTCGTCGAACGAAAGGAGATCGCCATGAGGCATTCATCCCACGCCCTCGCGCTCCTCCTGGTGTTGACCGTGGCCCTTGTCGGGTGCGCCGCAACGAGCTACCAGCAGTCGGAGCCCGACTACTACGCCTCCGACGACGCCGATTATGGCTACTTCTACGACGTCCTCTCCCCCTACGGCGCCTGGTACCAGGTCGACCCCTACGGATGGGTCTGGACGCCCTACGACGTTCCGGCCGGCTGGAGGCCCTACACGGACGGCCAGTGGCTCTCGACCGCGTATGGCTGGACCTGGCTCTCCGATGACCCCTGGGGCTGGGCCGTCTACCACTACGGCCGCTGGACCTGGGACAGCTACTACGGATGGCTCTGGGTACCGGGGAACGTCTGGGCGCCGGCGTGGGTCGCGTGGCGCTACGGGGATGGCTGGGTCGGCTGGGCGCCCCTGCCGCCGCAGGTGGGATGGAGCGGGGAGGGCCTCGACTATGGGTCGTACAACGTCGACCAGGACATCAGCCGATACCGCTGGTCGTTCTGCGAGGAGAAGGACTTCACGAACACCCGCATCCGGACTGTCGTGGTTCCTCGGAGCCGGAACGTCACGCTTCTCAAGACGACGAGGGACGTGACGCGATACCGATCCCTCGATGGTCGGCCCGTGGAAGAGGGACTGACCTCCGACATGCTCCAGCGAGACACGAAGCATACGATCCAGCGCTATGAAGTCTCCGACGCGCCCGGTGTCAGTCGCGATCGCGGGGCGGTCGTGCGCGGCAACGTCGTCGAGATGTATCGCCCCAGGATCCAAGCCCGCGCACCCCAGGGCGATCAGCTGCCGCCGAACACCAAGAATCGGCCGAGCGAGAAGCAGCGCCTCGACGAGCGGCAGAAGGCACGGGCCGAGCGACAGCGAAACGCGGGCACCGAGGAGAACCAGAAGGAGCGGAGCCAGATCCAGCCGCCGGGACGGCGGATGGATCAGCCCAACGTGCAGGCGCCAGCGACCGGCTTCAAGACTGGAACCGAGTCGCAGCCGACGTCGGAATCGAATCCCTCGACCAGGTCGAGATCCTCCGACTCACAGACCTCGTCCGACTCGAAGCCGTCCACGTTCCAGGAGGCGCTGGACCAGGAGACCCAACGACAGACGGAAGCCCAGCGCCAGGCCGAGATTCAGCGTCAAGAGCGGGAGCAGAGAGATCTCGACGCGCGCATCCGGGCGCAGCGCGAAAAGCTGAAGCAGGAGCAGCAGAAGGACATCAAGGATCCTCCGCCCGGCGTGTCGCGCGAGGAGCTTCGGAAGCAGCACGACGAGGAACAGAAGGCGCAGGTGGAAGACGAGAAGCGAGACCGCGAGCAAATGAAGAATCGCGAGGAGCTGCGCCGGAAATGGGAGCAGGCGCGGCAGGAGGCGGAGAAGCAGGAGCAGCAGAAGAAGCAGCAGCAGGATGACGACGCGCGGCAGCGCGATCAGCAGAAGCAGTCATCCGACTCGAGCAAGGACAAGGATCAGAGCCAGGATCGAGGGCAAACCCGCCAGCGCTGAGCACGCCTACCATGGATGAGGTCGGCTTTTGCCCCGACATCGACGTTCAGCCAGGGGCCCTGCCATGAATGAGCCGTTGGAGTTCAGGTTTACGGTTCCCCCCCTCCCGGATGGCCAGGCCGTGACCGCGGACGAATTCGAGGAGATCGCTCTCAAACGGCTCGAAAGCGACAGCTCGTCGAGGAAGCAAACGTTGTGGGATCTCTCCGTGATCTACAGCGCAACCCGCCGAGAA
>Ga0068859_100001933_pt1 | contig 21131 bp, 14 predicted proteins | sample KBSSwiS22_FD_66585 | JGI IMG/M metagenome (GOLD analysis project Ga0068859, IMG submission 66585) | Switchgrass rhizosphere microbial communities from Kellogg Biological Station, Michigan, USA - KBS Switchgrass S2-2 | ecosystem: Host-associated > Plants > Roots > Rhizosphere > Soil ...
GAGAGCCACAACGCTTCCTCGGGACGTGCAACACGGATAACCCGGATTGCCGCTCGAGAATTCCTCTGAAGACGAGACGGGCACAATCAGTTTTCCGTCGTAATACTTGGTTCCCGCGGTGATCCGCGCTACGACGTGATTGTCGACTTTGGTTTTCCAAAGCTGTTTTCCATCCTGCGCGTTGACGGCGAAGATATTCGCGTGACCATCCCCAAAAAACACTGCGAAGCGCGCATTGCCCTGACCCGTGACCGGTCCGACTGTGACTGCGCCGCGCACGATGCTGCCGCCTTCAAACGACCAGTAGACGCATCCGGTCGCCGCATCGAGCGAATAGATGTAGCCGTTGTCACTGGCAACGAAAACGCGCCCGCCGGCCACCGTAGGCTGTGAACTCGACGTTTCGCCCTTCGGAAAACCAAACGCCCATTTCAGCTTGAGGTTGGGAACTTGTGCGGCCGTGAGGCCGGCACCGCGAGCCGCCTGGAAGCGTGTGTTGCCGTTGTCGATACCCCAGCCGATCCAGCCGGCGTTGAGATTCGTGATCGTGGGATTCGTGGCGCACTTGTTCGGCATGTTCTTCGCGTCGCCCGGCCCTGAGCTTCCCATCGGGCGGCCACTCATGAACTCGGCAACGCGGCGAATCTGTCCTTCGTTGAGCTCTGAACCCTGGGTCTTCATTTTGCCCGTGGTTAGAGCCTCCGCGATCTTTTCCGGTGTCATCAGGCGAATCGCCTCGGCGGTGGGACCTTGATTTGGACCTGGATTACTATGGCAGATCGAGCATCGCGTCTGGAATGTAGACCAGCCGCTTTCAGTGCCCTGAAGTCCGCCACCCCCACGTTGCGCGCCTCCCGCTCCGCGTGGGGCGGCCGCGGGTGCGCCAGGCTGACCGGGAGCCGCAGGAACCTGCCCGCGTTGGGCCTGCGGATGGACTGTTACCACCCAACCCATAATCCCAATCCAGGCAATCGTCGCGACAGACAGAACAAAACCTTTTCGTTTCATCACAGCTCCTTGGAGATGGTCTCCCCTTGTAGCTGGGAACGCGGAGGGATGTCAAAGTGTTTCCGGTGATCAGAGGGGGTCTTCGTAACCAGCAGGACCTGGATTCCTATCCGGCGAAGTCCAATTATCAGCGGACAACAGTTACCGGACAGCCGACCATTTCAAGCCGCATTCTTCCAATAGTCGGCTGTCCGTTAACTGTTGTCCGAAAATAATTGGACTTGGCCGGATTGTTCTAGTTCCTCCACCGTTATGACTTTCTCTGTTTTCCGTACCAGGTGCTTCAAGTGCTTTGGTTCACCTTGCAGAGAATTGACCGAATGGGCTCGCTAAACCGATTCATAGATTCCGGCGTTTCGTGACTCGACACTCCGCTTCTCATCGATTTGGCAACCGCAAGACAGAAGAGTGGGCCATCGGCGATAGGCAGATTCACGATTCCTGCCCTGCTCTGATTGGCCCTGTCGACCAAAGCGACGGTGTCGTCTGGGTCTGGCACTTCAAGGAGCCACACCAGGAGTTGATGGAGTTCAAATTCGGGGCGCACGCCCGGATAAAGTGCGCCGCTGAGACTCGCGCATCCAGGCGCCGACTCAAGAATCTTTTTCAATTGCAAGTCATCCTCTTGGCGAAACCAAATTGCCGGCAAACTCGTGGCAATGGTAAGACTGGACGGCTTGTAGCCCTCTTTCATTACGAGCTCAGCGAGGTCCAAAACGCCTTGTTCGAGAGGTCGCGAGGGGTTATAGCGAACTACAGATTTTGCGATGAGTCCGGGCCCACTGTGGGTTTGTATCTCCACGAGCCCAGCGCCGAGATCCTTTCTGACGGAGAGTAACCGGTATCGATCGACCAGTATCTTTCGTATCTTTGGTTCGGCTATTGATGCGGCCAGATTGATATCTGCGGTCAGGTCGTACCCGATTCGACGCGCGCCATACATCAGATAGCTAACATCCAGGTCACGAAAATCCATTCGATCGTAGGTAAGCATTGCATATGCGATCAGACCGTCTGAAAGGGGAGCGGGCTCACGGTCATGAATGGCAAAGGCAACACATCGATTGCTGAACGACCAAACTGTGTACAGTTCCTCGTCGGTGAAGCTTTTCCGGATTCGCTCGCGCTCTCCTGCGGACATTTCGACGAAGCGCCTGCAAAGATCTCGAATCTCCTCGTCGGCAGGTCGCGTTCGGACTCTAACGAGGTCGATGTCATCAGCCCATATGTCGTAGTTTTCCCGTAGAGCACTCATGAGAACTGAACCTGCAAGATCATGGAGTCATGTGTTGTGGTCACGAAAGTATTCGGCAACCTGGAGTTGTTACTTCTTATAGCGCGATCTCGCCTTTAGTCCGTCACCAAATTACCACACTGACCGCGGACGTTATTCACCGACGAACCCTTCGTATCATTGAATATCCCTCGGCGCCCAGTTCGTAACCGTTTTGGAGGAGATAGTCGAGCTCCATGCGGAAAAAACCTACTTGAGAGTCGATGTTTGGCACAAAGTTCGAGAGGATGATTTCATCGCCGCGTTTGATGGCTTCATCCAGGAATTTTCGATTGGCCGCCCATCTCTCCTCATGAGACATCGCCTTCCAGACTGCGTCAGATAGATGAAACTTATTCGCGGATAAGCGTTCGGCCAGCTTTTCATATGTCCCCCATTTTCCCAGAACCGTAATGAATGGCTTACCCGCGGCGCGCGCGATCACCTTGGCCAGTTTGGGCTCTACGGTTTTCAAGACAGCCTGAAGTCGTGCTGCCTTTGCCAATGGTCCGGCGATTTTTCCAACCGGTGTAAAAGCAAACGCAAATTCGGTCGCGGTTGTGGGAATTCCAATCAGAGGGATCTTGTCATGGTCTCGCTTGAATTCGCCGGGTAGATGGGTGAACTCCTGGGCCGAAACGTCATCGAACAAACCCGTCTCGGGGCTGGTGGTGAGACCCAACTTATAAAAGAGCTGTCCTACCCAGTCTCGACCGTCCGGGTCAATCCGACTCAAAGGATTGTTTGCAGTGTAGGCATAGGCGTTCAGAGTCTGGGGTAGACCAATGTAGGCTCCGGCACTATCCGGATCCGGAGTTATGAATCTACCCTGGGCAGAGCTGAAATATCGGGCACCAAAGTAATCCAAGCCTGTCCCGGCATCCCGCTCTTTTCCCGTGAACTGTTGAGCTGCGTGGTTCGGTGTCTGTTGGCAAGGCAGGGTTCGCGTTGGAGTTTCGAGCAAACGGCCGAACGGTGAGTAGTCGGAGCAATCGATGACTGTTCCGTCCTGGTCGGTGATCGCGCGAGGTGTACCGAGGTAGTCGGCGAACAGATACGAGGTCGAAGAAACCGAAGGCTGCGTAGAGTATTCGGCCGCCAGCCTTCCGGACGCATCATAGACATAGAAGGTCGTCTTCAGGTCGGGAGTTGCGGTGACCTTCTTGATGCGGCGTCCCTCGCCATCGTAGGTAAACCAGGAGCTGCCGTTGCTGCTGCTCGTTGCGGCGGTCAGTCGATTTTCAGCGTCGTACTCCAGAGACCATGGCGTGAAAAGCAATTGGTTGCCCGCGGGATCGAACAGCGATGCGTTGAGCTGGTTGGTCCATTTGTTGATGTTCGTCTCAACGGTGGGCTCATGGACATCCGAGAACAGGAAGCCCGCGGAACTGCTGACCCAGCGGTTTCCAAAGCGGTCATACCCAAACGTTTGCCGCCAGGAATTTTCGGGGGTGCACGACGCGGCAGGTGTGTTGCCGAGCGTTTCAGTAGCGCAGGCAAGACGGTTCAACCCATCGTATTCATACGTCTGAGCCCACGACGCGTTTCCCCGCGTGATGACCTGACTCATCAGGTTTCCGTTGTTGCCGAAGGGCGCGTAGTTGTACTGAAGTTCCAGCTTGTCTGCGAGACCTTCCATCGTGCCGAGCCTCATCAGAGTCGGAGTCCCGGGCGCCTGGTATTCGCGTGACTCCCACAGGTTGTTGCCGAGCTTGATTCGTGCGACGCGGCCATCGGCCGTATACGGCGAGGCGGCTTCAGTGAGATCCGCGTACACGCGCTGCGTCGTGAAGATCTTCATGACTCTTGCCGCATCGTCAACGTCGAAACTGACGAGCTTTCCGGAGGGGTACTGCATTGTCTTCAACCCGCCCGTAAGCCAGTGCGTGTAGTTGAAGTCAAACGAACCTGCCCCGACGATGACCTGTGTCTGGTTCAAAAGGTGCCCGAGAGAGTCGCAGTTGTTGTAGGACATCGATCCGGTCTCGGACGTGACTGACTGAACCTGCCCCGCGCATGGGCCTGCGACGTGGTAGGCATAGATAACATCCGGCGTCACATCGCCATCGTTCAAGAAGGTCTTCTCGAGGACGCGATGCAGTTCGTCATATCGAAACGTGGTGGTGTATCCGCGGCCGTCTCGTCGTGTGAGCAGATTGCCGCGATCGTTGTAGGTGTAGTCAATTGTTCCGCTCTCGGGATTGTTGGTCGTCTTCAACCGGCCCAGAGAGGTATAGGCAAAGTCACGTTGCTGGACGACCTCAGCTTCGACTTGAATCGCCTTGATGAGATTTCCCAGCGCGTCATATTGGTAGGTTGTCGCATACGCGAGGCCCGCAGGATCTTCGACGATCGAGGTCAGTCGCCCCAATGCGTCCATGAAACGATCTGCTGTCTTTCCGGCCGGATCGACAACGCGAGTTCGCGGCGGTCCTGCTTCACTGTGATAGTCCGTGACGGTAATACCCGTCCGGTTTGCCATGGAGTCGCAGCCTGCCGGCGACGTCCCGCCCTTGAACATCGCAACCGCAGTAACGCGACCTGCCTGATCCTTTTGAGTGCAAGTCCACTCCAGTGTTGTATCGGATGTGGAACGATAGGGCCTCGATGTGACGAAGAACGTCCCGCCTGGAAACGTCTTGTACGATGTACTCGTCTTGATCCCGTCGCTTCCGTTCGGGGTAAGCGGAGCGCCGTCCGACGTGCGGACGAAGTCAACCCTTCCAAGTTGATCGATGTGCGTCGATGTTTCGAGCAATCCGTCTTCATGGGCTCGAAGATCCTGTTTCGTGAGAACTGTTCGGCTCTCGTCAGAGTAGATCGTCTGCGACAGCCGCATCCCTGCGACATCGACTCGCGACTGGCGGCCATAGGGATCGTAACCGTAGGTTGTGACGGTTCCACTCTGAACATCTGTTTGGCTCTGGAGAGAGCCCGCAGCCTGATTCCACTCGTAAGCAAAGCTCCTCAGCGAGCCTGTTCCGGGGGCGTATTCGACGAGAACGGGATAAGCTCCGTCATACGTGATGTGCGTGCGAACCTCAGGCTCGAAGATGTCAATGAGATTTCCCGTCGCATCGTACTCGCGATGCCGCACCGGGCAGTTCAAGCTCAGGGGTATCGATGGCGCGCAGCCCGCCCTGGAGTCATCCCATTGACGCTGAAATGTGAGATTCCCCTTCGTCAGAGGCGCGTCGTACTGGAATTCGGAAACGCTCCTTATCGCCGATGTAGCGTCACGAATTATCTGATCTGCGATGGCGTTCAGACGCAGCGGGGCCGAGGGACTCCAATATCGATTCGAGCCATTGGCAGCGTTCGTCGATGCGGGGACAGAAACGTGGTAGGTCCTCTGTGTCGTACGCTCGAGAGTCCCGGGCGCTTCCATGAACTGTCCGGAGACCGTAGTGGACCAGTTGTATTCCAACGTCTGAAGCGCATTACCGTTCTTGTCGATCAAAGTGTCGGTTACCGTGGTCCGTGGTTCACCTGCAACCCTGTCGATGGTTACACTCTCGCGCTCAACGTAAGGATTGTTCGAGTCGATGTTGATGGCCGCGGCGAGGGTGAAAACTTTGTTCCGAGTCCACTGGCGCTTTCGCACGGTTCCACCGGGTTCTTCAATCCAGTACACGAGGTTTCTGGACCAGAACTGGGAAGCGATCTGAGGGTCGTAGTAGTGGTAGATCGTTTGCCCGCCATCGGGCGCCGTGACCCGCATTGACGTTCTATCGATCGCCTGGTAGGTCCACTGATCGACGACCCCGTCATGATCCACGGTTCGCGATGCGTATCCGGCGTAAGCAATGTCCTGCGCATAGAACGAGGGGCTGTAGGCATCGCAGCAATAGGTGTACGTGGCGCCGCCTGGCGCTCGCATTGTCAGCAGGTGCCCATACCCCTGTCCGTTCGGCGAGTACGTGAATTCAAGACTCTTCCAGGGATCCGCAGGAGGAGAAACAAAGTCGGGCGCGGCAAACGGCAGCTGGATGTACTTCACAACCCAGAACTGAAAGTTAATCGGACACGTCGCCGTGTACGTCGGGTGCGCCGGATCGTCCTGATAGCAGATATAGCTGAAACCGGCGCCTCCAATCTGAAGGCGCTGCCACTTCACTCGCCACTCCAGAACGCCGCCAGGACCGACAGCGGTGATTTTGTCTTCCCTTTCGTTGATCGACGACGTCAGGCTGTTTTCCAAACGTATGGATCGTCCAAAATCGTCGCTGATGTAGGTAACGATGTGTCCATTTTCGGTTTGATTCGCGATGTGGATGCCGTTCCCGTTCGCGTCGTAGATGTGCTCGGCCCGGTCACCACGGCCTATGACACGCCGGCCATCGGGATAAAACAGCGTCCATGTCTGATTGGTGGGGACACCGCCCGTGGCATTGATTTGGAACCTCAGGTAACTTCCGTCCGTGGTGAAATACGTCAGGGTACCCGTGACATTTGAGGGATAACGGTTCGGATTGCTCTGCGCGCAGTTGCTCCTCGCGCCATTCATCGTGATCGCATAAAACCCGTCTCCGTAGTAGCCGTCTCCTTTTTCGTCGCCGTAACCGAGCAGATGCAGAAGATGCTGGCTGCCGTCGGGGAGAGAGATGCGATAGCGATAGACCCTTTCGTGCTCCATGACGTATTGAGAGTCTCCGTCGCATGTCGGTTGCTCCCACGTCGGGATGTAGCGCTGTTCCACCTCAAGCCTGTAGTTCGCGAAGTTGTAGTACCAGCCTCCGCCGTTCAGCGAGCTCGAGATCGATTGACTGATGCGGCCATCTGCCACTTCCCCGGCGTAGAGGTCGAAGAGATGCGAATCGTAGGTAAGGGAAAGGTCGAAGCCTGAGCCGGCATGTCCCGCGGGCAACGAGGCAAGGGGAATCTGGATGTGAAGCTTTCCGGAAATCGGGTCGATATTGTCGAGTGGGCCGCTCAGTTGCTCCGAATTCGGCATGATGCCGCGAGACGGTTTGGTGTCAACCGCGTATGGATATTGCGGCTGCTGCGCGAATGCGATCGAGCCCGCGACGCTCAGAATCCAAACAACGCGGGTGATGAAGGAAAGGCGATGAATGAGTCGCGTCATTACTCCTCCTGGGGTCCTGCTTGAACAAAGCTCGTGGGATCCAGCCGGGGCAAGGCGACGATCGACGAAAGGGTTATTGAAAACGCCGGATATCCGTTTTCCCTGCGCTCGATCCGGCCCGGATACGCTGAGCCGGCCTCGCTGCGCCAGTCTGAAAACAAGGTCTCGATATTTACCGGCGGAGAGAACGTCTCATCGAGATATTGGGTTTTTGCCAGCAAGCCGGTTTCGGAATCGAAGAAGTAGCGCTTGAGCCGCTCCGTCGTCGTGGGCCTGGACCTGACCGGCACAACAACTTCAAAGACGTCATGGCGCTGGACAGTCTCTCGCGGCGGATTCTCCAGTGCCTCCAACACGCGACGCCCGACCAGCGTCGCCGCTGCTCCATCTCGTATGGATACCATCATGCCTTCGGCCGTATCCGAGCTGAAGATCTCGAGAAGCTGCTCCTCAATTCTCGAATTCGCGAGCACAGCATTCGTTCCATCGAAGGTTACCGGTGGTGTATTGGGGCGTAGTCCTTCGAGACGAACCATATTGGGAAGCTGCACCACGATTCGGAGTGGGGTGTGCTCGCCTCTCTCAGCCAGAAGTGAACCCGAGAAGACTGTCCTTTCTTTCCCAGGAACACGAATACGATTGCCGATTGCTGTGGAGTGAACGTCCAGAGCAGAAGGGAGAACCGTTAACAGATCGCGCGGCGAGTAGAGCGGCGGCCTCTGCTGCGCTGAAAGCAGGGGCAGTGAGAAGGCAATCGCGAGGATTGCCAGAACGCAGGTGTCTCTCCAGATGGTGTGCATCGAAACCTCTTTTCACGCAGGAGGTCACCTCCCGCCTCGAAAAGGACTGATGCAGCCCACGCGCCACAGGGGTCTGCTCGGAACAAACGGTTTAGATGGATGAAGTAGAAAAAGTCCGAGGAATTGCCGATAAGTTTTCCGGGTTTTCCGCGACTAGAAACGGTCGAGATCCCTCTCCCTTTCGGGAGAGGATGCCACGAAGCGGCGGGTGAGGGATCCTCAGTTCCCGAAATCCCTCATCCGGCCCTTCGGGCCACCTTCTCCCGGAGGGAGAAGGGAGCGTCAAACTCGCGTCAGGATTTCCGGCCCTTCAGGTGTGACCGCAATGGTGTGTTCGAAATGCGCGGAAGGACGACCATCAAGCGTAACCACTGTCCAGCCATCTTCGAGAACTCTTACTTTCTCGGTTCCCAGGTTGATCATCGGCTCGATTGCGATCACGAGACCCGGCTTTACTTTGTGTCCCTTGGCGCCCTGCACATAATTCAGTACCGGCGGATCTTCATGCAGCGCGCGTCCAATGCCATGGCCGCAGAACTCACGGACGATTCCAAAATGGTGCTCGTCCGCCAGCGCTTGGATCGCAGCGGAAACATCGGAGAGGAAGTTTCCCGGCACAGCGGCTTCGATCGCTTTGTAGAGAGACTGTTCAGTTACCTTGAGGAGGTTCTGAACCTCTGGCGGGATCTCTCCGATCGGAACAGTTACAGCCGAGTCTCCAAAGAATCCATCAAAGATCACTCCGAAATCGAGACCCACGACGTCGCCGTTTCGGATGACGCGCTTGGTCGATGGAATGCCGTGAACGACTTCGCTGTTGATTGAAACGCAGATGCTCGCGGGAAAGCCTCGGTACCCCTTGAATGCCGGCTTTGCGTTCCGTTTCAGAGTCTTTTCTTCAGCAAGGCGATCGATATCGCCCGTCGTGATGCCGTCACGCACGACTTCACGCAACTCCAGCAGAATCTCGGCCACGATACGGCTGGCGGGCTTCATGCGTTCGATTTCACGAGGGGTCTTCAAATTAATCATCCACTGCATTCTAACAAGCGCACGCTATAATTCCTCGCGGAGATTGGAGGCCCATGGCAGAAGGAAAGCTCGCAGGTAAGAAAGTTTTGATAGCGATTCCCCACACTCAGTTCAGAGATGAGGAGTTTTTTGAACCTAAAGCGATACTGGAGTCGGACGGCGCGGCCGTCACCGTGGCATCCTCTGCGGTGCGGATGTGCCACGGGACGCAGGGCGGTTCTGTGCAATCCACAGTGACAATCGCAGACTCCAAAGCCGAAGACTTCGATGCTCTGGTCATCTGCGGTGGTCCTTCCGTACCCGACCTTTTCTGGAACGACAAGAAACTCGCGGAAGTCGCAACGGCCTTCTCCGCCGCAGGCAAGGTCCTTGCTGCCATTTCCCTGTCTACCGTCGTGCTGGCAAAAGCCAAGCTACTCGCGGGAAAAAAGGCGACGGTCTACTTCCTTCCTCAGGCGATTCAGGAATTGAAAACGGGCGGCGCAATCTATGTCACCGACCCGATCGTTGTGCAGGAAAGACTGATCCTCGCCGAAGGTCCGACCGAATCGGCAAGCTTTGGCAAGGCGATCTCCGCTGCTCTCGCCGGCTAGGCCGGCATCTCAGTTCAACGTTGTCGGAGGCTGCTGAAGCAGGGCGACGAAGAGTGGCCGCTGCGAGACCACCTTTCCGTCAATGAAGGTTTGGATAGAGTACCGGCCCGCGCGGTCCAGCGCGACGTTGGCGAAGAATGTCACGTTGTCTGCATACCCTTCCGGCTCGATCCGAAAAGCCGACTGCGACGACTGCGCGATTTCCCGCCCATCGGGAGAGACCACGCGTACCTGCGTCTCGTAGTCACCCGCGCCGATCCAGTGGTTCACTGCCGCGAACCGCAGCAGCATGGCCGGGAATTGAGGCAGGTAGACGTTTTCGAAAACTCCCATCAGCGAGAGCTTGTTCCCCAACTCCAGACGAACGTCGTCACAGAGGATGCTGTAAACGAGTTGAGCGGATTTCATGATCGGCTCCTCAATTCCGCAAAGCGCTTAAGAGTTTGCCGTGGATTCCATCAAACCCGCCATTCGACATGACGACAATGTGATCCCCCGGCGTCGCATTACTGGCGACATGTTGCACAATCTCGTCCGTCGAGTCGAAGGTTATTGCGGTTTTCCCGCGGCCACGAATTCCTTCCACGAGTCGATCCGGTGACAGCTGGTCTTCAGGCAGGAGTTTCGACGCGGCGAACACGCGAGCAATGACGATCTGGTTCGCTGCATCGAAGGACTTCATGAAATCGTTCTCGAAAATTCTTCGCCTGCATGTCTGGGACCGCGGCTCAAAGACTGCCCAGATTCTGTCTCTCGGATAGCGTTGCCGGACGGCATTCAGAGTCTCGGCTACCGCCGTAGGATGATGCGCAAAGTCGTCATACACGCGAATGCCGTTCAGTTCACCCTTCAATTCGAGACGACGCTTGACGCTCTTGAACGAAGCAAGCCCCGCCTGGATCGAATCATTTTCGAGGCCGAGTTCCTTTGAAGTGACAATCACGTCGAGAGCATTGCGAACGTTGAATGTTCCCAGCATCGGTATCGCGAACGTACCGACGTGTGTCTCCAGGTTCCAGACTTCGAATCGCATTCCATCGTCCGTCTGCGCAATGTTGCGGGCCCGCCAATCGCCGGATTCAATTCCCACGGTCGCTACCTGCGAAAATGCCGCTGGTATCAGTTCCCGCACCACAGGACTGTCAACGCCTGCAACAATGAGGCCGGCTTTGGGAACAATGTTGATAAGTCGGCGGAACGAAACCTTCAGAGACTCCAGATCGGGATAAATGTCCGCGTGATCGAATTCGATGTTCTTCAAGACAACGATGCGCGGCAGGTAGTGCAGAAACTTTGGGCCTTTGTCGAAGAAGGCCGTATCGTACTCGTCTCCTTCGATCACAAAATCGTCGCCGTTCGCGACCTGAAAGCTTCGTCCGAAGTTTTCGGCGATGCCGCCGACAAGGAATGAGGGATTCCTGCCCGCCTGCTCGAGCATCCACGCGAGCATCGCTGTCGTCGTGGTCTTGCCGTGTGTCCCGCAAACAACGATGGAGTTCTTCCCTCGTATGAAGAGCTCCTTTACGGTTTCGGCCATGGACGCATACCGCATGCCGGCATCCAGCGTGTGCTCGACTTCAGGATTGCCGCGTGACAAGGCATTGCCGATGACGACGGTGTCCGGGCCTGACGCCGCGAGGTTCGATGCGCGATAGCCTTTGTAGACAGGAATACGCAGACGCTCGAGAAAATCCGACATCGGGGGATAGACGTCCGAATCCGAACCTTCAACTCTGCAGCCCTTCGCCTGCAACATTCCGGCCAGCGACGCCATCGCTGTTCCACAAATCCCGATCAGATAAAACTTCGACGTCAGCTTCATTCCACGGTCACCGCTGGTTCCAATAGTTCAAAGACCGAACTGAAATCGAGCTTCAATCGCGCTCGAACGCCAAAGGGCACCATGATGTTCGGGCCGGCCGTGTGTCCGGTTGGGAATCCATACAGGATTGGAAATGAGGTATCGCCGAGCACGTCCAGGATCACTTCTTCCAGCGTGTATCCCTGATTCGCATTCTGCATGCAGTTCAGCATCTCACCGAAGACTACACCGCGGACATTGTCCAGCTTGCCTGCTTGTTTCAGCTGCGTCAGCATGCGATCGATCTGGTAAGGCTTCGTGTCCAGGTCTTCCAGAACGAGGATCGAGTCTGTCGTATCCATTTCGTAGGGCGTTCCCAGGGTGGCGACGACGAGGGAAAGACATCCGCCGATGAGGCGGCCCTCTGCTGATCCGGTTCTCAGTACCGAGGTTCCGGCCATGGGAAAGCGCATCGCTTCACCCTTCAACAGGTCGAGCAGGAGGCGGACGTTGTATCCGACTTCTCCCTGTCGTATTGCCGTTGCAACCATCGGACCGTGAAAGCTAACAAGGCCGCTTCGGTCGAGAAACGACAGCAGCGCCGTTATGTCGCTTGAGCCATTAATAATCTTTGGGTTAGCAAGGAGGAGCTCAGGTTCCAGGTAAGGAATGATTCGGCCGCTGCCATAGCCGCCCCGGGCACAGAAAATCGCTCGAACCTCGGGGTTTCGAACCATATCCAAAAACTCAGCCGTGCGGCGCTCCACCGTGCCTGAAAAGTATCTAAAGGCAGTCGTGATGCCGGGCCGGTAGAGGGTTCTGAAGCCAAGGCGTTCCAGTTCCCGGCAACCGGCTTCGAGGAGGTCCGGCTTGATGTTGCTGGCGGGCGCGACGATACCAATAAGGTCGCCCGGGCGAAGTGCGGGGGGCTTGACTCGTGACGACATCAGCGGCGTCGGTTACCCAGGGCCTCTGGATTTACCAGGTTTGGAGGATGTTCTCCCTTCAATCCGGCGACGAGGTTCTCGGCTGCCATCATGCACATCTTCAGGCGGGTTTCGCGGGAGGCGCTGGCGATATGGGGCGCAAGCACGACGTTCTGCAATTCCAGCAAAGCTGGTTCGATCTGGGGCTCGCGTTCAAATACGTCGAGACCCGCAGCGGCAATCTTGCCGGACTTCAAGGCCCGAGCCAGAGCCTTTTCATCGATAACCGGTCCGCGAGCCGTGTTCACTACGACACAGTTCGGTTTCATCATCGCGAAAGTCTTGTCATTGAGAAGGTGTGTTGTCTCCGGCAGTAACGGAACATGTACGGAAATAAAGTCTGATGTGGACAAGAGATGGTCAAGACTAACCGCTCGAACTCCCGGCGGAACGGCCTCGGGCGGGACAGGCTGGCTGTCGTAATACTGAATCTTCATGCCAAAACCCATGGCACGGCGCGCCACCGCCTGACCGATGCGCCCGAATCCGACGATGCCGATGGTCTTTGCAAAGACATCATTGCCGAGCAGCATCTGCAAACCCCAGGCATTCCACTGGCCCGATCGGGCAAAGGCGTCGCCTTCGACAATTCTTCGCGCCGCAGCCATCAGAAGTGTCCATGCGAAGTCGGCAGTGGTTTCGGTGAGCACGCCTGGAGTGTTCGTAACCAGGATTCCCAGCCGGCTGGCGTTCTCGATATCGACGTTGTTGAACCCGACAGCGATATTGCAAATAATGCGGACGTCGGGAATGGACTCCAGAACCTTCCGGTCCACGATGTCGGTCAACAGGGTGACTGCGCCCTGCTTGCCCTGCAGGCGAGAAATTAGTTCCTGTTTGGAGAGAATGCGGTCGTCGAGGTTGGCATCAATCGAAACCTGAGACTTCAGGAACTCCATTGCTTCCGGAAAGACCGGTTTTGTAACAAGAACGTTACCGAGCACCCCTACCCTCCGCTGCTTCCGCATCGTATGGTTGTCCCGTTTGATCGTCAAGCGTGTGCTAGAATTCAGGCCTTGAGATGCGGAAAAATCTTGTGGATTACCACCAGGGAATCTGGATTGAAGGAGACTCTTAGACCATGAATCGTTTCAGCGTTGCAGCCCTGTGCCTCTTGCTGGCCGCCGGCTGTGGAGAAGAAACCTCCGGAACGGATAAGAACGCCGCCGGAAAGGACGTAGTTTTTGTTTCTGTGTCCCACTTTATCCCGGGAGACGGACCAGCCGTGGATGACGCCGTAATGACTATAGAGGATGGCGTGATCACAAAGGTTGGCAAGAAAGACGAGTTTTACGCGCCCAAGGGAGCGCTTCGGTTCGAACTCGAGGGTCTGACAATAGCGCCCCTCCTGATCAACCTGCATGCCTATCCCGGTCTCGGCAATCTGGACACCTTCGGCGCCAAAAACTACAAACGCGAATCTCTGAGTGCGGACCTCAACCGTTACGGCTACTACGGTGTGGGCGCCGTCCTTGCGGGCGGAGATTCCGATGGCCTTGCCAATGAGGTCAGAGATGAGATCAAGGAAGGCAAATCCACCGGAGCACGGCTGTATTCGTCAGGTCGCGGAATCGCGGCAAAGGGAAGTTCCGGATACATGGAGAGCATCCCGATTCTCGTCAGCGGTGAAGCGGATGCGCGCAAGGCCGTTGGCGATCTGGCAGAGCGTAATGCCGACGCCCTCGTCCTCTGGGCCGACGGCATGAAAGCGGACGCATCCAGCGCAGTCGTTGACGAAGCTCACAAGCGCAAGTTGAAGGTCTTTGCTGACGCCTCCGAACTAGCCACAGCAAAAGCTCTTGTCAAGGCCGGCGTTGACGGACTCATCTCGAGCGTTACGGACCGTGACGTCGATGACGAGTTGGTCTCGCTCATGAAGGAAAAGAAGACTCCACTGGCGCCTGGCCTGACAGCTCTTGAATCCCGATTCGTGTATGCCGATAAAACTTCATGGCTGGGCGAGCAGTCCATGCGCGAAGTCTACCCGGCCAGCGTCTCTGCATATCTCTCCAATCCCGTCGTTATGGCAAAAGCTGCGAGGAATCCCCGGATCGGGGCCTATCGCCAGGAATTCGCAACAGCGGAGAAGAATCTGAAGAAGCTCGCCGATGCCGGAGTGCCGATCACGCTCGGCAGTGGCAGTGGCCTCGCCGATACCTTCCCAGGTTACTTCGAGCATCGCGAACTCGAACTGATGGTCAAGGCAGGCATGGCCCCGCTGGATGTCATCAACGCTGCGACATCGGTGTCGGCCGCAACGATCGGAGCTGCCGATCTTGGCACGCTAGCGGCGGGCAAGAAGGCGAGCTTCATTGTTTTTGCCAGCAATCCCCTGGAAAAGATCAGCAACTCGAGGGACATCGATCGCGTCTTCGTGAATGGGCATCCCATCGACCGGCTCGAGATGATCCGCAAGATCGAAGTTGCTCGTCCTAAGGTGAGCCAGGAACTCATCAATGAAGATAACGCCATTCGGGAGAAGGAAAGAATCGCTGCAGAAGACGCCAATCTGAAACATTATGGCAAGTATCCTCTGGCGCCGAAGAGCCTTAATGTAGCGCCAGGCCTTAATGTCCAGACCCCCAAGCGTTCAACCGCAACCCCTTCGGGTACCGGTCCCTACCGGGTCACCGTCAAAATGTCTGGCGCCAGTGGGGCCGACCTGCAGGAGTTTTACTCGAAGGTCTTAACCGAAGCGAAATGGGCGCCTGCGGGCGACTGCTGGGAAAAAGCGAATCTCGCTCAGCCGGGCAAGAAGTGGAAGCTCTGCACCGAACCTGGCAACGGTCAGATTGCTCTGAATATCTCCGTGCAATAACCACGTGACCGACAAGCGGACAGCCTTGTTCGACATCCATAAGAGGATGGGAGCAAGGCTGATTCCGTTTGGAGGCTGGTCCATGCCGGTGGAGTATTCCGGCATCGCCAAAGAACACACCGCCGTCCGTACCGCCGCAGGACTCTTCGACGTCAGCCACATGGGAGAGTTCGAAGTCACCGGCCCAACGGCCCTCCACCTCATTCAATTCATCACCTCCAACGACGCCTCCCATTTGGCCGATGGGCAGGTGCAGTATTCCGTTCTCACCACTCCACAGGGAACGGCCATCGATGACTTGCTCGTGTACCGCCACGCGCCTGATCGGTTCACGCTTGTCGTGAATGCTGCCAATATCGAAAGCGACCTCGAATGGATCCGCTCTCACAACACCGTCGGATCGGCCCGGGTTGAAGATGTCAGCGACCAGACGGGTCTGCTCGCGCTGCAAGGCCCGCGTGCAGCCGGGATTCTTCAAGGACTGACAGATGTGGTCCTATCGGATTTGCCCTCGTACCACTTCCGTTTAGGCCACGTATTGGGTGTCGAGACGTTGGTGTCGCGCACAGGATATACGGGAGAGGATGGATTCGAGCTCTACTTCCCTGCTTCCGAATCGGAGAAGCTCTGGACTGAGATTCTCAAAGCCGGTGAAGCCACGGGGTTGCTGCCGGCCGGTTTGGGCGCGCGCAACACGCTGCGTCTTGAAGCAAAACTTCTTCTCTATGGAAATGATCTCGACCGCACGACCTCGCTTCTCGAGGCAGGCCTGGGATGGATCGTGAAGTTCGACAAAGGCGAGTTCATCGGGCGCGACGCTCTTGCCAGACAGAAAGCCGGCGGGGTCAAGAGAAAGCTCTCCGGCTTCGTCATGCTGGGAAGAGATATCGCGCGAGATCACTATCCGGTGTACGTTAATGGAGCGGAGGTCAGTCACGTCACGAGCGGATCGCCTTCGATTACGTTGAAACAGAACATCGGGCTGACGTACCTCCCAGTGGAACATGCCGCTCCTGGTACGAAGCTTGAGGTTTCCGTTCGCGGACGCGCCTGTGAAGCCGAAGTTGTTCGAACACCTTTTTACAAACGGAAGGACTCATGAACCCTCAGGATCTTCAGTACAGCAAAGAGCACGAATGGCTCCGTGTTGCGGGCGACATCGGGACCGTGGGCATTACGGATCACGCGCAGTCCGAACTCGGGGACGTCATTTTCGTGGACTTCCCGCAGGTAGGCGCAAAGGTAGAAGCCGGCAAGACGCTCGGTACGATCGAATCCGTCAAGGCTGTTTCCGAAATCTTCAGCCCCGTATCGGGCGAGATCCTTGAGGTGAACAAAGACCTTCTCACCGCTCCCGAAGCCGTGAACTCCGATCCCTATGGCAAAGGGTGGCTGGTCCGCATTCGAATCGAGAAGCCGCCGGCAGACCTCATGTCCGCCGATCAGTACACACAGTACACCGCAGGCTGACGATGCGTTACATCCCGTGTTCTGAATCGGACCGAAAGGCATTGCTCGGATCGATGGGCCTTACTTCGGTCGAGCAATTGTTCGCAGGCATTCCGGAAAGCCTTCGACTGCGACGGCCACTTGATATTCCCGCCGCTCTCAGCGAGCCCGAGCTCGTTGCCTACTTTCAAAAGGCTGCGGAAGAAAATGCGGAAGACTACACGTCGTTCCTGGGCGCCGGTGTCTATCGGCACTTCATTCCCGTAGTCGTGGATTCGCTCATCTCGCGGTCCGAGTTCTACACGGCCTACACGCCGTATCAGGCTGAAGTCTCGCAGGGAACACTGCAGGCGATCTTCGAATTTCAAACTTACATCACGCAGCTGACGGGTCAGGAAGTAGCGAACGCTTCTCTCTATGACGGCAGCACCGCGGTGACCGAAGCCGTCCTCATGGCGCACCGAATCACCAAACGCAGGAAGTTTCTTGTCGCCAGGACGGTTCATCCCGAATACCGCGCCGTCATGGCCACATACTTCCGCAATCTCGGCCTTGAGATTCAGTTGATCGATTACCTGCCAACGGGCCGCATCGACATTTCGCACCTCCAGAAGGCGATGAACGACACCGTGGCGGGGATCGTCATTCAATCGCCAAACTTTTTCGGGACAATCGAAGATACGGCGGAGGCATCGTCTCTGGCGGCGAAGTTCGGTGCGCTGTCGATCGTGAACGTGTGCGAGGCACTATCGATGGGTATTCTTCGCGCGCCGAGCGAGGCAGACATCGTCGCGGGCGAAGCGCAGTCACTGGGCGTGCCGATGAGTTTCGGCGGACCGCACGTCGGTTTTCTCGCGACGCACGAGAAATTCGTCCGCCAGATGCCGGGCCGGCTCGTGGGCATGGGTGTGGATCAGGAGGGACGAAGGGCGTTTGTGCTTACCCTTGCCACACGCGAACAACACATCCGCCGGGAAAGAGCGACCTCCAACATCTGCACGAATCAGTCGCTCTGCGCGCTGATGGCGACCATCTATCTGGCGACGCTCGGACCAAAGGGGCTGCGCGAAGCCTGCGAGCAGAACATTCGCAAGACAGACTACGCCGTGCGACAGATTCAATCCCGGACACCCCATAAAGTGCTCTTTCCTTCGCCGCGCTTCAATGAGTTCGTCGTGCAGCTTCAAAACGGTGCGGCGTTTGCTGTTCAAGGGCTTTTTATGAAGAACATCATTCCGGGCTTCCATCTGGGTCAGGCATATCCCGAGCTTGGCGATGCACGGCTGGTGTGCGTCACCGAAACGACGACCCGCGAACAGATCGACGCTCTCGTGGAGGGTTTGAAGTGAGCCGGGTCCGACAGCACATCAACCTGAACGAGCAACTACTGTTTGAACTCGGATCGCCCGGTCGTCGCGCCTACGATCTTCCTCCGCTGGATATTGACTCGAGACCGCTCGAAGAGATCATGGATCGCGGGTTGCTGCGGGAGAACGTTGAAGGTATGCCGGAACTCAGTGAAGTGGAGGTCGTGCGTCATTTCACGCGCCTTTCGACATGGAACTATCACATCGACCTCGGCCTTTATCCTCTCGGTTCGTGCACGATGAAACACAACCCGAAGGTAAATGAAGCCGTGGCGCGTCTGCCCGGATTCAGCAATGCGCATCCGTATTTGCCGGCGAACCTGGTTCAGGGCGCTCTTCGCGTTGAGGCTGCGCTGGAAGCCTGCCTGACGGAGATCAGCGGCATGGATGCCGTGACCCTTCAGCCGGCCGCAGGAGCGCACGGCGAACTCACGGGTATTCTGATGATCCGCGCATATCACGAAGCTCGCCGGAACCCGCGTCGCCGCGTGCTTGTGCCAGACTCGGCGCACGGCACCAACCCGGCGAGCGTCGCAATATCGGGATACGTTGTGGAGCAGATTCGCTCCAACGCGAAGGGAACGGTGGACCTGGAAGCTCTGCGCGGCATGATGTCTGACGACGTCGCGGCCGTGATGATTACGAATCCCAACACGCTGGGCATCTTTGAGAGCGATATCGCGACGATCGCCGAGATTGTGCATTCTCATGGTGCGCTGCTCTACATGGATGGCGCAAACCTGAACGCCATGCTGGGAATCACGCGGCCCGGAGATTTCGGAGTCGATGTGCTCCACATTAACCTGCACAAGACTTTCACTACGCCGCACGGAGGCGGAGGGCCGGGCGCCGGCCCTGTCGCGGTAAAGAAAATTCTCGAACCGTACCTCCCTTACCCCGTTCTGGTACGCGCGCCGGACGGAATGCTCTCCTACAATTCCGACAGGCCTCAATCCATCGGGAAGATCAAGGCGTACACCGGGCACTTTGGGATGCACGTGCGGGCTCTGTGCTACATCCTTGCGAATGGACCCGAGGGATTGAAGGAAACGACGGAAGTCGCGGTTCTCAACGCCAATTACATCCGATACAAACTCCAGGGGGTTTACTCGCTTCCTTACAATTCGCCGACGCTCCATGAAGTTGTCTTTTCCGACAAGAATCAGGACAAGCGCGGCGTGAGCGTCTGGGATATCGGAAAGCGCCTCATCGACTACGGCTTTCACCCGCCGACAACGTCTTTCCCGCTGATCGTCTCGGGCGCCATTATGATCGAGCCGACTGAAACCGAAAGCCGCGATGAGCTGGATGCGTTTATCGGGGCAATGCTGGCCGTTGCGCAGGAGGCGGAGACAAACCCCGAGCTTGTGAAGTCTGCTCCGCACAATGCACGGATCCGCCGCGTGGATGAAGCCGCCGCCGCGAGAAGGCCCGTCCTCCGCTGGAAGGCGTAACCCCTCACCCGCAGGGTGAGGTTTCTACAAGCCGGCCGCCATTCCTGCCCTCCTGAGTCAGGGCAGTAACATACTTACCTGACAAGAAAGCCGTTTTAAGGGATTTTGAAAATGGACGATCGGACAACTCAAACCCGAAATTGCAAAATCTCAAACTGGACCGGCAGTCCTCTGGCTGCTAGTCCAATCTGAGATTTTGCAATTTCGGGTTTGAGTTGTCCGATCGTCCATTTTCAAAATCCCACTCCCCGTTGTCAGGCAACTATATTCCTGCCCTCCTGACTCGGGAGGGCGGTATAGCTGAACCAAAGTCACTCCTGTGGCGTCCCGTGATGTAGCATCATTCGAAACCATGCGTCGCCCCATTGCAGCCATCATCTCAATCCTTGCGACAGTTCTCCTGACTCTCGCGAGCCCTCAGCTTCCGCCGCAACAACAAATCGTGGAAACCATCAGCGGTATCGTGGTCGCCTCGAACACGAATGAACTTCTGCCGCTCACCCGCGTCGAACTCACGCGCGAAGACTACACCCGCCGTTCCACAGGCTTTGAGAAGCCCTGCAAGCCGCAGCCCGACACTGAGCTCACGACGAGCCGCCGCTTCGCTTTCACGGACATTAATGGCAGATTCACAATCGACAACATCGTTCCCGGGCGTTACTACCTCTCTGCCGAGCGCGAGGGCTATCTGAAGACCGAATACGGTCAGAGAGGTTCGTTTCCACTGGGCATAGTTCTGACAATTGGAGCTCAGACTGTGGAACCCCCCAGAAGCCCCGATTCCATCCAACGGGAACTCGGTGTCGTCGCGCCGGATCTCCCGGTCGTTATTCCAACGGCGCCCCCTCGTCGGGGCGGATTGGGCCAGAGTCAACAGGGTTTAACAGGAGGCGCGGCATCCGCTATTCCCGATGCGGCCAATCAAACCTTCTTCACCGGAGAGCGTGGCGGTGCGATACCTGACGGGGCCGGCGGAATGGACAGAAACGTTCTTCTAAACCTCAAGATGTCCATGATTCCCGCGCCGGCAATTTCCGGAAAAGTCTTCCAGGAGAAAGGCGGCTCCCTCGCAGCAGCTGCGGTGCAGGCGTATGCGTTTCGATACACGCCGATGAATGGGCGCACGCTGAAGTCCATTCGCGCCACACTGACGAATGACGAGGGACTGTATCGGCTCTTCTGGCTCAATCCCGGCCGGTACGTTATCGCAGCCGGCTACAGTTCGTACGGACTGCAACCGTGGTCGTCCGGATTGAAATTCACGCCGAACCTGCCCAGCCCGGATTCGGGGCTTCCCATGATGTTTTACGCTGTCGGTGCCAATGCCTCCGATGCTCAACTCGTCCGATTGAATCCGGGCACGGAACCTTTCGCCGATCTCCAATTGCGGGAACGACGCCGGCTCACCGCAAGGATTCAGCTGATTGGTGACAGTGTTCCCCCGAGCGCCGCGCTTGTTTTCGT
>Ga0068859_100001935_pt1 | contig 21120 bp, 17 predicted proteins | sample KBSSwiS22_FD_66585 | JGI IMG/M metagenome (GOLD analysis project Ga0068859, IMG submission 66585) | Switchgrass rhizosphere microbial communities from Kellogg Biological Station, Michigan, USA - KBS Switchgrass S2-2 | ecosystem: Host-associated > Plants > Roots > Rhizosphere > Soil ...
GGCTGCGGCAAGACCACGCTGCTTCGGATTGTGGCGGGGCTGGAAACCGCTGACTACGGGACCGTGCTGTTTGACGGCCAGGATGCGTCGGGCCGTCAGGCTGGTGAGCGCCGGGTCGGGTTCGTGTTTCAGCACTATGCGCTGTTCCGTCACATGACGGTTTTCGAAAATGTCGCGTTCGGACTGCGGGTCCGGCCGCGCGCGCTTCGGCCGTCGAACGACGAAATCGCGACGAAGGTGACCAGCCTGCTGAAGCTCGTTCAGCTCGATTATCTCGGCGATCGATATCCGGGCCAGTTGTCCGGCGGTCAGCGGCAGCGGGTGGCGCTCGCGCGTGCTCTGGCCGTCGAGCCGAAAGTGCTGCTGCTCGACGAGCCGTTCGGCGCGCTCGACGCGAAGGTGCGGCAGGAGCTTCGGCGCTGGCTGCGCCGCCTGCACGAAGAGATTCATCTCACGAGCGTGTTCGTCACGCACGACCAGGAGGAAGCGCTCGAGCTGGCCGATCGCATCGTGATCATGAACGAGGGCAAGGTCGAGCAGGACGCCAGCCCCCAGGAAGTGTTCGACCATCCGGCGAGCCCGTTCGTGATGAACTTTCTCGGCAGCGTGAATATCTTTCACGGGCGGGTCGAAAACGGCAAAGCGGTCTTGGGGCCGCTGGCGGTCGACTACCCTGACCATGCCGCCGCCGGCCCGCTGCCGGCCGCAGGCTACGCAAGGCCGCACGAGCTCGGCGTCACAAGGTCAGACGAGGGCGGTGGTGGATTGTGGGCCACGTTGGAAAGCGTCACCTCGGCGGGGGCAATCATGCGGCTCGAGCTCACCGATGCGGAAAAGCGCGTGCTGCAGGTGGAGCTCGCTCGCGACCGCTATGATGCTCTGGGGCTGCGGATCGGGGAACAGCTCTACGTGAGGCCAAAAACACTGCGGGTGTTTCTCGAAAAATAGCCTGCCAGTCTCAGCACAGAGCCACAGAGGCACAGAGAATTCTGTTCTTGAAAAGAAAATTGGAGACGGCGGATTGGCGATTGAGGATTGATTGTCGATCGCTGATTTGTGATTCCTGATTACAAAATCTGAAATAGATCTTCATTCCTCAGTCTTCAATCATCAATCAATCTCAAAATCACCATTCTTCAATCTTAATTTTATTTTTGAATAAGAAAACTCTGTGTTCTCTGTGTCTCTGTGTTGAGACTCGCGGACTTTACGCCAACGCGTGCAGTGTGAGATCCGGCAGGTCGAGGCCGTCGACGATGGCCGTCCACGTTTCGCCTGGGAGAATTCTCTGCGACTCGGTCAACGTTCCCGAGCTGACAAGCTCTCCGGCCTCCAGCGGCGCCGCAGATGCCCGCGAAATTGCCGACACAAGCTCGCTCAAGCACGCCGCAGGGCTGCGGAGCGCATTCTTCCCTGAACCTTCTTCGATGAGGCGTCCGTCTTTCATCAGCCTGACTTTGAAGCGCGCAAGCTGGTCGATGAGCGTCGGAATAATTTCCGGGTCGATGCGGCTGGGCGCGCCGACGACGAGCGCCGAGTGAAATCCGAAATCTGCGACGAAGTCGGCAGGCTGAAACTTCTCGGCGGCAAAGACGCAATCGATAATCTCAAATCCGAGCGCCAGCCACTCGACGGCTTCCAACAGCGCGGGTGGGTCGAGTTCGGCCGGGCTCACGGGCCTCTTCATCTTGAATACGATTTCCGGTTCGATTTTCGGGCGCCAGGTGTGTTTCAGGGAGAGCGACGCGACGTTGTGATCGGCGTATCGCACCGTGTCGTCGTACATATGGGCCCAGACCAGGGTCTCGAGCCTCAACATCCGCCACAGCGCTTTGTTGGCAAAACCGACTTTGCGCCCGACGGTTGTGCGCCCGGTCGCTCTGCGCAGCCGCACCAGCTCCGCTTCGACCGCGTACGCGGTCGATAAATCGAATCCAGAGTCGCGCGCGGAAGGAAGCACCGGCAGGATCTGGCCGCTCGCGTGAGCGAGCAACAGCTCCTGGGCAATAGCTCTCACGTCGACATCCGGCATGACGGCAGTTCTTCGGGGCCTATCGGGCGGCCACGGGTGTCTGCAGGCTCGCCGTTTTGGGTTTGGAGGCAGTGGCCGCAAAGCGAAGTCCCACAGCCATCAGCGCGGCAATCACCGCCATCAGCGCGCTTCCATAGAAGCCCATCGCCCAACTGCCCGACCGCTCGTAGAGCAACGCGCCAAACCAGCCGCCGATAATCGACGCCACTCCCTTTGCGGTATACAGCACGGCGTAGTTCGACGTGGCGTGTTTCGTGCCGAAGTAGTCGGCGGTGGCGGATGGAAACAGCGAATAGATTTCTCCCCATGTGAAGTAGACGAGCACGAGCGTAAACGCAAACCAGGCCCCGGAGCGTTGGCCAACGGCGACGACCAGGAACAAACAGACGGCCTGCAGCAGGAACGCGATCGTCATCGTGTTTTCGCGGCCAAGGCGATCGGACGCCCAGCCCCAGAAAATCCGGCTGCCCCCGTTGGCCAGCGGACTAAGGGTTGCCGCGAGCGTAAGGGCAGCGGCTGTGAGGCCCCACGATCGCGCCATCGGTCCCGCGTTGGCCGTCACCAGAAGCCCGCCGGTCGCCATCAGAACGAACATCAGATACATCACATAAAACTGAGGAGTCCGCAGCATCTCCGGCGTGGTGAATTGCCGGCTGTCCAACTTCGGGGCGGCGCCGGCAGGTGATTTTCCGGTGGTGACAGCGTCGGCTGTGGGATGCCTGAGGAACTGCGCGACCACGACGATGATCAACCCTTGAAACAGTCCCGTCGCGATGAACGCTGATTGATAACCGCGCGATTGAATGGTCGACGAGATAAACGGAATGAACAGCGCCGTGCCGCCGCCGAATCCGGCCGCCATGATGCCGGAGGCCAGACCGCGACGGTCGCGGAACCATTTCAGCGCAGAGCCAATCGACCCGCTGTAGACGAAAGCCGCGCCAATGCCCGCGGCGCAGTACAGCGTGTAGAGCATCGGCAGCGTGGTGGCGTATCCCATTCCGGCCCAGCCGAGACCGCACAGCAGTCCTGCGGCGCTGATGAATCCACGTGGGCCCAGCCGGTCGATGAGCCACCCGTCGAGCGGCTGCACCCATGTCTGGAACAGGATGAACAGCGTGAACGCGAATTGAATGTCCGATAGCTTCCATCCTGTCGCAGCCCGGAGTGGTTGAACGAACAACGTCCAGGCGTACTGCAGGTTCGCAATCATGATCATCGCGACAAGCGAGGCGAAGAGTTGGAACCAGCGATTGTTGATCCTCATGCCACCACACCCTCCATTCGCGGAATGATTCTCCCTCTTGCCTGCTCGTCCAGCATCTTTGCGCACGCATACACCGCTCGTGTCGACGGCATCGACACGCCGAGGCGCTCTCCCAATTCGACAACACCGCCAACGATCGCCTCGAGCTCCATCGGGCGGCCGGCTTCGAGATCCTGGAGCATCGACGTTTTGTGCGCGCCGACTTTCTCGGCTCCCGCGATCCGCTGGTCGATCGAAATCGGCAACTCGATGCCGAGTTTCGCGGCCACGGCTTCGGTTTCCGTCATCACGTCCCGCACGAGCCGCGAGGTATCGGGATGACGCGCCAGCTGTTCGAGCGTACCGCCCGTGAGCGCGCTGATCGGATTGAATGCCACATTTCCGAGCAGCTTGACCCAAATCTCGTGACGAATGCGCGCCGTGATCGGGCAGCGGAAGCCGGCGCCGATCAGCGCTTCAGCCACGCCACGGACGCGCTCCGATCGAGTGCCGTTCGGCTCGCCGAAACTGATCCGGTTCCCTTCGGTATGGTGGATCACGCCGGGTTCAGCGACGTCGGTCGAGAAGTACGCCAGCGACCCGACGATCCGTCGCGGCTCGATCGCCGACGCGACGATGCCGCCTGGATCGACTCGCTCGAGACACAGCCCGTCCAGCTCGCCGCCGTGATTCTGGAAGTACCACCACGGTATGCCGTTCTGCGTACTGATCACCACGGTGTCGGAGCCGAAGAGCGGATGCAGCTGCGGGGCCAGCGCAGTCAAGCTGTGCGCCTTTACCCCGAGGAGGACGACATCAACTTTTCCGATCGCGGCAAGATCGGCGGCAACCTCGGGTCTTACGTCAAAATCGCCATCCGGACTCGACACGCGAAGTCCGCGTTCCTGCATCGCGCGCAGATGAGCGCCGCGGGCGTACAGCACCACATCGGCTCCCGCTCGTGCGAGTCTGGCGCCGATATACCCGCCGATCGCACCCGCGCCGACGATCGCGATTCTCACGATGCCTGCTGCGAAAATGCCTGCGCCACGACGCGCCGCTGAATTTTGCCCGTCGCGGTGCGTGGAATGACTTCCGTAATGTGAATCTGCTTCGGACGCTTATAGTCTGCGAGCCGTTCCTTGCAATAGGCGAGCAGGTCGGACTCGGTCGGGGCCCCGGTCGCCGGTTCGCGCAGTACGACGGCGGCAGCGACTTCTTCGCCCCACGTCGCGTGTGGAACGCCAAAACACACGGCCTCAGCGACCGCCGGATGCGTCAGCAGGACCTCGTCGATCTCGCGAGGTGAGATCTTTTCGCCGCCGCGATTGATCAATTCCTTGAGCCGCCCGACGAGCGTCAGGTATCCGTTGGCGTCGAGAAAACCCTGATCGCCGGTGCGGAACCACCCGTCCACGAACGACGTGGCGTTGGCTTCGGGATTGTTCTCGTACCCGCGAATGACGTTGCGTCCCTGAATCACCACTTCACCGCGCTCTCCCGCCGGCAGATGTCGTCCTTCCGCATCCATGATGCTGATGCCCACGTCCGTCCCTCGTCCCACCGATCCGGGGAGCCGCTCGCCGGGCGGCAGTGGGTTGGAGGCCATCTGGTGAGCCGCTTCAGTCATGCCGTACGCCTCCAGCACGGGGGCACCGAACGCGGCTTCGAGATCGTGCATCACCTGCGGAGGAAGCGAGGCGCTGCACGATCTGATGAAACGCAGCTTCTCCGCGCCGGCAGGTTTCGCCGATCCGGATTCGGCACGGGCCAGCAGCAATTGGTGCAGCGTCGGCACGGCAGAATACCAGGTCACTCCGTAGTCCCGCGCGACACGCCAGAACGAGAGCGGGCTGAACTTGCCAGGCACCACGACGGTGCCGCCCGTCGCAAGGGTCGCCAGCGTCGACGCCACGAGGCCGTGCACATGGAACAGCGGCATCACGCACAACGAGACGTCGTCAGAAGTGAGCGAGTAGCTCTTCGCGACGTTCTGTGTCGAGATGGAGAGGTTGGCATGCGTAAGCGGTACGCGCTTGGGCCGCCCGGTGCTTCCGCTTGTATGGAGGATCAGGGCGATGTCGTCGACCGTGGATGGATCTGGTGTGCGCCCGCGTGTCAGGTCGCCGAGCGTTACCGTCCCCGCAGCATCCATCTTGACGGTTAAGATAGGAACGCGATCGGCTGCAGCCCGCCGAGCGTCTTCTGCGCCCTCGGCTGGAAGAAGAAGCACGCGAGCATTGGTATCTTCGAGGTAAAAGCGAAACTCATCTTCCTTGTACCCGGGGTTCAATGGCGCCGCGGTACCCGCCACCGACGCTGCCAGAAACGACACGATCATCGGGATGCCGTTTGGGAGCGCGATGCCTACCCGATCACCTCGGCCAACGCCGGACGCCGCCAGAGCTTCGGCGACAGCTTCCACCTGGCTCCGCAGCGCCCCGTACGTGACGCGAAGATTCTGTTCTGGCTGGATGATGGCTGTTCGTTCGGCAGGAGCCGAGCTCAGCAAACCGAGGAGCGTGGTTGGTGTGGCATCAGAGAGGACCATGGTCTCGCCTCCAGGGATTTTCTTGGTGTTGTGGGGCGGAGGATATCACGTGAGCTCCCTAGTTTTCACGTTGCTTCGGCAGCGCCACAAAGAACGTCGTCCCCACATTCGGCTCGCTTTCGGCCCATACCCTGCCGCCATGCCGCAGCACGATCCGCTGAACGTTGGCGAGGCCGATGCCGGTGCCCTCAAAGTCCTCGGCCCGGTGAAGACGCTGAAAGACGCCGAACAACCTGCCGGCATACTTCATATCGAACCCCACGCCGTTGTCGCGCACGAACACGACCAGCTCGTTCGACGCAGCTACGCTGCCGTTCGAGACGCCCACTTCGATGGTGGCGGAGGCCGCGTGCCTGGAATATTTGAACGCGTTCGACAAAAGATTCGTGAACACCAGTTGCAGCATGCCGCGGTCGCCGGGCACGTCGGGCAGCGGATGAATAATCCATTTGACGTTACGTGCCGGATCGGCTTGCATGGCCTCTCGCCGGGCGCCCTGCACGACGCTATTCAGATCGACCTGCGTCTTCAGCATCTCGGTGCGGCCCATGCGCGAAAAGACGAGCAGCGCGTCGATCAGCTCGCCCATCTTCAGCGCGCTCTCAGAAATCAGCTTGAGATAGCGCTTCCGCCCGGAATCCAGCTCTGCTCCAGGAGATTTTTCGAGAAGGTCGGTAAAACCGCTGATGTGACGCAACGGCGCCCGAAGATCGTGAGAGACCGAATACGAGAAGGCTTCAAGCTCCTTGTTGACCGCCGACAATTGATCACTGCGGCGCTCCAGCTCTTCGATGAGTTTCTTCTGGCGCTCGGCAAGCGTCGCGTTGTCGAGCTGCACGGCCGTTTCACGGCAACAGACGCGCAGCAGCGCCAGATCGTCTCCAACAAAGAGCGCGCCTTTCGGGAGAATGACGATCAGCAAGCCGCGACGCGCGACGTTGCTCGGGATCGGCACGGCGTAGATGCTGCCAGGGGCGCCGCCAGGCAGCACCCATTCGTAGTTGTTCACAAGTGCCGCGCGGTCCGTTCGCCATGCGTCGAGCAGCCGCCCCTCGGGAACAGGTCGCCCGGGCTCGAGATAGCCCCAGCGGCTGGCGCGGACGATGAGTTGCTGGTGATCGTCTTCCAACGCGGCGGCGGCGCCGGTCGCGCCGACCGCCGACATCACGAACCTGCACAATCGCGCAAGCGTTTCATCCAGCGATGGTGTTTGTGAGCCCGCGGTGGTTTCGGACAGCAGCCCATACAGCTCGGCAGACTGCCATACCCGGCGCAGCCAGGACGGCGGTGCGAAGGCAAAATAGTAATTCAAGGCGGCGCCGATGGCAGCTAGCGGGATCAGCGCCTCTATAGCGCCGCTCGCCGACGGAAGCAGTCCGATGACGACCGCCAGCGCGAACACCACCGCCAACAGCAGCGCTCCCCATCCCGCATGCAGCATGCGCCAGTGCGTGACGCCGCCCGCCGCGATGGCGCCTTGTCGAAACGCCAGCGCAACATAGGCCAGCAGCCAGATGAAGTAGGCGAATGAAAGCGCCGCTGTGGACGGCGATCGAACGGGCCAGACGGGAATCCAGACGGCCGCCAGCGCGGCGAGCAGGAAGACGAGCGCAAGCCGCATCACCGTCTTGGAAATCGGCCGGAAGTGCGAGACGACGCGAAGCAGAAGGTAAGGATGCGCGAGCAGCACGCTGAGCCCGAGCGGCCGTACCCATGGGGCTTCCACCTGCATGAGCCGGAGGGTGCGGTCGACAAGAACCAGCAGCGCCAGAGAGCCGAAGACGAGCGCGATGTCGAGCGAGACCCGATCGCGCCATTTCGCCCACTGCGCCACCATCATGATGGCGAGCAGAACGATCGCGCCCTGGGTGAACCACTCGAGAAACGTCTGGAGGGTCAGAGGGCGATCATAAGCCGTTTGACTTATTGGATGACAGCGCCCTTCACGACAGACCCTTCAACGCCGCCGACCAGCTCGGCCTGGACGATGAAGCGCTGGGGCGCATGTCCGACGTAGGAAAACGGATAACACGTGATAAGCGTAAGGGTCGGCTTCGCTGTCGGGTCGAGGACCCACACGTCTTCGGGATTTACGATCCGCGTGTTGCGCACGCGGTAGAAGTATTCACCGCGAGGCGTGACGACTCGCACTTCGTCGTCCATTCGGATGTTCTCGAGGGCACGGAACAGGCCGTCGCGATGCGCGGCCAGGCCGACGTTCCCGCGCCGGTGCCACGGCAGCGGCGTATCGGGAAGATGGCCAACGGCCTTGCCAAGCGTGGCGTTGTCGTCTCCCTCGGCGACGGCAGCCGATAACTTCAATCGCGGAATGTCGACACGGCCGATCAGTTCTCCCTCGACGAGTGGTCTCGCGACGTCTGGGATCGGGCTCGAGGCAGGCGCCGGCGTCGAGGAGACAGCCGGCGGGCCGTCGAGACGGTGAGCGGAGATCCTCTCATTGATCTCCGCCTTCGCCCTGCGCTGGTAAATCGCCGATTGCGCAACGGCGAACGTGTAAAACAGGAGGCATGCCAGACCGAACGCGATCAGCAGGCGATTCACTAAAGTGCCGGATCTGTGCGGCACGTCAGGGCGCATCGAATGACGTCTCCGAATTCGTCTGCGTCTCGCCGGCCAGATACGCACGCCGCGTCCGCACCTTCACTTTCTGACCGGTCGGAAGGACCGCGTCGACCGTTACGCCTCGAAGCTCTTCCTTGCGACTGCTCAGCGTGCTCGGCGGGACGTAGCCGAGTGTGTACATGTTGCGAATGTCACGTGCGACTCTCTGCAGCACGGAGGAGACGTCGGCAATATCTTTCGGCCGGAACGCCTGACCACCGGTCGCTTCGGACAACTCCCGCAGGAAGCCCGGGTCGGCCTCGGAGTCGAGCGGATCGACAAGTGCGACGGTGTAAATGACGGCGTTCGAGGCCTGGGCTTTGGCAAGCACCTGCGCGCGAGTGGTGCTGCTGGCGTTATCGCCGCCGTCGCTCACCACCACGAGCACCTGGCGATCGAAATGTCCCCGCGACACGTAGTCCAGTCCTTCGTGCACCGCGTTGTACACCGCAGTCTGTCCTCTCGCGGTAATCGCACGCATCAGCGCGCTTTGCAACGTTGCCAGATCTTTTGTGTATGCGGCGTCGGGCGGCAGGGGACGGTTGATGTTTTCATTGAAGCCGAGAACGAACATTTCGTCCTGTGGATTGCTGGTTCTCGCAAACGCCATACTGGCGGCAATCACCAGATCGCGATTGGGACCCATGCTGCCGCTGCTGTCGATGAGCAGGCCGACGGTGACGGGCGCGTCCTGGCTGCTGAAAAAGCTGATCGGTTGCGGCTGTTTGTTTTCGAAGACGTGAAACGCGTCCTGACCGAGGCCGGCGACGTAGCCGCCCTTTCTGTCTCGCACCGCCACGTGCAGCACGACGACCTGGGACTCGGACGAAAAATTCGGCGCCGGCTGCTGGGCGCTCAACTGTGCGACGGCTATTGTGGACACGACGGCCGATATCAGCAGGCGCATAGGCATGTCGTGATCAGCGATGAGCAGGGGAACTGCCCACCGCTGACCACTCTCCTATTTCTATGTTACTGCCGGCGAAGCCGGAACGCACCGCCGAACAGCGACGACAGCCCCAGAATGCCAATCAACGGGAGCATCGTGCTTGTCCGCGGCAGACGCGTACGGCGGGTGCTGTTTGACGCGCTCTGTCCCACTCGCGCGGGCGCCTGATCGTAATTCGCCGTCGATGAAGAATTCGCCGTGGACGCCGACGAACCCGACGTGCCTACCGGCTCCGTGTTCGCCGCAGCCGCGACGAGCTCCTGGTCGGTCGCCTCGGTCTCTTGACCTGTCGGCGAGATGTACGCCAGGTCTGCGGTCTTCATTTGATCGTTGGTGACCGTCTCGGCCTGCGTGGTCAACACAGTGGTGTTGGTGGCCTGAGCGAGCCGGCGCGCCTGGGATTTCGGATAGATAAACTCACGGCCAATCGTCCGGCCTGGATACCACCAGGTTTTCACCGCAGCGGGTGTCCCGGCGGGCGTTTCCATGAATCGGAGCTCGGCATCGTCGGATGCCCTCGGACGCTGCGCGCTGATTGTCATGAACAGGCCGTACGTCTTGTTCGTGGAATCTTTCGCAAGTACCTGCATCACGTTCTTGCCGGTCGTGGCGTCAGCGAAACGGAACACGTACGTGCCGGGCGGCAGCGTCACTCCCGGTAATTCGACCGGTGTGTTGAACGTGAACTCAGTGCGCGAATCAATGGGGCCCTGTGCGTACGCTGGAGCCGTCGACAATGTCATGAACATCGCGGCGGCGGCACAGGCTGAAGTGAATAATCCTTTTCGAAGCATTTCTGGTCCTCCTCGTTGGTTACGAGAGTGCAATTGCCTTGCCGGTGCTCCGAACGCGCTCGGGTGCCTCGTTCTGCGACGTAGACGCCGCGAGAACGGCGTTCAACCCTTCGCTTTTGTACACAAACTTGTCACGTTCGAGGTGCAGCGGGCGAAATCAATTAGAATCGCGCGTTTGTGAGCAATGTCTCGATTTTCCAGGAGTTGACCAGCGAGCGTACTCGTAGTGCGGGCGGGTCCGGTATCGCACACATGCGATTTTCACGAGTGGGCGTTCAGACGATTCTCGATCGGTCGTACGCCACGAGCCCCGTGAAATTGTTCACGACCCGCAGTCTTGGGGGCGCGTGCTGGATCTATGCCGCCACGCTCGGAGGCGGGTTCGTTGGCGGGGATGCCATTCGCATGACGCTCGATGTTGGACCGGGCGCGAGCGCGCTTCTGACAACGCAAGCGTCGACCAAGGTGTACCGCTCGTTGAAGCCGGCCAGCCAGCAGATTTCGGCCATCGTCCGCGACGACGCGCTGCTCGCCGTTGTTCCTGATCCCATCGTGTGTTACGCCGGCGCAGATTTCTCGCAGGAGCAGCGTTACGATCTCGCGTGTCGTGCAAATCTGGTCGTGGTCGACTGGATTACCTCTGGACGTCATGCCGCCGGTGAACGATGGGCGTTTGCTCATTACACAAGCCGCATTCACATGGCGCGCGGCGGCAAACGGATGTTGTACGACGGCCTCACGCTTCAGGACGAAACCGAGACGATCGCCGAACGCATGGGGCGCTTCGATGTGTGGGCGAGCTGTATCATTACGGGCCCCCGCCTGGCAGACGCGGCCGCAGCGATTGTCGACCGCATCGCGCAGCTTCCTGTTCGCGCGCATGCGGAGATGATCGAGTCGGCGTGCGCGCTTGCCGGCGGCGGTGCGCTGCTGCGAATGGCGGGGAGCAATGTGGAGCAGGTCGGTAAGCACCTCAGAACACAACTGCACTTTCTTCAGCCCTTTCTTGGCGACGATCCGTGGGCTCGCAAATGGTGATGTATGCATCTGACGCCGCACGAAACTGACAAGCTCGCACTTCATCAAGCCGGGTATCTTGCACAAAAACGGCTGGCGCGCGGCCTTCGCCTGAACTATCCGGAGGCGGTTGCGCTGATCAGCGCTCAAGTGCTCGAGTTCATCCGGGACGGCCGTAGCGTCGCCGAGCTGATGGATCTCGGGCGGCAGTTGCTCGGACGCGCCGACGTGATGGACCATGTGCCCGAGATGGTCGTCGAGGTGCAGGTCGAGGGTACCTTCAGCGACGGCTCGAAGCTCGTCACCGTACATCAACCCATCGCCGCGGAGCTCGGCAACCTCGAGCTCGCGCTGTACGGCAGCTTCCTGCCGGTGCCCGAGCGAGACGAATTTGCTCGGACGGCCGCCGCCGAACGGCGCGAGTCCCCCACTGTCGTGCCCGGCGAGCTGTTCATCGGCGACGGCGACATCCTCATCAACGAGGGTCGCGAGGCCATTCGGGTGAGTGTCGCGAATCATGGCGACCGTCCTATCCAGGTCGGCAGTCACTACCATTTCGCCGAGACCAATCGCGCCCTCGTCTTTGATCGCACCCTGGCGCAGAACAGGCGGCTGGATATTCCGGCGGGCACGGCCGTGCGCTTCGAGCCGGGGGAAAGCAAAACGGTGGCACTGATCGAACGCCGAGGCACCGACCAGCGGGGGCGCCAATGAGCTACAGGATGCCGCGCCGGCACTACGCAGATATCTACGGACCCACCGCCGGCGACCGCGTGCGACTGGCGGATACCGACCTCATCGTGCAGGTGGAGCGCGATCACACGGCCTATGGGGATGAATGCAAATTTGGCGGCGGCAAAGTGCTCCGCGACAACATGGGTCAGGCATCGGGTGTCAGCGAAGATCGCGCCCTCGATCTCGTGATTACGAACGCGCTCATCATCGATTGGACCGGCATTTACAAAGCCGACGTGGGCGTCAAGCACGGGCGCATCGCGGCCATCGGCAAGGCCGGTAACCCCGACGTCATGCCCGGCGTGTCTCCCGGCATGATCGTCGGCGCCACGACCGAAGCCATTGCCGGCGAGGGATTCATCCTTACCGCCGGCGGCGTCGATTCGCACATTCATTACATTTGTCCGCAGCAGGTTGATGTGGCGCTCGCGAGCGGCGTCACCACATTCATTGGCGGCGGAACCGGACCGGCGACCGGAACGAAGGCGACGACGTGCACGCCAGGGTCGTGGTATCTGGAACGGATGCTCCAGTCGACAGACGATCTGCCGATGAATTTCGGATTCCTCGGCAAAGGCAACAGCTCGAAGCCGGAGGGGCTGCACGAGCAGGTTCGCGCGGGCGCGATGGGACTGAAGCTTCATGAGGATTGGGGATCAACTCCGCCCGCCATCGATTGCTGTCTTGGAGTCGCCGATCAGTACGACGTGCAGGTGGCGATCCATACCGACACACTCAACGAGTCGGGGTTCGTCGACGATTCGATCGCGGCGTTCAAAGGACGGACGATCCACACCTACCATACCGAGGGCGCGGGTGGAGGGCATGCGCCGGACATCATTCGCGTGTGCGGCGAGGCCAACGTGCTGCCGAGCTCCACGAATCCCACCCGCCCGCTGACGGTGAACACGCTTGATGAACACCTCGACATGCTGATGGTCTGCCACCACCTCGACAGAAATATTCCGGAGGATGTGGCATTCGCCGAAAGCCGCATCCGGCAGGAAACGATCGCCGCCGAAGACATCCTGCACGATCTTGGTGCCATCAGCATGATCTCCAGCGACAGCCAGGCGATGGGCCGCGTGGGCGAGGTCGTCGCGCGCACGTGGCAGACGGCGCATAAGATGCGACAGCAGCGCGGCCGTCTCGCGAACGAGCAAGGCGACAACGACAATCTGCGTGCGCGGCGGTATATCGCGAAGTACACCATCAATCCGGCGATCACACATGGCGTCGGGCACGAGATCGGATCGGTCGAGGTGGGCAAGCTCGCCGATCTGGTGCTATGGCATCCCGCCTTCTTCGGCGTGAAACCGGAGCTCGTGCTCAAAGGCGGCTTTATCGCGTGGTCGCAGATGGGCGACGCGAATGCGTCGATCCCGACGCCGCAGCCGATTGTCATGCGGCCGATGTTCGGCGGATACGGCCGCGCAGGTGCGGCCACGTCTCTGGCATTTGTGTCGCAGATCTCAATCGACGAGGGGACGGTGCAGCGTTATGGTCTGCACAAGACTCTGTACGCCGTCCGCGGGTGTCGCACACTGACGAAGAAGGACATGAAGCTCAACGATCGAACGCCAAAGATGCAGGTCGATCCCGAGACCTACATCGTGACGGCTGATGGCGAAGAGCTGCGGTGCGATCCGATGGCGGTGCTTCCGCTGGCTCAGCGCTACTTTTTGTTCTGAGTACCCTTTACCACAGAGGACACGGAGGCTCGCTTCGCACCAAAACAAGAGGACAGAAACGAATTTTCTTTAAGAGAAAATTGAAGGACGTGTGATCAAGGACGAGTATCAGATGAATTATTTGATCTGGCAGTTGGTCGACTCGGGGTTTCCCGCCGGCGGGTTCACGCACTCCGGTGGATTGGAGGCCGGCGTCCACCAGGGGCAGGTTACCGACGCCGCGGGCGTCTGTGCGTTCGCCCGCCAGGCGATTGCGCAAGCCGGCCGCAGCGCGTTGCCCTTGGTGACGGCCGCTCATCGCAGCGTCGCCGAGCTTGGCGATCTCGACGAGCTCTGCGACGCGTTCTTGATCAACCCGGTAGCCAATCGCGCCAGCCGCGCCCAGGGACGGGGGCTGGTGACGAGCTCGGCCCGATCCTTTCCGGACAGTGATCTCGGGCCACTGGAGACACGCGTGCGTGGCGAACAGCTGCGCGGACACTACTATCCTGTGTTCGGCGCCGTGCTGAATGTGCTCGGCGTCGATCTGCTGGAGACACAGCGGCTGTTTCTTTTTCTGACGGGGCGGTGCGTGGCTTCCGCCGCCGTTCGGCTGGGACTGATCGGCGCATATGACGCGCAGGAATTGCAGACGATCGTGTCGAGAGACATCGATCCGGTCATCACCAAATGCGAGCGGCTGCGTCCGCTCGACATTGCACAGACAGCGCCGCTGATCGATCTCTGCCAGTCCACGCACGATCGCTTGTACTCGCGGCTGTTCCAGTCATGACAGGAGATTGAAGATGGCAAAACCGGTGTTTCACCATGCGCCTGCTCCGCACGACCACGACGATCCGTCGCACCCCGGCGTGTTCAGCCAGCGCGCACGGCCGAAGTCGCGAGACTACCGCGCACGCTCGTACACAGTCGGCATCGGCGGACCGGTCGGCAGCGGAAAGACCGCGCTGCTCCTGGCGCTGTGCCGCCAGCTTCGCGATCGCCATCAACTCGGGGTGGTCACCAACGACATCTTCACCAAAGAAGACGCCGAGTTTCTGATGCGCCATCAGGCGCTGCCGGCCGAGCGCATCAGGGCGGTCGAAACGGGCGGATGCCCGCACACCGCAATCCGCGACGACATCAGCCCGAACCTCGTGGCGCTCGAGACGCTGATGGACTCGCTGAATCCGGAATTGCTGTTTGTGGAAAGCGGTGGCGACAACCTCGCGGCGCAGTTCAGCCGCGACCTGGCCGATTTCACGATCTACGTGATCGATGTCTCCGGAGGAGACAAGATTCCAAGGAAGGGCGGGCCAGGCATCACGCAATCCGACCTGCTGGTGATCAACAAGACCGATCTCGCTCCGCTGGTCGGCGCCGACCTCGGCGTGATGGAGCGTGACGCGCGCAGGATGCGCGGCGACGGACCGTTCCTCTTCACGCAGGTGAAGAACGGTATTGGCGTCGAAGACGTCGTGTCGCAGGTGACGACCGCGTGGCAGAGGGCGATTACAGCCGACTAGGAGGTGCAAACACGGTTCGACACCTCGTCGCGCTTCTGCTTGAACGCGTTGACCCAGCCATCGATGGTCGAGGTCTTGTCCCGCCGGGTGAATTGCGACACCTCAAACAAATCGCGAATCTGCTGATCGCTGAGCTTGTTCAACAGGTCGGCGAGGAACTTCCGTCCGCCTTCGCTGATTCTTGGATTATCGAGCGTGCCGGTCATCGACTTCGGCAAGTTGCCGACGCATCCGCGCTCGTCCTTCCAGACTTTCTGGTCCGACCAGGCTTTCAGGTTCGCGCTGCCGGGCTGATCCCTGTTGAACACGTTCGCCTTGCCGAACGTCCGGCCGATATCGTTCAGCATCATGAACGGATGCTCACACTCGGCACCGGTACTAGTTTCGCCCACCGCCTTGTCCACGCAAATGAGCCGCTGCTGGGCTGGCTTCGAATCGGTGTGCTGGATAAATACCGCGAGGAGCTTCAGCGCGTCGCGATGCGCGACCGGCGCGCCGCCGAGCGATGGATCGACGCTGTTCAAGTCGATCCAGCTCCAACCGGAATCGGTTGAAAATTCCATCGGCTCGCCGGGCATCAGCCGCTCGAGGGCGGCCGGGTCGAACCGCGTCTCCGCCGTCGTTTTCTGGGGACTCTTGAACGGATCCGCGGAACAACCGCGGCACAGCACCGTCACCGGATACATGTCATCGGCGACGAACCCCAGCGCCCATAAGAGACGGGTCGCGGCGACTTCGCTGTAAACCTCGCCGTTGCTCTCGCCGTATTTGACTTTCACTGCGTCGCCCGGCTTCAGCTCGCACCAGAACTTCGGCGTATTGCCGCTGGATTGTTTTGGAAAGAAGTCGCAGCTCACCTGCTCGCCAGGGGCGAATGCGCCGTTTCCGGCCTTGATATCCTTCGAGGCGACATCGCTCTCCCGCCAGACCTGTGCTCGCCGCACGGCTTCGATCCACTGTTTCTTTGTCAGGTTCTTGAACGGGTCTTTTCCGGCAAAGCCGGGAGAAGTGAGACACATCACCAACCCGAGGGCGGCGATCGTACGACTAGGATGAGCCATGCTTCCCCCCAAGCAAGACCTGTACCCCGTATACGCTATTTCACCGCGCACGGCGGGCCCGAGAGCACGGAAATGACTATCAGCGGATTCCGCCCCGTTGGGAGCAACGCGTGCCCGATGGAATGCGGTATCGAGGCGAACGTGCCGGCCGTGATCCGCTGGTCGGCGTTTCCGATCCGCAGTGTGCCTTCACCCGCGACGACATACAGCCATTCATCCGAATCCTCGTGCATGTGATTCAGCCACGCTTCGCGAAGCTGATGCAGGGTCGCCGCACCGGTCGGCGTGCAGCCGAGCGGCGACTCTTTCCGGCCTTCGCGCCCGATGAAGTTCTTTTCGAGGAAGAGAGGAATGGGAACGACTCTTGGCTCGCCACCGGGCGGCAGCGCTTTGGTCGGCTCCGACACCGCGGGCTTGGGAGGCTCCGGCAGTTTGGGCGGCGGCGGCGCGGCGTTCAGCGACACGTCGATCGTCAACGACTCCCCGGGGCGAACCGTGATGTCGCGCTCGAGCGTAATCGAGCCTTCGCGCGCGAAGCGCATCCGATATGTCCCCGGGCGCACATTCGCAAAGCGCAGAGAGCCGTCGGGTCCGGTGACGCCCTCGCGTGCGACCGGCGCCTGCGTCGTCACCTTCACGTCCGCCAGCGGCGCTCCCAGCGCATCGGTCAGTTGAAACGCAAGGTTGATGGGTCTCGCTGATGCAGCCTGCGCGGCGGGGGCGGGACGCCGAATGGGAACCGCAGGCGGCGCTTGAGCAGGCGGCGCCTGAGCACCAATCGCAATTGGAAACATCAGAAGAAGAAACGCAGAAGAAAGAAATCGGAACATGGTGACAGTGTAAACGAGGTGCGGGGGGTGGGGGGAGGGCCGGAGGTGCGAGGGGTGCGAGGGGTGCGAGATGCGAGGGGTGCGAGGGGTGCGAGAGGTGCGGCACCTGTCGCACCACTCGCACCTGTCGCACCTCGCGCACCTCGATTTAGCGCGCCGCCCGCAGCGTGATCTTCTGCACCCGCCAATTGCTGAGCTCGCCGACGAGCAGCTCGTTCGGGTTGCGGCAATCGATCGAGTTCACGAGGCCGAACTGCTTCACTTCCTTGCCGGCGCTGCCGAATTTGCCGAGAACGGTCCCGTTCAAATCCAGCTTGTAAATGGCCGCGTCTTCCATGCCGTCGGGATCGCCGCTATGCGCCACGTAGAGCACCTGCTGGGGTCCACGGGTGATGCAGAGCGCCGTCGGTGTGCCGACATTCGTAAACTGCGTCTTGAACGTGCCGTCGCCATCGAATACCTGAATCCGCTTGTTCCCTTCGTCGGCGACGTAGACGTTGCCTTGCGCATCAACGGCCAGGCCGTGCAGGACATTGAACTGGCCCTGGGCGCTTCCACGCGAGCCCCAGTTCCTGATCCATTTTCCGTTGCGATCGTATTTCGCAATCCGGCTGTTGCCATAACCGTCGGCCACATAGATATTGCCCTGAGCGTCCCACGCCACATCCGTCGGTCTGTTGAAGGTTTCGCCCGTGGGACCGGCACCCGGTAAGGGCGCCGGACCGCCGGCGCGTCCGCCGCCGCCCCGCCCGCCGCCGCCACCTTCGCCATCGCCACGACCGGCCGCCCCAGCCGGCTGTATCACAGGCACCCCGGCAGGTAGCGGATCCAGCCGCGGATTCGGCACCGTCACGGCTTCGGGTTTACGGCTCAGGATCATCTGGATCCGGCCAGTCGGATCGAACTTGATCACCTGAGTCGACATCTGATCGACGATCCACACGTTGTCCTGCGGATCCACTCGCACCTGCTGTGCCTGCAGCAACCCGTAGGCGCCCTGACCGATCTCGCGCACGAACTTGCCGGTGCGATCGAACTGGTAAAGGCGGGACCCGCCGTGCACAACCGCTCGCGCGGTTCCGATCGTCATTGTGGGATTGCCTGTACGGGTGTACACGTAGACATCACCGCGCGAATTGGTCGCCACGCCGGCCACTTCGCCGAGCTGCTTGTCATCCGGCGTGATCAGCGGATTTGGATTCGAGTCGAACTCGAGCGTTGGAATCGCCTGCTGCGCCGAGAGCGCGCCGGCGGTAAGCGCCAGCGCGGCTGTCATCGAAAGTGCGAGTGTGCGTTTCATGTTTGGGCCTCCCGTTATCGCGCTGCCGACGAGCCGGTCGACGTCTGCATTTTGTCCGGGCTCAGAATGATTTTCTGCGCGCGCCACGCTGAGATTTCCGACACGAACAGCTGATCCGGATTGCGGCAGTCAATCTCGTGCACGGTACTGAACTCGCCGAGGCCTTTACCGGCCTTCCCGAACTTCCCGATGATCTTTCCGTCGAGCTCCATCTTGTAAATCTCGCCGGTGATATCCCACGAGGAAGCCGGCGAGTTGCTGTCGGGATTCGAGTTGGACGAGTAGAGATATTGATGGGCGCCCGGCGAAATGCACACGGCCCACGGGTTGCCGACGTTCTCGTAGTTGGTCTTCCACTTGAGATTGTTGTCCAACACCACGATGCGCTGGTTGCCGCGATCGGCGACGTAGACGTTGCCCTGCGCGTCGGTCGCGATCGAGTGCGGCGTGTTCAGCTGATTCGGCCCGGGCCCCCGCTCGCCGCCGGCGTACTGGGCCAGAAAGCGGCCGTTCTTGTCGTACTTCACGACGCGCGAGTTGACGTAACCGTCGGGTATGAAAATGTTGCCTTGCGCATCCCACGCGACGTCGGTCGGGCGGCCGAACTTGTATTTCTGATCCAGTACCGGCGGTAAATTGGTTTGGGTCGCGCCGGCGACCGGCTCCGGCCGACGGCCGAGGACCATCATCACGCGCCCCTGGGGATTGAACTTGATGAGCATGTTCGTCCCCTCGTCGACGACCCAGACATTGTCCTGCGGGTCAACGCGCACCTGATGCGCGAACTCCGAACCGTAGTTGCCGATGCCCCACTCTTTCACCCAGGCGCCGTTCTGGTCGAACTCGAACAATCGCGTGTCACCGCTGCGGTGATACACGAACACATGACCTTTGGAGTTGGACGCGATCCCGATGCCTTCGCCGAAATAGTAGTCGGTCGGCAGCTTGAAAAAATTCGGAACCGACGTGTGAGGAATGGTGGGAACGTTCTCGGCCTTCGCTTTGTTCTGGGCTGCGAGCTGCGCTGCAGCCAGGGACACGATGACCGCGACGGACAACGTCAGAATTCGCTTCATACAGCCTCCCAAGAAAGTTGGGGTGGAGCGGAAAATCTATCCTTTATAAAAAGGATATTCAAGGAGTTAGTGACTTCAGCGGCGACGGCACGATCGGCGGTTTCTGGAGGATGTCTCGGGTGCGCTGGATTTCCAGTTCTTCGAAAATCAGGCTCGGGGCAATCACCGACACCGCGGCGGTCGCACCCGCCCGATAGCCGATCATCGTCCGCTCTTTTGAGGCTTCCGATAAATCTCTGAAGGCGGTCGGCGGAACCGCGGCGAATCTCAGTCCTCGTACCGGCTCTTCCTTGCCATCGAGCGTCACTTTCACGACCTGATCGATGCCGGGTCCTGCCCCAGCCTGGCCATCACCCCGCACGCCGCGGACGATGTAACCGAACGTTTTCTCCTGCGCCTTCAGCAGCGCCAGGTATTTCGCTTTGAGCTCCGCCGCGGGAATCGCCTGCGTGCTTTCGACCTGGAACACACCCGCGAGGACGGTGCCCGCTCGGCCATGGCCGTTGGATTGCGGAAAGTTTTTCTGCGGCGTACGGCTGGTGAGCAGCGTGACGAGCCGGCCTTTGTCGACGAGCGTCACATCCTTCGCGCGCACGCCTTCGTCGTCGACGACGTAGCTGCCCACGACATTTCTGCCTTCGAACTGTTTCAGCGACGGCGTGTCGCTCACCACGAACGCGTCGGCCAGCACGCGCAGACCGGTGCGATTCAGGAACGGATTCGTTGTGAGCTGCATCATGCGCGGGTTTTCCGCGTCTGGCGGCCGGCGCGCCTGCATGATGGGTACGAGCGTCTCGCTGATGAACTGCGCGCTGCCGAGACCCTCGAGCAGCACGGGGCCCGCAAACTCCTCGCCGATGGGCGCGCTTTTTTCCGCCGCCACGTTCGCCGCAAGCTCACGTGCTTTCTGCGCCAACTGAGCCGGCGCCGGAAATTCCTGTATCGTCCGCTCGACGAGGGTGAACGTTTCCCTCACCGGCATGCCGTCGCTTGCCTGCGCCTCGCCGAACATCGTGAGCGTGGCCATTTCAATGGGAACGATGGTCTTCGATCCCTCGCTGTTCAAGTAGTAACGTGTGCCGGTGATTTGCGCGATGCCGACATCCGACAGATCGACGTCGGTCGTCGAGGCGAACACGGCGGAGGCCTGCTGCACGCGGCTCACCGCCTCGCGGCGGGTCGTCGCGGCGCTGTTCGAGTTGCCGTTTAGATCGGAGGGCTGAAGCAGCGGCAGCGTCGTCTCAACCGCGGCTTCTTTCGTGAAGTCGGGCAGCGGATCGCTGGCGGTGCGGTTCTGGAACGCCGCCTTTTTCCTGGCAAACATGCTGATCGCGCGCTTGTACGCCGCATCGGTCGTGATCCAGATCTGGCGGCGCATTGCGTCGTAATCGTCGTCGAGCGGGGCGATGACCGTGTCGCCGATCAGGCCGCCGCCCTGGCCAAATCCCTGCACCAGAAAACGCGAGCTGTCGAAGTTGTAGTCCCCCACACGCACTTCCACGCGAAGTGTGCGGGTTCGCCGCGGCGGATTCTCGACGAGTGCGCCGAGCCGCCCAGAGTAGTCGGCGATGGTGCGGTCGAGCACTTCGTACGAAATGAAGTACGGCTGCGGCTCGCCTTTCATTCGCAGCTCCGTCATCGCACGGTGCATCTCGTCCTTCATGGCGGCAACCGTGGGCGATTCCTGCGCCGGCGCCTGCACGCCGAGAAT
>Ga0068859_100001939_pt1 | contig 21110 bp, 17 predicted proteins | sample KBSSwiS22_FD_66585 | JGI IMG/M metagenome (GOLD analysis project Ga0068859, IMG submission 66585) | Switchgrass rhizosphere microbial communities from Kellogg Biological Station, Michigan, USA - KBS Switchgrass S2-2 | ecosystem: Host-associated > Plants > Roots > Rhizosphere > Soil ...
TGCCCTTCTCTTTGGTTACTTTCTCTTGGGCAAGCAAGAGAAAGTGACCCGCTCGCCAGGATGGCGAGTGGAAAACACAGGGACGTGAGTCGGTCTTCGCGTAGCGCTGAAGATCAAGAACACAGCCAATGGATCCCGGCTTCCGCCGGGATGACGGATGAGGAGCTGGATTCCGGCCTTCGCCGGAATGACGGAAGAACAAGCGGATTCCGGCCCTCGCCGAAAACGCCCAAACGCCGAAAACCCTTCCCCGCCTGTATGCTGTAACCCCCGCCACTGAGCGCAAAACCACCGCGCGCAGCGCTTCGCAATCATGCGCGGACCAGAGCCGCACCAGAACATCGGCACAAGAAAGGGGAGACGCAATGGAAACCAGCAAATACGCACTCGTGCTGACCGGCTCGACGCTGCCGGGTTTTGCGGCCGAGTCGGTGTGGCCTGCGCTGGCGGGCTATTTCCGCATGGAGCCGGCTAAGCTCACCGAGCAAGTGCTCGTGCGCGCGCCGCTGACGATCAAGGAAAGCGAGGACCTGGGCAAGCTGCAGACGCTGCAGGCGGGTGCTGCTTCGATCGGCGCGGAAGCCGAAATCTGCGCGCCGGACGGGCGGCCGGGGCTCTTCGTGTTGCTCGACGGCACACCGCGTGGGCCGGTGCCGCGGGTGTTCGTCGAGGAGCGCGTTGGCCACGGACTGTGGCCGGACAATTTGATGATTGCTGAGGTTGGCTCGGGAGCATGGATCTCGTACCGCCATTTCACGGCGCCGGCGACGCCGGACTCGGTGGCGCCCGCGTTCGAGGCATCGTCGGCCGACGCCGACGCCACGGCCGTGCAGCCTTCGTATCGACCCGAGCCTGCGCAGGAATATACGGATCAAGGGGAAGTCGCCGCGGGCGAATTGCCGCCGGGGCTGGCGATCCATGCCGGTTTCTGGCGCCGCACGGCGGCCTATGTCATCGATTACTTCATCACCTTCATCGCGTCGTGGGTGCTGGGCTTCGTCGCCGGGTTCCTGCTGGTCGCGACACAGGGCGCCGGCGGAGCCTCTTCCGCGACGCTGGTCGGCGGACTTCTCGGACTCATCTTCGGTTGGCTTTACTTCGCGCTGCAGGAAAGCTCGGCGCAGCAGGCGACGCTCGGCAAGCGCGCGATGGGCATCAAGGTCACCGACGGTACCGGACGCCGCATCGGCTTCGGGCGTGCGACGGGTCGCTTCTTCGGCAAGATCCTGTCGGGCCTGATCCTTTCGATCGGCTTCCTGCTTGCCGGCTGGACCGCGCGCAAGCAGGCGCTGCACGACATGATCGCATCGACGCTTGTCGTGTTCCGCGACGTCGAGCCGGGCGCTCCGCTGCCTACGGTGCGTCCGCCGATGCCGTGGTACGGCTGGCTCCTCAACATCCTTCTCGTCGGCGGCATCGTGCTGTCGGTGTTCGCGATGTTCATGTTCATTCAGCGCATGATGAGCGGTCTCGGAACGTCCGGCGCGACCGGCTTCTGAGCGGACCCGAAACGAAGAAGCCGCCTCGCGGCGGCTTCTTTCTCGGAAGGATGTCGGCTCGAATCAGCCGCCGAACTTGAACAAGTGCGGGCGCCAACCGCCGCCGTCGCTGTAGCTCTGCAAGCGGCGGCGCTTCATGCGGTCGAGCAGTTCCACGCGGCGTGCCTCGGCCCATTCGACGCGCTCGGTCTTGAGCGTGGCGGGATCAACGCCGCGGCGCTGCGCTTCCTCGTTGCGATAGACGACGAAATCCTCGTAAGCCTCGACCTCGTGCTTGAGCTCGCGCACGCAGAGCTCGATCATGATCGCATCGTCGAGGAAGCCGAGCACCGGCACGTTGTCCGGGATGATGTCCTTGGGGTTCGCGAAGTAGGTCAGGCACGCGAGCACGCGATTCTTGTCTTCCTCGGGCAGCGCGAAACCTTGGTCGTTGACCATCGCGATCATGCTGTCGAGCTTGCCGAGCCGCTCGGCGATGAACTGCGGCAGCTTAATCTCGTGACCTTCGACCAGAAGCTTGGACGCCGCGTCCGTCACCTCGCGCGGCGAGAGGTGCTTGGCCTCTTCCTGGGCCTTCTGCATGGCCTCGATGAAATGCTTGAGGTCGGCATCGCCGAGCTCGATGGTGATGGCGAGCGACATGAGGGCACTCCAGGATCAAAAGCGGCGGGAAAGACTGCCAGCCGGGGGCGGGCGCGTCAATGTTCGGGCTGCCAGAGGCTGTCGGGATTCGGACGTTTGCGCCATTTTCGAATCCCCAATGCCCAATTGCGGCGCTACAGGATGCCGACCAGCCCGGCGCCGAACGCGGTCACCATGCGCGTGTAGATCGTCTTCAGCGGCAAGTCGACCTCGGGGAAGTCGCCGACGTCCTCGTAGCAGTCGTAGAAGTGCGGGTCGGACGGCGGCAAAGGCTCGCAGCCGGGCTTGAGCTCGAAGCTCGAGGCATAGCGGAACGGCCAGAAATCGAATAGTGGCAGCGCGGTCGAGAAATCCGAGATCGCGTTGTTGATGCGCTCGACGAAGCGCGGGCGCTCGCGTTTGGCGATGACCCACGCGTTCTGCGGCGCGGTATTGCGCAGCACGGCGGCGCGCACGCGCGCGGCGATGGCGCGGTCGTGGATGATGAAGCCCGATTCGGTGTTGTAGTCGTCCGAGCGCGGATCGAAATTGTGCGAGCCGATCAGGCTGACGTCGCCGTCGATGACCAGCGATTTCGCGTGCAGGCCAATGCGCACGCCGCCGCGCTTCAACGGCGTCTTGCCGTAGCGCTGGTACTGGCCGAGATTGCCGCTGCCGGCGAGCGTTTCGTAGTCGACGATGAAATCCGCGGCGTCGGCGGGAAACGGCTTCATCTCGTGGATTTGGAAACCGTAGCGCTTGAGATAGCGCTTCTTGTACTTGTGCGAGAGCGCATAGACGTAGAACGCGTCGGTCGCCGCCAGCGAGTTGGTCGATACGATCACCGGCACGCGCGGCTTGCGCTTGTAGAGATCGCGGAAGATCGAGCGCGCGCGCTTGCTCAGCACCAGATACGGCGTCTCGAACACGACTTCGCTTTGTGCGCCGCGCAGGAGCTCGGCGATGTGCGAGCTCAACGCTTCCTCGCTCGGCGCGCCGGGTTTCTCGGGTTTGTCGGGTGCGTCGGAGAAGTATTCGATGCGTCCGACGCGCTCGGCGTCGTCGATGAATAGCTTGCCGATGTATCCGGCATCCATGGCGCGTGCGCGCAGCGATCCGATGCGCGGCCAGTCGATGTCCTGCGGCGGCGTCAACGGCTCGGGTTGGCCGGCGTCGGCGACGATGCGCTGATTGACGTCGTTGAGCCGCGTCAGCGGAACCGCGCGGCGGTACGACCAGAATTGATCGAACGAGCGGCTCATCTCGCGACCCGCGTCGGGGCCGAGCACCAGCACGTCCCGATCGCGATAGTCGAATTCCTGATCCCAGTCGAAGTAGCGATCCTCGTAATTGCGACCGCCGGCGATGCCGATCTCGCCGTCGACGAGGAACAGCTTGTTGTGCATGCGCTGGTTGAACGTGGAGAAGCAGCACAGGATGCCGGCGGCGAATTCGAGCGGCTGCGTGACGGCTTCGTCGAACGTCGGGTTGTAGAGCTTGAATTCGAGGTTTGCGTGCGCGCGCGCGATGCGCGAGAGCCATTCGACATCGTCGAGCGAGAACAACTGATCGACCAGCACGCGCACCTTGACGCCGCGCTCGGCGGCGGCGATGAGCTCGTCGAGCACGAGCCAGCCGGCGTCGTCCTCGGCCCAGATGAAGGTCTGGATGTCGATGCTTTTCTTGGCCGCGCGAATCAGGTGCACGCGCACGAGGAGGGCGTCTTCGCCGCGCTCGAGCACGTTGACGTAATGCACGGGCGCCGCCGGCGTGCTCGCCGCGCGCGCTTCATCGACGAGCTTTCGGTACGGCGAATCGATCGCGCAGTGATCCTCGCGCGCGCAAGTGATCTGCGTCGGGCGCGCCGCGACCAGCGCGTCGGCCTGGCGCGCCAGCGTGCGATTGAGCCCGCAGCCGGTCGCGACCAGCGCGAGCGCGAGCAATGCGCCAGCACGCAGCAGCGCGACGGGAAAATGTCGCGCCTTCGGAGCGCCGTCGGTCACGGCGCCAGACGCGTGGGAGAAGGAATCGCGAACACCTCGAAGTGGAGGTCGACCTTGTCGCTCAAGGTGCCGCGCCGCGAGCGCATCCCGAAATCGGAGCGACGGATCGCGCCGTCCACGACGATCGCGCAGTCGTACGCGGGCTTTTCGCATTCGGAGGCTTGCAGCTCCAAGCGCGTCGGCTGCTCGACGCCGCGGATCGTTAGGATGCCGGCAAGGTCGCCGCCCTTGCGCAGGCGCTGCAGCGGGAATGCTTCGGACACGAAACGGATTTCCGGATGATGCGAGACGTCGAAGAATTCGTCGGACTTGACCCAGTTCTCGTAGCTGTCGTTGCTCATCTCGACCGCGTTGGCGTCGATGCGAGCGTCGACGATGGCCTGGTTGCGGAAGCGATCGATCGCGACCGTGCCATGCATCTTGCCGAAGCGGCCGTGGATCGAAAGTAGCCACATGACCTTGACGCCGAACTGCGCCTGCGAGCGGGTGCTGTCGAGCTCGATGCGATCGATGCTTTCCTCGGCGGCGGCGCAGCGTGCGCCGAGCACGGCCGCTATGAGCAGCGCGAGATGGAAACCGCGGTGCGCCATCGCCGCGATCCTGCCGTCACGGCCACCAGAAATGATGGACCTCGGCCGTGCCGGGCTCGATCGAGCCTTCGCTGGGAACGCCGAGCCAGACGACGCCGGCGGGCGGAATGCCGCGGCCGGAATCCGACGTGCCTTCGGTCAGGAGCGCGACCAGATTTTCAAGCCCCGGATTGTGTCCGACCACGAGCAGCGGGTTGGCGTCGGCGTGCTCGTCGAGGACGCGGATCAAGGCCGCGGGAGTCGCCTCGTAGATGCGCGCCTCGCTGCGCACGTCGGCGTAGCCGATCGCGGCGAGCACGCGCTCGCAGGTTTCCTTGGCGCGCGCCGCGGGTGAGCAGAGCACGCGAGCGGGTTGCGCGGAGTGTTGCTTGAGCCACGCGCCGGCCGCATCGGCTTCGGCTTCGCCGCGCAGGGTCAGTACACGCGCGATATCGTCCTGTCCGGGAGTCGCGGGTTCGGCGTGCGCGTGGCGCACCAGGATGATCTCGCGAGGCATGGACGATCCCTCAAGGATGGCGATAGCCGATGATGCCCGAATCCATGCGGTCCAGGTCAATCGAGGCTTGGGGACGCGTTCGCGACGGGGATCGGATCTGACGGTAAGTCGTCGACGAAAATGGACCGACGAAAACGGCGGACGGCGCGTGTCGGCCCGTCCGCCGGTTCTCGGGGCAAAGCCGGCTCAACCGCCGTTGTCGCTCTTCTGCGGCGCGCCGCGATGCTTGAAGGGACGCGCGGCATTGAACTGATCTTCCGTGATCGAGTCGGCGCCGTTGCTCAGGTGATCGAAGTGCTGCATTTCCTTGGCTTCGAAGTCGGCCTTGCTGACCTGGCCGTTGCCGCTGGCGTCGTAACGCTGCACGAAACGCTCGGCTTTCTGCTGAACGCGCTGCACGGCGACGGGCGAGGTGGCGACCTCGTCGGCATCGACGACGCCATCGCCGTTGCTGTCGAGTTTGGCGAAGCGGCTGTCGACCCACGCCTGATACTCGGCGCGGCTGATCGTGCCGTCGTGGTTGGTGTCGATCTTGTCGAAGAAAGCCTGGCGCCAGGCGGCGCGCTTGTCGGCCGGCGAGGAAGTGCCGGTCGCGGGATCCGCCGCCGACGCGAGGCACGCGGCGGCGAGGGCGGAAATAGCGAAAACGGTGGTAACGAACTTGCGCATGGCAGGGTGCTCATCAAACGGCCACGCCGGCCGCACTGCCATTGAACGCGCTGCGCCGCGGTTTGCTGACGGCGGCGCTGCAAAGTTCGCGCAAAATCAGGTTAAGGCGGGCTGCCCGGCGGCTGAACGAGTCGACGCCGGCCGCGGAATTTCGCCTCGGGTGCTTACATCGTAAAAAACGGTGGGCCTTCGCCCACCGTCGTCAGCCGAGTTTCTTCAGCCAGCGGATCAGCTTGGCCCAGTCTTCCTGATGCGAGCGCACCAGCTCGGAGTTGTAGTCGAAGATGCTCTTGCCGAGCGAAGAAGCCAGCACGTAGCCCTGCGTATCGCGAAGCTCCGCGACGATGGGGAACGGAAACTGCTTGATGTCCTCGACGGCCTGTTGCGAGGCATTCGTCCAAGGCTTCAGGCGGTTGGCGACGAGCGCGACCGGAACCTTGCCGCGTTTGATCTTCGGCAGGTCCGCCAGCTCCTTGAGGAACGGTGCCGCGGCTTCGAGATCGATCGCGGACGGTAGGATCGGCACGATCACGGCGTCGATGCCGTCGAGAATCTCGCCGACTTCGCCCGGGCGTATGCCGGCGGCGGAATCGATCACCACGCGCTGCGCGTCTTCGGGGATGTGTTTCGCCCAGTCGCGACGCAGGCCCGAGAGGCCGAGCACCGCATGGGGCATCTCCGCGCGCTTCTCGGCCCAACGCTGGCTGGAGCCCTGGCGATCCGCGTCGACCAAGACCGTGTTCTTGCCGTCGACCGCGTAATAGGCCGCGAGGTTGGTCGCGATCGTGGTCTTGCCCGCGCCGCCTTTGGAACTTGCCACCAGGACTTTCAGCATGAACGCCTCCCGTCGGTACGCAAAGTGGCGGGAAGGTTACACTGCCTTGCGCCGGCGACGAAAGCTCGGGTAGTTGCCGGGGCTATGGTTTTTGCGTCGAAGCCGGGGTGTCGGCGGCCGGGATCGTGTGCATCAGTTCGGGTCGCGACGGCTGCTCGGCGAGCGGCAGTTCCAGCTCGCTCTGGCGTCCCGCTGCCAGCATCGCGGCGCGCTGCTCGCAGCCCGGCTTGGCGCGGCACTGGCGCTCGATGTCCTGCCGGATCAATGCGGTCGCATCGCCGTCGGCTGTGCTTGAGACGCCGACGGCCGAGCTGATCGACGGCACACCGAGCATCTTCGGATCGTGCACGTCGGTCCACAGATCGCCTTCGAGCCCCGTGCTCTCGTTCGCCCACAGCACCTGCGTCACCGGGATGTCCTGATCCGGCGGCATCGGCTCGGTGAAGAGGTCGAGCCGGTCGACGCACGAGAAAAGCTGGGTCAGGTCGATCCGGTACAGAACGTCCTCGTGCAACGCCAGCGATGGCAGATCGAATCCACAGTAGTAGCCCATGTCCTCCGCATCGATGTAGACGATCTCGGAGCCCGGATACAGCACGCTTTGCGCGAACGGCCAGCTGAAACGGTTCACCGCGGGATTTGCCGGCGGCGCCGAATTCTGCAGATTGAAGTGATAGAGCGTGATGAAGACCGCCTTCGGCGTCGTGCCCCATTCGGCCAACATCCAGACGTACGAGGCCAGCGTTGCCGGCTGACTGCCTTCGATCGGCACCGGCGGCGTCGCGTCCCAAAGACGCGATTGGAACGACAGCACCGACGGCCGCGCGTTCGAGCTCGGACGCAGGTACCCAATCGGACGCCCGCGATTGCCGCGATAGGAAAAATCGCCGAAGCCGAGGAACGGGATGCCACCATAAACCGGATTTCCCACTTCGAGGAAATCGAGCACGAGATGCGCGCGCCAATACGGATCGCCCGGCAGGTTGTCATCGCCGTGCAGCGTTTGGAAACCCATCAGCCCGCGACCGGGCGCGACGCGCGGTTGCGAAGCATCCGGCGGTCCGGGATTGCGATGATCGTTGCGCGGCTCGTTGTTGAGCAGCAGCGTCCAGTAGAGATCGGGCGCGTAAGGTCCCGTGCACGGATCGCACGGGAGATTCTGCTGCCAATAGTCCGAGCGCGGATACACCGTGCGCTCGGTGCCGCAGTTATTCCAGAGACAGGTGCCGATGACGAGCGGCGAGCTCGCGGTGCCGGTCGCGGGATCGGCGTAATCGGTCTTCACGGCCGGGATGCCAAGCATGCCCTGATCGTGAAACTCGGCTCTCGCGAACGGCAACCCGAAAAGCGACAGCAACAATGGCAGAAAGCGGGAGCGCACCAGGACTTCGCGTTCGGACGACGACAACAAATCGCATTCTGGCGCTGCGCGTATGGCTCGACGCTGAAGCCATGGCGTTCTCGACTCAGTAACCGGCGGCTTGTCCGTCCTTTCTTCCTTCCGACGCGCCGACGTAGGTCTTGTTCGCGGCGTCCCATTCGATCGCCTGATAGCCGCCGTAAGGTCCGAGAGCGAATCGAACGTCGTGGCCTTTCTGCATCAGGCCGCGTGCGGTTTCGTACGGGAAGCCGGATTCGAGCTCGACGAAACCGCCGTTGATCATCGGCTCGGCTTGTCCTTCGGGCGAGGTCGAGCCTTCGTGCTGGATGCGCGGCGCGTCGCCGGCTTCCTGCAGGTTCATGCCGAAATCGATCAGGTTCATCACGATCTCGACGTGACCTTGCGGCTGCATGTCGCCGCCCATGACGCCGAACGAAAGCCACGGCGCGCCATCCTTGGTGATGAACGCGGGGATGATCGTGTGGAACGGACGCTTGCCGGGTTCGAACGTGTTCGCGTGACCTTCCTTCAACACGAACAATTCGCCGCGATCCTGCAGGATGAAGCCGAGTCCCGGCGGCGACATGCCCGAGCCCATGCCGCGGAAGTTCGATTGGATCAGCGACACCATGTTGCCCCACTGATCCGCGGCGGTCATGTAGATCGTGTCGCCGCCGAGCTTGGGATCGCCGGCGTCGACCTTGTCGAGCGCGTGATCGGGCGAGATCAGCTTGCGGCGCTGCGCCGCGTAATCCTTCGACAACAGGAAATCGATCGGCGCCTTGCTGAACGCGGGATCGGCGTAGAACTTCGCGCGATCCTCGAACGCGAGCTTCTTGGCCTCGACGAAAAGATGCACGTGCTCGGTGCTGCCGAACGGAATCTTCGAGAAATCGTAGCCTTCGAGGATGTTGAGCATCTGCAATGCTGCGAGACCCTGGCCGTTCGGCGGCAGCTCCCAGACTTCGTAGCCGCGGTAGCTCGTCGAAATCGGCTCGACCCATTCGCCTTTGTGCGCGGCGAGATCTTCGTACGACAGAAAACCGCCGTTCGCTTTCATGTAATCGCCGATCGTGTGCGCGATCTTGCCTTTGTAGAACGCGTCGCGACCGCCGTTTGCGATCGTCTCGAGCGTGTTGGCGAGGTTGGCGTTCTTCCAGATCTGGCCTTTCGCAGGTGCCTTGCCGCCGATCGTGAACTGCTCGGTGAAGCCTGGATATTTCGAGAGGCGCGCCACCGAGAGGTTCCAGTAGTACGCGATCAGCTCGGTCATCGGAAAACCTTCGCGCGCGTAGCGGATCGCTGGCGCGAGATCGTCCTTCATCGAAAGCTTGCCGAAGCGATCGTGCAGCGCGAACCATCCGTCGACGCAGCCCGGCACGCTGACCGGTAGCGGACCCGTTGGCGGAATGTCCTTGTAGCCGTTGTCCTGGAACCATTTCAGCGACAGCGATTTCGGCGAGCGGCCGGAACCGTTGTAGCCATAGAGCTTCTTCGTCTTCGCATCCCAGACGATCGCGAAGAGATCGCCGCCGACGCCGTTCGAAACCGGCTCCATCAAGCCGAGCGCCGCGTTCGCCGCGATGGCCGCATCGACGGCGGTGCCGCCTTTCTTCAAGACATCGAGCCCGATCTGCGTTGCCAGCGGATGCGAGGTCGCGACCATGCCGTGCTGCGCGATGACTTCCGAGCGCGTCGCGAACGATTTGCCGGTGATGCGATCCCCGGCGTTCGCGGCGAAACTGATGAGGGCGGTGCAGACGGCGGTGGCGATCCGGCGCATGGCGTGACCTCGGCGAAAGCAGCGAGCATACGACGGGAGGAGCCGAATTCGCGTCGAAAAAGCAGCATCAGATGTCGCGTCTCCCGCTTGCGGGAGAGGCCGCCCGAAAGGGCGGGTGAGGGAAGTCGGAGTGGTGCGCTTGGGGAGTGGCGCTCTGGAGCGCGAACCAAGCTGCCCTCACCCTACCCTCTCCCGCAAGCGGGAGAGGGGAAATATGGAGCTTCCCGCAAGCGGGAGAGGGGGAATATGGGGCTTCTCGCAAGCGGGAGAGGGGGAATATGGGGCTTCTCGCAAGCGGGAGAGGGGAAATGCGGCGGCGAATCAGTCGCCCAGTGTCTCGCGCATGAATTCCGGCGAAGCCAGCGCCGCCTTGTGCATGTCGGCGTTGTAGTAACGCGTCTCGAACTGCTTGGTCTGCGCGCCGCGCTCGCGGAAGCCGGAAAGATCCGCGCCCTTGCGCGCCAGCGTCGAGCTCCACCAGCCGGTCGGATAGCACGGCTGCGGGAACGTCAGCGTACGCACGGCCTGGAAATCCGCGGTGCGCATCGCGGCGCGCATCGACTTGATGAGATCCAGGTGCGCGATCGGCGATTCGGATTGCTGCACCAGGATGCCGCTCGGCTTCAGCGCCTTGTACACGCTCTCGTAGAAGTCCGCGTTGAAAAGGCCTTCGGCCGGACCGACCGGATCGGTCGAGTCGACGATGACGACGTCGAGCGATTCGGGCTCGCAGTCGGCCATGTACTTGATGCCGTCGACGAAGAGGAGCTCGGCGCGCGGATCGCCGTTCGATTCGCACAATTCGGGGAAATATTTTTCGGCGAGACGCGTCACGCGCTCGTCGATCTCGACTTGCACTGCGCGCTCGACTTCCTCGTGCTTCAACACTTCGCGCAGCGTGCCGCAGTCGCCGCCGCCGATGATGACGACCTGCTTGGCGCGCGCGTGCGTGAAGAGCGCCGGGTGCGACATCATCTCGTGGTAGAGGAAGTTGTCGCGCGTCGTCACCATCATGCAGCCGTCGATGACCATCAGCTTGCCCCAGTCGGTCGAGTCGTAGATCTCGATCGTCTGGTACGGCGTCTTTTCCGCGTGCAGGCGCTCCTTGATGCGGAACCCGATCGACGAGCCGGAATGCAGATGCTGCTCGGTGAACCAGCTCGGTCCGGTGGCGGTGTTCTCGGTCGACATGGGCTTCCTGCGGGCTGGGTCGGGCGGGGCGCGCGATTGTACCGATTTCGCACTACCGATTGCGTCCTGCCGGACACCGGCGCGCAACCCTGCTCTCGTTACAATACGCGGCCGCTGATGACGTACTGGAATGAGAACGTGACTGATCAACGCTGGGACATCGCCAAGGCGCGCCACACCTGGTCGATACCGCACTGGGGCGAGGGCTACTTCGACGTCGACGATGCTGGCGCGCTCGTCGTCGCGCCGCGTCGCGGCGACGGACCCTCGATCGCGCTGCCGGCGATCGTCGACGCGGCGCACGCGCGCGGCCTGCGCCTGCCGCTGCTGGTGCGCTTCAGCGACATCCTGCGCGATCGCTTGGCGCGCCTGCAGGCCGCGTTCGCCAAGGCGATGCGCGAATGGGACTACCCGGGCGGCTATACCGCGATCTATCCGATCAAGGTGAACCAGCAGAAAGGCGTCGCCGGCGAGCTCGCCGCGGCCGGCGGCGAAGGCTTCGGGCTCGAAGCGGGCTCCAAACCGGAGCTGATGGCCGTGCTCGCGCTCGCCAAGCCCGGCAGCGTCGTCGTCTGCAACGGCTACAAGGATCGCGAATACGTCCGACTCGCGCTGATCGGGCGCAAGCTCGGGCTCGAGATCTTCATCGTCATCGAGAAACCGTCCGAGCTTCAACACGTCATCGAGGAATCGCGCGCGCTCGGCGTCGAGCCGCTGCTCGGCGTGCGCATGCGCTTGGCCAGCCTCGGCGCAGGCAAGTGGCAGAACACCGGCGGCGACAAGGGCAAGTTCGGCCTCACGCCGCGCCAGCTGCTCGATCTGCTCGCCGGGCTGAAAGAGGCGAAGCTCTCGCACGCGCTCAAGCTCCTGCATTTCCATATGGGCTCGCAGATGTCCAACGTGCGCGACATCGCCGGCGGCATGCGCGAAGCCGTGCGCTACGTCGTCGAGCTCGCCGCGAGCGGCATCTCGATCGACTACGTCGACGTCGGCGGTGGACTCGGCGTCGACTACGAAGGCACGCGCTCGCGCTCGGAGTGCTCGATCAACTACGGCCTCGATCAGTACGCGAGCACGATCGTGCAGCCGCTCGCCGAAGCCATCGAGGAGCACGGCCTGAAGCCGCCGCGCGTCCTCACCGAATCCGGCCGCGCGATGACCGCGCATCACGCCGTGCTCGTCGTCAACGTGACCGAAGTCGAAGAAGCGCCGCAAGGCGCGATCGCGCACGCGCACAAGGACGAGCCCGCGGTGTTGCGGCATCTTCGCGAGATCCACGACGAGATCGACGCGCGCCCGCCGACCGAGCTTTATCACGAAGCGCAATACCGTCTTAGCGAAGGCCAGTCGCTGTACGCGCTCGGCCAGCTCGGGCTTGCGGACCGCGCGCGGCTCGATGATTTCTACTACGCGATCTTGAATGCCGTGCGGCCGCGGCTCAAAGCCGACGAGCCTTCGCATCGCGAGCTTCTGGACGAGCTCAATCAGAAACTCGTCGACAAGTATTTCGTGAATTTCTCCGTGTTCGAATCGATCCCGGACGTCTGGGCGATCGACCAGGTGTTTCCGATCGTGCCGATCGCGGGACTCGATCGCGCGCCGGACCGGCGCGGCGTGATCGCCGATCTCACCTGCGATTCCGACGGCCGCATCGATCAGTACGTCGATTCCGACGGCGTCGACGTCAGCTTGCCGCTGCATTCGATGCGCGCCGGCGAGCCGTATCGCCTCGGCATCTTCCTGGTCGGCGCGTATCAGGAGACGCTCGGGGATATCCACAATCTTTTCGGCGACACCGACGCGGTCAACGTGCGCATCGGTGCCGACGGCGGCTACGAATTCGCGCACGTCAAGCACGGCGACAATGCCGACGTGATGCTCGACTACGTCGGCTACGATCTGAACGCGTTGCGCGTCGCATATCGCGACAAGATCGTGCGCGCGGACATCGGCGAGAGCGAAGCGGCGCGGCTGGAGGCAATCCTCGAAGCGGGGCTCACGGGTTATACGTATCTGGCCGAGAGTGTTTGAGAGGGAAGACAGGAATTCACTAAGGCAACAAACGCATGAATGATCTGAAAATCGGTTTTGCCGGACTCGGTGCGATGGGCCATCCGATGGCCGGACACCTCGCGCGCGCGGGTTTGCTCGCGGCCGTATGGAATCGAAGCCACGCCAAAGCCGAAGCGGTCGCGAAAGAGCTTGGCGTCGCGGCGCCGGCGACGGTGAAAGAGCTCGTCGAGGCCTGCGGCATGATCGCTCTGTGTGTGCCCGCGGATGCGGACGTGCTCACGCTCGCGCGCGATATCGCGGCGCATGCGCGAAGCGGCACCATCGTCGTCGATCATTCGACCGTGTCGTCGGTTACCGCACGCGCCGCGCGCGACCTGCTCGCCGCACGCGGCTGCGCGTTTCTCGATGCGCCGGTCTCCGGCGGCGTCGAAGGCGCGAAAAACGGCAAGCTCTCGGTGATGGTCGGCGGCGATGCGGACACGCTCGTGCGCGTGCGTCCCGCGCTAGATTGCTACGCCGCGCGCATCAGCCACATGGGCGACGTCGGCGCGGGACAGAACACCAAGGCGGTCAATCAGGTGCTCGTCGCCGGCATCGCGCAGGCGGTCTGCGAAGGGCTCGCGCTCTCCGAAAAACTCGGGCTCGATCCCGAGCGACTGTTGCCGACCTTGCAAGCCGGCGCCGCCAGCAACTGGTTTCTCGACAAACGCGGCGCGACGATGTTGAAGAGCGAGTTCGCGGTCGGCTTCAAGCTCGCGCTGCTGCACAAGGATCTGAAGATCGTGCGCGAGCTCGCACTCGCCGCGGGCACCGATCGTTCGGTGATCGAGAAATCGCTCGCCGACTACGCCGTGCTGCTCGCGCAAGGCCACGGCGACGAAGACATTTCCGCGTTGATCCGCCTCAAGCGCGGACGTTCGAAGTAATACGCCAGGAATTACCGCGTCGCCGCGACCGCAACGACACCCGGACGGCGAAGCCGTCCGGGCGGCGAGATCAACCGTCGAAGCCGTTCGAGAAAATCATGTCCGGCGGCGTCGAAAATCCGAACGCCCAGAGCTTCGAGCTGTTGTCGATGACGTACACGACGCCGTTGACGATGATCGGGCTCTGCCAATGCGGGCTGCCGATGTGCTCGGACGTCCACAGCGCATCGCCGGTGGCGGGATCGCGTGCGACGATGCAGGTGCCGCCGGAGCATCCGCTGATGCTGTAGACGACGCCGTTGGCGACGATCGGCGAGGTCGAGGACGTGCTCTTCTCCCAGACCTGCGCAAGCTGCGGCACGTTCGAGCCGTCGAGGCCGAGCTTGAGGCCTGACAAACCTTGTCCGCTCGCGACGAACGTCCACGCGTCGCCGCCGGTGTCGACCCATGTCGCCGGCTGCTCGCGCATGCCGCCGCCGCCTTGCGGGACGTCGATGAGCTGGATCTCGCCGCCGACGTGCGCGGGGCCGCCCTGGCCGCTCATGTTGTCGAGGTTGATCAGGCGGAGTTTCGCGTCCTTGCCGGTCTGCACGGCGAGATGCGCGACGGTGCTGCCGGCGGGGACTTTCAAGATCGCCGGCGAGATCGAGCCGAGATCGATGTCCTGATCGTCGAGCTGCTGGAAATTCGTCGGCGTGTAGCTGTCGCGCGGCATGCCGCCGCCGGCGCCCGTGCCGTCGTGGGCGAGCGCCAGCACGCTGTCGCCCCAATTGAAGCCGCCGCTGCTGGCGTTGAAATGGCCGTTGCCTGTCGCGAAGTAGACGCGGTCCGTGCCCGCGTCGTAGACCGCGCCGCCGCGACCCCAGATGCCGCTCTGGTGAGTCGCGCAATCGTCGACGCCGGGCGTGCCGTTGTTGACGAAGTGCATCGACATGTCGCTGCACAGCGTGTTGAAGACGACTTGCGCGCCGGTGTCGAGGTTGATCGTCGTGATGTGACCTTGATAGTCGCCGCCATCGCCGATGTAGCCGTCGGTCACCGAGTAGAGCCAGTTCGTGCCGCCGGCGTTGACGATGGTGAGGCCCGACGCGCCTTTCTCGACGCTGTTCTTGAGCGTGACCAGCTCCGGCCAGCCGCCGGTCGTGACTTCGGTGCCGTCGCCGACCTGATATTTATGCACGTAGCCGTCGACGCCATAGCTGTAGACGTACTGGCGACCGGCGTCGATCGCGGGCGATGCGGTCGTCGGCTGCGTGCCGGTCGTCGTCTTGTGCCAGATCTCGGTTCCGGTCGCGGCATCGATCGCCATCAAACGGCCGTTCTTGGCGAGCGCGAAGAGAACGTTCTTGGTGCCGCTCGGCGTCACGACGTTCGAGAGATAGACCGGCGCGCTATCGACGCCGGCAGGAATCGTTACGCTGTAAAGCGTCGCTATCTGCGCGACGTTGCCGGCGTTGATCGTGGTTTCGGCAGTGTTGTAACCGGTGTGTGCGGCGTCGTAGCCGAATTGCATCCAGTCGGCCGCGAAAGCGCTCGCGGAGGAAAGCATCAGCGCAGCGGCGATGCTTCGCGTCAAGATCGTGGGTGACATCATGTCGGTTCCTCAGGTTCGGTGATTACGGCGTCGTGCCATCGAAGCCGTCGGCGAAAATCACGTCGGTCGTGCCTTCGGAGAAGGTCGCGGTGACGGTGCAATCGTCCGTGATCGGACCGGTCGTATAGATGTTGTCTTGCAGGGTGCCGCCGCAGCCCGTGACCGTATCGATGACATACGGCGCGATCGGTGTGATCGTGAATGCCGTCGTGTCGCCGTCGTTCACGGTTTGCGGCGTCGCAGGTTCAATCGTGCCTTCGCTGCCGTCGCCCGCATCCGGCGTCACCGTGTGCGTGATGATCGCGAACGTTGCGCTCACCGTGCAGTCTTCGGTGATCGCGCCGGTCGTGTAGGTATTGCCGACGAGGCTGCCGCCGCATCCGGTGACGTCGGCGATCGCGTAGTGCGCATCGGGCGTGACGGTGAAGCTGGTGGTGTTGCCGTCGTCGACGGTTTGCGGCGTCGACGGATCGATGCTGCCGCCGGCGCCCGCGGTCGGCGTCACCGTGTGCGTGACGCCGCCGCCGGCGATGCCGAAGGCCCACAAGCCGGAGTTGTCATCGATGACGTAGACGACGCCGTCGACGAGGATGGGACTCTGCCAGTGGCGATTCGAGATGTGCTCGGATGTCCACAGCGCATCGCCGGTCAAAGGATTGCGCGCGACGACGCAGGTTCCGCCGGAGCACGAGCTGATGCTGTAGAGGATGCCGTTGGCGACGATCGGCGACGTCGTCGAGTTTGACTTCTGCCATTGCGGCGTCAGCATAGGCGCGTTCGAGCCGTCGAGTCCGAGCTTGAGACCGGAAAGTCCGCTGCCGTTGGCGACGAAGAGCCAGATCGATCCGTCGCCGGCGCTGTCGACCCATGTCGCCGGCTGCTCGCGCATGCCGCCGCCGCCTTGCGGGACGTTGATCAGCTGCAACTCGCCGCCGACGTGCGCGGGACCGCCCTGGCCGCTCATGTCGTCGAGATCGAGAAGGCGCAGCTTGGCGTCCTTGCCGGTCTGCATTCCGATGTGCGGGACCGTGCTTCCCGCAGGCGCCTGCATGAGGACCATCGAAATCGAGCCGAGATCCGTGTCGGAGTTGTACAGCGACACGTAGTTCGTCGGCGTGTAGCTGTCGAGCGGCATGCCGCTGCCGGCTCCGGTGCCGTCGGGTGCGAGCGCGAGCACGCTGTCGCCCCAATCGAAGCCGACCGAATTCGCGTTGAAGTCGCCGTTGCCGGTCGCGATGTAGACGCGGTTCGTCGCCGGATCGTACGTCGCTCCGCCGCGGCCCCAGATGCCGCTCATCTGGCCGCGCCGGAACATCGGCGCATCGTCCGCGTAGTTGCAGTCGTCGACGCCGGGCGTTCCGTTCGAGACGAAATGAATCGTCAGATCGCTGCAGTCGGCGTTGAAGATGTTCTGCGCGCCGTTCGAGAGATCGATCGAGACCAGATGTCCTTGATAGTCGCCGCCGTCGCCGATGTAGCCGTCGGTGACGACGACGAGATACGTGCCGGAACTGGTCTCGGCGATCGTGAGTCCGCTGGCGCCTTTCTCGACATCGGGCTTGAGCGTGATCAATTCCGGCCAGCCGCTGCCAGTGATCTCGGTGCCATCGCCGATCTGGTACTTATGCGCGAAGCCGTCGACGCCGTAGCTGTAGACGTAAAGTCCGCTCGGGTCGATCGCGGGCGATGCCGTCGTCGGCTGTCGTCCGGTCTGCGATTTGTGCCAAATCTCCGCGCCGGTCGCGGCGTCGATCGCCATCAAGCGTCCGTTTTCCGACAGCGCGAAGAGGAGATTCTTAGTTCCGCTCGGCGTCTCGACGTTGCTCTTGTAGACCGGTGCGCTGTCGACGCTCGCGGGGAGAGTGACGTGATACAGCGTGGTCAGCTGGGCGACGTTGCTTGCGCCGATCGTCGTTTCGGCGGGGTTGTAGCCGGTGTGCGCGGCGTCGTAGCCGAACTGCGTCCAGTCCGCCGCGCCTGCGTCGGAAACGAAACCGGGAATCGTGCAGAACGCCGCGTAGAACAGGGTCTTCACTCGCATCTCGATCCGTCTCCGAGGTTCGATGCCGACATCGCATCGGGGAAGGGGGCGCGCATCTTACGACGGCCCGGCTGTGCGCACGATGACGGGCCAGTGCCGACTCCGGAATCATCGCCGCGATCCGGTTCGCAAAAATGTGACGCAGGCAAGATCGCCGCCGCAATGCAAATCTAACGTTTGCCGTGCTAGAAAGCCGTTAGTGACTTGCGGGGGCGGGCTCATGACAGCACACCAGTGGAACCACCGGCTGGCAGGCACAGCCTTGACGCTAGTCGCGGCCGGATCGGGCTTGGCTGCCGCCGGCGTGCCATCCGGTTTGAGGCTCGACCGCTTTCCGGATGACTCGACGACCTTCTCGCAGCCGATCGGCATCCGCGCGCCGAACGATGGCAGCGGGCGCGTCTTCGTCATCGAACGCTGCGATGACATCCGCGTCGTGAAGAACGGCGTGCTGTTGAGCACGCCGTTCCTGTCCGTCAATGCCAGCTGCGGCGGCGAGCAGGGCATTCTCGGGCTCGCGTTCGATCCTGGTTTCTCCAGCAACGGCACGTTCTACGTCAGCTACACGGCGCCGGCCGGCGACCCGAGAATCGGCAGCTATCCCGATCAGGTGGTGGCGCGCTACACCGTATCGCCGCCCGACGGCGACGTCGCGATTCCCACCGGAACCGTGATCCTTCGCGTGCCGGACATCGCCGACAACCACAACGGCGGCGACCTTCACTTCGACAATCAGGGCTATCTCAACTGGTCGATCGGCGACGGCGGCGTGCAGGGCGATCCGAACGGATTCGCGCAATGCACGGGGCGCAAGAAGGCGGACAACAATCCATCGAGCTGCCACAACACGTCAGGTTCGGGCGACACGTACTACCTGATGGGCAAGATCATCCGGCTCGACGTGCACAACACGACGGCGTCCGCGCCGGCGAATTTCTGCGGAGCGACGCCGGGCTCACCCGCGCCGTACGCGGTGCCCTCGGGCAATCCGTTCGCGGATGTCGGCGCGCATCCCGACGATTGCGCCGAGATCTTCAACTGGGGATTCCGCAATCCGTTCCGCTTCAGCATCGATCGCGAAACCGGCGACATGCTGATCGGCGACGTCGGCCAGAACACCTACGAAGAGATCGATTTCCAGGCCGCCGGAAGTCCCGGACAGAACTTCCAATGGAACGCGTGCGAAGGATTCCACACGTATCCCAACGGCAGCACGCCGTGTGCGGGACCTTCGGGCAGCGTGCCTCCGAAGCTCGACTATGCACACGATTTCGGCTGCGCGGTGATCGGCGGTTACCGTTATCGCGGACCGATTGTCGCGCTGCGCGGGCAATACATCTTCAGCGATTCGTGCCAAAGCAGCATCCGCATCGTCGCCGATGCGGGCAACAACGTATCGCCGTGGACGTACGTCGAGCTCGACAACACGCCCGGCATGAGCGCTTATAGTTTCGGCGAGGACGAAGCCGGCAATCTCTACGTCGCCGACGGCGGCGGACCGGTCTACATCTTCCGATCCGACAGCAGCGGCGATCTCATCTTCGCCAACGGGTTCGATCCGTAAGCATCCGGCATCGGTGCTAAAGTCCGCGCCTCTGCGGACTCGGGAAAAATAGAGTCCGCGACTTCGCGGACTCCGGGGAAGAGCGATGCGGATGATTCGGCTGATGCTGGGCGGCGTGCTGGGTGCCGCGGCGATCCACGCGGCGGCGCAGACGGCTCCGCCAGACCTGACGCTCGAAGAAGTGACCGACCAGGTGCAAGCGCCGATCGGCGTGCGCGCGCCGCACGACGGCAGCGGACGGCTCTTCGTCATCTCGCAGGCCGGCACGATCCGCATCATCAAAGACGGCACGCTGCTGCCGACGCCGTTCCTCACGCTCTCGGTGACGTATCCCGGTACCGGCGGCACGAGCGGTCTGCTCGGCCTTGCGTTCCATCCGAATTACGGCCACGACGGCCTGCCGCACAACGACGAGTTCTACGTCGTCTACATGCGTTCGGGCGATTGCACGGCGCCGGGAAGCTGCCTCGGCAGCGGTCCGGACGAAGTCATGGAGCGTTACACCGTATCTTCCGATCCGGATGTCGCCAATCCGACCGGAACGGTCGTCTTGAGGCTCGCCGACAATTCGCCGCCGTCGTTCCACAACGGCGGCGACATCCATTTCGGTCCGGACGGCTATCTCTACATGTCCTCCGGCGACGGCGGACAGGAAAGCGGAACGCACTGGCTTGCCGAGTGCCTGTGGAAAAAACCCAACGACACGACATCGACCAGCTGTGGCGGAAGCGGGGCGACGCCGCAGTATTTTCTGCGCGGCAAGATGCTGCGCATCGACGTCGACACGCGCGGAGAAACCGCAACCTCCGAGATGTGCGGCACCGCGACCGGCGAGCCGGCGGAGTATTCGATCCCGCCCGGCAATCCTTACGTCGGCACCAGCGAAACTTGCGATGAAATCTATCTCTACGGTTTTCGCAATCCGTGGCGCTGGAGCTTCGATCGCGCGACCGGCGATATGTGGATCGGCGACGTCGGCCAGAGTCAGTTCGAGGAGGTCAACCTTCGCGTCGCGGACTCGACGGAACCTGTGTTCTACGGCTGGCACTGCATGGAAGGCACCAACATCTTCAATTCCTCGCAGGCGTGCACGCCGCCGATCGCCGCGAACGTGCCACCGCTGATGGAATACAACCACAACACCGGATCGCGCTGCGCGGTGACGGGCGGCTATCGCTATCGCGGTCCGATCGGACCATTGAACGGCATGTACATCTTCGCCGACTCGTGCTCGAGCGAAATCTTCTTCGCCAAGCCGAACGATCAGGACGTCTGGTCGTTCACCGTCTGGCGCAACGACGCGAACGGCTATGGCACGTATTCGGGATTCGGCGAAGACGAGGCCGGCAATCTCTATGTCGCCAACACGGCGACCGACATCGTCTATCGCTTCCACTCCGATCAGCAGACCGTGACGCACACCGTCACTCCGGTTGCGGGCGAGCACGGAACGATTTCGCCCGACACGCCGCAGACCGTCAATGACGGCGACACGATCGTGTTCACGCTGCTGCCGGAATCGGGTTATCTCGTCGCCAACGCCATCGGCTGCGGCGGCACGCTCGACGGCGACACGTTCACGACGGCGCCGATTACGGCCGATTGCGAAGTCGATGCAACATTCATGGTCGGCGATCGGATTTTCGGCGACGGGTTCGAAGGTGCAGTGCCGTAACTGTCGCGATGCTCGCCGTGCCGGCGGAAGCCATCTCTTCGTCATTCCGGTGAAGGCCGGAATCCAACTCCTCATCCGTCATCCCGGCGAAAGCCGGGATCCATTTGCAGTTGCTTTGATCGGTTCGGTTTTCTCCTAAAACACGTCCCTGTGTTTTTCCACTCGCCATCCTGGCGAGCGGGTCACTTCTCTTTGCTTGCCCAAAGAGAAGTAACCAAGAGAAAGGGCA